>Ga0209039_10004156_pt1 | contig 10740 bp, 9 predicted proteins | sample BogFormECP12_OM1_FD_188238 | JGI IMG/M metagenome (GOLD analysis project Ga0209039, IMG submission 188238) | Bog forest soil microbial communities from Calvert Island, British Columbia, Canada - ECP12_OM1 (SPAdes) (version 2) | ecosystem: Environmental > Aquatic > Freshwater > Wetlands > Bog ... | reverse complement strand
CGGGCCGCTGACGGTGCCGGAGGCGAACAGGTCGCCGGTGCGCGTCGAGGCGCCGTTGGAGGTCAGGTGGGCCAGCATCTGCGCGGCCGTCCAGTACGTGACGGCGAACGGCGGGCGCGACACCCGCTGCCCGTTGAGCCGGACCTCGAGCGTGAGGTCCAGGCCCCATTTGTCGGTGTCGGCCAGGTAGGGCAGCGGTTCCGGGTCACGCGGCGGCGGGCTGACCCGCGCGTGCTCCAGCGCCTCGAGCGGCACGACCCACGGCGAGATCGACGTGGCGAACGACTTGGCCAGGAACGGGCCGAGCGGCCGGGACTCCCAGACCTGCAGGTCGCGGGCGGACCAGTCGTTGAGCAGGAACACGCCGAACACGTGGTCCGCGAACTCGCTCACGAGTACCGGCCCGGCCGAGCCGACGCCGACCACGAAGCCGACCTCGGCCTCGAAGTCGAGCCTGCGAGACGGCCCGAACGTCGGGCCGTCCTCTCCCGGGCGCTGGCCGCGCGGGCGGGGCACCGGCGTGCCGGACAGCATGATGGTGCCCGAACGGCCATGGTAACCAATCGGCAGATGCTTCCAGTTGGGCGGGAGCGGGTCGCCATCCGGCCGGAACAGCCGCCCGGCGTTGGCCGCGTGGTACTCGTTGCCGAAGAAGTCCACGTAGTCTCCAGGCGCGAACGGCAGGTGCAGCCGCACCGCGGACAGCGGGCGCAACGCGGCCTGCACGGTGTTGCGGTGACGTTCATCGGTGAGCAGTTCGATGATCCGGGCCCGGACGTCGGCCCACCGGGCCCGGCCCTGCGCCATGAAAGCGTTCAGCGACGGCTCGTCGAACACGTCTTCAGCCAGCGCCTGGGCGAGGTCCAGGACCGAGTCACCGATCCGGACCCCGACCCTGGGGCCTTCGCCGGCCGAGAACACGCCGTACGGCAGGTTGGCCACCCCGAACAGGGGGTCTACTTCCGGCCAGGGCGCGCGGAGTGCGGTCAGGCGTCCTCCCCGTTCAAGTGGCGCAGGGTCTCGCCGACGTAGATCTGGCGTGGCCGGAAGATCTTCTGCTCCGGATCGACCGAACCCTCTTGCCACTGCGCGAGCCAGCCGGGCATGCGGCCGATCGCGAACAGCACCGGGAACATCGCCACCGGGAAGCCCATCGCCTGGTAGATGATGCCCGAGTAGAAGTCCACGTTCGGGTACAGCTTGTGGCTGACGAAGTACTCGTCGGCGAGCGCGATCCGCTCGAGCTCCAGCGCGATGTCCAGCAGCGGGTTGCGCCCGGTGACCTCGAACACCCGGTTGGCGACCTCCTTGATGATCGTCGCCCGCGGGTCGAAGTTCTTATACACCCGGTGGCCGAACCCCATCAGGCGGAGTTCCCCCGTCTTGACCCGGGCGATGTAGCCGGGCACATTGTCGACGGATCCGATCTCGCGCAGCATCTTCAGCACCTGCTCGTTCGCGCCGCCGTGTAGCGGGCCGTACAGCGCCGCGGCCGCCGCGGCCGCCGCCGAATACGGATCGGCCTGGGAGCTGGCCACGCCCCGCATCGCGTTAGCCGAACAGTTCTGCTCGTGGTCGGCGTGCAGGATGAACAGCACGTCCAAGGCGTGCTCCAGCACCGGGTCCGGGCTGTACTTGGGTTCGGTCATCTTCGCCATCATGCTGAAGAAGTTGCCCGTGTACGACAGGTCGTCATCGGGATACGCGTACGGCAGGCCCCGCGCGTGCCGGTAGGCGAAGGCCGCGAGCGTGGGCATTTTGGCGATCAGCCGCACAACCTGTTCGTCCTGGCAGGCCGGGTCGTGAACCGCCTTCGCCTCGGGGTAGAAAGTGGACAGCGCGGCCAGGGTGCTGACCAGGATGCCCATCGGATGAGCGTCGTGCCAGAAGCCGTCGATGAACTTCTTGACGTTCTCGTGCACGTAGGTGTGGTGGGCGATCTGGTGGGACCATGCCACCGACTCTTTCTTGTCCGGCAGTTCACCGCGCAACAGCAACCAGGCCACGTCCAGGAAGGTCGAGCGGCGCGCCAGTTCCTCGATCGGGTAACCGCGGTAGCGCAGGATGCCCTTTTCACCGTCGATGAAGGTGATGGCGCTGCGACAGCTAGCGGTGTTCTGGAATGCCGGGTCGTAGGAGAGCAGTCCGAAGTCGTCATCGGAGGTCTTGATCTGCCGAAGGTCAATGGCGCGGATAGCGCCGTCGACGATAGGGAGTTCGTAGCTGCGGCCGGTCCGTGAGTCGGTTACTCGCAGCATGTCATTCGTGGTCATGTCTAGACCATAGGCCGTCCCGGCGGGTGCTAGACAGACCCACCCTTCACATGTCTCAGCTTGTGACAATCAGCCGAGCTGGACGGAGCGCTTGGCCAGGCCGCCCCAGAACCCCTCGATCACCGGACGCTGCTGGTCAAGATCGTTTTCACCGGTCCCGAGCGTGACGAACAACGGGGCGAAGTGCTCGGCCCGGTGCCAGCGGCGGCGCGCCGTGGCTCAGGTACACCGCCGGCATCCGGCTCGTGCTCATGGCTTCATGCTAGCTGCGGTGGTCGGCCAGGACGCGGTGCGGGTCGCTGCCGCGGGCATCGGGGTCGGCGTGGACGAGCGCGGCGGACAGCCGGGGAATCGCGTGCAGCAGCGCATGTTCGGCGCTGACGGTCAGCTGATGGGCCTGGACGGCGGTAATATCCGGGCCGACGACGATCTCGCATTCGGCGCGGAGCTGGTGGCCGATCCAGCGCAGCCGGACCTGCCCGACACCCAGCACGCCGGGCGTGCCGCGCAGGGTGTTCTCAGCCTGGTCGACGAGCGCGGGGTCCACGGCGTCCATCAGCCGCCGGTAGATCTCGCGGGCCGCCTGCCGCAAGACGGCCAGGATCGCCACGGTGATTCCGAGCCCGACCGCCGCGTCGGCCCGATCCCAGCCCAGTGCGACCCCGCCCGCCCCCAGCAGCACCGCCAGCGAGGTGAGCCCGTCGGTCCGGGCATGCAGCCCGTCCGCGGTCAGTGCCGCGGAGCCGATCTTCCGGCCGACGCGGATCCGGTATCCGGCCACCAGCTCATTGCCCGCGAACCCGACCAGCGCGGCCGCGGCCACCGCGGCCAGATCCGATACGTGACGCGGGTGCACCAGGCGGGTAACGGCCTCGTAGGCGGCCAGGGCCGAGGACGCCGCGATGATCAGCACGATCGCGATCCCGGCCAGGTCCTCGGCTCGCCCGAATCCGTAGGTGTACCGGCGGGTCGGCGGCCGGCGTCCCAGGATGAACGCGACTCCCAGCGGCACCGCGGTCAGCGCGTCAGCGGCGTTATGCAGCGTGTCACCGAGCAGCCCCACCGACCCCGACAGCGCGGCCACCGCCGCCTGGATCAGCGCGGTCAGGCCCAGTACCCCCAGCGAGATCCACAGCACCCGCATGCCCTCCGCGCTGGCTTCCATCACGGCGTCCACCTGGTCAGCCGCCTCGTGCGAATGCGGGCGCAGGACATGCCGCAGCCGAGCCACCAGCTTCGGTCCGGCATGCTCATGCACGTGCGGGTGCTCGTGGTCATGGCCATGCTCGTGGTCACGGGGGTGGCTCATCCCTCCAGGATGGCCGGAAAACCCTGTTGCAGCACCTCGACCACAGCGCTCTCGGCGCACCTGCGACCAAGTTGCTGGGTATGAGAGGGACATGGACCCAGGGCAGGAAGACCCGGTGCGGGCGTTGCGGCGGATCGCGTTCGAGCTGGAGCGGGGCGGGGCGCCGACCTACCGCGTCCGGGCCTTCCGGCGGGCCGCCCAGGTGCTCGACGGGCTGGCGGCGGGCGAGCTCGCCCGGCGGGTAGAGGCAGGCACGCTGGAGGCGCTGCCGGGTATCGGCACGACGACGGCCCAGGCCATCACCGAGGCCGCAGACGGCCGCCAGCCCGGCTATCTGGCCCGGCTGCTGGCTGATCAGCCGCCGGCGCCGCGGGACAGCCTGCGGGCGGCGCTGCGCGGTGACTGCCACACGCACTCGGACTGGTCCGACGGCGGCAGCCCGCCGCGGGAGATGGCCGAGGCCGCCCGCGACCTCGGCCACGAATGGATCGCACTGACCGACCACTCGCCCCGGCTGACCGTGGCCAACGGGCTGTCGGCCGAGCGGCTCAGGGCTCAGCTCGAGCTGATCAGCGAGCTGAACGAGGAGCTGGCGCCGTTCCGCATCCTGACCGGGATCGAGGTCGACATCCTGGAAGACGGCTCGCTGGACCAGGATGAGGACCTGCTCCGACGGCTCGACGTGGTGGTGGCCAGCGTGCATTCCCAGCTGCGGATGCCCGCCGGGCCGATGACCAAGCGGATGGCGGCCGCGGCGCGCAACCCGCACGTCGACGTGCTCGGTCACTGCACCGGCCGGCTGCTCGGCGGGGGCCGGGGCCGCAGGCCCGAATCGGTCTTCGACCACGAGGCGGTCTTCGGCGCCTGCCTCGAGGCCGGGGTCGCCGTGGAAATCAACTGCCGGCCGGAACGCCAGGACCCGCCGGACCCGCTGCTGCGGCTGGCCGCCGAGGCCGGCTGCCTGTTCGCCATCGACACCGACGCGCACGCGCCCGGCCAGCTGGACTGGCTGGCGAACGGCACCGTGCGGGCGGAGCAGGCCGGGATCACGGCCGACCGGGTGATCAACACGCGCGGCGCCGACGAGGTGGCGCGGCGCGCAAGCTAGCGGCTCGGCGCGCGAGCCAGCTGCCGATCAGCCAGGCGGTGGTGTCGACGGGCAGCTGGCTGCCCTCGACCGGGACGCTGGTGAGGATGACGGTGCCGTGCGGCAGCGGGACGGGCCCGGAGTTGGTCACGCAGCGCCAGCCGCCCGGACGGGCGAAGTGCAGCACCTGGCCGTTATGTCCGGTCAAGAGGTGAATCGAAGTAGCAGTACGGTGACTAAGTGACAAGGTCTCAATCAGGCCAGGCCAGACCGGCCGTCGCGCGTCAGGTAACGATCCAGGACGTGGCGCGCGCGGCCGCCGTATCCCGGCAAACCGTCTCGAACGTGCTCAACGGCAGCGGACGGGTGGGCGACGCGGCCCGGGCCCGGGTCCTTGACGCCGTGGCCACCCTGGGGTATCAGCCGCACCACGGCGCGCGGAGCCTGCGCTCCCGCCGGACCAGGCAGTTCGCCTACGTCCTGCCGCGCGTGCAGTTGTTTCCCGGCAACTACATCATGCAGGAGTTCCTCCAGTCGCTGGCGGCGGCGAGCGCACGGCGCGGTTACAGCATGGTGATTGTCGCGCCGGACGGGGACCCGCGCGACGACATACGCCGCCTGATCGCCAGCCGGAGCGTGGATGCCTTCCTGCTCTCCGAGCTCCAGCCGGACGATCCGCGGGTGATGCTGCTGGCCGAGGCCGGGATGCCGTTCGCGTGTTTCGGCCGGACCAGTCCGGCGCTGCCGCAGCACTGGGTCGACATCGACAACCGGAGCGCCGTCGCGGCGGCCGTGGAGCACGTGCTGGCCAGGGGGTTCGGGCGCATCGCCTTCCTGGGATACCGGTCGGCGAACCACTGGGACTTGGAGCGGGCGGCCGGATTCCGGGCCGGGCTGGCCAGCCACGGGATCTCCGCCGACACCGAGCTGCTGGTGGATGACGCCAGCGCCCGCAGGAAGATCCGGTCGCTGCTCACCGCCAGCCAGCCGGAGCTGCGCCCGGACGCCATCGTGACCGGCAGCGACCGGCTCGCCGGGGTGGTCTACAGCGTGGCCGCGGAACTGCGGCTACGGATCGGCCAGGACCTCGCCGTCACCGGTTTCGATGGCAGCGCCGCGGGCGCCCTGATGCACCCGCGGCTGACCAGCGTGGCCATCCCGATCGACGACATCGCCCGGCGGGTAGTGGCCCGGGCGCTGAAGCAGCTAGACCACGGGCCCGACCATGATCCGGGCGAGGTGGTGCCGGCCACGCTGCGCCTCGGCGAGAGCACCAGCGGGTTGGGCCGAGAGGCCAGCCGGGCCGACGAGGGGGCAGGCCAGGCGCGTGAGTCCACCTTGCGGGCGGTGCTCGACTCGATCGACCGGCTCGGCTACCGACCGAGCTACGCGGCGGCGGCTCTCGTCCGCGGCACGCCGCGTACCGTGGCGCTCATCGTCGCCCACCTGACCCGGCCGTCGACCGTGGTGCGGGTGGCCAGCGCGCTGGCGGTCCTGGAGGAGCAGGGCTACGACGCGATCGTCTACAACGTCGACAGCCCGATGGAACGGGACCGGCACCTGGAGGCGCTGCTGCCCACGCACCGGGCCGACGGGGTCCTGGCCTTCTGCCTGCCGCTGTCCCGCGGCCAGCTTGACCAGTTCGCCCGGGCCGGAGTCGCGCTCGTCAGCGTGGACGGAACCAACCCCGGGGTGCCGCAGACGATTATCGACGACGTTTTCGGCGGCCGGCTGGCGACCGGTCACCTCATTGGCCTGGGGCATCGTCTTATCGGCTTCATCGGCGACATGACGTTCAGCAGGCCCCCGGCCGGGCTCGGCTTCACCTCCTCGGCGAACCGGTTGCGCGGGTACAAGCAGGCCCTGGCCGCGGCGGGCATCCGCGTGGAGCCCGGCCTGATCCGGCGGGGTTCGCATGACGCCGCCACCGCGGCCGAGCACGCGGCGCGGCTGCTGAAGTCACCCGATCCCCCGTCGGCGATCTTCGCGGCGTCCGACACCCAGGCCATCGGCGTACTGGCCGCGGCGGACCGGCTCGGCGTGGCGATACCCGAGCGGCTGTCGGTCGTCGGCTTCGACGACATCGAGTCCGCGGCCTTCCTCGGCCTCAGCACCGTCCGGCAGCCGCTGGCCCTCAGCGGGGCCGAGGGCGCACGGCGGCTGTGCGCGCTGCTGCGCGGGGAGAGGGTCCGCCCACTGCGGCAGGTTCTGCCGATCGAACTGATGGCGCGGAGCAGTTCGGCGGAGCTGCGATCCTAGGTCTCGTCCTTCAGGGCAGGGAGGGAGTCAAAGTGGGCTGATGGATGCCGCACAACGGGAACTGAGCGACCAGATCGATCAGGCGACGCAGCGCCTGCTCGGCACGGCCCGGGTCATCACCGAGCCGGACCTTCGGGCACCGTCACTGCTGCCGGGATGGACCCGGGCGCATGTCCTCGCGCACCTGGCTAGGGGGGCCGACGCGATGCGGAACCTGCTGGTCGGCGTGCGGTCGGGGCAGGAGCGGCCCGCCTACGTCAGCGCCGAAGCGCGGCAGGCCGACATCGAGCACGGCGCGGGCGTGCGGGCGGACGAGCTCATGGCCGACCTGGCCGCTTCGGCGATGGCCTTGCGCACCATCGCCAGGCAGCTGCCCGATGAGGGGTGGCAGGTCCCGGTGCGGATCCTGGACTCTGCCCTCTTCCCGGCCGCTCAGCTGCTGACCCGGCGGCTGGTCGAAGTGGAGCTGCATCATTGCGACCTCGGCGCCGGATATACCCCGGCTGACTGGCCGGCCGCCTTCGCCGACACCGAACTCGCCGAGCCGATGCGATCCCAGCGCCAGGACCGGCTTAGCTACCCGCCGTCGTCCCAGGCGGCGCACCTGCGGTCACCGGCCCGGCCGCCCGCGCCGTGGAATCCTAACCGGCCGCTCCCGGGGAGCTGGCTCGGAACAAGGTGACGGCCATGACCTTGCTCGGGACGTACGGGCAGGCCGGGTCCTCGCCGAGCGGATCACCGGCCGCAGCGTAGGCGCGGGCCCGTGACCCGCCGCACAGGTCGGCGTACTCACAACTTCCGCACCGCCCGGTGAACTTCGCCGCCCGGATCGACCGCAACAGCGGGTCGTTCCGGTAGATCTCATGCAGCGGCCGGGTCTGGATGCTGCCCAGGCCCAGCGGCAGGAAGCCGGCCGGGTAGACCTCGCCGTCGTAGGCAACGAACACGATGCCCTTACCGTCGCGCGTGGGTGCGGTATGGGCGCTGGGGCGTCCGGTGCCAGGGCCGAGCAGACCGGTTAGGCGAGCCGACAGGCCCTGGTACAGCGCGCTGCCGGGCGCCTGGCCGCCGGCCCGGCGCGCCCCGACGATGCGGCGGAAGAACGGCGCTTCAACGGTCCTGACGATGAAGCCATACGCTGACGCGTCGTACAGGAAATGGCACACGTCCTCGTGCACGGCGGGCGAGACCGGCCCGGCCGCCGCCCCTCGGCCGACCTGGACCAGGAAGAAGACCTCCCAGATACGCGCGCCGGCCTGCGACACCAGGGCGGCGACACCGGGCAGGTCATCGACGTTCCCGTCCATCACGGTGGTATTGAGCTGCACGGTCATGCCCGCGGCGGCGAGCTGGGCGATGGCCGCGATCGTCTTCTCGAAGTGCCCAGCGATACCGCGCACGCCGTCGTGGGTCTTCGCGCGGCAGCCATCCAGGCTCACCGAGACCGCCCGGACGCCGCTGCCGGCGATCCGCCCGATCATGGCCGCGTCGAGCAGCGGAGTGACCGACGGCGACAGACACACCGGGACACCCAGCTTGACAGCATGATCAACGAGACCGAACAGGTCAGGCCGGAGCAGGCAGTCACCGCCGGTGAGCACGAGGATCGGGTAGGGCCGACCGAAGGCGGCGACCTGCTCGATCAGCGCGTAGCCCTCCGCCGTGCTCAGTTCCCCGGGTGGCGCCTGCGTGGCCGCGCTGGCCCGGCAATGACGGCAGGCCAGCAGGCAAGCCCGGGTCGTCTCCCAGAACACGAGCATCGGCCGCCGACTGAAATCGACGGAGGAGTGCGAACTGGCGGCGCTGGGCAGTGAAGCTGAGCCGATCATGGGTCGGTCGCCCTTCGGGGTCGGGCCAGCGTCGCGTTCGGTGCCGGCTGGCAGCACGCTAGCCCCGCCCCGCCATGGCCAGAAGGGCCATTGGTCCCCGGGACTTAAGTGGAAGGTTGGCTACACTTATACTGCGAGTTCGCGATTTCCGGGGAACACGGAATTGCCTGGGGAACACGAATTGCCCGGGGAACACAGATCCGGGGGAACACAGAAAGGCAGGCCGAGCATGGCACGCAGCGTTCAGGTCGGGGACAAGGCTCCCGACTTCACCCTGCCGTCGCAGTCCGGCGAGCCGGTCCGGCTGCAGGACCGGCTCGGCGAACGGGTGGTCGTCTTGTACTTCTACCCCAAGGACAACACCAGCGGCTGCACCGCCGAGGCGTGCGCGTTCCGCGACAGCCACGAGACCTTCACCGACGCCGGCGCCGAGGTGATCGGGGTCAGCTCCGACTCCGCGGATAAGCACGCCGCCTTCGCCGGCCGACACAAGCTGCCGTTCACGCTGCTGGCCGACCAGGGCGGCCGCGTCCGCAAGGCCTACGGGGTGCCGGCGGCCTTCGGCCTGATCCCGGGCCGGGTCACCTACGTGATCGACCGCACGGGCACGGTCCGGCACATCTTCAACTCGATGACCAATATCGACAAGCACGTCAGCGAGGCGCTCGAGGTGGTCAGGCAACTCCAGGCGGAGCAGCCCGCCTGAGGAACCGCCGGCCCGGGCCGCGGGCAGCAGGGTCTCCACTGGCCGCCGATAATGGGAACATGGGAAGCCAGGATGCCGCCGATCGTCTTCGCGCCCGGATCGGTGCGGCCATCTTCGAGCGGGTCGCCGGACCGCAGGGCCCGACGCGCCGGCTTCAGATCAACCAGACGGGCGAGCGCTGGTTCGCCGCGGATCGGCCGGTCCGGCAGGTGCACGGGGACTCGTCGATGTTCATCGGCGGGATCAGGGCGCTGCTGCTGCAGTCGCTGCACCCGCTGGCCATGGCCGCCGTGGCGCAGCACTCGGATTACCGCGGCGACCCGTGGGGCCGGCTGCAGCGGACCAGCTACTTCCTGGCCGTCACCACGTTCGGCCGGGCCGATGACGCCCAGGCCGCGATCGCGCGGATCCGCGCGGTCCACGAGCACGTCAAAGGCACCGCACCCGACGGGCGGCCGTACGCCGCCTCCGACCCGCACCTGCTCACCTGGGTGCACGTCGCCGAGACGGACAGCTTCCTGCGCGCCTACGGCCGGTTCGGCGCCCGGCCCCTCGATCAGGCCGGACGCGACGGTTACGTCGCCGACATGGCCAGGATCGGCGCCGCGCTCGGCGTGCCCGATCCGCCGCGCACCGAGGCCGAGCTCGCCGATCGGATCAGCCAGTACCGGGCCGAGCTGACCGCCACCGCCCAGGCGCGCGACGCAGCCCGGTTCCTGCTGCTCAATCCCCCGCTCCCGGCGGTCGCCCGGGCCCCCTACGGGGTGCTGGCCGCGGCCGCGGTGTCGCTGCTGCCCGGCTGGGCGCGCCGGCCGCTGCACCTGCCCCGGCTCCCGGTGACCGAGACCATGCTGGTCCGCCCGGCGGGACACGCCATGGTCCGCGCCATCCGCTGGGCCACCAGCGCGCCGCCGGCCGCGGCCCGGGCCACCTGACTTCCCGACACCGGCAGGACTTGTCATTTTGTGAGACGGGCGCGAGTCGTCCCCGGTGAGAGGATCCAGGGATGACGATGCCGACCGTTGCCCTCGACGTGCCGTCCGCGCATGTCCTCGCCGACCAGGCGTCGATCATCCAGGATCTCCAGTACGTCATGGACTGCTGCAAGCGACTGCTCACCGAGCTGGCCAAACCCGACGAAGACCGGGATCCGCTGCTGCCGGTCGCGCTCTGGTCCTCCGCCGTGCTGGCCTACGCCCGCTGCTTCGGCAAGGGCAAGCGGTTCGGCCTGGCCACCGAGGACGTCAGGAACCTGCCGTTGCACGGGGCGGTCATGA
>Ga0209039_10004155_pt1 | contig 10741 bp, 9 predicted proteins | sample BogFormECP12_OM1_FD_188238 | JGI IMG/M metagenome (GOLD analysis project Ga0209039, IMG submission 188238) | Bog forest soil microbial communities from Calvert Island, British Columbia, Canada - ECP12_OM1 (SPAdes) (version 2) | ecosystem: Environmental > Aquatic > Freshwater > Wetlands > Bog ... | reverse complement strand
CAAGCCGCTGGATTTCCTCAGTGAAGATAGCTATCCCCGGGTGGGCGAGTACCAATCACCGGCCTTTGCCATGGATCTCATGCGCGGCTACAACCATGGGAACCCGTTCCTGGTGTTGGAACACCGCAGTGGTTCTTATGGAGGATATAGCCCGGATGATCCCAATCCTCCGCCCGGCCTGATTCGTCTGTGGGCGTGGCAAACTTTGGCGCACGGCGCCGACGGGGTGTTGTTCTTCCGCTGGCGGATGAGCAACGGCGGGAGCGAGCAGTATTGGCAGGGGCTGTTGAATTACGACGGAAGTCCGGGGAGGGCCTTCCCGGAGGTCTCGCGCATGGGAGGCGAAATTGAGAAAGTGGGTTCGCAGTTCGCTCACGCGCCGACCCCGTCCAGCGTGGCGGAGATCCTGTCCCAGGACAGTTTGTGGGCGCTCCACGTCGGGGGTCTCACTTTCCCTTATCTTGAGCAGCTCCAGGAATTTATGACCTCCTTCCGTCACTGGGGACTGAATGTGGACTTTGTCGAGCCTACCGCGGATTTGGCCAAATACAAGGTGGTCGTGGCCCCCAGCCTGCACGTTGTCGATCCGTCGATCGCGGAGAATCTCGAGCGGTTCGTATCCGCAGGAGGCGTCCTGATTCTCACCGCGCGGTCCGGCTACAAAGACCAGGACAATATTGCCGCGCGTGTTCCCCCCGGCCTTCTGTCCCATCTGGCCAAGGTCCGCGTTTCCGATTACATGTTGCTGGAAAAGCGCCCTCTACCCACCTGGCTTGATTTCCCCACCGAGGAGGGGTCGTATCGGGCCAGTCCGGAAAATCGCATCACCTCCGTTTCGCACGATTGGCCAGGAGGGTATGCGGCCAAGGGTTGGGCTGATGTCCTCGATCCCGATGGCGCCCAGACGCTGTTTCGGTATCAGAAGGATTTCTACGCGGGCCGGGCCGCGGTAACCCTGGCGGATTACGGTAAGGGTAAGGTGATCTACGTGGGAACAATGTTAGAACCCCGCTTCTATACCGACCTTGCCCGCCGGGCCTCAGAATGGGCAAAACTAAGCCTGGGGCCGGAGATTCCCGTCGGCATGGATTTCGCTCTGCGCCAGGGAAAGCAGCACTCGTTCCGTTTTCTTCTCAATTTTAGCGATAGTCCCCAATCCGTGAAACTTCCGGGAGAATATCGCGACTTGCTTTCGGGTAAGGTGTTTACCGGTCAGGTGACCGTGCCTCGCCTGGACCTTTGTGTTCTGGTTCAAAACGAGTCAACACCAGCCAAAGTTCGTTGAGCAGGTGTAGCGCGGACCTGTTTTGTAGGTCCGCGGCTCTTCCCGTTCGGGCAAGGACAAACCGCGCCAGCTTGAAGGGAAATGCCGAGGCAATCACCAGACAATTGACGGTGGCCCACCCTTGACTCGGCGTACATACACCTGTATGCTCTACAAAGGAGTATGAGGCACAAGGATGAAAACCTACGACTTCACTAAAGGAAAGCGCGGACCGGTGCTGCCCCTGCCACCCGGCAAGGAACGCATCACCATCCGCCTGGACACCGACATTCTGGAGTATTTCCGGGACACGGTGGAGCGCGCCGGGGGCGGCAACTATCAAACCTTGATCAACAAGGCGCTGCGCACCTATATCGAGTCTGGGCAGAAGCCCACGATCGAGGAAACACTGCGGCGTGTAATCCGCGAGGAATTGCGGGCTGCACCCTAAGGGTCCGCTGCCCTCTGCCAACGGCCCTAAAGCAGGCGTAGCGCGACCTGTTTTGTAAGTCCGCGGCTCTTCCCCTTTGGGCAAGGACAAACCGCGGACCTACAAAACAGGTCCGCGCTACACCTACGCAGCAATGAAAGCTCAACTGGGCCTTGTACTCAAAGCCGGTCGGGTGTACGTTAGCGGTCGGGCAAAAAAGAAGAAAACGCAAATCTCAGGTTATTTCCTGAACCCTAATCGCCCATACGGCAACTCGTCAGTTAGGGCAGAGTTACGAATCTTGACGGCACGGGGGCCACACAGATGAAAATCATCAAGATCATGGGCTGCACTCTGGCGCTAACTTTCCTCTCGCTCTCGGTCACCGGCTGGGGCGCGGACTGGCCAACCTTCGGCCACGATCCCCAACGCTCCGGTTGGGCCACACAGGAAGATTCCCTTAACGTCACGAACGTTTCCGGCCTGAAGCTGCTTTGGAAAGCTCAGATCAAGAACGAGCCTCGATCTTTAGCGGCGCTCACGGCTCCGGTGGTGGCGGAAGGCGTCACGACCCCTACCGGAATCCGCAGCCTGGTTTACGTGGCGGGAAGCTCCGATAATATCAACGCCCTCGACGCCCGCTCGGGCCAACTGGTCTGGAGCCGGACCTTTGAAAGTCACGTTCTTCCCAAGGACGCGGGCATGTGGCTGTGCCCGAACAATCTGAACGCCACGCCCACCATTGATAGGGACCGCAGGTTGATTTACGTCATCGCCGCCGACGGCAAATTCTACGGCCTGGATCTGGGCACGGGGCAGACCCGCACCGGTCCCGTGCAGTTTGTCCCCCCTTACTCCAAGGACTGGAGCCTGAACCTCTCGAACGGCATCGTCTACACCTCGACCTCCCAGGGCTGCGGCGGAGCGCGGTCAGGAATCTACTCCATGGACATCCGCCGTCCCAACCAGCCGGCGATTCATGATGTGCTGGTCTCGAAGGGCGGGGCGGGAATCTGGGGCCGCGCCGGAGTGGCCATCGGCGCGGACGGGCGCGTTTACGCCTCCACCGGCGACGGTGAATTCAATCCTGCTGACGACGAATACGGCAGCAGCTTGATCACCGTTCGCCCGGAAAATCTCGAGGTGATCGACTACTATTCACCCCTGAACTTCCAGCAGGTCACCAAGTACGATCTGGATATTGCCTCTGCTAGTGTTATCTGGATTCCTTATCACAGCCGTCGCCTGGTGGCGGGAGGCGGCAAGGAAGGCGCTCTCTACGTGTTGGACGCAGATTCCCTGGGCGCGGAAGACCACCAGACGCCGCTTTACCGCCAGAAGCTCGCCAATGACGAGTTGGGGTTTGAGATGCTCGGCATCTGGGGAGAACTCTCCTCCTGGCGGGACGGGGATGGCGAGACTTGGCTTTATGTCCCCATCTGGGGGCCGCTCTCGAAGGATGCTCCCCACTTTCCGGTGACCAACGGCCCGAATCCGCACGGCAGCATCATGGCTTTCAAGCTGGCAACCAGTCCCTCGACGCATAAGCCGACACTCGATCCCGTCTGGAATTCCGGTGACTTTGACGTTCCCGAACCCGTCGCCATCGCCAACGGCGTGATCTTTGCGCTGGCGACCGGCGAGAACACGGCGCAGGTAACCGGCCAGAACGTCGTCATCAGTACCGGATATAAGCTGCTGACCGACCAGGAACGAAGCCTGAATACCCACAATGCCGTTCTGCGCGCGCTCGACGCCAAAACCGGCAAGGTCCTTTACCAAAGCGGCGACGCCATGGGCAGTTGGGTTCACTTCAGCGGATTGGCCGTGGCGGACGGCCGCGTGTACGCCGTGGACCATAGTTCCACACTCTATTGCTTTGGTTTGCCGGAGCATAAAGAGTAGTCAGGCTGGCCAGCCTTTGTGGCGCCGAGGCCGAACGCCGTTCGGCACTACTCCCCGTCACCGCTCACATCCCCAGCCGAAAAATGTACAGGCACGTTTGCGTTGGAGGTGTATACTTCTGCCCGCTCGAGGACCAGAATGGTTCGTTATCGTCCCGCCTCTGTAACAACGGAGTGTCGAACATCCCACAAGGGAGGAATATCGAAGTGACAAATAATATCTCGAGAAGGACTTTTATGGTCGGCGCGGCCACCGCCGCTGCGGCCCTGCGCGTTTGGGGGGCGAATGACCGCATTCGGCTTGGCATCATCGGCTCGGGCCAGCGCGGGCAATATTTGATGACCCGGGCTGACGAGGCCGGCAACATTGAATGGGTAGCGATTTCCGACATCTATGACGCCCGGCGAGATCAAGCCGAGAAGGTGGCGAACACCCGCGTCGATAAGTATGCCGATTACCATCAATTACTCGATCGCAAGGACATTGACGGGGTGATTGTGGCGACTTTCGATCACGCGCATTCCTTCATCTCGGTTGACGCTTGCAAGGCCGGGAAGGACGTTTACGTTGAAAAGCCCATGACCTCGTTGCCCGAGCAGGGGCCGCCCCTGGTGCGCGCCGTGCGCGAGAACAACCGCATCCTGCAAGTGGGGGTGCAGCAGCGCACCACAGCCCATTTTGCTGAAGCCAAGCAGAAGTATTTCGATACCGGCGCCATCGGCAAGGTCAACATGGTGCGGACGATCTGGAATGCCAACGGCGGTTATTTGACGCCGGTTCCCCCCGGCATGGAGCAGAAGCCCGCGGGCCTCGACTGGGACTCCTGCCTGGCGTGGCTGCCCAAGATCCCCTGGGACCCCAAGCGCTATTTCAATCGCTTCGCTTATTGGGATTTCTCCACCGGCGGTCAGACCGGCGGACTGTTCGTGCACATGGTCGATGTGGTCCACTGGTTCATGAACCTGACCCGTCCCCTGGCGGCCGTGGCGGGCGGCGGGATTTACCTTTACGACGACGGGCGCGACACGCCTGACAACGTTAACTTCATCGTGGAATACCCCGAGAAGCTCAACGTGACGTTTGAAGCTACGATCACCGATATGATCGGCCGGGAGAGCGCGGATATCGTCTTCATGGGAACCGGCGGAAGGCTTTCGATCTTCCGCTCCGGCTACAAATTCATCCCCAGCAAAGATAATTCCCAACTGGCGGAAGCCTCCGTGCCCGGCGTGAACGATACGCACATGAACAATTGGCTGGACTGCATACGTAGTCGCCAGCAACCCACTGCCGACGTGGTGAGCGGGCACTATTCGGCAATGGCCTGCCATATCGGTAACATCGCTTACCAACGGCGAAGCCGGGTCACCTGGCAGAAGGAGTGGGAAGTATGAGCATCGAAGTCGGTATCAATATGGAATTCATCCGCTCGCAAGACAAGTCTTTCGCTGCCGGCGTGGAGCGAGCGGCGAAATTGGGTTACAAGTACGTAGAGCCGATGGTCCACAACGGGCGGGAACTGCTGAGTGAAGCGGGATATTTCCACTCCTTCTCGCTCGATGACGACCCGGGAGAAATGAAGGATATCCTCGATCAAAACGGAGTGAAGCCGTCCGCGTTGAGCGCCCACTGCCCGCTGATGCGGCCGGAAATCAGCGTGCCCTATTTGCAGAAGGCCATTCGCCTCGCCGCCGCCATCGGCGCGCCCGTGGTCAATACCGATGAGGGTATTCGCCCTTCTTGGGTGAGCATGGATGAGGCCTTTCAAGTGATGAAGTACACGCTCGCGACAGTGCTGCGCACGGCCGAGCGTTACGGGGTATTCATCGGCATTGAACCCCACCAAAGTATTTCCCGCACCACGGAAGGACTGCTGAAGATCGTTGGCCTCGTGGAATCGCCGCTCTTGCGCGTGAATTACGATACCGGCAACGTGTACTTGGCGGGCGGCGACCCTTACGAGGGGCTGAAGGCCGTCTGCCCCTTGCTGGTTCACGTCCACGCCAAGGATATTACTGTCGAGCACGCCGATGCGGAACGCGGTAAGGTGACCGGAACGCCGGTGGGATGCGCCTGCGGCGACGGTGTTATCGATTGGCAGCGAGTTATCGCGATCTTGCGCGGCGCGAACTTCAGCGGTGTGCTCTCCGTCGAGTGCGGCACCGAACCGCAGGCCGCTCGCAGCCTGGCGCACCTCAACGGCTTGCTAAGTGGCTAAAGTGGATTTTTCAGTACCGGTCGGGAGGATGCATTGTGGATAAAGGGCTAATGCCTACCACTGGCCACGAATAGGCGACCGATTGTTTGTAGGCTATCATTATAGGCTTAAACTTGCCATCCTGAAGCGGAGGCAATCGCTTGAATTAAAAGGACTTACTCATGGGTGCGCTCTCTGTCCGCATAAGTGCCATTTCATAATCTTCGACGTAAGGTGAATTATGAGTCAAAAAGTCTCCCGGGCGACGGTCATTTTGGCCCTTTGCGCCACATTTCTTTTCGCCTTTTGCAAAATGTTTGCCCAAGACACCATCCCTTTCTTCCAGCCGGGAAAAATTCGCGTCCTGATTTTCTCCGGCCGCAACAATCATGACTGGCGCACCAGCACGCCTTTCCTGCGAAAAATGCTGGTGAACAGCGGCCGCTTTGACGTGCGGGTGGAAGAAGAACCCGCCGGGATCACGGCGGCCACGCTTGCGGCCTACGATGCGCTGGTCATTGACTACGAGGGGCCGCGCTGGGGAGAAGCAACGGAAAAGGCCGTCGAGAATTTCGTCAAGCAGGGCAAGGGAATGGTGGCGGTGCACGGCGCCAATTACACCTTCACGGGGCTCGAAGTGTTGGCCGACAACCACAAACCCTCCGGTCTCAAGCAGCCGCCCTGGCCCGAGTATTTGCAGATGATTGGCGGGTGGTGGACGCTGGGGCCGCCCAAGAGCGCCCACGCTCCGCGCCACTGCTTCACCGTAAAGTTCGTCGACCGCGAGCATCCCGTCACCCGCGGCTTGCCCGAGTCCTTCCGCACGTCCGACGAGCTCTACCACAGTCCCCAGATGTCGCCCGCCGCGCACATCCTGGCCACGGCTTTTGACGACCCGGCGAATGGCGGCACAGGCAAAGATGAGCCCTTGATGTGGACGGTCAACTACGGCCAAGGCCGCGTCCTATACTCCGCTCTGGGCCACGACACGTCAGCCCAGCAAGAGAGCGGTTATGTGAGCACGTTTACGCGCGGCGTGGAATGGGCGGCCACCGGCGTCGTTACCCTTTCACCCGACGGCACGCTTCCCCGCCAAGCGCCGCCGCCCTTGCGCTTGCTGATAGTCACGGGCGGGCATGAATACGCCACCACCTTCTACACCGTCTTCGAAGGAGCGAGCGACCTGCACTGGGATCATGCCCTCTCGAACCATGCAGCCTTCAAGAATGACCTCCGCAAAGACTACGACGTCTTGGTGCTCTACGATTTCTCGCAGGATATCAGCGAAGCAGAGAAGACCAACTTGCGCAACTTCGTGGAAGCGGACAAAGGGATCGTGGTGCTCCATCACGCCATCGCCGATTATCAGGACTGGGAATGGTGGTACAAGGAGGTGGTAGGCGGCAAATACCTTCTCAAACCCGAAGGCTCCACGCCCGCATCGACGTACCTGCACGATCAAGAGGCTTGTGTTACGCCCGTCATGAGCCACCCCATCACCGCCCACATCGGAACCATGCACTTGTGGGACGAAACGTATAAGGGCATGTGGATCTCCCCGGACGTGAAAGTGCTGCTCCGGTCCGATGCCCCCACCAGTGACGGCCCCGTGGCCTGGATCAGCCCTTACACGAAATCGCGCGTTGTCTACATCCAACTCGGCCACGGTGAGACCGCACATCTCTACCCTGCCTATCGTGTGCTGGTCCAGGACGCCATCCGCTGGGCCGGCGGCAGATGAAAGGACGGGGCACGGGACACGGGGCTCGGGTCCGCGCCAGCACGCCGTGGCTTGTATCTTGGCTACCCGCCATCTGACTTGACAGAACGAGACGACGGAATTAGGTTTAAGGATAGGTTCAACGCACGCCAAGGGAGACACGGCGCATGACCGGAATCCAATTCATCACCGACGAAAAAGGCCGCAAGACGGGGGCCATCATCGACCGCAAGAAACACCGCGCGCTTTGGGAAGATATCGAGGACGTATTGGTTTCCCGGTCGCGGCAACACGAAAAACGCATCCCGCTCGAGAAGGTGAAGGCCGACCTCATTAGAAGCGGAAAACTGCGTGGCTAGGTACCGCATCGTATTGGCTTCGAGTGCAGAAAAAGAACTCAATGGACTGTCTGCTCAGCTAAACGCGCGCATCGTTCCGCGCCTGGAAAAGCTAGCCGACAATCCCCGCCCCCCGGGCTGTAAGAAGCTCAAAGGCGGTGATAAAGAGTGCGCATTCGTGTGGGTGGCTATCGGGTGGTGTACACCATCGACGACGCGAATTTGCTGGTCGAGGTGACGCGAATCCGTCACCGAAGCGCGGTATACAAGAGATGAGCGCACGTAGTGCTGCCCTCCGCCTTTGAGGTCGGCGGTTCTTCATTCGACTCGCGCTAGCGATTCCGAGCGAGAGTAGCGCAGACCTCGGTCTTTGAGGTCTGCGGTTCTTGCTTCGATTCGCGCTACCGATTTCGAGGGCGGGGACCCTTCTTCGAGATTTGTTGTTTCCCATAAGTAAGAACCGCGGACCTCAAAAACGGAGGTCTGATGCTACGTGCTACCGAATCCGCGGGCAGGCACCCGTCTTCTAGATTTGCGGTTTCCCATGAGTAAGAACCGCGGACCCCAAAACCGGGGGTCCGCGCTACGTGCTGGGCTTGCATGTAACTACAAAAAGAGCTACATTTGCGGATGAGACGGAAGTGCAATACGAATGGGACGAAGCGAAGAACCGGAAGAACATGGCCAGCATGGCCTCAGCTTCGAGGATGCCGAGCAGGTGTTCTCCGGGCCTTGCGTCACGTTCGAAGATGACCGCTTCGACTATGGGGAAGAACGGCTCATCACTTTGGGTTTACTGGCAGGACGTCTGGTGGTCATAGCCCATTCACCGCGCGACGAGGGAACGCGCATCATCTCCATGAGAAAGGGGAGCCGACGTGAACAAAAAATCTATCAAAAGCGACTTGGCACGGATTGACCGTATGCGGGATGCCGATATTGACTATTCGGACATTCCGCCGCTCGACAGGACGTTTCTCAAAAAGGTCACGACGCCTTGGCCCCCGGCGAAAAGGCAATTGACAATCCGTCTCGATGCGGACGTGCTCGATTGGCTCAAGCGTCAAGGCAGGGGCTACCAGACCCGCATTAACCGCATCCTGCGCGTGGTGATGGAAAGTCAGACCCCCGGCTAGGTCATCGGCGACCACGCGAGGCGACGATGATCGGTGGCTCAGACCTCCGCTTTTGAGGTCTGCGGTTCTTGCTTCGATTCGCGCTACCGATTTCGAGGGCGGGGACCCTTCTTCGAGATTTGTTGTTTCCCATAAGTAAGAACTGGATGCGGAGAAGAAATAGGGGGACGAAGCATGGGTAGCTCAGAGCGGCTCTTGTATCCTGAAGGCAAATTCCCGAAAGGCACAAAAGTGCGCATCGCTGATCGAGTATTCCTTGAACAATTCGCAGCCACATGGAAATACCATCACAAACTGCAACCGGAGCAGACCGCATACGCTGACCGCATAGCTGAGGTCGAAAAAGTGGGCTACTACCACGGTGGGGATGTTCTGTATTGGCTGGTAGATATCCCAGGAGTGTGGCACGAAACCTGTCTACGTTCGGCCGGGTAAACTGGCGGGCTGCCGCGGTTCTTCCTACCGCATTTGAGCGAATGCGGCGTGGCGAGAAAGCAACCGTAGCAATCAGACCTCCGCTTTTGAGGTCTGCGGTTCTTACTTTGATTCGCGCTACCAATTCGAGGTCATGCCTCCCCCGAATGCGAGGGGGGCTGCGTATTTCAAACTCGTGGCCATTGCTCGGTGAGAACCGCGGACCCCAAAACCGGGGGTCCGCGCTACGGGTGCTGCCGAATGCGAGGGGGGCTGCGTATTTGAAATTCGTGACATTTGTTCGGTAAGAACCGCGGACCCCAAAACCGGGGGCCCGCGCTACGTGCGCTCCCAAATCCAAGTCCGCGCTTTTTCCGGAGGATCACACAACCCATGCGCAAATTCTTTGGAATATTATTCGTGTTTGCACTCGTTCCCGCCGGACTCTTCGCCCAGCAGAAGGTCGTCCCGGCCATCAATGAAGTCGAGCCTTGGCAGCAAGTGGGGCAGCAACCTTATGAATTCACCTGGACGCAGCGGGAGCAGAACCCCCACACCCTGGTGGATTTTCAAGATCTCAAGGGCTGGACGCTGGAACTTTACGACGGCGCGCAGGGAGAATTGCGGCGCAGCCGTGAGCAGCAGTTGTGGGGCCAGTATGTAGCCAAGATTGTTTATTCCGGCGGGCACGCGGAAAGCCGCGTCATTGCGCGGCCGCCGCAGCCGATCCTTATTCCCGGCAATTTCGATTCGATTGATTTGTGGGGTTATGGAAATCGCTGGGGTTGGGAAACCGACACCACCACGCCTCCCGCGGAGGTCTCCCTCCTGCTCCAGGACGCGCGAGGGAAGGAATTCCGCATTCAACTCACGGACATCCGATGGAAGCAGTGGTGGCTGATTCATCGCCGCATCCCTCGCGAGATTCTGGTCCAGATTGTCCTGCCGGCCCGCTTTTCGGGAATCGAAATCAGCAAAGCCGCGAACTCGCAACCTCGCTACTTCTTCTGCGATTCTCTGGCCTTTTACAAGGAAGAATTGAAGCCGCTCACCTTCCAACCCCAGCCGAAGCGCCCTCTAAAACCTTATCGCGACGAACTGGTGGGAACCAACACCGGCCCGGGAACATTGCCCTTCCCCACGCGCGAGGAAACAATCCTGCCGGCGAATTTCGAAAAGGACTTCAAGGTGGTGGTGCGGCAAGCCGGACCGGGCCGTTTTGAACTGCGCTACGAAGGCCGGGATGGAACGGTCGACTACGAATATCGTCCGGCAAAGGGCCGCCTGAGCGAGTTAACGGTGCGCGTGAATGGCGGGGCGCCATTCGAGCCGCTCGA
>Ga0209039_10004154_pt1 | contig 10750 bp, 2 predicted proteins | sample BogFormECP12_OM1_FD_188238 | JGI IMG/M metagenome (GOLD analysis project Ga0209039, IMG submission 188238) | Bog forest soil microbial communities from Calvert Island, British Columbia, Canada - ECP12_OM1 (SPAdes) (version 2) | ecosystem: Environmental > Aquatic > Freshwater > Wetlands > Bog ... | reverse complement strand
TCCTGAATACTGCTACTCATAGCGGATTTGATAATTATTGGAAGGGCGTGTTCAGAGAAATGGCACGCACATCTAAAGGTAACACGATTACCGCACAGGAGCTTTTCAACACGGTTAGAGACGCGGCCGGGTCCAATCCCCACTTTAGTACCCAGGAAGCGAACAGCGTAGTGGAGTTATTACGAGATGAAATATTCGGCCAAATGGGCTTACATCCGGAGGACCCTGTACGTTTGCCATACTCTAATTAATCCTTGAAAAAAAATGATTTTGAAAATCGCTTGAATCAAGTTGTAAAAAAAGAAGAAAAAAGTTAAAAATATCTGGAGGAAACCTAAAATGCCCAAGCCTAAATTGGTTCTTACACAAAAATCCAAAGAAAAGTTTAGCATCACGCACGAACCGTCGAGCAAGAAAGACATTACGAGCCTGCACGCGGCACTTGTTAAGTTAAGGCTAAAGATCGATCCGGCGGAATTAAAAAAGAATGAGCTTGGCAAGTCCACCCGGGCAGCCATTAAAAAGATCCAAAAGCAGGCCGGACTGAAAGCCGATGGCAAGCTTACGCCCGAGACCGGGGATGTAATAAAGGTAGCCCTGGATCACATTTACTATGCAGGCAACAAGACCCGCATGAAAAAAATCCAGGAACAGCTTGGCCGAATGGGGATAAAGGTCGACCTCAAAGAAATAAAAGATCGATCATATGGAAAAAATACTAAAAAGGCTATCATGCAATTCCAGCAGAAAGCTGGCATGCCGGCCGACGGCCGACTGAACGATCAGGTCATCGAAAAGCTCAATGAAGAGGCGCTAAAAGCGCGTCTTACCTCTAAAACGCAGATAGGGCAAATACAGCACACCCTGTTAAGGGTTTTACGCATATCCAGGCTAAAGGTCAGTATTAAACCTCAGGAACTTAAACAAAAGACGCTAGGGCCTTCTGTAAAGGCCGCGATCATGGTTTTCCAAAAAAAATACAGCCTGCAGGCTACCGGCGAGATCGATCAAGCAACATACGATAAAATGCTCTCGGTCGCGGCAAGCCGCCCGTTGCTCCCTAAACTTATTAAGGTAAAATCTGCGGATCAGCTGTCTCCGGTCAGCCGCACCCTGCGCCTGAACATGACGAACAAGCACGTTGGCCAGCTACAGCAGTCGATGGCGTTCCTTGGCTACAAGATCGATGAAAAAGAATTCAAGATGCAGAAGTACGGTAAGACAACGCTGGAAGCTATAAAGTCGTATCAGCGCACGAACGGGCTCCCGGTCAATGGACATGTGGAAGGCGCTACTAAGGAAAAGATCAACCTGGATATCAAGCGGGCAAATCCCGGGGCATTCATTGTTGAACATTCTTACCGTATCAGAGGGTGCATTAGAGATGACGTGTGGCAGGGCAGGCCAGGCCTAAAGGTACAGGTCCGTGAAAATGTTTTACGCGGAGAAGGCTCCTTGCTGGGTCAACAGACCACATTATCCAATGGTTTCTTCGACGTGCCATACGATCCGCCACGCGACCCAGCAGATAAGCAGATAAAGTCGCCTTTCCATCTAAAGATCTCGGTACTGGACCAGAATAACAAGGAGCTCATAAATTCCAAGGTGCTATTCAATCCCACCATGATCGCCTGGGTCAACTTCACCGAGGGCAGCGAGCCTTACCGTGGAGTATCCGACTTTGAGCAATGCATGAGCGCTGTCAAAAAAGTGCTTGGCAATATATCCATGGCGGATATACAGGAGACAACCGATGGCCAGGAGATCACCCAGGTAGCGCTCAATTCCGGGCTCACTACGGAGGGGGTCATGCGTCTGGCGCTTTCCTATCGAGCGGCTAATAAGATAAATAACGCTGTAATACAGCCTGAAGTGTGTTACGCGTTCATCGGGCAAAACCTTCCGCCCAGCATCCCGGGAGATCTGCTAGCGTACACTGAAGGGTGGACCCTGATAGACCAGCTTGTGAATATGACGGTCAACGGCCTCGTATTCATGGACGAGGAAGTAAAACTGAGCGCCTTCGATAACGCTATTAAAAGTAATCTGATCCCGATCGCTTTTAGTAATCAGAAGAGCCTGATACTGAACACGATTAGCACTTTAAAGCAAAACTATGCTCTTGAACAGCCTCTGCTTGTAGGCAACGGTAGCCTGGTAAACCTGCTTAATCTCACGTCAATAGGACAGGGCCAGTATAACGCGGTCGCACAGGCATTCCTTAGCCATAAAAGCCTGGGGCCTGAATTTTGGAGCGATCTAAAGTCTCACGCGGATATATATGGTGGCCTGACCGCAGTGAACGACTTTGAGACAACAGTCAGCCTCGGCCACATTACCAAGAATCATATGGCTACGTTATCGTTCCTCAAAAATAAGATCAATAATCCTGCAGTAAGCGCGGGGATCAATATCAGATCAGCCCGGGACCTGGCTAAGCTGACACATGCACAATGGGTCAGCCTTATTAACGAGAACGGAGGCGCCGTTCCCGAAGGTACTGACGGTGCTAAGCCGGAGGATAAGGTCAACGTCTATGCGAACATACTGGCCAGCCAGAGTGAACAACTATTCCCCTCCATTGCTTTTACCGCCATTGTCAAAGGAAGTAATAATCCCAGCATGACAAAAATAGATGAAATTGCCAATGTGCTGGATTCATATCCTGAGATCGACCTGCGGACGACCAACCTTGATAAATTCGTAAAAGAAAATAAATTAATAATATCGAATGAAGCGCTCGGCCAGGCCAGGGTTATGCAGAGGATACACCGTATAGCGCCGACCGCGTTGGTCGGTAAGACCATTCTGGATAACCAGATCTACCACTCGTCGCATATCGTCTCGATGGGTAAAGAGAGGTTCGTAAAAGCCCTGACGAAGGATGGGATCATCGATAAGCCTACGGCCTTGACAGTATATAGCAATGCAGAGTTCCAGTACGCCCGGGTCCTTACAAAGATAGCGGACTACCGATTTGAGTTTCACCGGGCAGACCCTGGCGCTATAATCGATCATACTTATTCCGATGAGGAACAGCAACAATTAGGCATTCCCAACCTGGAAATATTATTCGGCTCCCAGGATTTCTGTTGTTGTAAGGATTGCCAGTCCGTATATAGCCCATCCGCATACCTCGTCGATGTGTTACGATTCCTTGGCATGCATGATAGCGAATATATCAATAATGCTGAAATAAAGACCGTCGAGAAACTACTCCTCGAGCGCCGCCCGGACGTCGGCGATATCAAGTTAAATTCCGACAATACTGATACGCCGATACCATACATTGACCTCGTCTGCGAGATCCTGGAGAACGCTGTCTGTTATCCCGATATAAATCATAGCTTTAGCTTCCAGACTCAAAGGACCGCCGAAGAGCTAAGGGCTTTCCCTGAAAACGTGCGTAAGGATGCATATGACCTGTTAAAAATAGCGGACTACCCGATGGATACGTCTTTTAACCTGTGGCAGGAGGAGGCCAGGATATTCCTTCAGCACCTCGGCATAAACCGTTATGAATTAATGGAAACGTTCCAGGCTAAGCCTCAGGGGATCGATCCTGTCCCATCAGACGTGAGCATTGCAGGCGAATTTTTTGGCATATCCTCGCATGAGGCGGATATCATCGATACTCAAGCCGGCACTGCTGCAATACAGAACGTATACTGGAAAATTGATACGACGCGTACGGAAGTCCAAGTTTCTGAGTTTATCAAGCACGCTAAGATCGATTATCCTCAGCTATTACAGTTGATGGAAATATCGTGGATTAACTCTCCTGCGCCTAACGTCAAATTGCATATTGAAAGAAGGCCTATCGATTGCTGTGATCCGGCAAAGCACTATATTGTGAACCTGACTACGGCCACTTATGACAGGATACACCGTTTCCTTCGCCTCTGGCGCCATACGGACCTTGAAATGTGGGAGCTGGATCTGCTGATCCGTGCCGAGAAGATCGGATATGGCAAGATCGACCAAAATACGCTGATAAAGCTAAAGCAATTCAAGCAAGCCCAGGATCGATTCGGCCTCTCTTTTGATGCGGCTCTAAGCTTTTTCCACGAGATCAATACTGAGCCCAGGCAGGATCCGGAAGAGCCGCAAAAGACCATCCAGCCGCTTTATATCGATCTATTCCAGAACCCTGCTATAACTAACCCGGTGGATGCCACATTTTCAGTGGCTGGGGAAAAGCTGTCCGCGCATAAAGCAACGCTGCTGGCGGCCTTCTCCATTAACGATTCGGACCTGGCCTTGATACTGCAAAAAACAGACGACTCGATTAATATAGCCAATTTGACACTTTTATATAACTACATTAACCTCGCAAAAGGGCTTGGGCTTCCCATTAAGGACCTGTTAACCCTATTGGATCTGGCGGGCGTGGATGATATATTCGTATCACCAAAGCAGACACTCGATTTCGCTGAGCTTTTCGAATGGGTAAAGGTCTCTGGATTCGCCATACAAGAACTGGACTATCTATTGAATTATCGCCCCGATTCTCCCTTTGGCTTGAGAGAAGAGACCATAACGCAGTATATTCAGGCGTTGAGGACGGCTTTGAGCAGTAATACTTCAGACCAGAAGGAAGGCCTGATCATCTCTCAGATAGCCACCACGTTATCATTGAGCGACGAACAGACGATGCTTATTTTCAAAGAGATCGACCCCACGAGCGCTCTAATGCAACAACTGGCGGATGCCAAGTTCATTGAAAAGAACAGCAATGGCGACTATGTTATCGATACTACACCAGGAAACTTCCAAAATATCTACACCTGCTACGGCCTGTTAAGCAAGATCGCCATGATGGTCAACCGGTATAAGCTGGACATGAAAGATGAACTGCAATGGATATTAGCAGGCCATAATAAGTTCAAATTATTGGACTTCGGCGCATTACCGATAAATGGCGACCCTGTCCAGCCGCTGTTCGAGTCGTGGATGGCGATGGATAAATGGCTGTATTTCAAAGCTCTTTATCCTGAACCGGAAAATGCTTCATTACGGGGGATATTTGACCTTGCGGCAGACCCGGCCGGGAGTAAAGATAAGTTATTTACATCCCTCAATGCATTGACCTCGTGGAGTATTGACAATCTGATATTGTTAGACTCGGGCCTGAAGCTCCAGTACGGCGCAAACGCCGATTACGTCAATATCGACACGTATATACGCCTGCTGAAGTGCTTCAAGCAAATTAACAGGCTCGGCGTCAAGGCGGATGTGGTACAGGCGTGGGCGAACAGAGATAACGATGTTGCCGATGCCCAGTTCATATCGGCTCAACAGATCATAGGGGCGGCAAAATCAAAATACGATTATGGCGCATGGCTATCCCAGGTAACGCCGTTACAGGATGACCTTCGGGAGAAAAAACGCTCTGCTTTGATCAACTTCCTGATCGAGCGTTCTTTGAGGACCGGGCAGGAAACGCTTATGCCGGGAATCGAAAATCCGGCGTACTGGAAGGATTCCGACGACCTGCTGGGCTATTTCCTCATAGACGTGGAGATGAGCGCATGCCAGCTTACGTCCCGCATCAAGCAGGCGATCAGCTCGACACAGATGTTCGTACAGCGGTGTTTCCTCAACCTTGAGCAGCCATATGTGAAAATAACCACTGAAGAGGCCCAGGATACTGTCTCCCTGAATAGCTGGAAGCAGTGGAAGTGGATGAAGAACTATCGGATATGGGAGGCTAATAGAAAGGTATTTTTATATCCGGAGAACTGGATCGAGCCCGAGCTCAGGGATGATAAATCCCAATTCTTCGAAGAACTGGAAAACGAGATCCAGCAGAATGAGGTTACCCGGGAAAAAGTCGAAACTGCCTTCTTGCACTATCTGCAAAAAGTACATGATGTGTCGCGAATCGATATCGTAGGCGTCTATCATGAGCTGGACGACGATAATCCATGCGATAATCTGCCGCCCAATATCAACATACTCCATGTGGTGGGCAGGACGAAATCTCAGCCTGCCATATATTATTACAGGCAATTCGACCTGAGCTATAATACCTGGACCGCCTGGGAAAAGATCGATCTGGAAATTATCGGGGACCATGTGATCCCAGTAGTTTACGATCGTAAGCTATACCTGTTCTGGCTGATATTCATGGAGAAGCCTCAGAAGATCAAAAAGCTGCCTCCAGCCAAAGCGACGGATAGTACAGCCGATTCGCCTGAACTACCTAATAAGCTAGAGATCCAGCTAGCCTGGAGCGCAAGAAAAGATGGCGGATGGACGTCGAAGAAAATATCGTCCCAGAAGCTCATACACCCCTGGGAGCGCCCGCTGTTCTCATATAACCTCAAGCCACGCTATAAGACAAGGGAGAACCAGCTATGGCTGGACGTGTATATATCGACTTCATTGGACTTCAATAATAAGCAATTCTTCGATGCTTACAATAACAGTAATAACTTCGTAACATACTTCCGGTATAACGAGACTGCGCGACCGTGGCATTCCTCTTCCTTCGTATTCGACGGGGAAGTCGTCGATGTGAAAATTAAGGCTCTGGCCGGAAAATACCATATTTTAAACGATCAGGGTGTAGCTTCAGATGACCTGGTGCCGACGGATTCATATAATTATATCCACGATAATTTCGGCGAGGATGGCAGGCTAACGAATAGAATGAACGGAAAATACGAGATAGCGCCTCGCCTGGTATTGCCGGACGGCATGCACTATAAGTACACGCACCTTGCCAATAACAAGACGAAACTGAATGCCAGCCGCATGAACGTCCTGGAAAATAATGCCACCAGAACGCTGCTGGAAAGTGCCAGATCGCCATTCGAGCTGATCTTTTCACAGGATAAGACCAGATTCGACACATCATCCTGGGGCCAGGTACCGTTCTTTTACCAGGATAATTTCAAGGCTTTCTTCATTAAGCCGGAATGGCAGGAGTACATCCTGGGATATAACAAGACTATCAATCGCCTGAATTATATCTTCTATCCCTTCTATCATCCATACACGGGGCTATTCATCCGAGAACTGAACAGGTCGGGGATCGAGGGGCTATTAAAACGCAATATACAGATCAACCCTGGCTCATATAGCCCTGGGGACACGTTCAATTTCAGCGCCGCCTATTCACCGGATGCCGGTAGCATTGCGGATATAACGATCCAGAATGACATCGTTGATTTCAGCCGGTATGGGGCCTATTCAATATATAACTGGGAGATCTTTTTCCATGCGCCTCTGATGATCGCCTGCAAGCTCAGCCAGAACCAGCGTTTCCAGGAAGCGATGGATTGGTTCCACTACATTTTCGACCCGACGAATACGGATGCCGTCAGTGTCCCGCAGCGCTACTGGGTCACAAAGCCATTCTACGAGGAGAACAGCGACGACTACCGTAAACAGCGCATTGAGAACCTCCTTGAAGACATAGGGGCTAACCTCGATGTGCTAAGGGAATGGAAGAATAATCCCTTTAAGCCTCACCTGATAGCCCGTAGCCGTCCCGTAGCCTACCAGAAGTCGGTTGTAATGAAGTACATAGATAACCTGATCGCATGGGGAGACCAGCTTTTCAGGCAGGACACCATCGAATCGATCAACCAGGCGACGCTGCTTTATGTATTGGCATTCGAGCTGCTCGGCCCGCGTCCCGTTAAGGTACCGAACGTAGAGCATAATGACTATACGTATAATGAGCTGATCGCCCAGGGCAACCTCGATGAGTTCGGTAACGACCGGGTGGAAGCATTAATGGAAAACTTCACGGGTATGCCCGCGTTTGTGGTCCGTACCCCTGAAAATGTGGAGCCTATACCGAAGCTGGACGTTTTCTATTTCTGTATCCCCAACAACACTAATTTGCTCGATTACTGGAAGACCGTAGAAGATCGGCTGTTCAAGATCAGGCACTGCATGAATATCGAAGGCGTGGTCAGGCAGTTACCGCTGTTCGAGCCGCCCATAGACCCGATGCTACTGGTAAAGGCGGCGGCAGCGGGAGTCGACCTGGACAGCGTATTGAGTAACATGGGAGCTCCTGCAGGGCAATATCGTTTCAGGACCCTTGAGCAAAGAGCCCTGGAGTTCTGTAGCGAGGTAAAAGCGCTGGGCGACAAGTTACTCGCTTCACTGGAGAAAAAAGATTCTGAAGGTTTGGCTTTATTACACTCGGTTAATGAGATCAACCTGCAGGAAGCGGTCCGGGAAGTACGAAAAGACCAGATAAAAGAAGCTAAGGAAAATTGGGACGGATTAGAAAAGTCAAAGGATATGGCTGAAGAAAAGAAAGATTATTATTCCAGCCGCCAGTTCATAAACGCAAACGAGTCCGTCTTCATTCAAAAGGCGAATGAAACCGCGAGTAAAAATAGAGAGCTGGAGAGCAACGACAGACTGATAGGCTATATAAACATGATACCGGGCTTCTCGGTCGGGTTTGCCGGCTTCGGAGGGTCTCCGTCGTTTAATCTTTCTACCGGCCCGAGCCTGATCACATCGCCTATGCAGGGCAGCAGTACTGCAAAAGGCCACGAAATATCTGCGATCGGCCAGGAATCCTCGTTGAATTCATCCATCGGCTCATTTAATAACCGCTTTGATGAATGGAAATTCCAGGCTACATTGGCCGATAAAGAGATCAAGCAGCTGGAAAAGCAGATCGAAGCAGCGAGAATCCGGTATATGATCTCCGAAAAGGAGCTGGAAAATCAGGAATTACAAATAGAAAACGCGCAATCGGCCGACGAATACCTGCGCAGTAAATATACGAGCCAGCAATTGTACGATTGGACCTTAAAGCAGCTGGCAACGGTTTATTTCCAGAGCTATCAGCTTGCCTTTGACATGGCTAAACGTGCTGAAAAGAGCTTCCAGATGGAGCTAGGTAAGCCGGATGCGTCGTTCATCCAGTTCGGGTACTGGGACAGCCTGAAGAAAGGCTTGCTCGCAGGCGAGAAGCTGGCCACCGACATCCGCCGGATGGAAACCGCTTACTACGACATGAACCAGAGGGAGCTGGAGATCACTAAGCATATTTCTATCGCCCAGGTAGAGCCAATGGAGTTGCTACGCCTAAAGGAGACCGGCTTATGTACGGTCAAACTGCCGGAGTGGCTCTTTGACATGGACTATCCGGGGCAATATAGGCGCAGGGTTAAATCGGTCTCCATCACCATACCATGCGTGACGGGGCCGTATACAAGCCTTAACTGCAAGCTGGCGCTCACTAACAACGTTATCCGTACGACCGATAGCTCTTCCAGTCCATACGGAGACCCGTTGACGGACCCGAGTGATACCAAATTCTACAGCCATTCGGTACCGGTACAGTCTATTGCCACAAGCAACGGCCAAAACGATTCGGGCGTGTTCGAATTGAACTTCAACGACGAAAGGTACCTGCCATTCGAAGGAGCGGGCGTCATAAGCGAATGGCAGATCAGTTTGCCTAAAGAATACAACCAGTTCGATTTTAATACGATCTCGGACGTTATATTACACATACGATATACGGCAAAGGATGGAAGCCAGGGCCTGTACGATCAGTCGATCGCGAACTTAGCAGCTATATTACCCAAGAGCGGGACCCTCATATTGGCGTTAAATAGAGATTTCAGCGGCGAATGGCACCGCTTCCTATACCCGGGAGCGGATGTTGATCAAGAGCTGGATCTTACTTTAAAGCTTGAGCATTTGCCCTTCTATATGCGTAATAAGAACGTGAGCCTGACCACGCTGGACTTGATGGTCGAAAGCTCATATGCAGGAAGCTTTAACGTCAAGCTTCAACTCCCGGCGGCAACGTCATTTACCGACAAGGATATGAGCGCTGATACGACATTCGGAGGCATATTCAGTATGCATATGGATATAACAGGTAAAGTACCCGTTTTGGGCGATTGGAGGATAAAGCTGAAGAAGGATTCCGATACCGACACTCTGACTTCCTTCAGGAAGCTCAGCCCGGACGATGTTAAGAACGCTTACCTCATCCTGGGATTTAGCAAATAATGAAGCTTCAGAGGGCTGTAGATTCGATAGTGGATCTAATAATCCGCTGTTGCGATCCGGACGAGATCATTCTTTTTGGCTCATACGCTAAAGGGAATGACCGTCCCGATAGCGATCTGGATATCCTGGTCATTGGGAAGTTTAAAGGGTCAAAATACCTCAGGGATCGTGAGCTGAAGGAGTTGTTAAGCCCATATCCCATAGGCATAGATCTACTGTTAGTAACGCCAGAGGAAATCGCTCTAGAATCCCAAAAGCCCTATGTTTTTATTAATACTATACGATCGAGCGGCATTTCTTTGTATAAAAGGCGATTGAAGGACAATTAATTTTATATAGTATGCTAGCATAATAAACGTTATTCGGGAACACTTAAGGTTGTTGTATTACTTGTAGAATTGTCCTAAGGGAAATTGCAGCGACATAAAAAGACTCCTGAAGTACTTAAAGCGTTCGGGCTTGCTCGAACTCTTTTCAATTTTAAAAAGCTTATGATTTTTGATTTTTACAATGTATCGATTTAGCTATTATCGTAATCACTTCCTGTTCGATATGGGCCTGATGGCCGACTGATGCCCAAAACGCCTCGACGACCGCTGTTTATTTTGGCGTTTACTTCTTTTTATACGCTTTCCCCGCCGAGAATGCCTCCGTCAGGAAATCGCCCACCATGTAGTATTTGCCGTCCGCGTAGATGAGTGGGTCGACTTTCTTGATATCCGTCGAGCCGCCGACGATCACCTCT
>Ga0209039_10004153_pt1 | contig 10756 bp, 6 predicted proteins | sample BogFormECP12_OM1_FD_188238 | JGI IMG/M metagenome (GOLD analysis project Ga0209039, IMG submission 188238) | Bog forest soil microbial communities from Calvert Island, British Columbia, Canada - ECP12_OM1 (SPAdes) (version 2) | ecosystem: Environmental > Aquatic > Freshwater > Wetlands > Bog ... | reverse complement strand
GGCCGGGATGAGCGGGAGTCCGGTCTATCTGGAGGGGAAGCTGGCGGGGGCGCTCTCGCTAAAGCTGGGAATCTTCACCAAGGAAGCGATTGCGGGCGTGACGCCGATTGAAGATGTGCTGCGGCCCCCCGCGGAAAGCAGCGCGGCGCAAGCAAGCCCACAGCAATTCTCGTTGCCGAACGACGCGATGGCCCGCACTGCGATGCCGAGCGGATCGTCGCTGGAACCCATCGAGACGCCGCTGGTGTTTTCTGGATTTCAGCCTGCGGCGCTGCAGCAGTTTGCACCGCAACTGCAGAGTTATGGATTTGTTGCGGCACAGGGCGGCACGGCCGAAGCGCGGCCTGAGGATGCGCACCTGGCGCCGGGAGACATGGCGGGAATGGTGCTGGTGCAGGGCGATGCGTCCATCAATTCGGCGTGCACGGTGACGGCGGTGCAAGGCGACCGGGTGTTTCTGTGCGGGCACCCATTCATGAACCTGGGCGAGGTTCAGATGCCGATGGCGCGGAGCCGCGTGGTGACGACCTTATCGTCGGAGCTGGTGTCCACGAAGATTGTGAATGTGGGCGGGCCGATCGGGACGATTACGGGAGATCACCTGACGGCGGTGACGGGAAAGCTGGGCGCGCCGCCGGCGATGATTCCGCTGGATTTGACATTTGTGACGGGGAGCGCGGAAAAGAAGCTGCACTTCGAGTTGGTGAATCACCCGAAACTGACGCCGCTGTTGGTGGCACTGACGACCTACAACGGGATCAGCCAGAATTCGCTGTATGGCGAGGGAACGACGCTGCGGCTGACGGGTGAAATCCGGTTGCAGGGGCACGTGCCGGTGCAGGTGGAAAACACGTTTGCGCCGGGCGATTCGCTGATGCCGGACAGTATCCCGATCGCGCTTGTGGTGCAGAGCATGTTTGGGCGGCTCTTCAACAACAATTACGAGATTCCTTCGGTGGAGCACATTACGCTGCGCGTGGAAAGCCAGCCGGGGCGAAAGTCGTACACGATTGACAGCGCGTGGCTGGAAAAAGGCGAAGCGGCGCCGGGTGACAATCTGAAAGTTCGCGTGCTTTTGCAGCCGTATCGCGGGCCGGCACGCATTGAAGAAACCACGGTGCATGTGCCGGACCAGATTGCGCGGGGCACGACGCTGCGGGTGCTGGTGAGCGATGCGGACTGGATGAATCGCGCGTCGCGCGGCTTCAATTTTCCGGGCATGCCCGGCGCGGCGGGCCCCGAGGGGCTGGATCAACTGATTACGCTGATGAATCGCGAACGGCGCAATGACCGGCTGTATGTGGGGATGTTTGTGCCCGCGCCGACGCTGGTGTGGGACGACAAGGAATTGCCGAATGTGCCGCTGTCACAGATCAACATGATTGACGGGCGTCCGGCGCCGGGCACGGTGCAGGTGCTCCGCGAATCCTTGTCCAATGAATCTTCGATTGCGCTTGGCGGCCCCGTTTTCGGGCTGATCTCCTTGAATCTCCAAATCCGGTGACCTTGTCCATGTCGAAACGAATGCAACGCCTGACCTTGCTGTCCTCGCTGGTTTGCCTGGTGGCGGCGTCCGCCGCGGCGGACCACACACGCCGTTGGCAGCAATCCATGTATGAAGAATTCCAGAAAGGCACGGCGAAGGGCGTGGCCGTGCGGAGCGATGGGCACCTGGAGCTTGCGCCGAAATTCAAGCTGATATCCGATGCGGACGCTTCCTATCTGTGGTCGCTGCGGACGGACCCCGCGGGTGTATTGTATGCGGGCGGAGGATCGCCCGCCAAGGTATTCCGATTTGAGGGAAACGGTAAGCCGAAAATCGTATTCGAGTCCACCGATCTGCTGGTGCAGGCGATCACGTTTGACGCGAAAGGCAACTTGTATGTGGCGACGTCGCCGGACGGGAAGGTCTATCGCGTTACGCCGGGCGGGGAGAAGTCGGTCTACTTTGAGCCCAAGACGAAGTATATCTGGGACCTAGCGTTTGGCGCGGATGGAACGCTCTATGTGGCGACGGGAGACAAAGGACATATTTTCGCGGTAACGGCGGAGGGCAAGGGAGAACTTTTCTACGCGAGCGACGAGGCACACATCAAGGTGCTGGCGTTTGACGCGAAGAACAATCTGCTGGCCGGCACGGAGCCCAATGGGCGGGTGCTGCGAATATCGCGAAGCGCGGAGAAAAGCGGAAAGAAAAAACCGGCGGAAGAGGCCGTGGCGGAAGGCTTCGTGATTTATGAGACCTCCAAGCGCGAGGTGACTTCGCTGACGGTGGCGCCGGACGGAATTGTCTACGTGGCGGCAATCGGGGAGAAACAGAAAGCGGCCACGCAACCTCCTTCGGCAGTGATCGCGACGCCTCAGGGAACGACGACCATCACCACTTCGGTTTCCCCGATGGGCGGCCAGGCCGGAGTTCCCTTTCTGGCGTTTCCCCAGGCCATTTCGAGCAGCATTTACAAGATCGCGACCGATGGAGCGCCGGAAGAGATCTGGAGTTCGCGAGACGAAGTGGTTTACGCGCTGGGGTTGAATTCCGACGGGCGATTGCTTGCGGGAACGGGAAACACCGGTTCGCTGTTGGTGATTGACGGACGCGGGGTGTATGCGCAACTGGCGAAATCGGGGTCGGCGCAGATCACGGGGATTTCGCGCTCGTCCGGCGGGAAGGTTTTTCTGTGCACAGCGAATCCCGGCAAGGTGTTTTCGCTTGGCCCGGAGTACGAGCCGGAAGGCACGTTTGAGTCGCAGTCGTTCGACGCGAAACTCTTTTCGCAATGGGGCCGCATTGAGTGGTGGGGGCCACCGGCTGGCGCCGCGGCAAGCAAAGGGGGAAAGGGCGCAGGTGAACCGCGGCTGGAGTTTTTCGTGCGCAGCGGAAACACGGAAGATCCGGGGAAGGAATGGTCGCGGTGGTTTGGGCCGTACGCCGCATCCGCGACGCCCGTGGAAGCGCCCGCGGCGCGATTCCTGCAATGGAAAGCTGTGATTCACGATGGCCGCCCCGGCGACGGGATCGACTGGGTGAGCGTGGCGTACCAGCCGAAAAACGTTGCGCCGGTGATCGATGGGATTGTGGTGCAGGACCCGGGCGTGCGCATGCAAGCGCAGCAGATCATTATGGGGCAACCCGCCAACGTTTTTCTGAAGCAACCACCAGCACCCAACCCCAGCGGCGTGGTGATTACGACAACGAGCACAGCCAAGTTTGACCAGCCGCCACAAGGCACGCAGCAGAAGGGGTACGAGTCTGTACTCTGGAGCGCCCACGACGACAATGACGACGATTTGCGCTACGCCGTCTATTTCCGGGGCGAGAGCGAGCACGACTGGAAACTTCTGAAGGACAATCTGGACCAGAAATACTATTCCTGGGACACGACCACGATGCCGGATGGTGCGTACTACCTGAAAATCGTGGCGAGCGATGCGCCGTCCAATCCGCCGGCCGCGGCATTGAAGACAGAGCGGGAGAGCGAACGATTTGAAGTGGACAACACGCCGCCCAGCATTGAGAAGGTGCAGGCGAGCCCCACAGGAATGAATGCCGAGCGTTCGCAGGGCGTATCGTACGATTTCCGGTTCACGGCCAGCGATGCGACGAGCAGCGTTGAAAAAGCGCAATACAGCGTGGATGGCGGCGATTGGGTATTGCTTGCGCCGGCGGCGGGCATCAGCGACAACAAGACGGAAGTGTATGAATTCACCGTGCGGGGCCTCTCGCCGGGAGAGCACACCATCGCGGTGCGCGCTTACGATAAGTTTGAAAATGTGGGAGCGGCAAAAACCACGATCACGGTCGCGAAATAGAAATCAGCTCTGCGTCTTGGGTTTGGAGAGATCCGGGTTCGCGGGGCGAGGTTTGTCTGAATCCAGAAACATTTCAATTTCCGCGCCAAAGCCCATGCGGCCATCGCTATAGGCATCGGGACGCGCGTGCACCAGGCGAGCGCGGCAGTGAGTCTCATCGGGCTGGTTGCCGGTAACCTCAGCAGGCATTCTCAACGTCGCTTCAATGGGCATGCCGACTTGCAAGGGCGCGGAAGTGACGAAGAAAAAACCGCCACGCGAAAGATTGATGGCTTCGGTAAAATGATCGGTCTTGTCCGCGGCCACACCCAAGGCGCGGAAGCGCAGGGGGACACGAAGAGAAAAGCGCTCGCGTTGTCGGCGTTCCGACGGGGCCATGATCACTCCGTGCCGAGCGAGGGGTGGGCGGTTCGCAGCGGCGCACCTGATTGAACTCTAAGGTTAACAGAGAGGTACGGCAGGTCAAGAGGCGGTGGGGTCCATTTGGGGGGAACTCTCGCGTTAGGAGTACTGGCTAGACTAGACTGAGACTATGGCTGCTTCTAACCTCAATGCGCAGAAGGAAGTGACCGCCATCACCTGGGAGACCATCGTCGCGGCCCACGAGCGCATCCGGCCGCTCATCCATCGCACACCCGTCTTGACGAGCACCTCGCTGAACGAGATGGCGGGCGCAACGCTCTTTTTCAAGTGCGAGAATCTGCAAAAAACGGGGTCGTTCAAGATTCGCGGGGCCAGCAACGCCATTTTTTCGCTGAGCGCGGAAGAGGCGAAGCGGGGCGTGGTCACGCATTCCAGCGGCAACCACGCGGCGGCAGTGGCGCGGGCGGCGGGATGGCGCGGCGTGCCGGCGTGGATCGTGATGCCGAAGAATGCACCGGCGGTGAAGTGCCGCGCGGTGGAAGCGTATGGCGGGAAGATCACCTATTGCGAGCCGAAGGTTTCGGCGCGGGCAGAAACGGCCGCGCGGATTCAGGCGGAGACAGGTGCGGTGCTGATCCATCCCTACGATGACGACCGCATCATCGCCGGACAGGCTACGGCGGCAAAGGAATTGTTGGAAGAGGTGGCGGAACTGGATGCCGTGCTGGCGCCGGTCAGCGGCGGCGGGCTGCTGAGCGGAACATGTTTGGGAGCTAAAGGAGCGCGCGCCACGGTGCGGGTATTCGGGTGCGAACCGGAACGCGCGGACGATGCGTACCGTTCGCTGAAGACTGGCGTATTGCAGACGCAGGAAACGAGCGAAACGATTGCGGATGGCCTGCGGGCGTCGCTGGCGCCACGCACGTTTGCGATTTTGCGAAGGCACGTGGATGGAATCCTGTTGGTGAGCGAAGAGGAGATTCGCACAACGATGCGGCTGGTGTGGCAACGCATGAAGATCGTGATCGAACCATCGAGCGCCGTGGCGCTGGCTCCCCTGCTGCGCGAAGGCGGAGTTGCGGCGCTGGGTTTGCCGAGTGGCACGCCCGGGAAGTTGCCGCGAGTCGGGGTGATTCTTTCCGGGGGGAACGTGGAGATGGGGTAAGGTTTGGCGGCGGGGGAAGAGATAAAGATTACGCAGAGAACGTCCCGACCGGGTCGGGGTAAACGCCGGACACAGAGTTCGCAGAGAAGAGAGAGGCGGCCGCGACCCGCGGAATCACGCACCCGGCCGATTTTCAGGTACAACTAAATTAGCCCGAAAGGTGTTATATAAAGAGGGAGTTACGGCGCATAAGGGGAGCAAACCGTTTCCTGTCCTGGAGCATCTGAAACATACAGCATGAAGAGTGTCTGCGTAAGGGGCGGAGACACGCCATTCCTGCCAAAAGAGCCCGGGAAGCTTGCGACAGAAACGCTGGGGAGCTAAGAAAAATATGAAGATTCTGAACACGAAGAGCTGGATGATTTTGTGTGCCGTGGCGCTGCTACTGGCGGGACAGGCGGCTTGGGCGCAGACAGCCACCGTGCCGGCGCGCGTGGTGCAAGCCGTGGACGACACGCGGACGGTGACGTTGCACGGGAATGTACACCCGCTAGCGCGGCCGGAATTTGATCAGGGAGCGTTGCCGGATTCGCAGCCAATGACGCGCATGCTGCTTTTACTGCAGCGCAGCGACGCACAGGAAGCCTCGCTGCGCCAGTTGATGGATGCGCAGCAGACCAAGGGATCGGGGAGCTATCACGCCTGGCTGACGCCCGATCAATTCGGGAAGCAGTACGGTCCAGCGGACGCGGATGTGCAGGCGGTGACGGACTGGCTGACGCGACAAGGGTTTCAGGTGGCAAAAGTGGCCGCGGGGCGCACAGTAATCGAGTTCAGCGGAAACGTGGGGCAGGTGCGCAACGCGTTCCATACCCAGATTCATAAGTATTTAGTGAGGGGCGAAGAGCACTTCGCGAACGCGAGCGATCCGGCGATCCCGGAGGCGCTGTCCCCGGGGGTGAAGGGAGTGGTGGCGTTGCACAATTTCCCGAAGCAGGCGCATGTGAGAAGCAGGGGAATGTACCGGCGGACCAAGGCGACTGGAGAGTTGAAGCCGCTGTTCACGTTTGGGAACCCGGCGAGCTATGCCCTCGGGCCGGGGGATTGGGATGTGATTTATAGCGTTCCCTTAACGGCGACGGGAGCGGGACAATCTATTGCGATTGTGGGGCAATCGAACATCAATATTACGGACGTCGAAAACTTCCGGAGCATTTTCGGGCTTCCGGCAAACGATCCGCAGATTATTGTGAACGGGACAGATCCGGGGATTGTGGGACCGAATGCGCTGACTTGCACAGGCTCGGATGACGAAGGCGAATCGGACCTCGACGTGGAATGGGCAGGAGCCATAGCGCCGCTGGCCACGATCTACCTGGTTACATCGGAATCGACATGTTCCAACCCTGCGCAAGTCTCAGCGGGGATCGACCTGTCGGCGTTATACATCGTCGACAACGATGTGGCACCGGTCATGAGCGAGAGTTACGGAGCGTGCGAACCGTCGCTCGGGACGACCGGGAACCAGTTTTATAACGCCATGTGGGAACAGGCAGCGGCGGAGGGAATCACCGTGGTTGTCTCGACGGGAGATACGGGCTCTGCAGGGTGCGACTCGCCGGCAACGGAAGACGCGGCGACGTTAGGGCTTGCGGTGAGCGGGATTGCCTCGACACCGTTCAATGTCTCGGCCGGTGGGACAGACTTTGATCCTTCAGCGGAGCCTGCAGTTCCACCAAACCAATATTGGGGAGCACCGAACAACGCAAGTCCAACCACGGCGCTCATGTACATACCGGAAACCACATGGGACAACTCGGCGTGTGCGGCGGAGTTTCCGGCGGCTTGCAACAGCGTGGATACAAGCAGCTACGTCGCCGACCTCAGCGCAGGGGGCGGCGGGCCGAGCAATTGCGCCACTTTGAATGGCGCTGGAACCGCATGCACCGCTGGCTATGCGAAGCCGCCATTTCAGATTGGGATCACTACGAGCGACGCTTGGCGCGATACGCCGGACATCTCCTTTTTCTCGAGCAATGGGGGCCCTATCACGGGGGGAAGCGGAGTTGCGCTTGTCGTTTGCCAATCGGATGCCAATCCCAGCGGCGCTGCAACGTGCGACTTAAATAGCCCATACGGGGACTTCAGCCTTGTAGGAGGCACGTCCTCCGCCGCTCCGACCTTTGCAGCGGTGATGGCCCTGGTAAACCAGAAAACAGGAGAACGGCAGGGGAACGCAAATTATGTGCTGTATGGGCTTGCTGCGGCCGACGCTAATTACGCGGCGGGCAGTTGCAATTCGTCAGTGGGGCACACGCCTGCTGCCGGGTGCGTATACAACGACGTGGACAAGGGGAACAATGGAGTGGCTTGCCTCCTGGGAAGCAAAAGCGTGATTGACGGAGACACGACGTGGTGCCAGGGAAGCGGTTCCACTTATGGGGTCACGATTTCCAGTAGCGCCGTGGCCTACGGTTCGGGCCCTGAATATGACCTCGCCACAGGGCTGGGCTCAATAAACGTGGGGAACCTGCTGACGAAATGGAGCTCAGTTAGCAGAGCGACGACAACTACAACCTTAGCGAGTCCGAGCGGCGGAACGCCTTCCGGGCAGAACTTTACGGCGACCATTGGCGTAACCCCCGTACCGGCAACTGTGGGAGAAAACGTGAGCTTGATTGCGCTGGCGAGTGATAAGGTGACGGTGCTTGGATCGTACGGCCCGTTTACTCTCACTGCCAGCGGAACCGCGAGCGCCGCGACAAACCTGTTGCCGCCGGGTACGGCCTATGTGGAGGGAAGCTACGGCGGCGATGCGAAAAATGCGGCGAGCACGTCACAGCCAGTAGCGTTGCCAGGGGGCGCTGTAACAGGGAGTAACCAGACAAGTACTGTGACGCTGTACTACTTCGGTTTTGATGCAAACGGGAATCCACTGACGCCCACGACCAGTAACCAGAACTTCGTGTATGGTTCGGGAAATGGGTACATGCTGAAGATCGTGGTGACCGGCTCTGGCGGTAGCTGCAGTATCAGCGTACCGAGTACGAAGCCGGCATTCCCCTGCCCAACGGGGACAATTACCCTGACGAATAACGGCTCTCCCCTCAAGGATTTTCTGAGCAAAGGAGTCGCAACGAACACGACCAGCCTGAACAATCAGGGGTTCGTGGAAGATCAACCCATCAATGTGGATGTAGGGACTAACAGTATTCAAGCGACATATTCGGGCGACATGAATTATGCAGGCCCCATCGCGAGCAATACGCTGGTGCTTGTGGTGACACAGGCGTCCACAACGACCGCAGTGGCGAGCAGCCTGAGTTCAATTACCTCGGGAGCGAGCGTGACGCTGACGGCCGCGGTAGCCACAACGGGCGGCGGCGTGGCCCCGTGTGGGATCACGAACAGCGGAACGGTGGCGTTCACCAACAACGGCGCTGCGCTTAGCGGAGCTGTGACGTATACGCCATTTGCCGCGACCCAGACCACACCGGCCGGATGCACGGCAGCTTTGACGACGGCGATTTCGGCGCTGTACCCGCCGGGAACAGTGCGGCCCGGACCGCCCTCCGTGCCTGTTGTGCCACTGGCGGTGGCGCTGCTGAGCCTACTGCTGTTCGCGCTTGGCTGGCGCTGGATGCCGGAAGGGCGGCGACGCGCTTACGCCTATGCCGGATTGCTGGCGGTCGCCCTGCTGGTCGGCGTGATCGCCGGGTGCGGCGGCGGAGGTGGGGGAGGCGGTGGTGGGGGAGGCGGTGGAACTTCTGTAACGATCAAGGCGGCGTACTCGGGTGATACGGATTACACGGCGTCTTCCGGGAGCACGTCCATTACGGTGAATTAAGCCAGTCTCCAGACAAGAAACGTACATATCATCGAACAGAAGAAGGGCGCGCCGGACAGATGGCGCGCCCTTTTCATTGGCTGGGGCGCGGTTGGGCAACCCAAGGGGCGTGACGCCTGGGGGGATGGAGGGGTGACGCAGGTGGTTACGACTTGCCGAGATGGGGTCGAGCAGTGCTCGACCCCTACATGCACAGATCGAGCGGAGGCGCGAGACTAAACGGGAAGCGGTATGGTATTGAGCGGACCGCCTCAGAAGGCGGCCCCTACACAAAAACGAGAATTGCGGCGTCAGTTGTTGGGGTTGGGCGGGAAGAAGATATTCCAGAACTGCGGGGAAGGCGTGGTGAACTCGACGGGAACGAGGGAGCCTTCGGCGTTCATCACAGGGGGGCGCACCACGTGGGCTTCCACCTTTTTCTGGGTCTTGGGATTCTCAATGGAGATTTTGGTGCCGGTGGGCAGGCCCTGGGGCAGGATGATCATCGCCCCGCTGGCGCTGACGGTGTGCGTGACGCCATGAATGGGATTGGGTTTGCCTTCGAGGTACACCACGACGGGCATCCTCAGAAACACACGTTGAGCGCGGCGGCGCTCTTCATTGGTTTGCGGGCGAACCGTGGTGGGCGTGCGCTTGACGTTCGGGGAAGCGGCACCAACCGCGGGCGGCGTCGATTTTGGCAGAGGCGTCACAGCTCCAACCCCCAGAAGTCCATATCCGGCGCAACGAGCTCAACGCCATATTCCCAGCCTTCGGGCTGCTGATTCCCTTTCCAGACGATCACGGCGGCGTTGCTGGCGCCGGTAGCGAGATTGGTCAGGGCCAGGCGATGATCCATCTCCAGCGACTCCGAAATTACAACCATGCAACCGTAAGGATTCACGACGCGGGTAAAGGCCTCGACGCGCTGGCGATGGCCGGTGGAAGCATCCCACTCCAGGCGGATAGGGACGCGGGAGTTCATGCGGCGTCCGCGGCGCTTTTCGCCGTAACGTACTCCAAGCTGTTTCAATTCCTGCAACTTGACATGCATCATGGCCTCGAGAGCCAGCGGAGAAACACATGCGCCGGCCTGCTGCGGCGAAAGCCGCATGGAACGCGCGCAAGTCGCGGCGAGCAAGAGCCGCGACGCGACCAAGAGCAGCGCTGTTCCAGAAACTGTCTTGTTGATCATGCTAGAGTTACACGAAAGAAGGGTCAATGGTACGGAAGCGTAAGAGTAGCTGTCCGAAAGGACAGGGGCTACGATGCTAAGGACAGGTGAAAAGCAAAAGTGCGGAATCTGATCGTCAATGCGGATGACCTGGGATGGACGGAAGGGGTGAACCGGGGGATCGTGGAGGCCCACCGCAAGGGTCTGGTGACCAGCACAACACTGCTAGCCAACGGGCGGGCGTTTGACTCTGGGATTGACGCGGCACGGGAGAATCCAGAGCTGGGAATTGGCGTGCATTTGAACCTGAGCGATGGCCCACCAACAGCTCCTGCCGATCAAGTGCGGGGGCTTTTGAACGGCGCGGGCGAATTGCACGGAGGGCCGGCAGGCATGTTGCTGCGAATGGCGCGCCGCGGCTTGCGATTGGATGAAATCGAGCGGGAATGGGACGCGCAGATCCGGAAGATTCGCGAGT
>Ga0209039_10004152_pt1 | contig 10757 bp, 6 predicted proteins | sample BogFormECP12_OM1_FD_188238 | JGI IMG/M metagenome (GOLD analysis project Ga0209039, IMG submission 188238) | Bog forest soil microbial communities from Calvert Island, British Columbia, Canada - ECP12_OM1 (SPAdes) (version 2) | ecosystem: Environmental > Aquatic > Freshwater > Wetlands > Bog ... | reverse complement strand
TCAACGTACGCGTACGGTGTTTGAGTCGCTAAATCACTTCCGTTCCACCATATCGTTACGCTTGAAACGTTACTGTTCGCCAGAAACACTATCATGTTTTCGCTGTTGAAGACGCTTTCATTGCTTGTTAAGCCTAATGGTATCAAGTAATTGCTTGCCCAATCTTCTATTTGGAAGGGCACCTCAGAATCGAAGCCGTTCACTGTTTCGTTAACATGTATTGACTTGACAGGAAGCGGCGGAATCGGCATAGCCTGTGTCGTCAACTGCAGATTCTGTCCAAGCCATTGCATCGTTCCATTCTGCAACATTTCCATGAGAATGGAGGAATCTTGTGTTTGACTTTGTGTTTGAGTAGCAGGTCTGGGCGATCCAGGAGGAGTCTCCTCTTGACCGAGGGCGACGGAAGGTTCCGGGTTAACGACATATCTGATGTGTAAATCATCAAAAAAGGTTATGTCTGTTTGTCTTGAGCCTGCTATGCCCACCATGCCGTATCCTCTCGTTTGTCCACGGCCGAAGTTACCGTCAATGGTCCATGAGCTCGGTTCAGCTGAGCCTACAGGCCAGACCTTGACCATGCCCTCATTAGTTGCTGGATTGATAACTTCAAATTCCATGTTGTACCAAGCATTTAACGACCAGCTGTACCCAGTATTGTTTCCCCAAGAGCGCAAGTCATTCAAGAAGTCCAGACTGCTTTGAACGTTGTGAAACAGCGCACAGTATCCAGAACCGGATGAGTCCATGTCACAGGACAATCCCATTCTTCCGTAGTCGCCTCCGCCAAACTGTGTCACATCCATTTCTATCGTCATCTCAACGCCACAGGGAAGACTGCCTAAGGCGTTTAAGATAAGTTTGCATGGGTCTCCGTGGTTTGGGTCTCCAATGTTTTCAAGTGTCTCATTTACAATTGACCAAGTGCCGCCGCCTGTCTGGGTGTAGGCCGGTTCTATCGTTATATTTGGTTCATCAGCTCTATTGAAATCATCGATCCATAGGTAAACGTTGCTCTGGTTGTCGGGCGGGTTTGCAGCTGAAGGATCTCCATAATATAGGTAATAGTTGTTGTCGGCTAAAGAGGAACCTATGGATTCTTGGGTTTTGAACCAGATTTGGGTTGAACTGCTATCCATGCTTATTACGTCACGGTCTAATTCAACCCAGGCCGACCCGTTCCAATTGACGATCCTCAGGTCAGATCCATCCGAGCGCATTTTTCCTTCAGAAACTAGGGAGGCAGTGTTAACTGTTGCCATGACAGAATAGCCGGAAACAACCGTAGCTGCCGCGTTATTCGTGATAGTTATCAGTTGCCGATAACTGTACGCTGGATTCCACCAATCCGAGTTTGGCAGAGTAAAATTGTAGCTTGCAGAGCCCCCGCCGATTGATGGCCACGTCATATTTATGACGTAGGATGAGAAGGGGGAGGCCACCACAGCTATGCCTCTCTGATCCGTCACTTGAACGACGTACGAGTTTGCATCTATTCCTGCTGGTGGCTGGATCTGGTATGTGCCGTTTGTAAAAGCTATAGGAGCGGCACTTGGAGGAATCAGTACCCAAGTTGAGTTCGTTTCATACTGGAAGAATTGGAAGTTTTGTGCCTCAAGATTCGTAACTGGTTCACCCTGATCCTGCGAAACAGTCAAGCTTGTCTGGTCGCCTTGCGTGGTGTTTGTGATTTGAACTGTCAGGCCGCATGAAGGTGCGTATTGCATTCCGTATATTCCAAGTTTTGTTAGGTTGTAAGTCACATCGAGGTATCCTGTGCTGTAGCTGGTGTTGTTAAACCAGTACGTTGAGATAGTTAGATTTGTCAGGCTAAAACCTGCTCCCCAATCTGGGTGAGTATTCGCCACGTATTCGAGTCCACTTGAAGTATAGTTCAACGTGCTTTGATTTGCGTAAGAAGTGTCTCCGGTCACTTGGATGACGGAGCCGTAGTAACCAACGCTGAATCCGAGCAGTTGTTTTATGGCGAAATTCGTTTCGTCGATGGCCGTCAATACTTGCGGTTGGACTTGAATCGTATTGTTAAGGATTATGTTGTATGTCACCATTACAGTTGATATGAGAATTATCGAAACGAGCAAAGCAGCGATTAATGAAAACTGACCTCTATTATTCATTGAGCTATCCTCCTTCCAATCCGAGTTGCAGAACGACAAGTTTAGACGTGCCTGCAGCCGTGTACTCTGATTTGTAGAGTGTAGGGTTGTAGTAGGATAATATGCCAATGGCGGCGAGTCTGGTGTCTGGGACTCGCGTCAACCCCAACGCGAAGAGAGAACCCGTGACGTTGGTGTCTGGGGGGGGCGCTTTGAAAATATGATTAAGCACTGCTCCTGGTATCGAGCCGCCCGTGGGATTCAAAACATCGGTTGCAATCGACAGGTTGTACTGCGCGGTTACTGATTCGGGTATTGCTCTCGTTGAGGTCTGGGTGGGTGAAGGGAAGATGCCGTAATAGCTGCAATTATTGAGGGCTGTGGATGTCAAGGTGACTACGCCGGGTGAATCAGTAATCCAATTGCCGTTGTTACTATAGGGTTGACCATCTATGCCCTCAAGAAAAGCATTGAGCCCCGCTGGGCCGATTTCATTTATGCCGTAGATTCCCCATCCGTTCTGGACTCCATTGAACACCTGTGTGTTTGTCACATAATAGAATGGATAGCCGACTATGCTCACCCAAGTCCAATTATACAGTTCACTACAGTTGCCTAACTGGTAACAATACTGTGCATAGTCGCTTGAGTAGAGTGTGGCGTAGCTCTGAGGTATGGGCACAGGTTCTCCGCACGTATTAATAATTATGGCATTTTGTATGGTCTCGTTTCCAAGGGGTCGGTCGTTCATTAACTGTCCAAGCTGCGTAGTATTTTGAACCATCACGATAGAAGAGGGCTCAAAATAAGAAGCAAATATTTCAGCAAGCTGTTGTGCAATGCTTTGAATTGTGTATCCTGTGATCCACCAGCCGCTCGAATCGCTGCAATTCAAGATGTAAAAGGTTACTCCTATTTTCTGTGGCGTAACGGTGAAAGTCACGTTAGAAGAAGCAACAATGTAGGACGCAGCATCAGAATCCATGCCCAAACTCTGAGCATTGGAAATTGACCTGCTTAAAGTGTAAAGATTCTGGACTTCCCCACTCGAAATGTCGTAGGCGGTCAGATTGTAAATCACGTTGGTAGGTAAAGACGCTGATAGTGCAACTTGTAGCCCGTTCCAAGCAGTATCGTTAGTTGTCTCAAAGGCAACTGAGCTGAGATCATTTTCCGCATCCAATGTTTCCAATGTTGTTAATGCTAGTCTACTCAAATTCAGAGGCGAAACCTGACGGGGCGAAGGCAAAACCGCATAAAATGAAGCTGTCAAGAAAGCCCCAGTCATTATGAGGATAACGATGAATATTTCCACAGTTCGCATCATCTTAGCTCGTCACCTGATAACCTGTTAGACTCCAAAGGGAAAGTTTCGCTTGGTAGGCTATGTCTCCAATAATGACTTGGCGCAGATCAGTGGCTACCCACTCTTTTCCTGAAAGATTACTGCCGAAAGTCACGGGTAACCCCAAGGAATTAACCCCCAGGGGCACGACTACTGTGCCGTAATGCGTTCCGTCTCCATATGCGATCACCATAAACCCTGTTTGATTATTCGTGGCTACCTGCAGATTCTTAGTACCATTTCCGTTACCATAATTGAGATCTCCTGCAAAGTTTCCTCCTAGGATAGGAACGAAAGTGTCTGGCAGAGCATAGAAAGAAGCGTTATAGTATAGATCTCCCATGCTCGGGAGTGGATCATCATGTCCATACTGTTGTGCGAGTACTATGTATGCTGTTCCATTATCAAAGCTTTGGATATAAGGGATGATATTCCCAGTGTTTGTTACAGTCTCTTGGCTGAGATAGCCTGTTCCACGGAGTCCAACCGCGTTCACTTTAGCTATGAACGTAAATGCTGTGTCATTGCTGAGCGATGGAAACTCCTTGAATGCAATACCGCTAGAGTCAGTTTGAAGAATGTCGGATGTGAAATTGCTGTTCAAAATGGGAAATCCACCGTTGCTGCTTGAGTTTGCCCAGAACATCAAATAATCCAAATTGGCATTGCTGAGCGGAAATCCGGACCCATACACCTGAATCTCCAGCTTGATATCAGCGCCGGGAATCTGTGTTATGTTGACTGTCAATGTTGGCGTAATTGACAATTGAAAATCATACGTTCCGTTTATTCCCAATAGGCTCGTCACGTTGTGATAACGGATGGAGTCAGTTGTTTGTAGAAGCAAGTATGCACCGTTGACTCCCCATGCCAAGTCATTGTACCACTGTCCAGTCTGGTCATTGTAAACTTGATTTGTCGTAGACGCTAGTCTCATGACTGAAAATGGGCTTATTCTGTACTCTTGGAACTCGGGATCTTGCAATCCAAAGAACGTGAGATTTTGAATGCTGCCTCCTGAGACTCCCCAATCCGATGGGGCGCCTGGATTTAGCATGATGCTGTCTAAAACATCGCTGCATTCCGCCGCGATGTAACTGTGGTATTGATATAGAATCGCGGTCTGATTCATTTGGTTGAAGAAGCTTATGAAGAGCAGTAAGGCAGCTAAGAAAATTGTGAGAGCAATCAAGTGATCGATTGTCGCCCCTGCCATTCTAAACCATCTTCCTAATTATTCTCCGAACCCCATGCTTATGGTTCCGTTTCCAAACTTGTCTGCATAAGCGCCGGCCATCGTGGAATTGCTCATGAAAGTTATTGCAGAATCCCATTGTGCGTTTGAACCTAGGAGAACTTGAGACGTAACTTCAAGACTTGTTGTCGCAAGTCTGACGGTTATCTGGAGTACTTGGCTTGGATTTGTCGCGGCGGTGGAAGGTTGAAGTTCTGCGTTTGCAGTGTAAAAGTATCCGTCGAGGTATGGGGGGAGCTCAAACTGGTCAGTTGTTGCCCCGGCAGGGATCGTCGTGTTATGGTCAAGCGCAAAGTACATCTGTTGTATTGTGCTGCCCATGTTACTTGCTATATCCTGCAGCATTAGGGTTCTCCGTGAATCTACCCACGTGTTCATCAGGGAATTGGCTACGACTGGGAACAAGAAGATCTGCAGTAAGAGAATTGGAATCATGATAACGTGTTCAAGGGTTACGTGGGGGATATTTGAACCTCCATTAACGTTCCTAGGCGGAAATGCCTAGCGAGACTGTTACATTCCCTCCATAAATTTCGACAACTGAATTCGACCCTAGAACCACCGTTTGATTTGCAGAATTGAAGTTGAAGAAATCTGCAGTCAAACCGTTTCCAGCGTCAGGAAAATCCATTGAGATCGTAACGGTATTTGTAGAGTTGCTGTCGTTGCTGAATATTCCATGGAAAACGTTTAGTCCTGTAAGGGTCACGGATTGCGATAGTTCAGGAGAAGAACCTCTGAAGAAAATCGGCAGGTAGAACCGAGCGTAGGAGACGGCGTTTATGGTGGCATTGAGCTGCCGAACGATCGGCACGACTACTATTCTGATGTAGTTTCCATCCTGCATTGGCAATTTTTCAGTTACGAAGGTCCTGCAAACTGGTGCGGAGGTGCCGTTTTGAAGCAAGTCTTGCGAAGATGGAAATATCTCTTCGAAGTAATTGTTTGCCACAGAATATTCGCCGACTGGTATGCTGAACAGAATTGCGCCAACAGGGAAACTGGCCACCAGCGAACCGTCAAAGTAGAAACTATAGGTCAAAGCTGGAGACTGAAAAGTGACTTGGCCATATTTGCTTGCAAATGCTAAGGTCTGAGTGCGTCCTGGTATCCAAGCCACGTCATCTGCTTGTTGCGCAATAGTTTGCATAAACTGTTTCATAGAGTTGAAGTCATTTTGAGCTATTTGTCCATCTAAATAGCTGTTTACGAAGCTCATAACGACTAGAAGCATGACGACGATGGCGGCCGTCAATATTGTAGTGGAAATCGCTGGGCTAATAGCTCGATTGTCATTACGAAGGTGCCTAGAAATCCTCCTCGCCATTCAGCCCATCCACCCTATTTTTGGAGTTGTCGGCATGAAGCCGCTGAGGAACATGGGCATTATCTCTGCTGCTATGATAGAGATTACGACGAGAACTGCAGCATGTTTGAACCCTGCCGCTATGGATTCTTCACTGATTTTTCCTGCCACTATACCTACCATGAAGCTATAGAAAATTGATGATGTCATGAAAACCTGTCTAATCCAGCCCATGTTTGCGGGAGGTGCGGATCCGGCAACGCCTAATGTGCCAGTTGTGAACCCAAGCATCATTGATGTTGTCACTACGAGAAGTAGAGCGGCGAAGTAGGGCATCATTATATACGGCCTAGTTGCGGCTTTCTTCTCTTTTTCAACTTCTTGAGTGAGATTGTTGAAACGGGCGAGTGACTCAACCATTTCAATCGTTCCCCCTCCAACGTCCACGGTCTCGACAAGCAGGAACATTACGATTTGCGTCATCCAACTTCTTGTTCTGTTTATGAAATCTGTCATCACTTTCTTGAGTGGGATTCCCCAAGAGATTTCTGAGCTGATTTTCCTCAGTTCTTTGCTAAAGATGCCGTATTCACGGTGAGAAAGGCTCTCAATGCATTTTTCGGGTGAGAGTCCAGTTTTTCTGACTTCCGTCAGGTCTCTTAGGAAACTGTTTACTCCTTGCTCTATGCCTATTTTCTTGCTGGAGAGTTTGCCATGAACGACTGCGGCGGGTGCTGCTGCAATGAATAATGCTAAGGCAAGCGCCACTGGCATTTGACTTAGTATGCCGAAGTTGCCGCCGAGGAAAAGGAACATGAACAGTGCAATTCCGGCTGCCGAACAGACTGCAAAGACTTTGTAGGGTCGCATTTCAGTGATCGGGGTCTTTGGCTGCATGCTGTGTGCCAAATAAACGAACATTATTGACAACATGGGACTCAGGACGAATGTGTAGAGAATAATGGTGGAAACATTGCCTCCACCTGATGTGCCCCCCACGCCGATGTTTTGTACACTAAACATTATGTAGAAACACAGAGACATCATCACATTGACTATTATGAAAGTTTCAAGAAGCATTCCTAATCTTTCTGCAGCTGCTCTGACGCGCATTGCTCTGGCCTTGAATATGTCTTCAGCTTTCCTTTCAAGAAAGTGTCCGATGTCTCCTCCTATGATGACAGTGGATGAGTAGCCTGAAAGGAAATCTTTGAAAATATCTAAGGGATTCCTCTTTGCCGCGTTTTGAATAGCCGTCAGTGGGTCTGTGCCGAAAATTTCCACGTCTTTAATGATTTCTCTGGCTTCCACTTTCATGGCAGGCATGAGCTCCACTTGAGCAAGTCGTTTGAAACTGGTGTATGGGGCTATGCCGCCTGCCGCCATGACGCTAATGTAGGCTGTGGCAAAAGGCATTTCTCTTTCCAGGTTGCTTGCTCTTTCACCCGATCTAGACATTGGAACTAATAGGAATCCTATCATTACGTAAAACGGAGCTGGTATTAAGAAGATTATAGGCAGGAAACCGTAAAGAACTACGATTATGGCTGAAATTATGGATAACGGAAGTGTAACGAACGCTGAAAAAAACATCAGTGAAACGTAGGTTTCTGGGTATATCTTGATTTTTGCCTTTTCCAGGTAATCCTTGAATTCGAAGACATTTTTGAGGAAGGAGGGCGCTATTGGACCGAATAGACGGAATGACCATGCCTCAAGCGTTTTTAGAAGTGGCAATTAACTTGACCTCCTCTCCTGCGAGGACTTTTTCATATATCTGTTTGGGGCGCGCGTAATACTCTGCTATTATGGCAGCTACATCTTTGTAGCTCCTGATCTTTTGTTCTTTCATCCAGTGCAGCACGTTCTTGCGTCTGTTAATCTCCTCTAACAACTCTTTCTTGCTCAACCCGTTGCGTTCTGAAATGGCGGAAAGCATGACGCTCTTGTCGAAAGAAGATGTGTGCTCGTCTTCAGCGGGTTGCCACTTGAATACTCCTCTGTAGTCTTGAAAATCTGCGATCTCGTTGACGTTGAGTACGCGTCTGAAGGCTCTCCTCTCATTATTCTTGATGAGATGAACCCTCTGAATGGACATTATAATGTTCATTAACGGAAGATAGGCTGGTGAGATATCCATGGGTTTCTGGGTTAAACGTTTGAGGGCGGAATCTAGGTTTTCAGCGTGCATTGTGCACATACCGCCGTGGCCAGTTGCGAGCGCCTGGAAAAGCACATAGGCTTCTTGGCCTCGGACCTCTCCGACGATGAGTATGTCTGGACGATGCCTCATAGAAGTTTTTACTAGGTCGAAGAGTGCGACTTCGCCTATGGCGTTTCCGCCAAGACCGTAGCTTTGTCTCGCAATGAATGATATCCAGTTTTCATGGGGCAGGTTGAGTTCTGCTGTTTCCTCTATTGTGATTATTTTGCTTCCAGGCTTGATTAAACAGGCTAATGCGTTTAGAGCAGTTGTTTTTCCAGCTGCTGTTCCACCGAGAACCATGATGGACGATCTGTTTTCGAGGCAGACCCATAAATATGCAGCCATTTCTTCTGAAAAAGTGCCTATGTTAATCAAGTCTATTATCGAGTAGGGGTCTTCTCTGAATTTTCTGATTGTGAAGGCTGTTCCGAATGGCGTGACTTCACGTCGGTAGCAGACTGCCAGTCTATGTTTTCCAGGTAACGACGCATCCACTATCGGGAAGGCAGAGCTCACATGTTTTCCAGCCATGTGTACGAGTTTGACGACAATGTTGTCGAGTTCTTCGTCGCTTTCAAACTGGATGTTTGTTTCGAGGCTCTCGTAGTTTCTGTGCCAAATGTACACGGACTTCTGAACTCCATCGCATGAAATATCTTCAATGTTCGGGTCGCGCATCAAAGGATCGATTGCACCGAAACCAACAAGATCTCTCTCAGCATGATAGAGTATCTTGTACCACGAGACGTCAGGTAACCATCCAAGACTTATGCGGTATTTGTCGACGATTTTCTTGGCTTCATCTGCAAAGAACTTCCTTGGATCAGCTATCTCTTCTTTTGGCGACTCGATTTCAGCGAGTAATATCTCTAGGATTCGTTGGTACACACTTCTTTCGAGAGGGTCAAGCTGCAACTCGTCTAGAATGTATTTGTACTCGCCTGTCTTAGGGTTCTGAGCTATGGCTACATGGGCGAATGGTTCATAAAGCGGGTATTTTTCGGCTATCTTGAATCCTCTTGGAACAGGCTTCGGAGGTGCGGATCCAGCTACTTCTGGTTCATGCCTCTTGAAGTTCAGTCTGATCTGTATCTTTTTGAGCTTCGCTAATGTCGTTTTCAGCCGTACTTGTGTCATTGTACTTCGCCTGTACACGTATTAATGATGGAAAGCATCTATTAAATCTTGCGTCTCGCGATACAGTATTCAGCACGCGCTATTCGTTTGTCGTTCCGTCCTCCGTTTCCGTGGAAACCACAAGAATCTTAGATTTAATCAAAACTACAACGACGACTGCAATAATCACGGGCACAATAATGAGCATCAGCATCAACCATGGAAAGCCAGGCTGGTTTGGAATCGGCGCTACAGGTATTACGTTTATGCTTGTCTGATTACCACCACCAAAATACCCGTTCTTACTGACGCTCGTGGTCAAGGTAACATTTAACCGCACAGTTGTCTCCGGAGCGTTGAACACGAATGAACAAGTCCCGTTTGCGTTAGTGGTGCCCGCAGTATAACTGAAGTTACCGTTCGTGGTCGAAATGATCACTGTTGCATTAGCAACAGGGTTTGAGTTTGCCGTGGCCGTCACAGTCACGAAGGTGCTGCTGCCCGGCATTATCGCGTAGGAACTCGGCGCGATTTGGACAGTCAGGTTTCCAGGAACGACATTCAAAGTGAGCTGATATTGCCCGTCCACATATCCTATTTTTGAGCCCACAGCGGTTATGTTTACGGTGGAGGAAACATTGACCTGCGGCGCGATGAAATTGAACGTTGCGAATCCGTCAGCGTCGGTTGTTCCGTTGAGCTGGGAGAAATTGCCTCCGTTTACCGATGCAATCGTCACGTTCGTGTCTTGAACCGGAGCTGAATTGTATGTTACGTGGGCGGTTATTGTATCGTTTGCTTCGGAAATCATCGTGTAGTTTTGGGCTGTCAAATCCAAGATAAGCAATTTCGGTGTTATGTTTATGCTTGTCTGGCTCGTCCCATCTATGTAATGGTTCTTTGCTGCGGTTACGGTCAACGTCGCGTTCAGTGTTGACGTTGTCATGGGTGCGTCGTAGAAGAACGTGGCGAAGCCATTCGTATCCGTATATAAAACGTTTGATGTCAAATTGCCATTGTCTACCGATGCCGTGACCGTTGCGTTTGGTATTGGAGTTCCGTCGCACCTTGCAATAACATTGATTGTCGTGCTTCCTTCGGAAACAATCGGATTCTCAGCGGGAGTTAGACTGACGTCTAGGTTGTTTTGCAGCACGGCTATTGTCTGTTGGTCTTGCCCGTCGGTGAATCCTTGCGCTTGGGCAGTGGTGTTTATTGTGATTATCATTGGGTTGAGAGTGTATGGAGCGGTGAAGTTGAAAGTGACGGTGCCATCTGCTCCTGTGACTCCGGCATTTTGTGAAAGGGTTCCATTGTCTGCCGTTGCTGTTATAGAGGCGTTTGCGACTGGTTGGCCTAGGCCCCCGTAGACAAGGAATATCACGTTAACGGTCGCTTCAGACTTAACCGTC
>Ga0209039_10004151_pt1 | contig 10758 bp, 9 predicted proteins | sample BogFormECP12_OM1_FD_188238 | JGI IMG/M metagenome (GOLD analysis project Ga0209039, IMG submission 188238) | Bog forest soil microbial communities from Calvert Island, British Columbia, Canada - ECP12_OM1 (SPAdes) (version 2) | ecosystem: Environmental > Aquatic > Freshwater > Wetlands > Bog ... | reverse complement strand
TTATATAAGCTCTGGCCTGATCGGCATCCAGAGCCTCCACCGGCGTGAAGAGTTTCTTTAGAGTTTCTAGCACCATTGCGGCCTCCTCTCTATTTCCCGGACCATTTCTTTACCGGACCAACGGCTACAAGATACAGGAGACGCGATTGGCCGTTCAACCCGAGCAATTCAACTGCCTCATCATCATAGAACGCACCGATTCCGCAGCATCCCAGCCGCATGGAAACAGCGGCCACGTAGATGCGTTGGCCAAGACGGCCCGTGGAAAGCATTGCATGGCGGTAACCTCTCAAACCACGGCTCTGTTCGAGAAGTTCAAAATTGGTGAGGAACAAGAAATGGACAGCGCAATTGGCCAACCATGCCTGGTCGAGGCAGATATGAGCCATGCGATCCATCATGTGGCCCCGACACACGGGACTGATTGACTCGTTCCGCTGGTTCAGCAAATAGAAACCAGCCTCGATCCCCTCCACGTTTCCGGCAAGAAGTCCCATCGAGACCACGTCAGACCCAGTCGGCTCCGAGTCACCCCCGACCCCGATGTCAGAGGAGAAGCTTGTCAAAAGGGCTGTCATGCAGTCCGCGGCCAATTCTTCGCGCACAAAGTTGCGCATGGAGCGTCTTTTGAAGACGGTTTCAGCGTAGTTCATCTTCTCCGGCCATTTTCCGGGGCGGTTGATTTTTTGTTCTTCTCCGGGGATCGGGCCCAGGTTTTCGTGGATATGAGGCGGTCCCGTGCTAGGCTCTACTACGACAGAAGAGGTTGAGTGAATTTCGCGAATAAAGGGATAATCGACCTCTCGGGCCGCAACACGACTTGCTTCGGCCAAGTCGCTTTCGGGCTTAGCTAGGTCCACCGTCTCGCTGGGTCCGCTGCTTTTACCCCATGCGCAAACCACGGCCAGGCATGCCTCAAGTGTCGGGTCCACTCCCAATAGGTTGTTAACGGACTGATCCGCAAAGTCGTAATGAACCTCAAACGGGACGCCGACAGCCGTGAGGGCCAGAGCCAGGTTTTCGGCCAAGTGGCCCGTGTCAAGCAGATGATACCGATACGCGCGATCGCGATATTTCCAGGAACTTCGATAGAATATGGCAGTAAGGAAAAAGACCAGGGTAGGGGGCGCATCCCGTCCGGTTTTCACGGCCCCCGCGAGGGCTAAGTTAACGTTGCCCGCGCGAAGGAGAGTCAGCTCCTGGTTTGCAACACTGTGGTGGTAAAGGCCCTTATCGAGTCCCACTACGTTCGATAGGCCCACGTACAGCTCGAACGGATAGAGTGCCCCCGCGGAAGCCACGCTGCGATAATAGAAATCAATACCGCCATACCGGGCCTTCGCGGTCAAAGAGTGGGTGAGCCGAAGGATCAGTGCGAGGCAATCAAGGTCTATTTCGGGGGTAGGCGAATCAGTTAGGTCGCGTTCAACGAGCACCGACAAGTTGTCGTTCGGCAAGGCAGTCGGTTCTGGCAGAGAGATCTTTTCCAGGCCCGGATAGGTTTTGAACACGTCCGGCTGATTTCCCCAATCGAGCCCGTGACCCGACATGCCGAGTCGATCGTAGGCTGTTCGGCTATGGTATTTCAGAATGGATTCGGTCACGGCAGTTCTCCATCGTAATCGTTCACCACGGAGGTCGCAGAGGATTCTGTTTTCTCTGCATTTCTCTTAGTTAATGCGTTGCGCATTCGAGTCTGCAACAGCCAACCTGACGCCGTCCTGACTGGACACCTCCTTGGCGCTTGCGGCCTTGCGCAAGCCGTTTCATCTCTCTGCGATCTCTGCGCACTCTGCGGTGATCCCGCGACGATTACCCGCCCCAGGGCATGTTGGCATATACATCGGAGAGTTTGTCGCGATATTCGCGGAAAAACCTTTCGTGCTCCTTCTCCCAATTTGAGAGCATGGTGAGCGCTTGTTTGGCTTTCCCCTGGGTCTGTTCGGCCATCTTCGCGTAATACTCGCTGAGGTCCTTCTCAATTAGCCAGGCCATGTTGAAAACCGTGACATCGGGCACCATGGAACCTTCAACACACTTTTCGAGGAATTCCGACCGCGCGCGGTCATCGAAATAATTCGTGGGCTCTATGATCACATCTTTCATAGCTGAGAGTTCGATTTCTCGATCCGCCTTCAGGTCGTTGATAATTCTGGTTATAAAGTCAATGTGCTTCTGTTCTTCCCGAATCAACGTTTCGAAAGCCGTGACAGCCGCGCCCACTGCCAAACGCTGTAGAGAATGTTGAAAAAAACTCATACCGGTCTTTTCCTGATTAAGTGCATACTCGAAAATCTTGACCACTTTCTCGTTCACGGACATACGTTTCTCCTATTTGCCTGCACACGTGATAGCTCCGGTTAATCAACGGCTTTTTTGGTTTGCGGTGCCGAAGGCGGTTCCTGGGACGATACTTCCTTCTTAGGTGAGATTCTACCGAGGAATTCCGGCAATTCCAGACCGGACATCTTAGCCAACTCGTGCATTGGGGGGAGCGCTCCCATTATGCGCTGGCCCAGGTTGGACATGCCGCCTTCTCCACCGCCGTCCCAGACAATGATTTTCTCTATCGGCAGGTTCTTTACGGCTTCCGTCTGGATGCGGGCCACGTCGACCAACTTTTCAATGAGGAGGAACCCCGCAGTCAGGGAGGGCTCCTGCGCGCATGCCGCCACAAGAGACTTGTAACCCGCGGCTTTCCCATCAAGAATAGCCTGCTGCCCCTTGGCCTCGGCCTGCATTTTGAGCATCACCGCTTCAGCCTCGCCCCCGGCGATCAGTATTCTCTTTTGTCGTTCCGCTTCAGCTTCTACTACAGCCTTTTCTTTGGAAGCCTGTGCCGGTACGACTACTTCTGCATTAAGACGCGCCTGTTCTCGATGGGCACGAGCCTCCTCGGCAATCTTTTGGGCTTCTTCCTGGGCTACCCGTATTGTCCCGTCAGCCTTCATTGCAGCAGTCTGAGCTTTTCCTCTGGCTTCTTCTTCAGCCACCTTCTGACCCGCGTGGAAGCCTGCTTTATTTGCGTTTGCCGTAGTTTCGGTTTCAACAGCCTGGGCGTCAAGCAGGGAAGTCTGCTGCCTGCGATCGCGTTCAGCTTGTGCCTCGCCTACCGCTGCCAATGCATTAGCCGCCGCAACAGCACTGCGCCGATCACGTTCCGCTTCGGCTTCTCCTACCGCTGCTGCCGCGTTGGCTGTCGCCACGGCTCTCCGCTGATCGCGTTCTCGCTCGGCTACTCCGCTTTTTCCGACTCTTTCTTGTTCGGCCACGTCAATCATGGCCTGGTTGATAGCCTCAGCCGCGGCCTTGCGGCCTAGCGCCATGATGTACCCGCTTTCATCCTCTACATCCTTGATGTTGACGTTTATAACCGCAAGACCGATTTTTTCAATTTCAACCGCCACGGCCTCATTCACCTTGGCCATGAATGATATTCGATCCCGGTTAATTTCCTCAATTCGCATGGTTGCCATAACCGCCCGCATCTGGCCGAGGATGATGTCCTGGGCCAGCCTCTGAACTTCCTCTCTGCTTCGGCCTAGAAGGCGGATTGCGGCGTTTTGCATAACTCCGTCTTCAGTACTGACTGCTGCGGTGACGGTGGTGGGAACCGACACGCGGATGTTTTCATGTGACAGGGCACTGGTTAGCTCCAAGGGGATGTCGAAGGGATCTAGATCGATCCAATCGTATGACTGGATGACCGGCCAGACGAAAGCCGCTCCTCCGTGGACGCATTTGGCGACGCCTTGTCCGGTTTTTCCGTAGATCACAAGAATCTTGTTTGATGGGCAACGCTTGAATCTAGAAAGGAACATTTGAAGAATCACACCCATAAAAAGTGCCAGGATTACCGTTAAGACGATCGCTGTCGTCATGCTAATCTCCTTTTCGATTTTCTATTGGTTCGATCTCGACGATATTTTTGCCACAGATTCCCACAACTCGCACTTTTGTTCCTCGAGTCACCGGTTCACCTGTCTTGGAACGGGCTTTGACATAGCTTATCATCCCGCTGACCCTAACTCGCACCTGGCCGACACCATCCGACGGAACACCGATGTATACAGTGCCTTCTTCAAACAGTGCGGTGGCAATATCAACATTGCCGATTTCTTCAAGACCAAGCAGTCTGTACATCAGGTAAGAAACAACAAACATTCCGACCAGACCCCAGACTACACTGAATCCTATCGCCCAGGTAGGATTGGTGCCCCCCATCAAGTAGAGCGTCCCTGCCCAAGAAAATAGCGTACCGAAGGCTATTAGCGACCGAATGGACACGAAGGTGAACCCGGACTTATCGCTTCCGTGAGTCCCGTGATCGTGAGCCGTATGCGCGTGGTGCCCGCCTCCTGAGGCTAAGTCCACATGGTGCCCGCCTCCAACATGGTCGAGGTGACCGTGGAAGTGCCCGACCCCAAATAACATGGAGATCAGTTGGCCGGCAAAGATTATTGAGAAAAAGACCGCTCCAAGAAAGAACACCTGAGTCAACGTTGAAAGTCCTTGCCACCAGGCTTCCATGGTTGTTTGACCTCTCGCGGTTGGGCCGGCATCTTGCCGGTCGGTGAGCCGAGTTTAGCGATAGACTTGATCTTCCAATAAGGCAACTCTCTCCGGCAAAGGTGGATGGGAATAATAGAACCATGCATAAAACGGGTGAGGAGTCAAATTAGAAAGATTATGTGCCCCCATCTTCTTTAGTGCCAAGGCAAGCGGCTGCGGATTCTGCTGAACCCTAACCGCAAAGGAGTCCGCCTGTTTCTCAAAGCGTCTGGACCAGCCTGCATAAAAGGGCTTTATAAAAAAACCGCTTTTCAGCCAGAATATACAGATGAGAAAGAGTGCGATGTATGATTGCGAGGGTTGGAGTTGGAAAGTCCAGTACAAAAGTTCCCAATTTAGAATGAGGTGCGTGCCGTAGAGTCCCACAAGCATGGCGAATTGGGCGGCCGCGAAAAACTTCAAGACATGCTTGAGTCTAAAGTGGCCCAGTTCGTGGGCCAGCACTGCGAGGATTTCATTATGAGAATGGCGTTCGATGAGCGTATCAAAGAGCACTATACGCTTGGTCTTTCCGAAGCCCGTGAAATAAGCGTTTGAATGAGTGCTCCTCGTGCCTGCATCCATTTTGAATATGCCACCGTTCTTCATTCCCACACTTTTCACCAGCGTTTCCACCTCGTGGACCAGGTCCAGGTCTTCAAGAGGTTCAAATTTGTTAAATAATGGGGCGATCAGGACCGGATAGATCACCACCACGGCGAACTGAATCACGGCAACAATGATAAAGCTCCATAACCACCAATAGTTTGGTGACAACTGTATTGTCCACAGTAGCGGGGCCATAACGCAGATGAGAAAAATGATCGACAACAATTCGCTTTTAAGGTTGTCGGCGGCCCACGTCTTCAGGTCAGACTTGTTAAAACCGTATTTTTCTTCAATGATAAACGTATCGTAATAGTCAAAAGGCAGTTCCATAATGAATAACACTATGCCCACACTTACAAAGAAGATTAATCCGGCCCAAATATAATGAATCTCAGGATTGACGGAGTAACTGTCCGCCATCGGCAAAAGGGCCGTGATGATTATCATTAGAAGTGTGAGGTCCATCGTGGTCTTCCGGAGGCTTGAGAAGCGGCTTTTGTCTACAGAATATGCATTGATGCGAGCAAGCGTTTCTTGGTCAATAAATCCCCGGAATGGCGTGGGTACTTCGTTAGCGGAGTGCTGGAGATGATCACGATTCAGTCGCTCCAGCCACAATGAAAAGAGAAACTGAAAAAGATAAACGGCTACAAAAATCAGAGATAGGGCATTTAATTTGATCATGGAAGCGCGCTACCAAAAGGAAAACGATCCGTCGAGGGCAAGCCGGGCGGGGACCGTGACACTGTAAGCCGATGCGGCAAACGGGGTGGGCATGTAGACCCTAGCTTGTCAGCAAGGGTCTACATGCTTTGAGTCCTCTCAGGTCATTTGATCGGCGGAACATACGGAAGCCACATTGCAAAGAGCCAACAAAGAAAAAAGACAATCGGAATGTGGATGAGCAATTGCAGCACCGAGTATCCCACGAGGTCACGAGCTTTCATGTGGAGGATGCCCAGCAACGGGAGCATCCAGAAGGGGTTTAGCAGATTCGGCAAGGCTTCTGCCGCATTATAGATCTGCACGACCCATCCAAGGTGTACCTTCAGCTCGTTGGCTGCCGTAAGAACATAGGTCGCTTCTATGACCCACTTGCTGCCGCCGGAGGGGATAAACACCCCCAGAATGGCGGAATACAGTGCCACCAGCAAAGGGTAAGTACTCTGGGTGGTTATGGAGACGAAGATGTCGGCCAGCCACTTGTTAATTCCCGTGCCCGCAATCATTCCAAAGATGACAGCGTAAAACGGAAACTGGATAAGAACTCCGCCTGTGGCCGGCACAGACTGGGCTACCGCTCGGAGAAACCGCTTGGGCCTCCAGTGCAGAAGAAGGCCAACGGAAATAAAGATTAGATTGTACGTGTTCAGGTCCAGTGCTGCCATTGGACCCATGGGTGATGTCATGAATACATTCACCAAATACACGAATAACAGCAAGGACACGAGAATGTTCAACAAAGGGCTGTATTCGAGCCATTCGCCTGGCTTTGTTCTGGGCTCAAGCTCCACGTTGATCGGCTCAAAGACCACTCCAAAGTCTTTGACGGTCTTCGCGTGCTGGGGCTTCGGCGCCGACCAATAGGCTACGATCACTGATACAACCACCAATATTACGGCTGTGGCAATACTTTCCCATAAGAAGATGGTCTGAGAGAGTGGGATCAATCCGCTGATGTTAAAGAGCGCGGGCGGTATCGATCCCTTTGTAGCCATCATCAGCGCGGCTGACGAGGACAAACCAAGGGCCCAAATACTGCCCAGCCCGAGATAGGCTGCCGCGCCGATGGCACGATAGTCGATTCCGTCCATACGTTTCACCAGTTCTCGGACCAGCAAGCCACTGAAAATGAGGCTGAATCCCCATGATATCAGAGAGGTCAACATCGAGAAAAAAGCGACAAAAGCGATTGCGCCTCTGGGAGTTGACGGAACCGCGGCGAGACGCTGAATCAGCCAGTAGACCGCGGGGGTGGAAGCGACTACGTATCCGCCGATAATGATCATGGCCATTTGCATGGTGAATGGAATGAGAACCCAAAACTGCTTTCCTCCCTCGAGAGCAAGCTTATAAGGTTTCTCTCCGATCAAAAGGCCGACGATGAAGACAATGACAATGCCAAGGAGAGCGAACACAAGGGCATCGGGAAACCAGCGTTCGCTCCAATTGGCCAGACCTAGACCAAGTCGGGCAAGACCTCCCTCGGCCAACGTTTCGTCCTTTGCCGTAGTTTTTCCCTCGACCATCACTGATCCTCCTTTCCGCAAGTTATGACACACTCAGAATTAGAGAGATAAGATGGTATATGATTGACGAACACCGGCGCATGCAGATCCTCGAGCCTCAGGGCCCAGCACGTCAGAATCATCCGCACTAGTCACCGGCGGACGGAATCCCCCGGTTTTGAAAATCCGAAGCGGTGGATCACCCCCTTCCCAAGGTTATCGTCACATGTCTTTATCCTTTTGTTCAAGACAAAAGTTGTGAACATCGAACAATCTGTCACTGCCGCATCCTTCTCAATGAGGGCCGCTTCATGCTATACCGACACGCATTGAGGATGGTCCATTGCCCAACAGAGACACAACATACGTGTAGACGCAGACCTGTGGATTGCGGGTGCGCGCCGTGCCGAAATTTTCGTCATAGCGCAAGTGGCAGATCGCATGGCGTCCGGTCATGACAAGAGAGGTTGTTTTGAAACGGTTGTTTCGTGTTGTTGCCAAAATAGTCAAGTGGCTGATAGTTGCTGCGCTCTGTCTGGAGATTTTGAGTTTCCTGGCCATTACCGCCAGCAACTTCATCCTTTACGTCCGTCTGCGGGAAGGGGGGCCCGCGGTTTACGACCCGTACACGCTCTTTTTACAGCAGGGGGGAGTTCGACCGACCGCGAACAATTCTCACTCGCAAGATAAGGGTAAAAACCGGATTTTGTGGCTTTTGGGGGGTTCGACAATGAGAGGGGACACTCCGTCTGACAACAAAACTATCCCCAGTTTCCTTGCCTGCTTTCTCAACTCAAATCAACAAGACCTGCATTTCACGGTCGTGAATTTCGGGGTAGACTCTTTCAACTCCCTCTTGGAGACCAAGTACCTCCAGAAGCTACTAATAGAGAGTTCTGAAATGCCGGATTTCATAATATTTTATGACGGAGCCAACGACGCTAGTTACTTTGTTCAGCATCGCGATCCGTACGGCCATCACGGCTATCGGAGGGCCCGTTCACTGATTGAGAGCTATTAGAGGAGTTGGTTCGGATTGCTGAAGCCCCTCAATGCCGCGATCTATTCCTCTTTTTCCAAGGAGCTTTATGACAAGATCAATCAGGTCTGGGTCCCACTTGAAGCTGACTCACCCGCGTTGAAGGAACTGGTTACCGGGGCAGAAAAGAGGTACGATCATGTCAACAAACTCGCCAAATGTTACGGTGCTGAGTTCATACTCTTCTGCCAGCCGATTCTTTGGGTTGAGGAATGCCAAGCTTCCCCGATCATAAGAAATGCGGAGAAAGATTCGATTGTCGATGCGGAACGTTTTTCAACCATGCGCCAAAACTTTGCCATACCTTACCTTGCTTTCCTGGACCACCTCAGTGGGAAACCTTACTTCGTGAATTTCCGGAATGTGCTCTGCCAGCGAGAGGTAGCGGCGTACCAACCAGACGGAGTTCACCTCACTGATGCCGGCCGGAGAATGATTGCTGAGAAGATGTATTCGATCCTAATGCAGCGGATATCGAAATAAAGGGGTTGGACACCTTTATGGGGGGCGCCGATGACGCGTTGCTCCACAGGGCTGGAATTCGCAGCTCAATCGTGTACTATATAATAGACAGGGCAAGAGATGGCCTGTCGGGTTATAGGCAAAGGAGCGGTATGCGTTGAAATTCGATGATCTGATGACTATGTGCTGGCGCCTCGTCTTGCGCAACCGCCGCCGTTATAAAGCGGTGATGGCCGGTATTGCAGTCGGAACGGCTGGGTTCATAGTTATTCAAACCATGGGCGATTCGGTGGAAAAAAAGATGGGTGAGCACCTGGAACTCCTCGGGGAAGCTACCGTCATGAAAGCCCATTGGGAAAATGATGAAAATTACCACCCAGGCAAATACTACATGCGGGACGTCGTGAAGTTGAGACAGGTTCCGCACCTTATGGCTGTAGCCCCGGTTGTTTCGCTGCCTCAGATTGATGCGCATTTTCAGACCACTCAATGGAGCCCCGGTCTCTTTGGCGTGGATCACTCGTATTGGAGCACTCAAACTCCCAGTTTGTTGTACGGACGTCTCATAGGTCCGTCAGACGTGGTTGCCAGGAAAACCGTTTGCGTGCTTGGCCAGGACGCAGTGAAGTATCTGTTCAAGAATCCCAATCCTGTTGGAGAAACAATCCGCGTGGGAAACCTGAGTTTTGAGGTCATAGGAGTTCTCGGCGGCCTTCAGAACTCCGATATTCGACGGTCCATCTTTATTCCCATCACGACCGCCCAAAACCTGTTCCAGGGCCTTTACTGGATTCGAGAAATACACTTGAGAGTAGACGATTACAACGAGGTGGAACGGGTTCGCGATCAGGCCCTGGAGACGCTCAAGGGATCCCACAAGGGGTACGAATCGGGCATCAGGGTCGTCCATTACCCGCAGCGAATCAAAAAGGTAACAGGAACGATTTATATGGTCAAAGTCTTTATCTATGCTGCATTGGGCATTACCATACTCCTTGGCGGCCTCGGGATCACGAACGTCATGCTTGCCGCTGTGCAGGACCGAACCCGAGAGATAGGTCTCCGAAAGGCTCTTGGAGCCAAAGAAGGGATCATTATGGTGCAGTTCCTCACCGAAGCGATTTTGATCAGTCTTTTTGCTGGGGCGATCGGCGCAATCGGCGGTCTTATGTCTGTTCAGGTCTTGAAGGGGCCGCTCGGTGTTGAGGTATCACCCCTGATGATGACTCTCAGTATCATCGGGGGGCTCGTATTCACTGTTTTTCTTGGCGTGGTCTCGGGGCTCTACCCGTCTATCAGGGCGAGCAGACTGGATTCTGTGAGCGCGATGAGATTTGAATAACGTGTGCATTCAGGCTCACGATGGCAGAGGTTCTCTCCGGATATGTCATTGGGAGCGCAGCGATGCAATCTACGGTGGGATGGGCGTCCCACCCATCGTCATTCCCGCGTACGCGGGAATCCAGACTGGCCCCCGAATCGAAGTCCGGGGTGACCAACGATCGGCAAGATGCCGGTCCCACCGATGAGATTGCGGTCCCACCGATGTGTCGAATGTTCATCCGTGCAGGGACGAGTCCCGCGGAACGCGGGATTTCACTCCTCGCAATAACAGGGTGAGCAAAGCGCACAAAAAAATGGGCAACCGTCATGTACCTCCAAATGGCTGGTGGCTCAATCGGGCAACTCCTCTCCCATGATTCCGGTGGGCCGTGTGAGCAGAATTACGATAAGGATCGAAAAAGCGATCGCGTCCCGATAGCCCGACCACTGCGGTTCTATCGCTACAATCAGGATCTCCGCGAGTCCGAGAACCATCCCTCCTATGGCCGCTCCACCCACACTGCCGATTCCCCCAAGGACCGCCGC
>Ga0209039_10004149_pt1 | contig 10761 bp, 10 predicted proteins | sample BogFormECP12_OM1_FD_188238 | JGI IMG/M metagenome (GOLD analysis project Ga0209039, IMG submission 188238) | Bog forest soil microbial communities from Calvert Island, British Columbia, Canada - ECP12_OM1 (SPAdes) (version 2) | ecosystem: Environmental > Aquatic > Freshwater > Wetlands > Bog ... | reverse complement strand
CTAGCCCTTGATTGCCACCACCGTGGCGTCGGGGTCGGGAGCTTGGGCGGGAAGGTGAAGAGTGATCCTTCCCGCGGACTGGCTGAATTCGAGCTTCCGTCCGCCCTCCAGCATTCGCACGTCAAGGACCCGCCTCTTCAGATCAGGGATTTCCAGTTTGCCGTCAGCGGGCCAGTTGTAGATGTGCAGATAGACGACGTCTCCTTTGGCCGTCGTTCGGCCGTAAGGCAGGTTTTGCAAGGGCCCGAAGGTGGTGCCGTAAATCGAATCTCCGTTGACGGCAAGCCACTGCCCGATTCCTCGCAAGCGTTCCTGGAACTCCGGCTGAATCGTTCCCTCGGGCGTGGGCCCCACATTCAGTATGAAATTCCCCCCTTTGCTGGCTGCGTCAATCAACGTGCGGATGAGATTCCGGGTGGATTTGTATTTCGTGTCATTCTTGTTGTAGGCCCAGGTTTCATTGATCGTCATGCAGGTTTCCCAGGTTCTCAGTTCCTCGCGGCTGGGCATCCCGGCGGGAAGATTGTTCTGCTGAGAGGTGTCGGGCCCCTGGATTTCCACGCCCTTGACCGGAATCCGGTCGGGGACGAATTGCTCCGGGGTGCCGAAATCACCCGGAACGCCAAGGCGATTGTTGACGAGAGTGCCGGGTGACATCTCGCGGATCATGCGAACGACGTGGTAGCCGTCATATTTCTCCTGGTTGCCGAGGCCATCGAACCAGATGACGGCGGGCGAGGGGTATCGGCACATCAGTTCCCGCAGTTGCATTTGCATGTACTGCAGATAGGCTGGCCACTCGGGCCGGGCGGGCTCGCCATGCCAGTTATCCCTGGCCAGCTTGCTGGTGTCGCGAAAGCACGGATGGTGCATGTCCGGCGGCGAGTAATAATAACCCAGAGGCATGCCCTGCCGCTCGCAGGCTTCTCCCAGCATTCTCACAATATCCTTTTGGTAAGGAGTATTCGTGATCTTGTAGTCGGTGAAAGCGCTGTCGAACATGCAGAAGCCATCGTGGTGCTTGGTGACCAGCACCATGTATCGCTGGCCGGCCTGCCGGGCCAACTCCACCCATGCATCAGGATCGTATTGCACGGGGTTGAATCTTTTATAGAGATTGACATATTCCTCCTGGCTGATCTTCATCGTGGGATCGGGTTCCATGATCGGCCAGGAGATCTCAATGCTGGCCAGCGAGACCGGACCCCAGTGGATGAACATGCCGAACTTGGCTTCGTTAAACCACGTTTTTCGCTGCTCCCACAACCGGCTTCTACCCGGGTCCGTTTCGTTCACTTTTTCCCAGGCGGTAGTGCTGAGGGGATCAGGGGAAATGCCCGGCGCCGCGCCGGCGACCCGGGCCGACAGCACCGCGGCGGTTCCTGCGCCCGCCAGGCGGAAAAGATCACGCCGGTGAAGACTCCATTGCTGATTAGGCATGGTTTAAGCCTCCCTCCCTTTTGGTCTCTGGTGTCGTTAAAACACTCCCCTTCACGCGTCGGGGCACGGCTTCACAGGCTGTAACACCCCGCCCTTCCCAACCCGTGGTGAGAAGTCAGGACGAACCGGCGTGGATTGTAACAAGGTCTTTGCTGAATGCCAAGTCCCGGGACCGCACCGGTTGGTCGAATCGGTTGGTATATCTTCTTTGTTGTCCGAGACGTATAATTCAGCCCAAGGTGGGTTGCCATGAGCAACCGCAACATGCCCCGAGCTGCTCTCATCCTCGCCCTTATCATGTTTGCGACCGTCCCACGCTTGGACGGTCAGAAGCCTGAGGACGCGGGTTCTGTACCTATTTTTCACTCGGAAGTGAATGTGCTCTCGCTTGCCGTCCGGGTGACCGACCGTCAGGATAACGAGATCCACGGATTAACGGCCAACCAGTTTTCATTGTACGAGGACGGTATTCGGCAGAAGATTTCGTTCTTCGAGGCGGAGGAAGAGCCGGTCAGCCTGGGAATCCTCCTGGATGTAAGCGGCAGCATGGCGGCGACGGGAAAACTGGATCTCGCCAAAGACGCGCTCCCCCGCTTGATCAGTACATTGCGCCCGGAAGATGAAATGTTCTACCTGCGGTTCCATCGCGAGGTCGATAAGATCGTGGGCTTTACCACCGACCCGCACCTTATTCTTTCCGCGATCTCGGAAACCGGGGTAACGCGGGACGGCACCAGCCTGTACGACGCGGTGGCGAAAGCGCTTTGCGCCATGCGGAGCGCCCACCACCACCGGCGGGCTCTACTGGTGGTCACCGATGGCGCGGACCAGCACAGTCATCGGTCGCTGGAGGAGCTCATCCCCATTGTTCAGGCGTCACAGGCTCAGGTTTTCATCATCGGCTACTTCAGCGCGGAAGAGTATGACTTGTACCGAAGTTCCCGCGATCCAAAGGTCGCGCTAGTAACCAACCAGGAGATCGACAACCCGCTCGTGGCCTTCAAACAGCTTGCCAACGAATCAGGTGCTGAGTCCTTCTTCCCGTCATCATCCGCCAAGCTTCAGGAGGCAGTCGATGCCGTGGCTCACCAACTTCGGACGCAATACACGCTTGCCTATTACCCAAACTCAAGCGCAGGCGGTTTCCGCCGCATCGAGGTGAAAGTAGCACAATCGGGCGCACGGGTCCGGGCGCGGCGTGGCTTCGGAGGGGTGGAACAGGCGATTGCCGAAAACTCTCCCGGACCATCGGCCGGATGTGAACAGGAAGACCTCAGGCCCTACCCGTACGAGTCCAAAATTACCGCCCGGAATGGCTGTACCCTTTACCGCGATGACTTTCAGAACGAAGCCAGCGGGTGGCCCAATAAGGAGCGTTTCCATTACCGGACAGGAACGTACCAGATCGTCAGTGGGAAGCGTCCGGCGCCGGAGTACACGTACTCTCCCTACTCACTCTCGCCCAGCCAGTTTCCCATCGGCGACATCGGCAACCTCGTGCCGGCGGAAGGCGTGCTGGTTGCCAACGGGCCGTGGTTTGGCAACCTCAATGCTTCGGTCGGCGTGGAGTTAAAGCCTGGCGGAGGAGCCGGCGATATGGCCACCGCCGCGGGATTGGTTTTCCGTCTTAATGATCGCGGCTACTACGCCGTCATCATCAGCAAGGGCGGTCGATCTCGCGAAATCGAGTATAAGCTGGTAGAGAAATTCCACTTTGAAAAAGCCGCTCGGGATCTTCTGCCCTGGACGCAGTTGCCGCTCAGTGATCTGATCGGGGTAGCGCAAAATAGGATCTCAGTCGAGTGCCGGGGGTCAGTCATCACGATCCTTCTCCCCGGCCACTCCGTAGCCAAGTTCGAGGACCGCGACTTCGAGGAAGGGCTAGTGGGAATGATTCTGTACGGAACGGGACGTGCTGTTTTCCACGACCTGTTGGTCGAAGAGGTGTGCGACGCCGGGCAAGTGCTGCCTCTCAGTCGCGAGCCAAGTCCACATTAACCTGAAATCCGAAATTAGGGGGGCACGGTTCCCTCAGAAACTCCGACCGGCTTGCGCAGGTCGCGAAGGGCATATTCAGCTATCACTTCGTTTTTCGTCTTGCATAGAATGATCCCAATGCTGGGCTGGTCATCCGGGTGCCGCAGCAAGTCGTCGATGGCAGAGAGATAGAAGTTCATCTTGCCGCCGCACTCCGGCTGAAACCGGCCCATCTTGAGGTCGAGCACGACGAAGCAGCGCAGACGCAGGTGGTAGAGCAAAAGATCGATCCGAAATTCCTCGCCCCCCACTTGAAGCGGATACTGACTGCCCACGAAGGCAAATCCCACGCCCAGTTCCAGCAGGAAATCGCGGAGGTGATCGATCAGGGCGCGTTCCAGCTCCCGCTCGCGCGCTTCCTCGGCTAGAGTGAGGAACTCGAAATTGTACGGGTCCTTAAGGACCTGCTGCGCAAGCTCCAATTGAGGCGCAGGCAAAGTTCGAGTAAAGTTTGTCAGGGCCTTGCCCGCCGGCGATAGAGCCCGCTCTCAATCTGATGCACCAGGAGGTTGCGGCTCCAGCCGTTCTGAATGGTCTGCCTAACGTACCATTCCCTTTCGACTGCGCTCTTGACGTAATCGAGTATCCGAACATTGTGGCCTCAGGGAATCTGTGCAACAAGCTATTGCACAATTTGCTCGTCTGGCCAAGCCTCCGCTAGCGCTCGCATATACTTCAAGTTGCGCGGCGAGAACCCTGTGACTTCAGGAAATTCCTTGCGAAGGTCTTCGGCGAGCCGGTCAACAATCCGGGCTCCCCAACCTTGCTCCTTCTGTCGGGCCAGGATGTCGCGGCCAATACCCCAATACAATAGGACAAGTTCCCGGTTTACTGACAGTGCCGCGCGGAGCTGTGCAGCCCGCACCCGCTCTTTGAGGGTTATGAGAAAAGAGTCGTAGCCGTTCGGCAGCTCCGGTTGAGTCATGGTTCATGAGTTTTCCTTCATTAATGCGAAGCAGATAGCGCGGTATCCCGCTTCGAGCGGGATTACTCCTCGGCATTGTGGTCGTGAATATTAATAAACATATATCAAAAGCAATATATGCGCCACCCGTGTCCACAATAATCCGGCTCAATCCAAGTCATCGCGGCAGTTACTTATTTACCCGGTAAATCCGCATCGCGTTTTCGTGTAGCAGTTTCCGCTGGTCGCTTTCGTCGGCTGTGGCGATGAGCAGTTGAGTTACTTGCACCCAGGTGGGCAGGTCGCTGGTGATGGTGCAAACCGGCCAGTCACTGCCCCAGACAACGCGATCCCAACCGAACTGCTCCAGGCAGTGCTCCACGTAAGGCCGGACAGCTTCCAGATTAGCCTGGTCCGGTGCGCAGTAGGCCAGAACACCGGATATCTTGCAGGCGACGTTGGGGAGTCTGGAGATCTCACTGATGTGACGACGCCAGGGGTCGAGTTGGCCCGATGCGATGTCGGGGACGCCACAGTGGTCCAGGATGAACTGCACGCCAGGACATTTCGAGGCCAAGTCCGTCGCCAACGGAATCTGCCTCGCCAGTACGCAAAGGTCAAACGTGAGTTCGTATTTTTCCAGCAAGCGGACGTTCGAAACAAAGCAGGACCGCTGGGACAACTCATCCGGTTCGACGTGCAGAATCCTCCGGAGGCCCACGAGGTTCGGCGACAGCACCGACTCGACGGAGGCTGCAAATCCCGATTCCAGTTCCGGGCGGCAATTGGCGATGATCCCCTTAATCAGCGACCCGGGCGTGCCGGCGAGCGAGTGAACGAAGCGAGTTTCCTCATGCCAGTGGGGGTCGTCCGCGCCCGACTCCATGAAGATCGTTTTGCTCACGCTCGTCCCGTCAATCACCTTGAGGTAATCATCATAGCGAAAGGCCCTCCCGGCCAACGGGGGGATTCCTGCTGTCCAGGAGTAAGGGTATTTTTCCGGGTAGATCAGATGCTGATGGGTGTCGAGGATGAGGATTTCGGTGGTCATGGGGTCAGCTCCGCGGTGATCCGGTCCGTGTCTTCACCGAGGTCGGGCGAGCCCTTCTCGGAGTAAAGCCGCTGGCCGTCGATGCGAATTGGGCAGCGTGTCGTCCGGTAAGTCGTTCCGTTGCCGCGGCGAACCGTTTGCAACATACCGAGCACCTGGAAGGCGTCGTGCTGAAGCAGCCGCTTCCAATCCAGGACGTCGGCGCACCAGATATCGGCGGGTTCGAGGATGGATAGCCAGTGGGCGGTTGTACCGGTCTCAAGGTGCTGGGCAAGGATCGCCTTGATGCGGTCACGTTCGGTGAACCAGGTGGCGGGATCCTGATATTCGCGCAGCGGGTCACAGCCGAGCAACTCGCCGAGTTGCGGGACGCGTCCCATCGCCAGCGCGAGGTAACCGTCACGCGTGCGGTATACGCCGTACGGGGCGCCAAGGTAGGCGTGGGCGTTGTTCGACGCGGTGCGCTGGGTCGGCTGGCCCCCGTCGTGGAAGTAAGTGGTAATCGCCTCAAACTGGAAATCGAGCACGGATTCGAGCATGCTCACGTCCACCCGTCCGCCCTGGCCGGTGATGGATCGGCGTACCAGGCACGCCAGGATTCCCTGTACCAAGTGCATGCCGCAGAGGATGTCGGCGATCGCCAGTCCCATGGGCACCGGCCCCTGGCCGGCGTCGCCGCTCAGCCATGTCAAGCCCGACAGCGATTGCAACAGCAGGTCCTGCCCAGGCTGGTCGCGCCACGGACCTTCCTGACCATAGCCACTGATCTGGCCGTACACCACTTGGGGGTTCAACTTGTGAACGGTCTCGTACTCCAAGCCGAGCCGCTCGACCACACCCGGCCGAAAGTTGTGCATGACCACGTCCGCCCGGCGGATCAGCCTTTTCACCTGCTCGAGCCCCTCGGCTGTCTTGAGGTCGGCGACAAAGCTCTCTTTGTTGCGGTTGATGGCATGGAACACGGTCGACTCGCCATCCAGAACCACGTCCGACACATAGAGCTGCCGGCAGAGGTCGCCCGTAACCGGCTTCTCAACCTTGATCACCCTCGCCCCTAGGTCCGCCAAGCGAAGGCTGGCGCAGGGACCCGAGAGGAATTGGCTCAAATCGACGACGAGGATACCGTCCAGCGACGCGATTTCACCTGCATTGCGCATTGGAATACCGTCTTGTTTTATTAGCCTAATCTTTCCGCGTCCCGCCCGCGCCAGGAGTTCATTGTGAAAATACCTGTGCCGAAGGCACCTTGGACTGCGGCGGCTCGACGCCGCCTTGGGTTACCGTCGAGCCGCCATGGGTTAGCCTTGAGCACCAGGACCAAGGCAATGGTTTGACCGTTCGGGAGTTAACTCCGGGGAGGAAAAGGCGACGTCGAGCCGCCGCAATCCAAGGCGCCTGCGGCGCATTTTCGTCTTCTTTGCACCTGACCCTGAAAGTTTCTGTCCCCTGTTCCCTGTCACCTGTTCCCTTTTTTCTGCACCTGATCCTGAAAGTTTTCGGGATGCCGGTACTTTACCGTCTGCAAATGCTCGCAGTAGAGCGCCAGTTCGCCTTCACCCTTGAACACCTCGTAGCTCACGCGGACCAAGCCCATCTCCTTGTATTTAGGCTGCTTCTCCAGGTTGGTGCGGATGGTGTAAATCGTGTCGCCGATAAACACGGGCTTGATGAACCGCAGCTTGTCATAACCATAGCTGAAGGTGTGGACATTATTGTGCGCCATCAGCCCCAGCCCGTAGCTGAAGACCATGGAGCCCGCCACCAGCCGCCGGCCGAAGATGCCTTGCTCTTTGGCAAAGATTTCGTCACCAACATAGGGGTGCATGTCGAGGACGAGGCTATTGAATAGCATTGCCTCCCCCTCCGAGATCGTCCTGCGGATCGAGCGGTCTTTCCGCCCGACCTCAAATTCCTCGTACAGCCAGTCCTCGGCATTCCAAACCTTGATTTGTTGGTGCTTTTCGAGTGGGGTGCTCTCAGGCATTTTTTAGCGCCTCTTGGATAGACTTATTGTCCTCTCCCACCCGCGGGGCGGCCTTGGGGCTGAAGAGAATCTCGTTGTCGATACGGATCGGGCATCGTGTTGTGTGGACTTCCACTCCTTCGCGCCGAACAATCTGGTCCATTCGCAGCACTTTCCACGCCTCATGGGCCAGCAGCTCAGCATAGTCAAACACATCCGAGCACCAAACGCCGGCGGTCTGCAAAACCGCGAGCCAGTGCGCCGTGGGCCGCGTCACCAATTGATCCGCCAAGATCTGCTGGATCTCATCACGGCAAGTAAACCACCTCGACGGATCGCTATACGCCTCGATGAACGTGCATCCGATCAGCCGGGCGATCTTCATCAAATCTCCCATCGCCAGGGCCAGGTAGCCGTCCTCGGTCGGGTAAACTCCATAGGGCGCCGAGAGATACGCATGCGCATTGAAGCGCTTGCTCCGCTGCGGTGGCCGCCCGCCGTCAGCCAGATGCGTGGTGATGACTTCAAATTGGAAATCGAGGATCGACTCGAGCAGGCTTACCTGGACAAACGCACCTTTTTGCGTCTTGGCCCGGCGGATTAGCGCGGCCAGGATGCCTTGCACCAAGTGCGAGCCGCACAAAATGTCGACCACCGCCAACCCCATCGGTACCGGCCCTTGATCCGCGTTGCCGCTGAGCCATGTCAGGCCCGATAGGGATTGCAGCAGTAAGTCCTGTCCGGGTTTATCCTTCCACGGGCCTTCCTGCCCGTAACCCGTCACCTCGCCGTAGACGATGCGCGGATTCAGTTGACGGACGGACTCCCAATCCAGCCCGATTTTTTCCATGACGCCCGGCCGGAAGTTGTGTGTCAGCACGTCGGCGCGGGCAATAAGTCGCTTCACAGTTGCGAGGTCTTCTGGGTTCTTCAGGTCTACGGCAAAGCTCTCCTTGTTGCGGTTGATGGTGTGAAACACCAGACTATCACCATCCACGAACAAGTTCTTGATGGCGATTTGCCTTCCCCCCTCGCCACTCTTGGGCCGCTCGATTTTGATGACGCGCGCTCCCAAGTCGGCCAGTCGCAACCCCGCCGACGGGGCGGCCATGTACTGGGCGAATTCCAGGACGGTCAGGCCTTCGAGCGGCCTCATGGCGGTCTCTCCTTCCGGTGTAGCGCCGACCTTTAGATCCCGTCCTGAGCGAGGCGAAGGATCGGCGCGTGCGGACTCAAGTCCGGCGCTACAGATTTCGCGACTCGCGGTATAGCCGGTTCAGTTCAGCAAGCACCGCCCGCTGGTCTCCGCCGTTCCTCATGTAATCGCGAATGGGGGCGCCGGCGCGGTCTTGAAAATAGATGTATCCAGGGTAGCGGGGCCGCAGAAATGCGCGATCGAGAGCCGGCAGCGTGTTGCGGAAATGGCCGCGGCACGACGCGTTCACGCGGTCGTCCGTCCAAGCCGAGCGATGGCCCGGCTGGCCTCCACTGTCGTAGTAGAGCGTCCTTTGGCAGACCGGATCAGCGACAAAAGCAGCATATTCGAGGGCGGTATCGCGTTCTGCACACCGAGAAGAGACGGCAAGCCCTGCACCACCGAGCGTGGTGCGGCACCGACGTTCGCCGATCTCCACCATGTCGCCGAACTCCAGCAATCTCCGCGCGTAGCCGAGCCGGGAGTAGTTGCTGTACCCGTAGGCAAAGGGACAATAAGTGTAGCGGTCCGTGAGCGTCATCGCTTCATAAACTCGGACTGGATTGAGATCCCAGAAGATCGGATCGAGCGCGAGCGCCAGTTCCCGCAACATATCCAGCGTCTGCGCGCCAATATGTTGCGAAACTATACAATCGTCGCTCTGGCAGACATCTTGACCGAGCGTCGAGCAGACCATGTAGAAGTTCATCAGCGTGTCCGTCGGGATGCCGGGCATCAGCACGGCACCCGCAGTCGCGAGCTGGAGCACGTCGTCCCACTTCCGCGGCAGGTCGCTGGCCGCAAGCAGATCAGGCCGCCAGGAGGCAACCGGCGTCGCGGCGTCAATGGCAAGCGCCCATTGGTGCCCGTCGAAGCAGTAACTTTGGTGCGAAGGGCCGACGGAATTCGCGGCTTGGTCCGCCAGGAACGACGCCGGCACATGCGCATCCAGCGGCACCAGCCAGCCTCCGGCGGAGGCTAAGCCAACCCAGGGGTGGTCGATCACGAGCAAGTCGTAGCGTTCGGCCAACTGATCGATTGGCCGGTGGGCGAATTCTTGCAGGGACCGCTTCTCCCATATGACTTCCACGCCGGCGTTCAACTCCGAGAAGCGTTGTGCCGTGGCCACCATGGGGGTATATCCGCGGCTGTGGTTCCACGTCATGCCCCGCAGCCGGAGCGGATTGCCTCGACGCGTCATCTGGCCAGATCCTTAAGTAGCCCTCTACTCCCCATGGGGAAACGCCAAGCTCCTCGTCCAGGAGTGATATGGGTCCGCGGACCTGCTGGGTTCGGCGGCGGTCAGGATCGCCGGGTCGACTCCCTGCGCCGGACCTCTTCGATGTGGTCCTCGATCGCTTCCCGCATGGGACGCAGCAGGCATCCCAATTCCTGGCGAATTCGTTGATCATCCATCCGGTAGATGAAGGGTGAATTCGGCTTGTCGGGGCTGAGGCTAATTTGCGCGCCCGGCAGCAGTTCCCGCACCAAGGCCACCAACTCAGGTGCTGACAGCGTATGTCCGCCGGTGTTGTACGTGCGATAAGCGAGCGAAGGCTTGACGGAAAGCTGGTAGATCTGCTCCGCCAGATCCGCGACATAGATATAACTGTTCCTGTCGTTCTCCGGAAAGGGGAGGGTCACGGGCTGCCCCAGCGCGGGCAGGCTGGCGAAGTCACTCGCCCAAGCGGTGGTGCCGCGTTTTCGCCCGTGTCCAAAGACCACCGGTGGGCGTACCGAAACGATCGCTATTCCATAGCGCGCCTCGTACTTGGCGGCCAAGTGCTCGTTCACGAGCTTGGTGAGAGAGTAATTCAGGGCGTGATCCCGTGGGGAACAGAAATCCTCTTCGTTCACGGGGCGGTCGCCGTAAACCGTCTGGGTCTTTCCGTAGACCGATTCCGAACTCGTGAACACGATGCGCCTGACACCGTGGGCGCAGGCTTCGGCGAACAAATTCGCTGCTCCCAGGGCGTTGACGCGCATGGCGGCGGGCGGGTCGGCCTCCGACTCGGCCCCCATCATATAAGCGAGGTGCACGACACGATCGATGTGAGGGTGGCTCTTAAATATTAGGTTCTTCAGCAAAATTTGTGGGTCCATTCTGGTTCGGGTAACTCCCCAAGATTATGGTAGAGCGCCACTTCAATCGCTTCGAAGGTCCGAAAGCC
>Ga0209039_10004148_pt1 | contig 10763 bp, 9 predicted proteins | sample BogFormECP12_OM1_FD_188238 | JGI IMG/M metagenome (GOLD analysis project Ga0209039, IMG submission 188238) | Bog forest soil microbial communities from Calvert Island, British Columbia, Canada - ECP12_OM1 (SPAdes) (version 2) | ecosystem: Environmental > Aquatic > Freshwater > Wetlands > Bog ... | reverse complement strand
GGTGGCGACCGCGGGCGCGATCGGCTGTAATCTCGGATCGCTGGTGGCCTACGAGATCGGATTCTTCGGCGGCCGTCCGCTGGTGGAACGCTTCGGCCACTGGATCTTCATGTCGCGCCGCGAACTCGACTGGGCCGACCGCTTCTTTGCGCGCTGGGGATATCTCGCGGTCTTCATTGCCCGCCTGCTGCCGGTAATTCGCACCTTCATCGCACTGCCTGCCGGAATTGCCCGCATGCCCCGCGGGCGTTTCCACATCTACACGTTCCTGGGCTCGTGGCCGTGGTGCCTGGGCCTGGCCTGGCTTGGGATGAAGCTCGGCGAAAACTGGCGCGAGCTGGGCAAGTACTTCCACAAGTTCGACGCAGTCATCGGAGTGCTGCTGGTGATCGGAATTGTCTGGTTCGTGTGGAACCACTGGCAGAATAGAATCAGCGGGCAGCCGTCAGCCATCAGCCGTCAGTAAGTGCCCGATTTGGCATAGAATTCCACATGCGGGTATATGAAGACGAGCACGAACCAGCAGATCAAGAATGGCCTGCGAATCGGGGGCGGAATCGGTTCTTTCTGGGTTGCAGCGATGCTTCTAGGCATCGCCGTCGATGGGCTCCGTGCTGGAGCCCCGGACCGCCTCAGACTCTGGCCAGATGGCGCAATAGCGGCCGGCCTTATCGCGCTCGCAACGGTGATCTTGCTGCTCACAGCAAGAGTGTGGATCCTCTACATTGCAGGATGCCTCCTTTTCGCCTTTTGGAAGTTCTTGATAGTGATCGCAAGCGGGAGGAACTTTTACTCTCCGCACGAACCATTCTCACGGCTGGAAGCGGCCGACCTAGCGCTCTTCTCTCTGATTTCACTGTTTCTTATCTACCGCGTGGTCCAGAGCCACACACCAACGGCAATCGATCGCTGGGCATTTACCTTGTTCACGTTTTGTCTTGTCTTTGGATTGAGCCGCCAGAACGTTGCTCTCATGGCCATCTGGCAGCTTTTGGGACTGGCCGCACTGTGCGTGGCTTGGTTCCTCGCGCGCAGGAAACACAGCAAGCATCGTGCCGGAGCGGCACACACTAGTTTCGGCACGGCTAGCAACAAATAGCACTGGGAGGATTCTATGACCCTTCTGACCTTTTTTAGAACGGCCGCCCTGGCCTTGTTTTGTGTTGTTCCTCTTACGATCTCATCCCTCGCCCAGACTCCCGCCCCCTCCGGCCAGCCCTTTGTCGTCGAGTACTACTACAAAGCCAAGTGGGGACACGCCGACGAATTCCTGAAGCTGTTCAAGAAGAACCACTATCCGCTGCTGAAAAAAGAAGTCGAGATGGGGCGGATGCTGAAAGTCTGGATGGATCAGCCCCGCTATCACACTACCGAAGACGGGCGCTGGGATTTCCGCGTGACCATCGTCTTCAAGAACGCCACCGTCGCCAACGAGCCGTTCGACGAAGATGCCCTGAAGAAGCAGTTATTTCCGGATCAGGAAACCTACACCCGCGAAGAGCAGCGCCGCTTCGAGATTCTTGACGCGCACTGGGATTTGCCCGTGAAGACGGTGGACCTGGACGCGAAATGACGGAATTGAATCATTGAATCATTAAGTCATTGAGAGATTGCTCGATTCCATTGACTCAATGACTCAATCTCTCAATGACTCAATTCCCTAGTCGATCTTCAGGAAATTTGCCACCGCCTTCTCATGCCACTTCCACGGCAAGATGCGTTTCATCGCCAGTTGAATTCTCGCATCGCGGCCCACGAGATATCGCAGCTTCGGATCAGGATCCTGCGCGATAGCGGCGATCAGGCGGGCCACTTCGATGGGATCGCGCTTGGGAAGGGCCTTGACCCGCTCGCGCATGCGCTGACCGCGCTCGCGGTTGACAGAGGTCCCGTCCAGGGCCTTTTGCCCTAACTTAACGCCGCGTTCCCAGATGTCGGTGGCGAAGGCTCCGGGCTCGACCAAAACCACTTTTACCCCGAGCGCATTCATTTCCAGGCGCAGCGACTCGCTCCAGCCTTCCAGGGCAAACTTCGACGCTGCATAGCTCGAAGCGGCAACGGCTCCGTTAAGCCCCGTAATGGACGACACCTGAATGATGTGTCCTGAACCCTGCCGCCGCATCACCGGCAGCACGGCCTTGGTCATGGCGACCGCGCCAAAGAAATTGGTCTCAAACTGCAGGCGGAGTTCCTCGAGCCGGATGTCTTCGGCGAATCCGGCAACCGGGAATCCCGCGTTGTTGACCAGAACGTCCAGCCGTCCGAAGTCGCCGACGACACGGTCAACAAAGCCTGGGATGGCGTCAAAGTTGGTCACGTCGAGCTGGCGAATTTCAAGCTTCACTCCCGCTGCCACTGCGGCCTGGTCGAGGGCGCCACGGCGACCGAGGTCTCGCATTGTGGCCACGACGCGGAATCCCGCTTTGGCCAATTCCAGGGAAGTCAGCAATCCGAAGCCGCTGGAACTGCCGGTAATCAGAGCGATCTTTTCAGGCATTGGAATGGTGTACCACGGATTGAAAAAAACCGCAGCCGGAGAGGCAAAACAGTGGGACAATAGAGGTAGTCAGTCGCCCTGTTGGCACGCCCTGCGCGTGCAAAGGAGGGTCTTATGCTGGCAACGCGGAATCGTTTCAATCGCAATCCCTACTTTCATTTCCACCCGCTGCATACCCTGTTCTCTCTGGTCGGCGCTTTGCTTCTGTTTGGGCTGCTGGTGTGGTTCCTGGCGGTGCCGGCGCGCTAGAAGAACGGAAACGCTGAGGCGAGCCTTGGGAGTGGTGCGGGTCTTCCGTTGACCGTCGGCCACCATTCCACTTTCACCGATTGATGCCAGTCCCGCGCAGTTGACGTGCAATTCCGCCCATCTGGCGGTCCCCGTTTGCCAAACTCCTGCCCGATACGAGAACATACTAGGTTTGCATATCCATCCTGATTCTTACTGAGAAAGCGGCCAACCTATGGCGACACGGCAGAAATCCGCACCGGCGAAAGCGAGAGTAGAAGTAAAGAGCGAAGGCAAAGCGCGCGGCAAGCACAACGGCACCATCGATCCGGCGAAAGGGAAGCTCGGGGTGATGATTCCCGGCATGGGCGCCGTGGCGACCACATTCGTCGCCGGCGTAGAGGCTATCCGCAAAGGCCTGGCCAAGCCCATCGGTTCGCTCACCCAGATGGGTACGGTCCGCCTCGGCAAACGCACAGAAGGCCGCTCGCCGAAGATCAAGGAATTCGTGCCCCTGGCCGGGCTCGACGACCTGGTCTTCACTGGCTGGGATATCTTCGAAGACAACATGTACGAAGCGGCGTCGAATGCGGGCGTGCTCGATTCCCGGCTGCTCGAGCAATTGAAACCATTCCTGTCGTCGGTGACGCCGCGCGCCGCCGTGTTCGACCACAACTACGTCAAGAAGATCGACGGCCCTAATGTGAAGAAGGGCAAGACCAAAATGGATCTGGCCGAGCAGTTGCGCGCCGACATCCGCGATTTCAAAAAAACCAGCGGAGCCAGCCGCCTGATCACCATGTGGTGTGCCTCGACCGAGTCTTACATCGAGCCCACCGCCGCGCACCAGTCGCTCAAATCGTTTGAGAAGGCGCTGAACGAGAACGACGAAATGATCGCGCCCTCGATGATTTATGCCTACGCCTCGCTGATGGAAGGCGTGCCCTTCGCCAACGGCGCTCCCAACCTGACCGTGGACCTTCCGGTGATGCTGGAGCTTTCGCGGCAGAACGATGCTCCCATCTGCGGCAAAGACTTCAAGACCGGCCAGACTCTGATGAAGACGGTGCTGGCGCCGGCGTTCAAGGCACGACTGCTCGGTCTGAGCGGCTGGTACTCGACCAACATCCTGGGCAATCGCGATGGCGAAGTGCTCGACGATCCCGGGTCTTTTAAGACCAAGGAGGAGTCCAAGCTGGGCGTGCTGGAGCACATCCTGCAGCCCGGTCTTTATCCCGAACTCTACGGTAATATCTTCCACAAGGTTCGCATTAACTATTACCCTCCACGCGGTGATAACAAAGAAGGTTGGGACAACATTGATATTTTTGGTTGGCTCGGCTATCCCATGCAGATCAAGGTGGACTTCCTCTGCCGCGACTCCATTCTGGCAGCGCCGATCGTGCTCGATCTGGTCCTGTTCCTGGATCTGGCGAAGCGCTGCTCCGAGCTGCGCGGACGCGGCATTCAGGAATGGTTAAGCTTTTACTTTAAGTCTCCCATGACCGTCCCCGGCCTGTATCCCGAGCATGATCTGTTCATTCAGTTGATGAAGCTGAAGAACACGTTGCGGCATTTAAAGGGCGAGGAGTTGATCACACACTTGGGGTTGGAGTACTACGACTGAGCTTGTAAGGAACTAGATTGTGTGGCGCGGGCACTCCCGCCCGCGGGGCGGTCTTTCACCCCAGAGGCACGGAGACACAGAGAGGACAACCAAAAAGAAGAGTTTCTCCGTGCCTCTGTGGCTCCGTGGTGGATTTGTTTAGGCGATCTTTTTCTCGCGCTTGTACTCGTCGAACTTCTCGAGGAAGCGGTCAATATTCTTCTTCTGCAGGTAATACGGTGTTGACAGCCGCAGCTTGTACGGGTCGCCGCCGCGGATGCGAATCTTGTGCGTCTTCCACAACCAGTTCTCCAGATCTCCGCGCTGGATTGGCGAAACATTCACGCTGACGATCGCGCAACGCAGCGCCGGGTCAGGCGAAGTCCACGATTCGGCGCCACGCTTTTTCATCTCATCGAGAATGTAGTCGGCCAGCTGCCGATGACGCCGCTCAATGCGCTCCATGCCAATGTCGTTGGCCAGTTTTATCGACGCGCGCAGTCCCCATAGCGCCGGCACGTTGGAACTGCCGATGCGCTGGAAGCGCTCGGCGCGAATCTTCACGTCGTCCCAGCCCTCGGTGGCGATGGTGTTCCACAGGCGGTCGATGATCTCATCGCGGACGTACAGGAATCCTGACCCTTTCGGCGCCATCAGCCATTTGTGCGGGCTCGACGAATACATATCGCAGCCAAGGTCATGAATATTCAGACGCATCATGCCGGGAACGTGCGCGCCGTCCACGGCCGAGAGAATCCCTTTGGAGCGAGCCAGCGCGCTCAATTCCTTTGCCGGCAGAACTACACCGGAGAACGTCGTAATATGGCTGAAGAAGAGCACCCGCGTGCGCGGCGTGATCGCGTCGTTGAACAGATTCAGCACCTGCGCAGCGTCTTTGACGGGGCGGGGAAGCGTGACCTTCTTCACCACGATGCCGTAGCGCTTGGCTTTCAGGTCCCACGGATGCTCGCCTCCGGGATGCTCCTGGTCGGTCATGAGCACTTCGTCCCCCGGCTTCATATCCACGCCGTTGGCAATGTAGCTGTTGGCTTCGGTGGCGTTGCGCAGCAGTGCGATTTCGTCGCGGGTGCAGCCAACGAAGGCGGCGAGCGGGTCGCGGAATTCGTTCCAGGCAGCGTATCCCCAGATGGGATAGTCTTCCGGATCCTGCTGGTCCATTTTCTCGGTCGTCGTATAGCCGTCAAAGATGGCGCGCAGCACGGGCGCGGGACTGGAGCCGACGGTTCCGTTATTTAAGTAGATTTCGTCTTCAGGAATGAGAAACTGGCGGCGCATTTCGGCCCAGTAGACGTCCTCGTTGCGCTCGAGCAGGGAATGATCGGGGAGCGGTGGAGTCTTTTCGAGCTGCGCCAGCAGCCGGCCGGGGAGAGCCAGCGAGGCGGCGAGCCCACTCGCGGCGCTGGTGGCAGCGACAGAGAGAAAATGACGGCGATCGAGCACTGGGACCTCCTTTTCCGAGGAATAACGATGACGCGCCATAGTACGACTGCGTCAGCAAGGCGGCAAGCGCTTACTATTCTCGGGGTTCCTTCGGCGGCGACACGCAGATCTCACAAAACCTGAGAGCGAAAGTTACCAAGCGCTCAGTTATCACTCCACCACTCAACGACGCTTCACTCGGTAAGAAGCGGGATCTTGCGCAATCTGTGCAAATTTTTTCACGTATTGCGCGGAGGCAAAACCGAGGTATAATCCGCTGCCGTTTTTGATCTGCACTGGGGCAATTCCTGCAACTGGGGCAATTCCTGCAAAGGGGGGGCACGGCTCGCGCCGTGCCTGAGGTATCCGAAAAGAGATCACTGGGGCTCGAAGAACAAAACACAGGGGTTTGAAGAACAAATCACAAAGAAAAAAGGAGTTTCGCATGAAGCGTGCAGTTGAGTTATTCGTGGGCGTCACAACGCTCGTCGCTATGTTCGGTATTGCAACGTCCGCATTCTCTCAGGAATCTGAGTCCGTCTCCCCGATCGGGGTGACTGAAACCACCGTATCCGCGCCTCCGCACGTCAAGGCTCTGCCCGGGACACTGATCATTCCCAAATCCAGCCTGCCGCAAACGCCGCCGGCGGGTCACAAATTTGCCGCGAATACAAACGTCCGGGTTTTATTCCCCGCCGGAGTTACGCCCGAAGAAGCTCCTCCCTTTCCGGGATATGGCTATGAGACACCGGCCTCGCTCGCCTGTGTTTACGGCCTTGTCACCACGGTTTCGGGGTGCAATCCCAACTCAACCGTGAACGACCCCACTGGGGGCAGTCAAACCGTCGCCATCGTGGATGCGTATGACAACCCAGAGGCGGCCGCTGACCTGGCGTGGTTCTCCCTGCAGTTCGGTATTCCCCTGAAGGTGTCGCAGTTCCAGGTGATTTGGGCGAATCCGGTCGGCAGTTCGTGCTATGGCTCCTCCGTCCCAACGGACTACTCGGGCGGCTGGGAAATAGAAGAGTCGCTGGATGTCCAGTGGGCACACGCCATGGCCCCTGGCGCGACAATTTACCTCGTAGAAGCGTGTAGCAACTACGATTCCGATCTGCACTACGGTGTGCTGGTCGCCAACAATCTAGTGCAGTGTGGAAATACGGAGATCAGTCCCAGCACCGGCGTTCTCGGCACATGTCCTTCGGGCAGCACGGGCAAGGGTGAAGTCTCCATAAGCTGGGGAGGAGGCGAGTTCGCGGGTGAAAATGGTTCTACGGGCTGTGCCAATCTAGATGATTCCTGCTTCACCGCGAAAAACGTCGTGTACTTCGCCTCGTCGGGCGATGGTCCAGGAGTGATCTGGCCGAGCGCTTCTCCCAACGTCGTCAGCGCCGGCGGCCTTACCACCCGCCGAAATCCCTCGACCTTCAACCTCATCGGGCAAACTGGCTGGGTCGATGGCGGCGGAGGGGCGAGCCGCATCGAAGCCCGTCCCAGTTACCAGAGCGGAGTCTCAACTGTGGTGGGGGCTTTCCGCGGTACCCCAGACCTGTCTGCGGACGCGGATCCCTACACCGGGGTCTACGTCTATGACACTTTCCCCGCTGATGGGTTCTACTACTATGGGTGGCTCATAGTCGGCGGCACGAGCGCAGCAGCACCGACGCTGGCCGGCATTGTCAACAACGCCGCTACCCGGTCGGGTACTTTCGCCGCTTCGTCCAACGCCGAGCTCACCACCATCTACGCCAACCGCGCGGTCACGACTGACTTCACCGATATAATTACCGCTTTCTGCGGTCCCTATATGGGTTTCTCGGCCGGGACTGGGTACGACTTCTGCAGTGGCGTCGGTGCGGTTAAGAGCTACACCGGGAAGTAACCTCTCCCGCTCGCTGGACGACGGGTCCGCGGCCTGCGGTCGAATCGTCGGAAGTTGAACCGTCAGACAACGAGCGGCAACAACACGCGGGGCAGGCCAAGCCTGCCCCGCAAAAATAAGAGCCGGGAGGTCCCCTGGCGTCCGTGCAAAACCTGCCATCCCCGGATAACCCCGGACCGTCTAACTATGGCGTCGGACTAGTGTCCGATGCGCGCTCTTGAAGCCGAACCTGGTACCAGCCATGCAAGTGTTTCCCCTCCGTCAGTGGTTGACAAGAGCCTGCCGTCGCTTGCGCGCAGCCATCCCCTGGTTGGATCAATAAAGCTGATTTCGCTGAAGCTGATGTCGGCAGTTAGAGAATGAGAGGTAACGTCCTGGGATTTCACCACAGAGTCACAGAGACACAGAGAAACCCAACTGCTTGGCAAACCCTTCCCCGTCTTGGTGCTTACAGGTTTCGAGGTTTTCTCTGTGTCTCTGTGACTCTGTGGTGAAGAAACCAAATCAGGACACTGCCGAATCACAGGGGGGCATGAACAAAATTGGAACCACAGAGGCGATGCAGAAAATGCAATGCGGCCGCGCGGACTATAATCTCAGCTTCGTGAGCCAGCCTCCGGCGCGAAACCTCAGAACTCGACTGCGGCGGATGTTCCTCACGGCGATCGTCTCCATTGCGCTCGCCGGCATGATCGCCTTCGTCCTGGACTACGCAGTTTTCCGGGTTCGTGCGGCGGCCAATTGGGATCCTTATGGCTCGGTGACGGTGCGTCATTATTACGCGGTGCTGCAGAAGAACGGGAAGACGACATTCATGTTCGATCCTCCGCAGCCATGGACCTGCGTCAACGCCTTGTTTTCGCACGGAGGATCGCTGCCGTGCTGGTATCTGCAGCGGCATCCGGAGCAGCGGACGGACATTTGAGGCGAGCGGAAGGAACGCGGCGTGCCCCTCACGACGATGGGCTAGAATGTTGGTCAGATTCGAACGGTTTACCAGGAGAGCGATTAATGCTGAACAGGGTCTTCCGGGGTATCTGTGTGTTTGCGTTGATGTTGGCGACAGCGGCGTTTGCGGCGGGCTCGGGCTCGGCGGATGTCAGGCTGCAAAAGGCGTATCGCTTCCAGAAGGGCGGCTGGACGTATGTGCACGTGGAAGGCTCGCCGTCGGACATCGGATTCCAGCATGGATATCTGCTGGCGCCGGAAATCGCTGACGCGCTGGAGGCCATCAAGCTCTTCGACACGCGCGAAACGCAGCGCGATTGGGAATTCTTCCGCACCACCGCGCGGCAGATGCTCTGGCCTCACATTGACCCCGAATATCAGCAGGAATTGCAGGGCATTGCCGATGGAGTGAAGGCGCACGGGGTAGACCTCGACGTCTATGACATCGTGGCCCTAAATGCCTTCGAGGAGGTGCCGGATTATTACGTGCCGTGGTTGAACCAAAGAACGACAAATCAAAAAACGACGAACCAACAAACGACGAACCCGCAACAGACGAACCCGCAGCAGAAAACGGCCAAGGCGCCGAAGCTCGCGGCTCCCGGCAACTGCAGCGCGTTCATCGCCACCGGAAGCATGACCAGGGATCACCAGATCGTCATTGCCCACAACAACTGGACCAGCTACCTGGCGGGAGAACGTTGGGTGATCGTGTTTGACATCCAGCCGGAGCACGGCAACCGCATTCTGATGGATGGCTTTCCCGGAGTCATTACCAGCGACGACGATTTCGGCGTGAACTCGGCGGGCGTGATGATCACGGAAACGACGATCACGCAGTTCGAAGGTTGGGATCCGAACGGCAAGCCGGAGTTCGTGCGCTCGCGCAAGGCGCTGCAGTATGCCAACAGCATTGACGACTACGTGCGCATCATCAAGGAAGGGAACAATGGCGGCTATGCCAACGACTGGCTGATCGGCGACCGCAAGACGGGAGAGATCGCGTACCTGGAACTGGGGCTGAAGAACACGCCGCTGTGGCGCACGAAGGATGGATATTTTGTCAGCTCGAATTTTGCCCGCGATCCGAAGATGATTCGCGAGGAGACCACATTTGATCCGAACGACGCGTCGTCATCGCCGAATGCCCGGCATGCCCGCTGGGAAGAACTGATGACTCACGCCAAGGGCAAGATTGATGTGACGATGGCGCAGCAGTTTCTCTCCGACCACTACGACAGCTACGAGAAAAAGGACCAGCCTGACGAGCGCGGCCTGTGCGGGCACGTAGACGCTTCTCCGCGGGGCGTGAAGGAGTGGGAGTGGGGCGCGTATGATCCCGCCGGCGCGGTGCAGGGCAAAGCCACCGACAGCGCGATGGCGGCCAAGATGAGCTTTGTGGCGCGGGCGGGACATCCCTGCGGAGCGGATTTTCTGGCGGCACAGTTTCTTGAACAGCATCCGGAGTACGCTTGGCAGAAACCCGTGCTGCGGGACATGAAGGCGGGCCCGTGGACGGTGTTTACAGCGGGGGATAAGGAAAAGTGAGGCGAGCGGCATATCGGACACCTCCGATTTGGAGTAAAAGAGAAGGGTAACCATGAATCTCTATAAAACTATGTATCGTGCACCAAAGCCCGAGGGCATCGAGAAACGCAAAGCGTATATCGTGGGTGGCGGCATCGCGGGGCTTGCTGCGGCAGTGTTCCTTGCGGACGATGCCCGCATGCCGGGTAGGAATATCACTATCTTAGAGAAGTTGCCTATTTTCGGTGGCTGCATGGATGGAATAAAGACCCCAAAAGGGTATCAGAATCGGGGCGAACGCGAACTCGAGCCGTACATGGAATGCCTTTGGTATCTGTGTAGCAAAATTCCGTCCCCGGAACGCCCCGGGCACACCATGTTGGACGACGTGGTGGACTTCAATAAGGACGAGCCGATCCACTCCGAGTGCCGGGCGCTCGTAAAGCAGGGTCATATCGTCGGCAATATCCATGACTTCAAATTGCCGAATGACGTTAGTGGAAAAATTCTCAAACTTCTGACGTCACCGGAAGAGGAGTTCGAGGATCTGAGCATCGAAGATTATTTCGGGAAGGATTCAGCCCTCTTCAAGGGAAATTTCTGGCTGTGCTTCCATACCATGCTGGCATTCAAGC
>Ga0209039_10004146_pt1 | contig 10770 bp, 3 predicted proteins | sample BogFormECP12_OM1_FD_188238 | JGI IMG/M metagenome (GOLD analysis project Ga0209039, IMG submission 188238) | Bog forest soil microbial communities from Calvert Island, British Columbia, Canada - ECP12_OM1 (SPAdes) (version 2) | ecosystem: Environmental > Aquatic > Freshwater > Wetlands > Bog ... | reverse complement strand
GAAAGCGGGATTTTGGGTTGCTGCACGCTTCAGGATTCATCCGTACTCGCGGTAGGTGTATTGTCGCCAGACCGTCAAGGGCCGACTTCTACTGGGACCTCCACTGGCTGGAGGCCCAGGTCGTGGAACCATGTAATCATCTCCGAGACTAATTCCAGGCGCAGGATGTGGGTACCGGGGTGTGGAGGTGCATCGATCGCCGCTCGAAATGTGTACGTGTCTCCGGGGTACACGTCGAAAGGCAGAGAAACCCTCCCAAATGATTCCTCTTTTCCCTGCGGGCTCAGCCAGGTATACCCCAGTCCTAGCTGGCCCTGGCTCTCTGGGGCGCTGGCTATCCAGACGCTCCTCCCTGTATTCTTCGCAGAGAATTCAACATCAGCTTTCTCTCCCAGTTTGATTCTCCGTGGAAAAGCTCGGAGTTGGTATTTCGCGCTCAAATCGCTGGGCGAACTTATGCTCGTAAGCGCGGGCTGTTCTCCCCGAAAAACGACCTGTTGCGAAGCGAAATCATGTTGCCCAATCCTAAGCGCCAGTCGAAACAAGCCCGATTTACGAGGTGTTTCGACATGCCCATGAACCTGTCGCGGCTCATATGCCCAAGTATAAAGCGGCCATGGCTCCGACTTCTCGTACTTGTAGCGGGCTCCAGAACGCAAGTCCTGCCAGTTCGCGGCAACTTCGGTCTCCCCCGCCGTCGTTGCATCGGCCCAGCAGTCAGCGCCGGAAGAGAGGAAGAAAGTTAACGCAATAAATTTTGCCTTTCTTGCCTCTTTGGGAATCTGTAGGTCCTCTATTTCTGGTGCTTCCGAGCTTCCCCGGCAATACGACGCCGGAAACTCATAGATGACCGCATCCGCAAACGATGCCGCGTTGTGCACCCATCCCTCGACTGCCGCTTCTCTCCAGCGCTCGACTTCCTCTTCTGAGAGGCGCCTAGTGTGCACAACAACATAACGAACGCCCAAACCTGCCAGCAGGCTCGAAGGTTCACGTGCAGGCATCGCTTTTGCCAACTCAAACATCTCAGAAAAGGTCGGAGGCAAGTGACCGCTATAACCGTTCGCTAGCTGATGCCAGTGGTAAGTGCTCGCGAAGATGTAAGCCACCTGAGTGTAGTAATCAATGCTTCCATCTCCGGCTGCCATAGGAACTTCCAGGATCGGCGTGTTTGGAGGATGCAGCTTCAGCCATTTGTATTCCGGGGCCAGATGGTCAGGAGTCATTACCTGCGCGAGAGGTGTTAGACTCAAATTAAACTCCACACCCACCAACATCAGCACAGCGGACGTGAGGGCGACCCGCACGCCAACACTTCTATGACCCAACCTTTGTTCCGTTGAGCACAGAAGTCTCAGAAAGCCGATGCCCGACAAGACGGCCAACCCTAACATTAGGGTCAGTCCAAAACGAGCGGGTACCCGGAATGTGCCCACTCCGGGCACCCATTTCTGTAACCAGAAGAAGGGCAGTCGTATATGACTCGGCCGATCAAGGACTCTCAAGATCGGACCCAACGAAAGGACGTAGCTGCAGAAAACAGTGATTGCCGCTCCCCACAACAGAGCCCTGACTAGCTCGTTGCGGCGGACCCTGTCCAGCGGCGAGCTCGGGCAAGTGTCGGCCCGTGAAATGTCCTCCCTTTTTCTGCGACATAAACCAAGGGACAGCAGCGCCATCAGCAACGGAACAAAGCCTATGAATAGATGCTTTTCCCAATCCAAATCTACAGAATGAAATCGGTCAAAAATGTGACCGTAGACGCGACCCGAACCCTCAAGGTAGCTCGCAATAGGGCTAGCTGAAGCATCTATCGTCGAAGCAGAATTGTACTCTGGGTTCAGGGAAGTGGCTTCCAGTCTCCTGTAGTGAGTCACAAGAGGAATCAGCAATATACCTACGAGAATTGTGCTCAACGCCAGGCTGCCCATTACCTTCACTTTCAACAACTGCGGCCGTGTTACTGCGATACCCGTAAAGAAGCAAAACGCCACAAGCAGAGCCATATACCCAAGATATAAGGAACATAGAATCTGCATGAGGACCGATATACTGAGGCCAAACAAGTCTTTCAATTTACATGTCTGGACATAGCGATAAAGAAACAACACAATCAACGGCATCCAGTACATGCTTAACAACTGCATGTGAGCAAGCTGAGACAGGCGCACGGGAGCAAATGCGAAGACCGTTGCCGCTACAGCGCTCGCCCACGGGCTGGCAGTTGCATATCTTACGAGGAGATACATCGTTAGAGCGCAGAAGATGAACGAACTGAGGATTACAGAATTTGACGCTAGAATAGGGTTTCCAGTCAGCAGGTACACTGGAGCAAAGACAAATTGAGTGCCCAACATGTTTTCCGATAGTGCCAATGTATCTCTTGCCGGATAGAACATGTTGGTATCGAACAATACGGCATGTGTGCTTAATGCGTGGGTTACCCACGCCTGCAGATATGCATTAAGCTGGCTGTCCAGAAGCTCAATAGCACGGCTGGCCATTCGAAAGGCTAACGGATAGGTCAACCACAAAGTGAAGGCAACGGCTACCACCAAAACAGTCGCACACTCGATAACGAGTGATATCTTCTTTGTACCAGAAGCCGTTGGTTCCATCGTCGCGTTGCTATCCACGACAGGCGAGCCAGAGGTTTTGCCGAGCAGAGGAGTCCCGTTCAAAAGCGCATCATGGGACGAGGACTTCCCGGTCCTAGTTCTGTCGTCCAGAGACGGAGGTTGCTCGATAGTACCGCTTCGTGTCGTTCCCGGCTCCTTCAGTGCGTACTTAGCCAGGCACCAGATGGCCCACACCCCATCTTTCCAGCCGATCTTCTTGCCCTCCTCATAGGTGCGTCCCGCGTAGCTAATGCCGACCTCATAAATGCGCAGCCGCCGCCTTGCAACCTTAATTGTGACTTCTGGCTCAAACCCAAACCGGTTCTCGTTAAGGGGTATGGACTGGATCACCTCACGCTTAAACACTTTGTAACAGGTTTCCATATCGGTGAGGTTAAGGTTGCTTACGGCATTGCAGGCCAGAGTAAGCAACCGGTTGCCGACGGAGTGCCAAAAGTACAGCACGCGGTGAGGCCTTCCACCCATGAACCGCGACCCGTAAACCACGTCTGCTTTGTCTTCAATCAAAGGCCCCAGAAGAATGGGGTACTCGGCTGGGTCATATTCCAGATCTGCGTCCTGAATCAAGACGAAGTCACCGGTAGCTTCCTGGATTCCACGGCGGAGCGCAGCGCCCTTGCCCATGTTGCGCGGTTGCAACAACACACGGATCTGAGGATGTTCATTTTGCAATTCAGCGAGAATCTCGCGCGAGCCGTCCGTCGATCCATCGTCGACACAAAGTAATTCCATTTCCAGCGGGACAACGAGAACCTTAGCAACGACGCTGCGCAACGTGGCGCGCTCGTTGTAGACTGGCATAACTACGGAGAGTTTCATATCGGAGCAAATAGGTCAGCCAAACATGTCAATGCTGGCTTAGACTCCAGTTTAGCTGGAATTGCCATTTTGTCCAAGGTCAGCGAATCGTGTCCTCTTGCACTCTCGGAGAAGTCATAGTAGCTCATGCATCGTAGGGTTCGAGCAACGCCGCCACCGTCTAAACCGATTTTTCGACGAGGTCGTCGATGAGATCATTGATTCTTCTGCTGAAGTTTTCCCGGGAAAATTCCGCCGCGCGGCGTCCGGCGGCCCGTCCTAACGTTTCGCGACGCTCGCTTGAGGCCGTAGTAAACAGATCGAGCGTCAGTTTGGCCAACTCGTCAGGCGTGTCGTAGAGGAAGCCGGTCTCCCCGTGGGTTATGATCTCTCTCGGCCCCCCCGAAATTAGCGAGAAAGGAACAGCCTGGGCCGACATCGCCTCGACCAGGCTAATGCCGAAATGCTCCGCCTTTTCAGGACTGGCAACAAGATCAGCCCCTATTCCGGTTCCATGCCAGTACACGGCGGCATCACGGTACAGTTGGTGAAGCTGTTCAGCCGATGCGTTGACGTGGAAATGGATGGGGAAGCCCTGAGCGGACGCCATCAACTGCGCCAAGTAGTCCATGTGTTGTTGCTCTGGGATCGAAGACCCCGCAAGATGGAGCTCTACGGGTTGGTCAAACCGAAAGGCGATCGATTTGAATGTCGCGATCAATGCATCGTGCCGCTTGCAATGGCCTCCGCCAAAGAAGCGCCCGACAGAAAGGATGATGTTCTTTTTGCTTGTGGCGTCGCCCGCGATTTGTTGCACGGGAGGATGTAAGACCGTGATAGGTTTCGGCGGGAGACGGTGAGCGCTGAGACCGGCATAAACGTGGGCGCGTGCATAGTCGGAGTAGACGATGATGGCCCCATAATTATCAAGCGATGATTTTTGCGCATGAATGCGCGCGGCGTCCAAAGGGAATGGGAACTGGCAAAGATAGATGTTGGCTTTCCCTCGTCCCTCGATACCGGGGATGATGTGATTACCCATGGTCACCATCAGGTCCGGGGCGTCCGTTTGGAGAAATCCCTCCTCGGTCATCACGCGGAGGGCCGTAACATCGATCCCGAGCTCCCGCCCGACGTTCCGCAACCTCAGACTCGAGTGCCGATGCGGGGTTACGACAAAGACTTTGAAACGCGTGGCGAGGATTGCTGCCACGGTCAACAGGTAGCTGTCACCCCCACCGGGTGTGAGGCGAAAGGGAGTGTACACGACCGCCGTCTGGGTGGGTTGTAGCTTCGGTCCCGGCAGCTCTGCGTGGCTTCCCTGCGGCGGTAAGATACTCGGTCGCAAGGTGGTGAGCGCCGCCTCGTCCCGGCTGCGAAGATACTCGCCCCAGCGCGATACAAACTTGTACCTATTGAGATCGCCAAACGCCTTCCTTCTCGCCACAGCAACCGCATTGCCATTTGCTGAGTGGCCCCCAATGTGGATGACCTTCGCATCGGGGCAGTACAGGACCTTTTGGCCGAGGGCTTGGATCTTGAAGCAGAGGTCGGCGTCTTCATAGTAAGCGGGCTCGTAGGCCAAGTCGAAGCCTCCGGCCTTCATAAAAACATCGCGGGCAACCAACAGAGCGGCTGCGGAAATATAGTCGACAAACTTTGAGGTAACGATGTCGGCAGAAGGGTGCTTTTCGCCTCGCCCGAACTGCACCGGATAGCCACCTGCGTCGATAGTTGCGCCTGCCTCTTGCACGACTCCATCGGGGAACAGAAACATTGGGCCTGTAGCGCCAACGTCCGGATTCTCCTCCATAGCCCCGACCAGGGCCGTCAACCAACCGGGTTGGACAAAGGCATCGTTGTTCAACAGGCAGACATAGCGCCCGCGGGCTTCTTCTGCTGCGATGTTGTTGGCCTCGCCGAAGAAGCGGTTGCATCCCAGTTCAAGAAGGCGGATGCCGCTCCCTAGGTCGCGTAACTTCCGGACGTCAGCCGGGGCACTGCCGTTGTCCGCAATGATGATCTCGTAGGTGTAACCATCTGTGTGCGCCAAGATCTGTCGGATACACTCAAGAGTCAACGACGCAGCGTTCCAGTTGATAATCAGAATGGAGACATCCGGATCGTCTGCCCGGCACCACTGCGCGGCTTTCGAAAGCGCTCCAATTGGTGAGACTTCCTTCGCTCCTGGATACCGCGGACGATGCTGCCCTGTTGCAACCTCAACGATGGGGCTGCGTAATGTCCGCTCTGCAGCGGCTGCCATGGTTTCATAGGTTTCCGTCCATTTGGGCGGACGAAATTCCTGGCTGATCCGCAATTCCGCGGCAGTTCGCTTTTCGGGCTCCTGAATCGCGCGGGTGAACACATCGAGGGCATTCACTAAGTCATCAGCCGAGAAATACCAGACCAGATCGCGGGCATGTTCCCGAACGACTGGCAGGTTCGACGAGAGGCAGAGTTTCCCATACTGCAGACTCTCGGCCACGGGGAGGCCATAACCTTCACTGAGAGACGGAAAGGCCGTGAAAAGGCATGTCCTGTAGAGGCCGGCCACATGTTGGTCAGACAGTCCCTCCAGGACGAGGATCTTACCTGCGGCAACTAGCCCAACGAACTCCGGCTCGCACTGGTTTATCTTGAGATCATCACGGCCGGCCAGGACAAGCTGCGGGAGTTTGTCAAGACCGACAGTCTGGGCGAGCTTTTTCCAGATATTGCACAAGAAAATCTGGTTCTTGCGTTTGTCGATCGTGCCGACAGACAGAACAAAGGCTCCCAGATCGACTTTCGCTGTCAACGGGTCCTTCGCGAGGTCTTTTCGCGAAAGCGCTTCACCCATGTGACCAACGCCAAACGAGATAACGGTGACCTCAGCCTTTACCTCAAAACCGGAAAGCAGAGCCCACCGCAGAATTTGATCCTTCAGCAAGCGGCCAGAAACGAAGATTACCTTCGCCGTGTTAACGGTCGTGGCCAGCCACTCCGAAAAAGACTTATGAGCGGCCTCGCTCACCAAGTCCGGCCTTTCGATCGGAATAATGTCGTGAACCAGAACGCTAAATTCAATATTCTCCTCGGACAAATGTTTGAACAGGTTAGTAAAGGCGGGCGTCCACACAAGTCCAGTAAAGAAAACGTGATCACCCGGCTCCGGCGAACCGCGCCCGGTCGCCTGTGACGAGAGCGCCAGATTCAGGGGACGGCTCTCCAATCGCGCGCCAATTTTGCGCAAGAAACCCTCGTAGTCTTGCGAAGCGGGTGCCGCAACCAACTCGGAAGTACTCTTGCCGAATACACACGGGATGGCGCGCTGGCTCGCAGCGGACTCGGGGGACGCCAGCAACAGCTCGGTGGAAACTCTCCCGACCCCGGTGAGTTGCTGGTGAGCCTTCAGCCAATCGATGCTGTCACCAACAAAATGCCAGAGCTGTGGTTCGGATTTCACGGGCCGCGAGAGCTCCCGTCGCTGCGCCTCGTTGGCTCCAGTCCGTGCCTCCGAAGGCGCACTCTCCGCAACGCTCCCTCTGGACGAACGGGACAATCCCAGGCTGCGGCGCTCCAAGACCCCGTGGCGGAGAAAATGCACCAACGGGTTCGCGTGGGCCTTCTGGACATCCGGATTTGCTTCTAGGTACTGCGTACCGTCGAAATCAGGCCCCGGAACCCGACCTTCCGCCGCTCCGAAGAGGAGATAATGGAGGACCGGGTCGAACCCCGCCTCCAGGACATCCGGATATTTCGCCAAATAGCAGTCGCGATCGAAGAGGGCGGAGGAGGCCAGTAGCTTGTAGTCCCTGGCAAGGCGCCAGATCTTGCCGGGCGGGAAGTGTCTCAGGGTGCCCAGTACTGAGCGCGCCTTAATATCGCCCACGGGGCGATGCAACAACGCAAGTGACCGTATCACGTTTTCTTCTAGACCGCTCTGTGCTGAATCGAGGCCCTTCGTCATATGTCGAAGCTGCTCGAGTTCTTCGGCCCTCTGCCTTATGATCGAGGATTGTTCTTCCCCATTTGCCTTGAGCTGTTCAATCCTCTGCCTTATGATCGAGGATTGTTCATCCCCATTTGCCTCGAGCTGTTCAATCCTCTGCCTTATAATCGAGGATTGTTCTTCTCCATTTGCCTCGAGCTGTTCAATCCTCTGCCTGAGGATCGAGGATTGCTCTTCCCCCTTTGCCTCGAGCTGTTCAATCCTCTGCCCGAGGGTTTCGGCCTGCGTCTTGCTGATCTGCGCGGACGCCCTGCGAGCCTCATCTGCCTCCCAAAGCGCGCTCCATCGCTCTCCGATCAAAGCGAAGCGGCGACGGACGGCAGCTAACTTTGCTGGATCGTTCAGCTCACAGAGGGCTATCACATCGCTAGGCACATCACGCCCGACGGCGAGTAGTCCTAAACCATGACCGTGCAAGAATTCAAAACTCGGATAAGATCTCTTGATCTCCAACCAGAGTTTCCAGACACCGAAATCGCGTTCACGAACGTTGGTGTCATGGAGTAGGACAGTCGCTCTCGCCGATAGCTTGGGGAGCCAACCTTCAAAGTCACGACTTACCGCTTCGTAAGTGTGCAGGCCGTCTATATGTAAGAGATCGACTGAATGATCGGCCACATGGGCCAAGGCCTCATCAAATGTGCAACGGAGTAATTCAGAGAAACCTCCATATCGAGTTGCGTGGAAACGCTGGAAGTCACGGAACACTTCTTCTCCGTAGTACAGCGCGTGCTCGTCCCCCTTCCAGGTATCTACCGCGAGGCACTGGGTAGCAAGGCCCGAAAGTAGCACAGACTCGCAGAAGGCGGAATAGGAAACCCCGGCCTGAGTTCCAAGTTCAACTAAGAAGCGAGGTGATGTGACTTGAACTAGCCAATGCGCGAAGGGAACGTGCTCGAACCACGCGCTCGCAACATTTTGGCGCGCCAGATGCCAAAAAAGAGGATCAAGACGCGAGTCCCAAAGATATTGAAGGCGATCAGGACCGACTCGGTTGGAATGATCGTCATCGAAGTCAACAGACTGGTTGGCTCCCACTTCGTTCATATCCTTCCTCGCGCTCTAGCATTAGAAACCGTAGCTTTGAAATAGTTGATGGTGAGTCTTCCTGACAAAGGGGTTACAAACAACCCACAAAACAAACTGCTATCGAGGTCGAATTCCAACAAGTTCAAATTCATGCTGACGCCGCATTGCCGACTACTTCGTACCGGATCCATTGGGGGTCGCCGCGAGGCTCGATCGAATGTCGCCACTGCATACGGGGTAACTAAGACTTTCAACGCCCTCTCGTGAGCATTCTTTACGAGCCTGCGCACAAGCCTGCCCATGTGACCACCGCAGACAGAACCCAGTCCGCCAACTTCAGCGAGATGATCGCGTTTCACCGCGAAGAATTCCTCCACAATTCCCTCAACCTGTCGGACAGCAGTTGCCTCACCGGTGTTGCCGTGCTGTGGGAACGGAAGCCCCTCAAAGGGATCTATCAATGCATCCTTGGATCCTCGGATCAGTCCCGTGTGTATCGCGAACCCTCGCAAGTCGAGAGATATTCCTGTGACTAAGCCGCAGTCTTCTCGCATAGCCTGAGCTACCAGTTCGTCCAAGAAAGCGTGATTTACATTGTCTAGCGTGCCATTTATGAAGATAAACACCTCCTCCGCCATTTCCGACAGGCTCCGTAGCGGCTGAGATCCCGGATATTCAGAGAAAACATATGCAGCTCCCGCCTTGCATTGAGAAGAAGCATTGCTAAGTTGATCGCTTGAATCATCAGAGCCGAGTGGGTATAGGACACAGCTGACGAGTTTATACAAACGGACTTGGTTCCAGTCGGCGCTAGTTTCGAGCCCAGACGCATGGAACATGCCATCTTCGGTTCTCAGCACGATAGCGATTCTCGATTCCTTCGGCCGAAGATACTTCACTCTCATCGAATTAAATAAACCAGGTTCCGCACTCGCTCTCTTCCCTGTTCTCTCAATGTGCTCTGAAACAACTCGACTCCACAGATTTCTGAGTTGCAAATCCGCGTCGAGATTCGGCACAGTGATACTTCCGAGCATGCGACGATGGTAAAGCGGTTTCTCTATGTGACGTACCGCAGAAGGCTCCGTCTCTTCGACAATGCGTATCAGAAGATCCCAAACCTCAGCACCTTCAAACGCCGGACGGAATCCTTTTAGTTTTAATAGGAGGCTGCGTCGAACCGCGACCAAATTGCTGATGTAATCGAACGACAGCAACATGTCTAGGTCGAAGTCTGACTTGAAAAACGGTTGGCTGCGGCTGCCGAAGTCGTCAATCTTGTCCTCGTCAGAGTAAATCAGAACGGCACCTTCCTCCCGATTGAGAAGACGGACGACTTCCAACAGAGCAAATCGATGCAACTCATCGCGCGGAAGCAGAAGTACGACAAAGTCGCCTTTCGCAGCTTCCAGCGCCGCGTTCAGTGTCGCCACCCTGCCATCGGGATGCTGACAGTGTAGGAGTCGAACCCTTGAATCCTCGGCTGCCACACTCTCTAGATACTCAATTACTTGGTCGTCAGTCGAGAAATCGTATACCAGACAAAGTTGCCAATGGGTGTAGTGCTGCCTGAAGACGGACCTTAAGCTGCGTTCTAAAAAGTAATGCTCCGTGTTTAAGGTCGGAAGGATAATAGAGATGAGTGGCAGATTTGTCAGCATCGCGATCCGTTCTGACACCTCGTCAGTTGGCCAGAAAAGAGTTGGTTCTCTAGCATCGAGCCATTCTTGATATGTGGATAGACCGCGCAAGTTGGGCTTCGTTGGGGCCTGAAGCGTGGGTGCATGGCCGATTCGAGTTTCAGCGAGAACTACTTGTCCCGTGGTGGTTTGAGCAATGAGTTTCACCATAGGATCGTCGGTTCGGGTTTCGAACCAGGCTACAAATCCACAATTCACAAAGGAGGGATTATTGAAGAAAGCAGCCACATCCGGCCGCTTGCGGCCGGTCAGTGCCGGGTACTCAATTCCATCCACTGTTACCAAGAGCTGCGGAGTCTCTGAAGCATCCTCGCCCGGAATGCACCAACCGTGCAGATAGTACTCATGAGCATTGAGCTTGACCGGCTCCGGGGTGTCTAACTGGAAACGAAATTCATTCTTGTCGTGCATTCGGCCTCTTCACCTCTCTGGAATGTCACAAACTCGCCCATCCGGGACTCGTGCGAAGGATAGATTCTACATCTCAGCAAGGCAAGAGTCGATTCGCTAGCTAGGAGTTTTGGCGTGACGTTTCCCAAATATCTCATCCTCGCCGCAGTCGCGATTTCTGCATCCTGCTGCGTTGTTTGCCTCGCCCGTCGGATGAGAG
>Ga0209039_10004145_pt1 | contig 10776 bp, 11 predicted proteins | sample BogFormECP12_OM1_FD_188238 | JGI IMG/M metagenome (GOLD analysis project Ga0209039, IMG submission 188238) | Bog forest soil microbial communities from Calvert Island, British Columbia, Canada - ECP12_OM1 (SPAdes) (version 2) | ecosystem: Environmental > Aquatic > Freshwater > Wetlands > Bog ... | reverse complement strand
TGGGGCCATCAGCGTTATCGGCCTGCTCCTCTTCCCGGATATACGGAGCCGGTCCTTTACCGGCCTGCGGGCCGGCATTCTTGCGACAGCCCTTGTGACCGGTGCCGGGGTTTGTTATGGCATCTTTGCGTTGCTCACCCAGGGTGGCATGCAGTACCTGCAGTATACGCTCGTGGCGATCCTGATGCTTCTCCTGGTCGTGCTCCTCAACCGGGTCGCAACTCGTGTCCTGTGCCATTCGTCCGTGCCGGTACAGCCCCCTTCTCCGGGTGAAAAAGACCAGCCATAACCTCTTTTCCGCGGTGCACCGGGTACCCGTGCGGCTCTTTTGTTCGTTAAACCGGGCAGTGGGGGGGTTCAACGGAAACCCGATGTACGTTCAGCTGATCTCTTCTTCCGGGGGTGCTTCATCAGTTTCCGTTTCCATGAAACAGAGCACGGCCGCTATTCCGAGAAGAATAATGGCCGGCAGGTACCAGGATATCAGGTAGAATGTTCCGGCAAGCGGGATCGAGAGCAGGATCCAGACCGCGGATGAAAGCAGCATCCACCCGGCAAACCGGGTCTCGGTGTTTGCAATCGCTGCCCCCATCAGGCCGAGGCTGGAAAAAAGGGCGGCCTGGACTCCTGAAAGGGTCATATCGGAGGAAACTGAGGTAAAAATAACAAATGCTGCGGTCGCAATACCGAAAATACCTCCAATCACGCCCACGATAAACTGTCTCTTCATCACTACACGATAGGACAACAAACGCTCTTAAAGATTGCTTTTTTTATCTCCCGGTATATAATAGACCGGGCCGGATGAAGGCGCGGGGGGCGTTTTTTGGGAAATGTCTGGTAAAACAGCGTTCCCGCTCAAAATCCGGAGGATTTTCAGAGAATAATTGTCCGCTCTATTGTGTCTCTTTTGGCAATCCGGGTGAAATTATAAGGATTGCGCAATTTCCTCCCAATCGTTCCTAAATCGGTCCTGTTCCGGAGTCTCCCATTTTTCGCAGGATAAAAGTGTGATTCAGTGCGATTCTATGGGCGAAACCATCATTTTGACCAAAATATTTATCTATTCGTAGAATAATGAAAATTATAACCCTTTCCGGTGGGAGGTGGAATGTAAATGGTTGCAGCAAAGAAACCGGCCGCAAAGAAGGCCCCAGCAAAAAAACCCGCCGTAAAGAAGGCAGCCCCGAAGAAGAAGTAATTATCGGGCATAATTAATGTTTTCTCTCTTTTTTGAAATTTCCTTTCAGCACAATAGAGTGATCGGTTCCTGGACTCCACAGGTCGTACTCATGGTACCCGGGCATGAGAATATGAATATCCCCGGTACCATGGTGGGGGATCACGCCGGCCTTACTCTGGCCACGTAATAACCTCTTCCACCGATGGCCTGATCGAGGGAGACAACGGTTCGGCAGGATATCCCGTGGCGCACCCCATGAGCGCCCATCGGCCGGGTTCAAGCCCGAGGATCCGGCAGAACCGTTCGTTCTCTGCCATCTGCGCCGTGACAGAAACGATCTGGAAGCCGAGGCCGAGCGCCGTCGCTTTCAGCCACATGTTCTCCATGCAGTGCGCAAGGGACTGCTGTTCTACCGGAGGAAATCCCTTTTTCTCGGCAACAACGATATAAAACGGGGCGGTGCCGACACCAGGTACCATCCCCATGTTCCTGATCATCGCAAGCCGGTTTATGAACCCGGCTGCCTTGCTCCGTAGGCCGGCATTGTGTGCTGTTTCCTGCTCCAGAGCGCCGGCCATTGCGACGACCTCTTCAAAGACCAGCGGGATCAGTGCTTTCATGGCCTTTGACTCCTTCCGGACCACCACAAACCTCCTGAAGTAATCGGTCGAACTCCCGATCGCCGATGCCGCAAACGGCGCATGGAGACCGGCGTGAACGATGCTCTCGATCATCTCATCCGTGGGGACCTCTGCCGTAAACTTCCGGTGGGAGCGGCGTTCCCCGATAATCCTGTCCAGGATCGCGTTGTCCTGATCGGTTTTTGTGGTCATTATCTCTCAGCCTCACATTTCTTGGAGTGCCGGGATATTTCAATCTCATGTTCTTACGGACCGCAAGAGCGGGAACATTTTTTCGAAAGGAATTGTTGCCCTGTCCCCCGAAACCCTCACTTTTTATATGCCATCCCCTCAAATCCCTGAACCATGATAGACGCGATCGTCCGGAAATGTAAGGATCTCCTCACAAACCCTCTGGAGACTTTCAGGAAATCACGGGAGGATGAGATGACCCCCGTCATCAGGTATTTCCTCGCTCTCCTGGTTGTCGACGCGGTCCTGACCGCAATCCTATCCCTCGCCGGTTTTGGCATATGGGGCATGGCAGGCAGGGTCACGCATATCCACCACCCGATACTGATCTTTCTCCTTGTGCTTATCGGCGGTCTTATCCTCGCCCCGGTCTTTGCCGGATGGCTGCACCTCTGGGTCTGGATTGTCGGCGGCCGCAAGGGGTTTTCTCAGACCCTCAAAGCCGTTATGTACGGCGCAACACCCGGTTTGCTCCTTGGCTGGATCCCCATTATCGGTATCCTGTTCCACCTCTGGGCAATGGTCCTTGCCATCTTCGGGATCCACGAACTGCACGAGATTGACGGTGGCAGGGCAGCCTTTGCCGTGATCGTTGCGGTCATCATCCCGCTCGTTATTATTGTCCTGATTGCGGTATGGCTCCTCGTTGGCAGCGTGGCCATGACGATGCCTGCGGCAAGGACGGGACTTCTCTCATAACTTTTCTGATAGCCCGGATGGGGAAGAGCAGCATCCGGCCGGATTCCCGGCAGGATACCGGTACGGAGAAGGGATCTCCTGCCTCACAAATTATATCCCCGTCGGGAACGCACCAGAATCTGATACCATCATTACCATCGGGGACAGGATGCCGGAGGAACGAGATGCTGCAGGGACACCCGCCGGGTACGAGGCCATGGGAACGGGAGACCTGATTGCCTCGTTATCCGCGGATACAAAGAACGGGTTGTCTGCCGCTGAGCACAAACGCCGTGTCGCAGCGTACGGGTACAATGAAGTCCCGGAAATAAAGGCCAACCCGTACCTGGGTTTCGTAAAAAAATTCTCCGGTCCCACCGCGTGGATGCTCGAGGCGGTCATTGTCCTCTCCCTTATTCTTGGGAATTATGCTGACGTGTACGTTATTGTTGCCCTCCTTTTCCTCAATGCTATTCTTGGTTTTTTCCAAGAGCAGAAGGCATCGGTCGCTGTCGATGCACTGAAGCAGAGGCTGCGGGTCAATGCGCGTACGCTGCGGGACGGAACCTGGCAGATACTCCCGGCACGGGAACTTGTCCCCGGAGATATGGTACGGATCCGGGCCGGTGACTTTGTCCCGGCCGATGTAAAAGTACTCGATGGGAGGCTTGCAGTAGACCAGTCGACCCTGACCGGTGAATCACTCACGGTTGAGAAAGCATCAGGGGGGATGCTTTATTCGGGCTCCATCATCAGGTCCGGGGAAGCGACCGGGCTTGTTGTCCTCACCGGGGCCCGGACCTATTTTGGTAAGACGGCCGAACTGGTGCAGTTTGCACGCCCGAGGCTCCAGGCCGAGGAGGTGGTCTCGCAGGTAGTGAAATGGCTTCTGGTGATCGTCGGCCTTGCCCTCGTTGTCGCCTTTGCCGTTGCCGCACTGGCCGGCATGCGCATGCTCGATGTCCTCTCCCTCGCTCTCGTGCTCCTTGCCTCCTCCATCCCGGTTGCGCTGCCCGCGATGTTTACAATAACTATGGCTCTGGGGGCCATGGAGCTCGCGAAGCGTGGCGTGCTTGTGACCCGGCTGAGCGCATCGGAAGATGCGGCCACGATGGATTCCCTCTGCATGGATAAGACCGGCACGATCACCGCAAACCGGCTCACTGTTGCAGGCATTATCCCGGTGGCCGGGTGGAGCGAGGCAGATGTCCTCCTTTACGGGGCACTCGCCTCGGAGGCGGCAAACCATGATCCCATCGACTGCGCTTTCATTGTTGCGGCAGAAGACCGGGATCTTCCGATCGGGGATTTTGCCCGGCGATCTTTTGTCCCCTTCGATCCCGCAAGACGGAGGACAGAAGCGATCGTGGAGAAGGCCGGGACGACCAGCCGGGTGGTCAAGGGCGCCATCGGTGCCATTGCAGAACTGGCGGGTACCGATCCCGCCGGGCTCAGGGAGCAGTCTGCCGGGTTTGCTGCGAAGGGATACCGGACGCTCGCGGTGGCGATGGGCACCGGTGAACAGCCCCTGCAGGTCATCGGGCTCGTCGCTCTCTATGACACACCCCGGCCGGATGCCGGAAAACTGATCGGCGAGTTGCAGGACCTTGGGATATCGGTGAAGATGCTGACCGGTGATGCCCTTCCCATTGCGCAGGAGACGGCCCGGCAGGTCGGTCTTCCGGGTACCATCACGGCCGCAGAAGAACTGGAGAAGGCGCGGGAAACCGATCCCCACCAGGCATCTGCGCTGGTCGAGCAAAGCGCCGGGTTTGCACGGATCTACCCGCAGGACAAATACGCGATCGTCAAAAGCCTGCAGGAGAACGGCCACATTGTCGGGATGACCGGCGATGGTATCAACGATGCGCCGTCTCTCCGGCAGGCTGAAGTGGGGATTGCCGTCAGCAGCGCAACCGATGTGGCAAAAGGTGCGGCAAGCGTGGTCCTGACAAGCGACGGCCTTGCCCATATCATCGACCTTGTGCTGGTGGGCAGGATGATGCACCAGCGGATGCTGACCTGGATCTTCAATAAGGTTGTCAAGACCTTCCAGATCGTGGTCTTCGTGGTCGTGGCGTTCCTTCTGACCGGCCAGTTCATCGTCTCGGTCTTCGGTGTTGTGCTGCTGCTCTTCGTGATCGACTTTGTCACGCTCTCGCTCTCGACCGACGCTGTGCGGGGGTCGAAAAGACCGGACAGCTGGGACATATCGGGTCTCGTGAAGTCTTCTCTCGTCCTTGGTGTCCTCGTCGTTCTTGAATCCCTTGCGATCCTCGCGGTTGGCCTCGGGCCGCTCGGCCTTGCCGGCAATCTTGCCGCAATCCAGACGTTCTCGTTTGCGATCCTCTTCTACTTCGGGATGCTCACGGTCTTTGTCGTCCGGGAGCGGGGACACTTCTGGGATTCGTTCCCGAGCCGGTCGCTGTTTTGGATCACGCTTGCGGACATGGGTGTTGTGGCCGTGCTTGTCACTGTGGGAATTCCCGGGCTTGCAGCGATTCCGCCCATGGATACGCTGATCGTGATCGGTATGTCCGTGATCTTCTCGTTTGTGATCAACGACTCGGTCAAGTATATCATGATCAGGCCGGGAAGGGAGGAGGCCCGGTAATCCGGGAGCTGAACCCGGTGACGGATCGGCAGTTGTACCATGGTGTGAGAAATGACCCGTTACCTGATCGATATCCGCCAGATGGGACCGGTGAAGCACCAGATCCGCACGTTAAGCAACCACCTGGAAAAGAAATTTGATCTCGGGGACAAACAGGTAATCCCCCATATCACTCTTGCCGGACCTTTTTCTACCGATGATGAAGAAAAACTCATAAAAGATTTCACAAGAATATGCAGCAGCCAGACTAAGATCCCGGAATACGAGGTCGGCGGGTACGGATTTTTTCGCGATTCACGGGTGGTTTTTGTTACCATCACCCCAGATGAAACCCTGAAACAATTCCGCTACCAACTGGCGCAGGCACTCTTTCCGTATTGCTCGTTGCGGACTTATGACCTGACCTCTCCAGACGAATTCAGTTTCCACTCCACGCTCGCCATGAAACTCGACTGGCTCACGTTCCAGAGAATAAAATGGTATTTCAGGAAACAGGAAACCATCCGGCACCGGCGCCACCCGATCCGGGCAACACTGCTCCGGAATTCCCGGATTCTCTGCGAATATGATTTTATCCAGAACCGGATGCTCACACGGTCACAGGCCCTGAGCAGGGCGACCCTGATGCGGGATCTGGACATCCTTAAATCGTGGGGAGAGGAAAGCCGGCCGTGAGTGTTCTTTCCGGCCGGATTATGGTGTTTGTTGACTGATACTCCCCACACCCTTTTGACCTGAGAAGGGGGGTACCCCCCCACCCATTATTTTTTCAAGAGGGGATCATTCCCCTCCCCCTGTCCCGGCCCGGATGGGGGGTTGATCTTCGCGCACGACAAGCGATGACAATCCCGAAAGGAAGTCGGGGCCACCGGGCGTAATCGTATCTTAATTATTGATCCATATTATATATGTCATAACTTAATTGAAATATTTAGACGGGATATACCGTCAGCAGCAGGGTTTCGTTATGAGCGATATTGAATGGGTGTTAATTATCGGAGTATTAGGAGGGTTAGTCCATGACATCCTGTATGGAGGGTTTACGGCTCCCATACTGGATAAGTCCAGCAAACCCACCATGTTGAAAATTGGGTCGATTGGAGACTGGGTTCTCGGTGCAGGTGCTGCATTTGTTACCTATGCCACTGCCTATGCGACTACAGCGCCGTCGTCCAGTATCCAATTGGGTCTCCTCGCGTTCACATCAGGAATTGGTGGAAGTGCAATCCTCAAGGCATATGTAAATGGGCAGAGTGCAATAACGAGCAAGGATAATGTCAAAGCAGCAAAGGCATATGCCTTATCTTATCACTCGGAAACTAAAGGACCAGCTATTCAAGATGAGTCAGAGAGGATGACAAAATTCCTGGAGCATTTGGGGTAGTAATAACCCATTTTTTGTAAGGTAAACGCTTTGATTTTCAGCGAACTCTCTTTTCTTGGAATCGGGAGATCTTTCTTTGAAGAGAAATGGGCTTGGATCTTTCTCCGCATAAACGAGAAGTGCCGCCTACATCAGCGGGCACCCCCGCAGCGGGCGAAGGGAGCGGCAGGTTCTGCCGGTTTCTATCAATGTGAGTGCGGGGACGGGAACGGTCATCAGCCGTTTCCCTTTCACCCCCGTATCCGGATAGAGTGCCGGGTGGATATTCTGTGCAGCCGGCCTGTGCAAACCGCCAGGTTCCTTCCGGGACATGAAGCTCGAAGCGTGCACCTGTGCCGGGACAACCATTCTCTTTGATGGAGATGCCGGAAATCTGAAGGATCTCCCGCACAAGGAAAAGACCCTGACCAGTGTTTTTCCCGAATCCGGACTCGAAAATTTTCTCCTTTTCGGCCTCGGCAATTCCCCCGCCGTCATCCTGGCAGCAGATAACAATGGTGTCGCCGTTCTTTTGCGAGGTGATGGTGATTGTTGAGAGGTTCCCCCCGTATCTCAGCGCATTGTCGATCAGGTTATAGAATACTTTTTCCAGCATCGAGTCGGCAAAGATTTCCAGGTCGTCCTGGGGCATGACACACAGGTGCACCGATGCCGGGTTCGCCTGACGCGCTGCTGAGGAGATGACATTGTGCACATTCTGCCACTGGGGCGTTTGGATACCGATTTCCTGGTAATCCCTGGTGAAATTGATCTGATGCTGGATCCGCAGGGTACAATCTTTTATTTCCCTGAGAAGACTGGCGGCTTCCTCCCCGGAGATGTGGCTGCCCAGCATATCCTCCAGACCCATAAGCCCGGTAATTGTATTGAGGATATCGTGCCGGACGATCCTGTTTAAGAGGTTCAATTTCTGGTTTGCGCTCTGGACAGCCTCTTCCATCAGCTTGAGCTCGGCAAGATATTTCAGGAGCTCCCGCTCATGATATTTCATCTCGTTTTCCATGATCTCGCTGATTCCCAGCTCTTCCTGATACCGCCGCTGGGTCACCGCATGTCGGATCTTATTGGCGAGATCGGCAAACTGCGCGGTGGGATCTCCGCCTTTCTGTATATAGAAATCCGCCCCGTTGTTGAGTGCCTCAATGACAACCTCTTCGCGCCCCCTCCCGGTAAAGAGGATAAACGGCAGGTTGTTGTTTGATTCCCGCAGGGCTTTGAGAAAAGCAATGCCGTTCATCTCCGGCATTGCGTAATCGGACAGGATCACTTCGTATTTCTTGTTCTGCAGCGTATCCAGGGCTTCAGGAGCAGAAATGGCGGTATCAACAGAAAATTCGGAACCCTGTTCAAGAAATAATTTGCCGATCTCAAGGAAACCGGGTTCATCATCAACATACAGCACTGAGATCATATAATTCACGAGCCGAAAGGGTGGTGTTCTGATTTTATATTCTATAATTTGACCTATTATTCTCATTCGTTTTATATTTGTTCATTGGTTCTGAGCCCGGGTGAGCGGTAAATCCACGTGGTTGTCCCTTGCAGGGAATAATTCCGGTACGATATGCACCGGTACGGATGCAGCGAGGAACCGTACGGGAGATCGATTCAAAAACAGGGATCGCCGCCACCCGGGACTTTTGATTTCGTGAATCCCCCGCCTTTCGAACGATGATGATCGGGGTCATCGCTTTTGATGATCAGGGAGTCCGGCTTCATTTTTTGCGGAGCGTGAAGTGGGGGGCAGGGGGTGCTTGATTCTTTTTAATAGAGCGGTTTCCTGATCATGATAATGGGTGGGGGTGGCTATTTATGATCACAGGGAGATCGGTCTTTTTCCGGAATTGTCGGATCGCCAAGCTGATAATTTTGAAAATTCTCAGCAGCTAAGCCGGACTTTTTCCGGGAAGTTCACCAATCTTGCCGGACTTTTTTACAAAAGCCCGATTACCTTGCTGTACTTTTTTTGAAATCTCAGTTCATGATGCAATCTTTTTCCGGAATTCTCAGATCATGACCCGGATTTTTCCGGAAATGTACAGGAGGGAGCCAGGTCATCCGCGTGATGCAGTGGGATAAGGAGGATGAGGGCTGGTGTCCGCATGCCTCCCGTTCGATGGCTCCCCGTGCTCCCGAAAGGATGCCCCATACTCCTATCTCCCTATCCTCCCAAAAATACGCCCGTAAAATCGTCCGATTCCACATGAAATAAATCGGAGCTATTATATTGTTTTATTTGCCAAAATACGCCCGATTTGAGCCTCATATAATGCCCGTAATCGGGCAATAGAAGCCATCCGGCAGCCTCTTTTTCCGGGATCGGACGAAAACCCATCCGGCCCTTGGATCGGGCTGTAAAACGCTTCTATGTGAACGTTTAAATTCGTCCGATTGCCAAAATAAGGCTGATTTGAGCTTTTTTTTAAACGGGGCCCGATACGGGCTCCGATTGAATCCGGAAACGGCGAATCCGGGCTCAAATCGGGCCCGGATTAGTTTATCCCAGATCAGGTAGATGGGGGCCGACGCCCCCCTACCCCCTTTACGATGCTTCCTGCCGTAACCGGGGGGCTTTCCTACGGAGGGGGGGACATGGATCGGGCGTACACCGGCAGCATATTTTACCGTAGGCGACAATACCATTAATGCTATATCGCCGGGGGGTTATGGAACGGTTGAGATTACTGTTGTTCTTCCTTCCGGAAAAAGCTTGCAATCACCAGAGGAGTATTCATATAAGATTACCAGGGACGATTCCAGGCCTACAGGATTTTCAAGTACCAATCAATCGACAGATATGATCGAAAACACGACCGGATCGTCTTATCAGACCTATAGTAATCCAACAAATCAGATCAACATGTCATATCCTTCGGACTGGCAGGAACAGGATGTCGATTCTTCATCTTGTTGGGCTTCTCGTGATTATGGCGACAATACGTGTAATATCTTAATTTCTTTTCACCAACTGCGTCCGACGGATCCTATCGCGAATTGAGCATCGATGTTGGCAATCCCTCCCTTTTACCCCTTCAAACGTATTTCAACCAGATGACATTTGCTTTGGAAAATAATTATCCCGGTTTTCAGATTGCAAAAAACACCGCTCAACAGTCAATTTCCAGCAATGTAGCCTATGAGTTAGAGTTCCATAAAGGGTTTCAAGGAAATTCGCCGATCGGGATTGAGATAATAACGTTTAACCAAAATAACGTCCCGTATATAGATTCTTACAATTCCTGTGAAGATCAGGAATTCTATAATATGATCGGTTCTATCCAGATTACATCTGGAACCACGTGAGTCAAACAGCAGCAATAAAGCCAATATTTTAACTATGATAATGATAGGATTCTATTCGGGCTTCAATAATGTCAAGAACCCAATTACGTAAATCATATATAATGTGGTTCCCTTTATACTTTTTAATTTAAGGAAAATTACAGGAACAATATATATGGGAAAGGATGTTTTCATCAGTTATCCGTCGGCAAGAAACGAGATCGCTACGGCAACGTGTGCCGCCTTGGAAAAGAATGGAATCACATGCTGGATGGCCCCCAGAGACATCCTTCCCGGTATGACGTACGCCGATGCCCTCATCCAAGCAATCGATTCCAGTAAAGTCGTGGTGCTTGTCTACAGTTCGGAAACAAACGCATCTCCTCATATTCTTCGGGAAGTTGAACGCGCAGTACACAACAATATTCCCATTATTCCCGTTCGTGTCGACAACTCCGATCCTTCAAATGCAATGCTGTATTATATCAGCACCCCACATTGGCTCGATGCATTTGTACCCCCGTTTGAACAACACTTGGATCGGCTGGTAAAAACCGTCAAGCAGCATCTTGAAAACTTATCTGAAAAATCTGCCCAGACATCTGTGACCCATCAACCTATCCCACCTATTTCCGGAAAAGAGAATATCAAGGCCCCATCACCTGTCCTGACCTCAAAAAATACTATGTTAATCCCACTCGCAATCGCAATTATTGTAATAATAGGAGTAATTGTTGTCGTTATTTTCCCTCATTTGTATCCT
>Ga0209039_10004144_pt1 | contig 10777 bp, 15 predicted proteins | sample BogFormECP12_OM1_FD_188238 | JGI IMG/M metagenome (GOLD analysis project Ga0209039, IMG submission 188238) | Bog forest soil microbial communities from Calvert Island, British Columbia, Canada - ECP12_OM1 (SPAdes) (version 2) | ecosystem: Environmental > Aquatic > Freshwater > Wetlands > Bog ... | reverse complement strand
ACAATGAAATTTTCGTCGCTATTCGATGACCAAATGCCTCGCCCAGGACCACCGTTAGAATTTTGCCCTCCTTCGATATAGTTTGACCTAATTGTATTATTGAATCCATATGAATTATTGGATACAGGGCCATTTCTCAGTTTAATCCCTGCTTCCCAGGGATCATGTATCCATAAATTTTCAAATGCGCACTCATACGCACCATTAGTATCAATTCCTCCCCCACCCGTTGTTTGATTCGCTCCATTACAGTCAATCTTAAGATGATCTATCTGTACGCCGGAAAGTCCGGCAGATCCGCCCGGGAAGGAGAAAGCATAACAATTTGCTCCATTATCAATAAGTATAATTGATTCCCATCCATTACCCATAATGCGTATAGGAGCTGTTATATTAATTGAATTGCTTATTTTGTATATTCCACTTGGAAGATCGATCGTTCCAATCGCTAAATTTGTTGCATTAACTGCATTTTGGAAAGCTGTTGTAAAGTCATTAGTACCATCTGGCACTAAACCACCTGCATAATCCAAGATATTGACACATAAATCATTGTTTGCAACAGCCACTTTTAACCTCCCTAGGGAATCCAATAACAATCCTGCTAGATTACCGCTTTTATTGCCACCAAGATACACAGCATCAGCGGGAACTGCTGAACCTGTGGTGCCAATACTAATATCTGATGTAGAACTAGTCATTAGATTTCCAGATGAATCTAATGACAAGCCCGTCGTCTCGCCAGATTTGATCGCACCAATCAAAGCGGAACCATCTATCCCATGTCTATTTTTCATTTCTTACCTCTAAGCAGGCACAAACGGTGCCCCTATTGGATACGTCAAATATTTCGATGCTGGGCCAGTACCACTGGTTAACAGGTCCTGTGTCGTTGCGCTAGGGTAGATTACCCACACACGGGCTTGTGTGCCTTGCACCAATTTGGAACCTTTGGGAGCAGGAATTGGCAATCCGCCATTATAAGTAAAACTAGTAAAATCCACCTTTGCGTTTGCGCCCAATAATCCGTTGGTTCCACCTGAACCAACTATATTTGTAGAACTACTGGAATTGGACGACGACGTGGGCTCTATCGGGTGCTCAATCGGGGCCGACGGATCTGTTGACGGCTGTGAGGGAGCAGACGCTACGGGTTGCGTATCATTTGGTGTGACGGCATTAGAAGGGTGATTAACAGTCAGGAATGTGTCCGCCACGTCTCTATATATAATCGGATTCCCACTGGAATCGGTCTGCAGTCCTGATGTATCTACCGTGGAAGTGGGAATAGCCGTTGTAGTAGATTGCTTCTTCAAAAACATTACACCAATAAGCACACCAACGACGACAATAAATATAACCGTTGAATGCCCCTTAATCCACTCTATAATAGTATTTCCTTCTTCCATAATTAGCCTCCAACCTGTACTTTAGGAGCCCGCATCGCCCCATACTTTTTCTTCTGAGGAGTTACCAATTTTCCATTGTAAAGCACATACCCAGGTATACTCTGCTGTGAGGGAGGTGCTTCATATGCGCCTCGCATATAAGTTTGTCTTGCCAACTGTTGCGGATATTCGTCGACGGCAATCCCACGCCGTCGGTCAATTGTATCCGTTCGTTTTGGGCCGGCTGGTACTGGGGGAGCATGGAGAATATATTCCCGCTGTTTTACTGGAATCTGCTTGACTACGGTCTGATGTCGCAATTGATCAAACAAGAGCGTCTGAGGTCCGAATGTTTGTGGGCATTGTGGTTCCCGGGGGGCCTGTTGAACGCTCTGCATAGGGCTCGATATCATACCCGCCGCGTGATGGCCAGGGGCTCTGTAGGATGGAATCTGCAAAGCATGCAGAGTCCTATTCCATCGATCAAGAACATATTTTCTAATCATGGCTATGCCCCACTTGGATATGCTGCAAAAGCACCATTCTTGTCTCTTCCCGTCCATGCGTAGCTAATTGTCTGTATCATTCCTCCAAAAGCACCAAAGAGTGCTTCGCTCCCCTGGAAATATGCCACTAAAATGAGAACTAGCGACAATAGACCAAACCATTTCAAAAATTCAGTTGCCATTATTCTGCCCTCCTTGCGGTATAGGCTCATCTAGAGGTTCAAGAGCCTCTACGATAAATTTGTATTGTGTGACGAATAGAAAGATTATCAAAGACCACAACCAATAATAGATGAAAACATGCCCTAGGCGCGTCTTATTAAGCAGAGTTAGCACGGCAACTGCAATTGCCCAGGCTAATAACCATTTGTATGTGCTATCCCATGTAGACATCCCAGTCTCCATTCCCAAAATCTGGTACCGTTATACCCCCAGAGCCAGAGCCAGAATTACCGTTACCGTTTTGGTTATTCTGGATTGCGACACTAATGGCTTGCTCTGCTTCATTAGTAATATCCGATCGGAAATCGACCTGAGAAGTGAGCACGCCCCAGAGCAATTGCATTCGCGTCTGCCCACCTGATACAGGGACAATTATCCAGATAAAGAAAAAGAGGATACCGATTAGCAGACCAATCCCGCCCGGTGTCTTAAGTGAACTAGCCCAGTCTGCCAACCGCCCGGCTTGCGCACCAGCAACTCCCAACGAGTTAGCAACCAACGGAGGAGGGCTCACGACGGGAATTGACTCTTTCTCTTGATCCTTCTCATAATCCGCAAGATGCCTATCTTGAATTGCTGCAAGATCAGCTTTGGAGATGTAGCCTTTCTCAGTTAATCTTGTGGCAACATTATTCCGAAATTCCTCTTCGTTGATCTTGCCAGCATTTTTGTTGAGAAATTCGTCTATCTCTTTGTCAAGTTGCGTTTCACTGAGCTGTGTTCGTTTTTGCAAGATCGACTTAGAAGTAGGCTTACCAGACTCACGTGCTTTTTGCTCAACCAATTCCTCATCAGTCTGCTCAACTTGCTCCGGTTTCTCTTTGGGCTCTGATGCCTTGGCTAGATATTCATCTAATTTCTGTTCGTCTTTGTCCATTAAAATGTTCCTACCGCACTCCCGCCATTTTTTTGCTCCAATAAACCGGGGGCAAACGCGACGGCAAAGATCTTTCCAAGTGACCCGGTAATCCCAATATCAATTATCAGGAATCCGATAGCTAGCAATAGAAACCATGCCGCCGTTTGCCCCATCAGCTACGCCACTTTCTGATAGAGGTAGTACCCAATAAGACCAATACCAATTATCATAATCCACTTTTTCATGTGCTTTTCCTTTCAAGCTAAGCTCAAACAGTAGAGACAAGACCTCGGGGATTAACCCAAATCAAGTTACATTCGACGCGTGGCGTTACGCCCGTCAGAGGAGCCGATACGGTTGCCATTTGAACACCATAATGGATTGCCGACCATCCATTCTGCGACGGATCACAGTTGAGAATATGTGATCCATTGAGATTCGACGGATCTGCCTCATTATAGATCGGAGCATACGCAAGTGGGACAATCCCAGGGGCCAGGTCTTGCTTGATGAGCCAACGAATATCATTGAAATATTCGTAAATCGAGAGATTGGTGCCTGTACCGTATGCCCAAAAGAGATTGGTTCCTGTCTCATCAGTCCCAAGATCCAAGTAATTGATATTACTGATCAACGAATAATCGGTCGCTTGCTGACCGTCAATGATTGTGAGTAGAGCAAAGTAGTGCTGCTCAAGTTTGGTGATCTTTTGTCGGCTAGTCGTAGCATTATTTAGCCCAGTCAATTGAACATCGTTTTGGAACTGGACTGTTCCAATGCCATCGAAGGAAATAGGCATTGTGTCCTTCTTGCTCATAGTCATACCGTCCCGATAACAGGCTATGAGTTGAATAGTTTCCGTACCTCCGCTATGAGCTGTAATCGCATGCCCAGTCCCCGACACCACATACCAAGGATTCAAGGCCGGATCATTACCAACATATGCCGGACATGTCTCAACCACGATTTGACAAGTCGTGCTATCACCATCGATCGGTAGCAGGCCACGCACGTCTTGTGGATGCAAGAGATTCAAGGGAACGTAGAATTCGACGTTAACAGTCTGATTTGATCCGGATACAGGAAGTACTCCCTGTGTTACGTAGGCATCAAGCAAGGTATTATGCGATCCTGCGAGAACGGCATCTGGCCACGTTGGCATGTAGATTCCGTATAGTCTACGCAGTTCTTTGAGAATGTATGGGGGAAACTTGAATTGTGTACCTTGATAGAGTACTGTGATTTGCTTGATTAAAGCCAATTCTGCTGCTTTTGTCGCAGCATATACAGCACTAGAGCCAGCCGCAAAGTCTAGAGCTAGATTGACGCGAACTAGAAAACCTTCTAAGAAGGCATCGTTCGCCACGGGAGCATTGAACGTATATTGTGTCTGTGTCGCAAACGTAACGTTCAGTGCAGATGAACCGGAAGGCTTCGCGATCGCCTTTTTACGAACCGTCTTTTTCATGTAATCACGGTTCTGTCCGTAGATGTAATTTTGAAGTTGAGCCTGCTGCGCAGCGGCCTGATCTGGTGGAAGACTAGCAAAGTACTGTGCTCTTGCCTGAGTTGGCAGAGCAGCTAAAGAAGCAGGATTCATGGCAGAAGGTGCTGCCGTACGTGTTTGAACAGCCAATTTATTTTCCTCCTCAATGTAAAGTTGAGTCAAGGTAACAGTTTAAAAGTATTTAGTTTTTAGGTATTCGACCAACCGCTGGCGGTGGTACGCTGTACATAGCTACTAATCCAAGAGCTAACGGGCGATGGAGCGTGAGTTACAATCACATGCGACAAGCCATAAAAAGCGAATAGCATGAGAGACATTACCCCTATCGTCACCAATATACTTTCTGCTGTTTTCAGCATTTAACCTCCGAAGAATTCACCATGATGTTTGTAATAGTGTCCCGGGCCGTCCTGATCAGTCCGACGATGGAAAAATCCGTATTTGTGGGGGGGATCAACACCCCAGTCCGATTCCGGTCTACGCAAAAGCTTGTCGACCTTCTTTGCATCATGGCTATCCAACAATCGAAATCGAACCATATGCGTTGCCTGACCTAGAGTGACACGCGGTATATAGGCCGCCTCTTGCGTACAGTTGATTAGACTTACTCCATGCTTTCCCCCCTGTTTGCTAAGAATAAAATAGCCCCTGGGAAAAGACCTGCCATGCAAACCGCCCAGACTGGACAACTCATCGATAAGTACGGTCGCTGGCTGCTCATGTCTAAGAATCCGCATGAACCACTTATCGTACTCATCAATATCATCGATAGGCGGACGCCATATCTGGATAGCCCCGGGCGTTCGAAGCACATCCGGGGCCTCTTGCGATTCGACATGTATTCCGGGAAATTTGATAAAATCCTTATCACCCGAACTATCCAGAATATATGTCCTCATCGCTGGATATGCTGTTCTCAACTCCTTTAGAAGTTCTCTAGAAAGCGTCGATTTGCCGGATCTGCGCACGCCAACAATTGCCCATTGATCCTCTAAAGAGGTCACAACACGCCGCCCCATGTGGTGATGATTATCTTCTTCCCTGTACGGGTTAGAGATCGCTGGCTGGGCTTGCGATCGCCGAGGGAGAAATGATATCGTCGGCGTCGGGAGAAATCCCGATAATCCGGAAAGCCCCCCCGCAATCTTGGTGATTCTCGACACGAATTCGCCACTCCTTAGAAGCTAACAGCCCTACTGCAAAATGTGTAAGATAGAGAGGCAGCCAGTCAAGCACATTTAGTCCCCTCTTAATCTCTACCTCACTATCCCACGTTCTCTTTAAAATTTCCGGCAAGAATGGAGCGACCAACCGTTTGATGCCAATCCGTACCAATGAATGCTTCTTCGCATCTTCGCTCTTCTCATCCTTGATCATATCTGGTATGAGTCCCCACACTACAGATTTCACCGCTGCAGTAGACAACAAATAACGACAAGCCATAACGTGAAATACAACATTCTCGGGTGTATCTTGTTGCATTTTTTCTATGATATTATCTGTCGTATCCATTATCTACCTCTTAAAGTAAATCCGCCATTTTCATGATAGAACGCTAGAGACTGATAGAGTAGAGGTACAACCATCATTAGTACCTCCACATCCTCTTTGTATTCAATAACAGTTCTAGCAGCTATAGCCATTTCACCAGATACGCGTGCTTTCTTTATCCAGAAAGTCGCCATCTTATCAATGTCTTCACTATCCAATGATGCAAAGAGATAAGGTTTGGTATGCCTCTTGTTGGTCGCCATGATCGCTTGATCGAGTAGAGGCAAACCATCCCGTAAAGCCTCAATCAGGCTTGGTTTGAGCCTTTCCGCTTCAGCTTCGGTGAGTGGGCGGCCCCGGGGCTTGCTTGGCCTGTCTTTTGTGGCTTTTCCGTTATTGTTAGATCGTAGCCAGGCAAAGAAATTTTTCTTGCTTTGAACTTCTGGTTGTTGCTCGCCGCGGGCGGCTTGCTCTTTTGCATGCGGCTTGGCTTCGATTCCCCTTGGTTTTTCATCTATATCTACCTTACCGAATTGAAACGCTCTACCAATTGAGTTGATATTACCGTCAATGCCGCCGTCGATTTCATCAAGCGTTGAATTTGCACGTCTTTTTCGGCTATCACCTCTTTTAGTAGTTCGATTGTCTGCTTCATTTCCGCTTGAGTTTCCCGCATTTCCAGCATCGATTTCGAGAACATCTCCGCTTGATTGTCCACCTTCTGAGCTATTAGATCGAAGTTGGTCTTGTAAAGATGTTGGAGTGCTTGAATCTCTTTCAGGATTGATTCTTCCATGTTTTTCTCTAATATCCGCTATCAGCGGATTCTGCTCATAAGATGGCAAATCAACAATCATAGTGCGTTAGCTCCTAATGGGATATTAGTAGCACGCAAAATGATGTTCTGATCGCTACCAGTCACTAATGACAGCTCCGTGCCATCGGCAAAGTTCAATTCAGTCCAGCCAACTGGTGGAGTAAAAGCCACATTGCCCAGCCCCGGCATAGCCACACTAATTTGGGTAGTATTGTTCGGAACAAATATCAGATTATACCTACGACTGCGAGCAGATATAGGCACAGTCTTAGTCGTTTGAAGTGTAATGACATGATCGAGAGGAGGCAAATCGAGACCTCGGTAATGTTTAGCAATAATGCTAATCTCTTCCAGAATTTCGACAACGGTGTCATGCATTTTTCGGAACAGGCTTAAGGGATGACCAGAAATAGGGGGATCATCTTCCGGTTGAAGGTTATTGGCAACTAAATTCGCGAAGATATTATCCATCATGGTATAATTTCTCCCTCCGCCTTTGGAGTTTTCTATGCAGAATTACTAGTAGAGAAATTATACCACAACTACAAATAGAACAAAAGAACTATGCACATAGTAGCACATAGGTACTACTATCTATTGACAGTTTGGCTGTATGTTTCTGCTAGGGAAGTCAGCTTTTCATGGAAGTCCTCAACTATAGCATTATTTCCACTAAGACACACTCGCAAATCTGCGAACCAGTCGTCGTCGCTACCACTATAATCTTTCAATCCTTCAAGGGCCTTAATAAAACGAATGATTGGCCTAGATCGCTCATCCTTAATAGGCACTTCCTCAGTGGTATGCTCTTGCTTGATCAGCTTTTGCCGCCGCCGCGTCAAAGTACTTTCGGCACATTTTGCAACCCTAGCAGCTTCATATTGTGACAAGCCCTCGCTAGAAACCAACCACATAGCAAAGTCAACGCGGCGGGAAACTTTATCAGGCAAGCCGTGCAACTGGTTGGCCATGTATGCCCTTTTAACTAGCTGGTGGACATCAGCCTGATCGACAAATTCCGCATTGACCCAATCGATTTTTTGCCTCTTCGCACACTCAACCCTATGTGCCCCATCGATCAATGCATAGCCCTTTTCGGTCAAAATTACGGTGATTGGGGGAAGATCCTCTAGTGGAATGAGCATCAAATTTCTCACGTGCTGTTCCACAAGATCCCGCGAATTATATTGTAAAGCGATTTCTTGGGAGTACTCCTCAAGAGGTACGATTTGGTTGATCGGTATCAAATGAGCCATTCTAAATCTCCTACTCTACGAACATGATAACATTTGTAAATGATAGCGTCTCAATCGCGACTGGCTGTCCGTCCTCATCATAAAGATCGAAGCTCTCCCCAACGGCATCAAAAAAAGCATCATCTAGGTTAACCCCAGCCGCTAGTTTATCCGCAATGCGTTTCTTAAGATCCCCCGCGTTTGCCGTGTGTTTCTTTCCCCTTCCCACAGCTTTAATCGTGCTTCCATCTTTAGTAATTAGATGCATGATGACTGATCGCTCATTCCCCACGCGAGCCAGCCGTTTAACAACACTTCCAGTGGAACGATAATTGTATCGTGTACGTCGGACATTGCCAGCTTGATCATGCTGTTTGATAATTTGTCTGCCTAGATTCTTACGACCAGCTTTGCCCTTCTTAGAAAGAGATGGTTTCTGTATCTGGGCACTGGCTGGTGCGATTGTCGCTTTCTTTTCCTGCTTCACAACAGAAATAGGTTTCTCGCCTTTAGCAACCCTAGCATGACCCCGCTGCTGCGAGCGAGAAATACCGGGCTCATAGTTGCGAGCCAGCCGTTTAACATAAGTTGCTTGGCCCTTGTCGGCGGGCAACTCAGCAGTTCCCGCCTTTACAGCCGCTATGTATTCCTCGGAATATTTAGCCGCCATGTCTTGCCCTCCGGATCATCGATACAAATTCCAGATCGTTTGTAGGCCATACGAACGGCCCTGTACACTCCAAATCCTTCTTGCGAAAACAGCCTGGCTTACCAGTATATTCGAATTCCATATTGCATGTTGTCCATAGACCATCAGTTCTAATCGAAATTAGTTGATCATAGGGAACCTCAAGAGCGGCCTTAGTCACTCTCCATCGGGCTTGGTTCCATACCTCAAGAACCCAATGAGGTTTAAAATTTTCCTTCTGAAAAGAACTCAATTCCTCCTTTTTCTCATAGCGGAAGGAACCATCAGTGTATTCCTCCGCTAGCACGGCATCGTCGCCGGGATATTCTGAGAAGTCCTGAGTATACACATCAATCTTACGTGCCCCGCTATACAATCGACCAACCCCATGGTTAAGAAGACCTCTGAAAGCATCTCGCAACATAGAACGGATCGGCTCCTCATATTGCTCTGCGATCTGCTCACGAAGCATAACCAAAGTTTCCGTCCAGTGACGAAGCGGATCTTGGCCAATCTTGACCCTCCTAGCTTGTGTATCTGGCCACAAGATCCGTTCTTTGATCACGATAGGCCAACCATAATCGAGAGCCAGCTTGATGTCCCTATGGCCACACCACGACTCGAATAGCGTGCCTGGACGCCGTGGGTAGACAGATGATCCGCCCCCTATCGGGTTTCTCGCTGGCAAGAGCCCAACGTGTGCCCAGCCACCGGGAACTCGTGTCTCTACCCGATACAACCCTGTCACATACGACTCATACTTGTCCTCAAAGTCATGTATCACCCTGCCAACTGGCATGTGCCGACAACACGAAGCATACATCCATATGCCATCATAATTGTGCAAGTTATCAACGATCCTGCCATCATGGCGAAAAAGTTCGGTTCTGGCCTGACCGAAGTTCTCCATGATTATTTTTTCAACGTCCGAGGGAAGATCGTCATATTTTGCCCCATATGGAAGCTTACGACGAAGCAAGTCCATGCTAGTCCGGGCTGGGGTAGACATGAGTTCTACCCTGTATTCATCATGCTTGCCCTTGATCACCTCAACTGGTTGGAAGTGCTTGGTAAGCAAGTCTTTAAGGAAAGCCATAGCCTTGATTACGTCCGACATGTAGGTTTCCTCAGTGACCGAACCGAACCATAAGCTAATTGGTACGATGTCTAACTTGACCCCACTCCCAGATGGGGAAATGGTAGCACAATGATTCCGCAAATATTGGATCAGATCTACACCAGAAGTTCCCCAGTCCGCTTTGCCCGGATACTGACTCCGCTCATCATGCCACCTATGCGAAGGCATCAGATAGAGAACCTGAGCCCCACAAGCAACACTAGCACAAACAGCCTCCGCAAGAGTTACGCAAAGAGCAGAAATAAGACCTTTCCCCTCTACATAGAGCCGACCATTGCTGGGATTGTAATGAGCACGTTTCTCGATACGGCGTTCGACATATCTCCTACTAAGCATTGTTCTTTTCCTTTCTAGAATTACGTGTCCATTCCGTGTGTACGGTGCAAAGTGTTGATGACCAATCTGCCGGATACGGCGTGTTGGGGTGAAGTTGGTACCAACAACATACGCATCTCTCGACAACTAATAGGCATTTTGGTATCATGCTTCCTGATACCGGGGGTGTAGTTTGAAGAGCCATCTCTGGTATCCTTTCTGAACTATTGTTCTAAAATCCTCTTAACCCTAGATTTAGCTAGCTCAATGGCTAGCTCACGACTACGATAGCAACTGCACAGCCAGTCACCATATTCAGTACACATCCACTCAATAGGTCGTTTGCACTGCCCACATGTCCCCCGCTGTTCAGGGGGAGTAGTGAGGTACCACACAAGTTCCTCTTTGTGGGCCTTAGCCAATTCCCTTTGGCTATCAGTCAGCTTGCCCTTCAAGACCAACTGCCCACGTTCTACCCTCATGGTGGTTTGAATGTTCTGTGCGAGAAGCTCACACTTGATCGCACGGATGCACTTCCTGCCCATTACTTGATCACACATCTGTATACTAACCATCCTTCCTCAAGAGATACATGAGCTTTTCTAAATTGC
>Ga0209039_10004143_pt1 | contig 10777 bp, 6 predicted proteins | sample BogFormECP12_OM1_FD_188238 | JGI IMG/M metagenome (GOLD analysis project Ga0209039, IMG submission 188238) | Bog forest soil microbial communities from Calvert Island, British Columbia, Canada - ECP12_OM1 (SPAdes) (version 2) | ecosystem: Environmental > Aquatic > Freshwater > Wetlands > Bog ... | reverse complement strand
GGTAATGGCCGAGCTGAGGTCCCCCTTCTGATGGGCCTCGACCGCGGCCTGGTACAGCCGCTCTTTTTCCTGCAGGCTCCGCCGGTACTCCTGCTCCCGTCGCTCGATTTCCAACAGCAGCCCTGTGGCCCGCGTGTCCTGTGGACGGATTTGCAGAATGTTCTGCAACGCCTCGCGCGCGTGAGAGAACGCGCAGTTCTCGGCGTGCTGCCGCACCAGCCGGAACCAGCTTTCGATCTGCGCGTCACTGCGCGTGCTTTCGATCTTCGCCCGCAGGCTGAGCGCCTCCGTGTTCCCCGGGTCCAACTCCAGGGTCTCCTGGATTTTCTGCAGCGCCAGAGGATATTCCTCCACCTCGAACCGGCTGCGCGCGGCTTCGAGCAATGTGCGGACTCGCTCCTGTCGGGTCGCCGCGTCAATTTGCATCCGCAGCAGCTTTATTTCCGGGTCGAGGTGGCCCTCCGCCTCGAGCTCGGTGATGATCTCCTGCGCGAACTGTGTATCGCCTTGGGCGAACGTGCTCTTAGCTCGCTGGATTCGCGGTCCCAGGTGAGCGGAGTCGAAGTATTCGATCGCCTCGCCACGATGCGCCTTCTCCAGGCACTCGGCGAACTCCCGAGCCGTCGCAAAGCGATGCCACGGCCGCTTGGCCATGGCCTTGTGAATCACGCGGCTGACGGACTGGTTCACCGTCGGATCGACGTCGGACGCGCCCGGCGGACTCTCTCGAAGAATCGCCTCGATAATCTCCCCTTCCGTCGCTCCTTCAAACGGTTTGCGCCGCGTGAACAACTCGAAGGCCATCACCCCCAGAGCGAAGATATCGGACGCCGGCGACGGCGGCTTGCCTTCGATCAGCTCGGGCGCCATGTAGTACAGGGTTCCCTTTTGTCCCGTTATTCCCGCGTTGACTATGTGAGCGATGCCGAAGTCGATAATCACCGCGGAGTAGTCCGGCATGACGAAGACATTAGCGGGCTTGAGATCGCGATGCACCAAGCCGCGCTCGTGCGCAGCGCTCAGCCCGCGACATACTTGCGAGAGGATTTCCACGCGCCGCTCGGCGGTCAGCCGTGTGCCCGCTGTACGGATCAGCTTGTCGAGCGGCATGCCGGACAGCAACGGCATGACAAAGTAGGGCTTCGCGGATCCCTGCTCCTCAAACTCGCCAATATCGAGGATGGGGACGATGTTGGGGTGATTCAGCTTAACCAGGACTTCGCATTCCCGATAGAAGAGCTGGAGCGCCGTGCGGTCGGGCGCCTCGCGAATCGTCTTCACCGCTACGTCGCACTTGAGCACGGCGTCGTAGGCGCGGTAAACCACTCCCATGCCGCCCTGGCCGAGTGGCTCGCGAAGTTCATAGCGGTCCTTCAAATGGGCGCCACGATCCATAAACCTGGCTTCTATTATGCAGCAGTTTCAGGCAGAAATATACCGATATAAAAGACTTACTGCAACCTGGTGGGCAGCCTGTGGCGCGGAAGGAGCCATGGCCCAACTTCCTCCGACGCCATCCATGACCGTGGAACACGCCACCGGGTACCTGCGCGCCTTGACGGGCGACAATGTCCAACGCCAGAAGTTCCGGCTCTCGAGCGAGGGACGTATCCGTCGCGAGGTTCGGCGGAGTTCCAGTTTCGAGGTTACGTAGCCTGTCACCGAATTGAAGGATGTATAATCGCTGGTGGCCAGGAGGCCAAGCGCTCGACAATGAAGCTCATTCAAACTGCGGTAGTCGTTCTCCTGATGGTCTCGGCCCTGGCAGCGGCCAAGACGCTCGACATGTATGTCATCGATGTGGAAGGGGGGAAGTCGCTTTTGCTGGTTTCGCCCTCCGGCCAGAGTATGGTGATCGACACTGGCGGCGGCCGCGAAGTGGACCGCATCGTGGAAGCTTGTAAGGCCGCCGGGGTCAAGAGAATCGACTATATGGTGGTGTCGCACTACGATGGCGACCACGTGGGCGGCGTCCCGGCGCTGGCGGCGCGCATGCCCATCGTGACGTTCGTGGACCACGGCGCGAACGTGCAACTGGACAATCCCGGATATGTCAAGAACGTGGACGCGTACATGGCCCTCGCGGCCAAGGGCAAGCACATCGTGGTGAAGGCCGGCGACAAGATTCCCATCAAGGGTCTCGACGCACTGGTGGTGATGGCGGCGGGGAAGGCGATCACGGAGCCGCTGAAGGGCGCAGGCCAGCCGAATCCGGCTTGCGATACGACTCCGCGCAAGGTCTGGGGACTCGATGAGCGCGGAATTCTGGACAACCACGACACCAACGAAAACTCCCAGGCAATTGTGCTTCTGGTGACGTATGGAAAGTTCCGTGTGTTGGACCCGGCCGATCTGACGTGGAACAAGGATCGCGAGCTGTTTTGCCCGGTGAATCGTGTAGGCACGGTGGACCTCTACATGACCGCCAATCACGGAATGGTCAACGCCAACTCGCCGGTGATGGTGCACGCGCTCCGCCCGCGGGTGGCGATCGCGGACAATGGACCGAGAAAGGGCGCCACGGCGGAGGTGTTCCAGACGGTCGAATCGTCACCTGGGCTGGAGGATTACTGGCAGGCGCACTACTTGATCGCGGGCGGAGAGAAAGCCAATACCAAGCCGGACTACATCGCCAACATCGAGGGTAGCCCGGATGGGAAGTGGATCAAGGTTTCCGTCGCGCAAAACGGCACGTTTACGGTGACCAATTCGCGCAACAACTTCAGCAAAACCTACAAAGCGCGGAAGTAAGCTGTGGGTGTTACGCTGAAGGCTTGCCGCGGCATCCTCTGTTTAAGGCTTATCTCGCGCTGGGCGCAGTGTGTCTCTTCTGGGGGACTACCTACCTCGGCATTCGTATGTCGCTGGAAGCGTTTCCGCCACTGATGCTGGTGTCGGTGCGGTACGTGGCATCAGGCACCATCATGCTGGCGTTCGCGGTGGCGCGCGGGATCTATGTGCCGCGGGGGCGGGAGCTGGCGGCGGCCTGTTTCAGCGGGTTCCTGACGCTGGGCGTGGGAAACGGCGCGCTGGTCTTCTCCGAAGTGCTGATTCCGAGCGGGATGGCGAGCCTCATCATTACCACCCAGCCGTTTTGGATGGTGGGATTCGAGGCGCTGCTGCCGGGCGGGGAGCGGCTGCATGCGCCGACCATCGGCGGGATGGCGATCGGGCTGGTGGGGGCATCGTTGCTGTTCACGCCGGATGTGGGCGCGCATGGCATCGACCGCAATGTGCTGAATGGGTTTCTGCTGCTGCAAGTCGGCCTCGCGGGGTGGTCGTTCGGGTCCATCTATCAGCGGCGGCAGGCGGGGAAGGCGCACGCGGTGATCGCGGGCGCGGTGCAGCAACTGGCGGCGGGGCTGATATTGGCGCCGTTCGCGCTGGCCCTCCATGAGCACCCGGTCGAGTGGAGCGCGCGCGGCGTGGGGGCGCTGCTGTACCTGGTGTGTTTCGGGTCGATTGTGGGGTACAGCGCGTATGCTTACGCCATGGACCGGCTGCCGGTGGCCATCGTTTCCGTCTACCCGTATGTGAATGCGGTGGTCGCGGTGGCGCTGGGATGGGTGGTCTATCGCGAACCGTTTGGGAGACGCGAAGCGCTGGCGATGGTCGTCATTTTCGCGGGGGTCGCGATCGTCAAACGATATTCCCGCCACCCGGTGGCCGGCTAGCGCGGCCAACCAATTTGGCGCCGAGCGCGCCGCCCACCATGCTGAAGCAGGTGATGAAGAGAAATAACTGCATCAGGAATACGGCGACGCCCGAACCGCTGCGAAGCGTCTGGAGGGCTTCCTGGATCTTGGGATCGGAGGCATTCTTGAACTGGGACTGAAGTATCTCAATGCCGCCCGAAGTGTTGAAGACAACCACGAACGCGGTGAAGAGCACGGCGACGATGGCGAACATCATGACGCCGGTGATCCAGCCCATGCGGAGTCCGGCAGCGACGTTCAGAAGGTGCCCGGTGCGGCGGCGGTAAAAGAAGACCGCGAAGTAGCCGGCCCCCAGCCACATCACTACATTGAGGATGGGCACCCAACTCAGCAGGGCCGCCAGGATGGCCGAGGTGAAGGCGATGCGCATGGCCACCGGATTGCGAAAATTCATGGGCAGGGTTTGCGGGGCCGTGGGGAGCGGAGCTGGCGGAACAACGAACTCCGCGTGCTCGGGGACATGGAACTCGGGCGCAATGAGTTCCCGCTGCGGCTTTCCGCACTTGTGGCAGAAGAGGGCGTCGGGCGGCAACTGCGCGCCGCAGGTGCAGAATTCAGGCATGGCCGGTAACTAAGGGCACCTTTAGTGTGACGCAGGGGCGGCGGGGGAAGCAACTGGGGCAAATTCGGGGACAGACACCAGCGTCCGCGGCGGCGCAAAAGGCAGCGCCTTGGGACGCGTGTGTCTGGCCCCTTGACGCAGGGGCGGCGGGGGAAGCAACTGTGATAGCTTTTTTCTCATGGACCCTATCACAGTGCTGGTGCTCGCGGACCCCACCGAGCCGCGTTTGGCGATGCTGGAGGAACTGCCCCCGGAAACCGGCATCGCGGTGGGGAATTCGGCGGAGGCCTTCGTAGGAGCGGCGCCGGACGCCACGGTGATCCTCAACTGGTCGCTGATTGGCGACTTGCAGCGCGAGGTGTTTCGGATGTGCCCGAAGGTGGAGTGGGTACACACGCGCTCGGCGGGGCTCGATGGGCTGCTGTTTCCGGAACTGGTGGAAAGCCCCGTGCGGTTCACCAACGGGAGCGGCGTCTACAGCGAGTCGCTGGGCGAATTCGCGATGGGGGCGATCCTCTACTTCGCGAAGGACCTGCGGCGCATGATCCGCAACCAGGCGGCGGGCGTGTGGGAGCAGTTCGACATTGTGGAGGTGAGCGGGCAGACGATGGGGATTGTGGGATACGGCGACATCGGCCGCGCGGTGGCCAGGCGCGCGCGGGCCCTGGGAATGCGGGTGCTGGGGATGAAACGCCACGGGCCGCCGGCGGGCGAGGCCGACCCGTTCGCCGAGCGGATCTACGGGCCGGAGGGGATGGTCGAAATGATTGCGCGCTCGGATTACGTGGTAGCGGCGGCGCCGCTGACTCCGGAAACGGTGGGGCTGATCGGCGTAGCGGAGATCGCCGCCATGAAACCCGATGCCGTGTTCATCAATGTGGGCCGCGGGCCGGTGGTACAGGAAGCCGCGCTGGTCAAAGCGCTTTCGGAAAAGCGCATCAAAGGCGCGGCGCTGGATGTTTTCGAGACCGAGCCGCTGCCCGCCGGCCATCCGTTCTACAAACTGGAGAATGTGCTGCTCTCCCCACACTGCGCCGACCACACGCCGGATTGGCTGGACCAGGCCATGCGGTTCTTTCTGGCGCAATTCGAGCGGTTCCGCAAAGGTGAACCGCTGAAGAACGTGGTGGACAAGAAGCTGGGGTATTAACGCGCGGCGAGGGTGTAATTCAGCGTCTGGCCGGTGGCGGGGGCCGTGATCTGGAAGGTCACACTCGACTGTCCCGATGTGAGCGTGTAACTCGGCAACTTCACATTGACCTGGTCGAACCCCGGATATTGCGGCTGGACGCCGGCGTAAGTGACCTGCGCGGGCTGGCCCTGGACGAAGACCTGAACGGATTCCACGGCGTTGGAGGCGGTCTTGGGGGCGGCGCCTTCGGCGAACGTTTGCGCGGTGCGGCCGAGGCCGGTGAGATACAAAGTGATGGGATCCCCGGCGTGTAGCGGCCGTGTGCTGCCGGCGAAGCCGCCATCGGCGTACTGCGCGAGGAGCACGGTGGCCGCGGCGTCGGTACGCTCCACGAAGGCCAGCGAGATCCGGACCACGGTGAAGGTGAAGGGCTGGCTCTGGGCGGCCAGCGTCTTGTACGTGGTGTCGGTGTAGCGCTGGACCACAAGCTGGTGAGCGCCCAGGGCGAGGGTCTGCGGCAAGACCACGTTAATCTGAGTGAGCGAGGCGTAGAAGACGCGGATGTTGGCGCCATCCACCTGCACGAAGCAGGCGGCGAGGCGGTCGGGGTAAGTAGGGGCCGCGCCGGTGGCGGTGGAGCAGAGGTTGGCGCCGTATATGCTGATGATCTCGCGGGCGGCGAAGCTGGTGGGAATGGGTTGCACCAGGCTGGCGAAACCGGGGCCGAGACCGCCAACCACGGGCTGCGGCCACGCCACGAAGTTGGCCACCGGGTTGGCGCTGGCGTTGGCGAAGGTCAGGCTGGGCGGCACAAAACTGTAGCCGGCGAGCGAAGGCGTCACGGTGTACGTGCTGACGGAGTTGAGATTTTCCAACGAGAAATTCCCGCCGGAGTCGGTGGTAGCGGAAGGTAGGGTGCCGCCGTTGAGCACGATGGTGACGCCCGGCAAGGGATTGCCCGAGGAGAGCGTCACCTGGCCGAGGATGGTCATGTTGCCGGCCTGCGCCAGCACGACGCTTTGGCCGCCGATCAAGATAGTGGCCGAGCGCGGTGCATCGGGGTTGGCGGCCACGGCCAGAGTCACGGTGGCGGGACCGGCGCCGAAAGCAGTGCCGGAGAGCGTGGTCCAGGCGGGCAGGCTTTCGATGGCCCAGGGGCACGACGACCCGGCCTGGATGGCGATGGTGAGATTGCCGCCCGAAGCGGAAGACTGGAGCGAGGTCGGAGCGACGGCCACCGCGCAGGTGGTTCCGGAAGGAGTCAGCACATAGACCCGATGGGCGGAGGGGTTGGCGACATAGACGTTGCCGGCGGCGTCGACGGCCACGCCCTGGGGACCGGCAAGACCGGCAATGGAGGCGATCTTTCCTTTGGTGAGCTTGAGGACGCGGTAAGCGTCGGTGATGTAGAGGTTGCCGGAGGAATCGGCGATGACGCCCGCGGGCGCACCCAATGTGGCGCTGGTGGCGTTGCCATTGCTCCCGGTGAAGCCGTAGGTTCCGTTTCCGGCCACGGTGGTAATCACTCCGCCGGAGACCAGGCGAACGCGATTGTTGCCGGTATCGGCGATATAGAGGTTGCCGGAGGAATCGACAGCGACGGCATTGGGGCTGGCCAGCTCGGCGGCAGTGGCCACGCCACCATCGCCCTGGTAGCCGGCGGAACCGTTTCCGGCAATGGTGTTGATGGTCCCATTCGAAACCAGGCGGACACGGTTGAAATCGGCGATATAGAGGTTGCCGCCGGGGTCCACGGCAATGCCCAGCGGGTCGCTCAACTGGGCTTTGGTGGGCGGGCCGTTGTCGCCCAGGACGGAACCGCCGCCGGCCACGGTAGAGATGACTCCGAAAGAAATCTCGCGCACGCGGGCGGCGGTGCTGTCGGCCAGGTAGATATTGTTGCCGGTGGAGTCCACGGCCAGGCCATAGGGCGCGGAGAGCAGGGCGCTGGTGGCCGGAATGTTGTCTACGTTAGCGCCTCCCGGGGGGCCTCCACCGGCTACTCTGGCGAGCACCCCGCTGGAGACTTTCAGGATGCGTCCGGTACCCTCGTCGGAAATGTAGACGGTGCCGGCGGCGTCCACCGCGAGACCTTCGGGCGAGAGCAACTGGGCGCTGGCCGCCGGGCCGCCTTCGCCCGCCGGAGAACCGCCACCCGCCATGGTGGTAGCGGTGCCGTTGGCGACTTTGCGAATGCGGCCGGCATCCACGATGTAGAAGTTGGCGGCGGCGTCAACCGCGATGCGCTGGGGAGAAGCCAGATTGAGGCTGGTGGCGCCGCCGATATCGCCGTTGAAGATCTTAGCGCCATTGCCGGCCACGGTGGTGATGACGCCGGTCGAGACCGTCACCTTGCGGATGCGACAATTGCCGTAATCGGCGATGTACAAGTTGCCGGCGGAATCCACGGCGACATCGGTGGGTTGCTGCAAGGTGGCGGCGACGGCCTGGGCTTTGTCGCCGGTGAACCCCGCGGTACCGGTGCCGGCCACGGTGGTGATGATGCCGTTCGAAACCTTGCGGATCTTATTGTTGTAGCCTTCGGCGATATAAAGGTTGCCGGCGGAATCGAGCGCGATGCCGGAGGGGCCGGCCAAGGGCACGCTGGTGGCGGGGAGGTTGTCGCCGCCGGCGCCGTAAGTTCCGTTGCCGGCGACGGTGGTAATTACTCCCTGCGAAACCAGGCGAATCACCTGGTTGTAGAAGTCCGCGATATAGAGGTTTCCGGCGGAATCGATGGCGAGGTCGGCCAGTCCGTTGAACTGGGCGCTGGCGGGCGGGCCATTGTCGCCGGCGTAGCCTAGAGCGCCGTTCCCGGCGATGGTGGTGATGGCGCCGCCGGAGACCATGCGCAGGCGGGAGTTGCCGGAGTCGGCGATGTAGAGGTTGCCGGCGGCGTCCACGGCGAGGCCGGTGGGGCTCGATAGTTGGGCGGTGGCGGCCGGGATGTTGTCGCCGTTGTAGCCAGCCATTCCGGTTCCGGCGACGCGCGTGACGACGCCGGTATTGGCATCCACGCGGACCACAATGTGGTAGTCGCCCAGGGCCAGGAAGACGTTGCCCAGGTTGTCGATAGCGATGCCATAGACGTTGCCCAGGCTGGCGGAGGCGCCGGGCACGTTTTCGGGCAGGGCGCCGCCGGCGAAGGTCTTCATGGTGTAAGTCTGGGCCAGGGCCGCGGAGGCGAGGGCCAAGGTGAAAACAATCGGCGGCAATCGCATATTTCCGACCTGCGAACAGAGTATCAGGTATGGAAACCCGGAACCCGGTGTGATGTAGCGGCACAGGGTGGAGGATTGGCCCCTTGACATACGAAGCATATCGTAGTAAGGTCATCGTATATGGTTGAGAACCCGCCCAGACCCACCGACGCCGAACTCGAACTCCTCACCGTGCTGTGGAGCCGCGGGCCGTCGACCGTGCGGGAGGTCCACGAGACTATCAGCCGGCGCAGGCCCACGCAGTACACCACGGTGCTCAAGCAGATGCAGATCATGGCCGCGAAAGGCCTGGTGCTGCGCGATGAGAAGCAACGGGCGCATGTCTATGCAGCCGCGCGGCCGCGCGAGTGGACCGAACGGTATCTGGCGGGCGATTTTCTGCGGCGCGCGTTCAACGGCTCCGCATCGCGCCTGATGGTGGGCGCTCTTTCCGCCGGCAAGACCTCAAAAAAGGAGCTGGCCGAGATGCGCAGGCTGCTGGATGAATACGAGAGGGGGGCACAATGACGCCGATCGAAACCTGGGTGCAAACTCCGCTGGCGCAGGCCATCGGATGGACGCTGGTTCACTCGTTATGGGAAGGCGCGGTGGTGGCGCTGGTGCTGGCGGCGGCGCTGTGGGCCATCCGTTCGTCGCGCGCGCGGTATGCCGCGGCCTGCCTGGCGATGCTCGCGATGCTGGCGGGCTTCGGCTTCACGTTCACGCGCGTGATGCCGCGGCAGCGAAGCCGGGTGGTTACGGTGGCGACTGTCCGCGGCGCTTTGCTTCCGGCTGGGTTCGAGGGGCCGAATAGGGTGGTGCAACGCCGCGCGGCGGATTTTCTGCCGTGGCTGGCCCCATTCTGGATGGTGGGGGTGGCGTTCTTCCACTTGCGGAGTCTGACAAGCTGGATGGCGGCGCGGCGTCTGCGGCGAACGGGAGTGTGTCTGGCGCCCGATCTGTGGCGGGAGCGGCTGGACCGGCTGGGCGCGCGGGTGCGGCTCTCGAGGCCGCTGACGCTGCTGGAATCCTGCCTGGCCGAGGTGCCGGTGGTGGTGGGCTATGTGCGTCCGGCGATTCTAATGCCAGTGGGCCTGCTGGCGGGTCTGCCCGCCGGACAGATTGAAGCCATCCTGCTGCACGAACTGGCGCACATCCGCCGCTACGATTACCTGGTGAACCTGCTGCAATCGGCCGTGGAGGGGTTCTTGTTTTACCACCCGGCGGTATGGTGGATTTCGGGGTTGATGCGCGCCGAGCGCGAGAACTGTTGTGACGATTTGGTGGTGGCCACACACGGCGACGCGCACGAATACGCGGCCGCGCTGGCCACGTTGGAACAGAACCGCTGGTCGGCGCGCGAAGCCGCGCCGGCCGCTACAGGAGGAAATCTCATGCAACGAATTCGCCGTCTGCTGAATCGGCCGGAAGCGCCACGCCGCGCTTTGACGCCGGTCTTCTCCGCTGTAATCCTGGCGATCACCGCCGCGGTGGTCTTGACGGCCTGGCCATCCAAGGCGGGCCAGGCGCCAGCCGCTCCGGCAGCCCCCGCTCCGCCTCGGCGCGAAACCATCGCCCAGCCACTGTCGGAAATAGGGAAGAAGCAACGTGAGGAGAAGCTCCGCAACGAGCTCGAAACGCCTTACCGCAAATGGCTCAACGAGGACGTCGCCTACATCATCACGGATCGGGAACGCGCGGCCTTCAAGAGCCTCACCACCGATGCAGAGCGCGAGCATTTCATCGAGCAGTTCTGGCTGCAACGCGACCCGACCCCGGGTACCGTCGAAAACGAATTCAAAGAGGAACACTACCGGCGCATCGCGTACGCCAACGAGCATTTCGCTTCTAGCATCCCCGGCTGGAAGACCGACCGCGGGCGGATCTACATTGTCTACGGACCGCCCGATGAGATCGAGTCGCACCCTCACGGCGACGCCTCCACCCCCCACCCATACGAGCAGTGGCGCTACCGCTTCATCGAAGGCGTGGGCACCAACGTGATTATTGATTTCGTGGACTCCACCGGGACTGGCGAGTACCACATGACGCTCGACCCCAGTGAGAAGGACGCGCTGAACGTCGCCCTCGGCCCGTCAGTCGGCCATGTCTTCGCCTCGACCGAGCCCGGTTCGCGAGTCACATTGGGGATCACATTCGACCGAAG
>Ga0209039_10004142_pt1 | contig 10778 bp, 10 predicted proteins | sample BogFormECP12_OM1_FD_188238 | JGI IMG/M metagenome (GOLD analysis project Ga0209039, IMG submission 188238) | Bog forest soil microbial communities from Calvert Island, British Columbia, Canada - ECP12_OM1 (SPAdes) (version 2) | ecosystem: Environmental > Aquatic > Freshwater > Wetlands > Bog ... | reverse complement strand
TCGGCAGCTTCTTCCAAAATAATAGTATAGCGAAAATCGGGGCTTGAAGAAAGCCCGGAGTGGTGCGTTCAAGTCACGAAAAGAACTTTCCAGAAAAAGGAGAGCGGATACTCGATTATCAGTGGTAATCGGGAAGCGCGAGACTTTAGAGAAGGTATTGCTTTGCACCCATAAGAGGGCACCCATAAGAGGGAGGTGGCCCAAAGGGCTGCCGGGAAAAACTTCTGGTGGGTGTAACCTTATTGCTAAACGGTGCGACCACTCATTCTCATGAAGCGTTTCGGCAATATTGAGGGGCAGGAATAAGACTCTGTACGGTTCTTTTTCCGTGACCACTTTGTGAGAACGCTGTTACGGCCTTATCGGTGGAGGGAGGCGTTTGCGTGCGGGGGCGACTGCTGGTGCTGAAGGTTCATAAACTGCCTTACTCCCGGCATGGGGCCTTCATCACTTACTATGTTCGCGAGCTTCGGGTCTTCCAGGACGTCGTACATAGAGCGGGGCTCATCATCGATCAGGACGATATCGCTCACGAGCCTGATTCCGTGGCTGTAATCCGCATAGTTCGCGCCGTGAATTGTGCTGAGGGGCTGAATAGGAACGCCTGAAGGGCGATGCCAACCATATATAGCGATCTTTCCGTGGTTTCTCATTAAGCGGTTGCTGAGCACAACATCCTTCTTGTGGCCTGAAACCAGGGTACCCGGAGCGCAACTCAGGCCCGCGAGTTGCTCTTTGATCTTTTGATTATGCTTCACGTAGTAGGCGGTGGATCTCATCTGCGGACCGGCAGGCAGCGGTTCCGGCGCGCAATGGACTTCAGACTGATTGAAGATGGCATCTACTATTTTTTTTGTCGGGAGGGTGAAGCCGAGTTTAAGCGCTGTTTCAATCGATGTGTAGAGGCTCATCGGAGTGAGAAGGTAGTCCCGATCAGAGCCGACTGATATATAGTCCGGCATAGCGAAGACGGTTGCAGTTTTTGTTTTTCCATCTTCGAACCTGCGCGTGATCTGGACGGGTTTCAGTTTCTTCAGGAACTCCGGGAAATTGCCTTCGGTCAGCTGCGTCTCGATGGCCTCTTCTCGTTCGGATCGGTCCATATCGTGAACGTATGTAGCGAACTGAGAACCGGTCATAGCACGATCTGGCCTGGGCGGAATTTTCTTGACCAGACCGAAGAGAAAGGCCTGCACATTAGCCAATTCACTACACATTGCGGCGCGAGACGACAGACAAAAGACAACGAGGGCAATGACGGATAAGAGGGCCGGTACCCTAACTTTCATTCCACCTCCCTGAAACAGAAGACAGATTTTTAACACAAACCGTCCGCATGAGTCAAATTTCTTTATATTGTTCGTATTGACAGGATGGCTCATCACCATTATTCTAATTTTTAGTGAGCTGTCCCCGACGTCATACTAATGTCCCGGGAGTAACCAAATGAAGATAGCAATCGTCGGTGCGGGCATGACCGGTGCTTACTTGTATAAGCTTTTGGTCGCGAAAGGTTACAGCGTCGATATTTTCGACAGGAATCCTGGGACCAGATGCGGCCTGACACCCTGTGCGTGGGGCACTTCAAGAGGCTTTGCTGAGCTGGTGAAGGCTTCGGGACTCGACCCGTCCAGATATGTCCTGAAACGTCCAGACCATGTGATAATAGACGAATTGAAGATCGGGGCGGACGTGATGACTATCGATAAGCAGATGCTCATCAGAGACTTGCTGCAAGATGTTGACGTGAACCATTCACGGCCGGATGCAAGGCACTACGACCGGGTTATCGACGCCACAGGGGTTTCCAGGGCGTTCCTTCCATTGATCAAGGATGATTTCATCCTGCCATGCGTACAGTTTCGAGTGCGCTCGGACGGGCCGCTTGAGAATCGGATCAGACTGGGCCGGATCGGTTACGCTTGGTGTTTTCCCCTCTCGGGTGACGAATATCATATTGGCTGTGGCAGCCCCATTTCGGACCCTCGCACGATATTGAAGGCGCTTGGCTGGATGGGGAATGATGCATCCCGAAGGAAGATAGTCTGCGCATGTGCCGGCACGATACGTCTTGCGGGGCCGCAATGCTCACTGCCATTTGTTGCGGACGGGGCGGATCACGAGATTTGGGGTGTGGGTGAGGCGATCGGTTGCGTGGCCCCGCTTGCTGGAGACGGTATCATTCCGGGGATGAGGAGCGCACAGATCTTGATGGAGCACTGGGATGATGCCTCCGGGTACACAAGAGCGATACTGCGCGAATTCCGGTGGATGCAAGGTGAGCGAAGAGTGATTGATAAGCTGAGAAGAAATGAAGCGTTCGGGCTGAGCGATGCATGGGTGCTGAAAAAGAATTCCAGGAGAATGGCGATGGAGGTCGGTCTTAAGGAAGCCGCAATGTTATTAAAGCACCTGCGGTGAGACAGTGGCCAGTGAACAGTGACGAGTGTCGAGTGACGAGTGACGACAACCCAGAGAAACTAGAAAGACCAGACAGACCAGGGTGTTCTTCGTTCACAGGGACGAAATAGACTAAATGGACCAAATAGACGAGATAGACCAGAAAAACCAGAGAAACCAGAGAAACCAGAGAAACCAGAGAAACCAGAGAAACCAGAGAAACCTTTAGATGATTGAAGATCATGGCATAGCGCTTGTTCACCAATTCTTTCCCGGCACAGGGAGCACCTATGATCGTATAGTAAATCTCTGTACGATCGGGTTCGATCGGTACTGGAAAAACAAAATACTTGAACGAATACCGGAAGGATCGAACAGAATTATGGATCAGGCGTGCGGCACGGGGATACTGACATTGAAGATTGCGCGGAGGTTTCCCGATGCGATGATAATAGGCGTTGACGTGACCGAGGAGTATCTTGTCATCGCCAAAGAGAAAGCCGCCGCCATGAAGCTGAACAACGTCCATTTCATTATCGGCAGGGCCGAGGATGTCCTGATCGATCAGAGCTTTGACTGCATTGCATCATCCTATCTGGCCAAATATGCCGAACTCGGGAGTCTGATTCGGAATATAAAAAAGATGCTTCGCCGTGGGGGAGTCCTTGTCATGCATGATTTTACGTATCCCTCAAACCGAGCATTCTCTCGCGTCTGGGAGCTCTATTTCAGGCTCCTGCAAATCATTGGAGTCTTGAAATACCCGCAGTGGAAGGCCATTTTTGATGGTCTGCCGGGCCTGCTGCGGGAGACAAGATGGACAGGCGAGCTGGAAGAGTCCCTACAGGAAAATGGTTTTTCGGAGACCACCCTGGAATGCCTCACCTTTGGCACATCCGCGATGGTCAGGGCGAAGAGGCCGTAGGCAACTTTCACGATTCGTTGAACATTTTGATTATATCGCGTGGGGTGCTTCGCAGAAGTTCGCTGTAGCCGTTATCAGGAAAATGCCCTTCTACTTCGGATATTGCAGACTGCAGACGATGTTCGATCTCATGTTCCATCATTTCTGCAGCGGTACTGAACAATTCCAACACAGGATGGTTTAATTCTGTAGATTTTCTTTTCAATAGGTCTGGTATGTAAAGCCGCATCGCGCCGGCAAAGGGGAGTAGCGCGGGCGCCAGGGCTACCATCTGTTCCGGGTAGATGGCCCGACTGGCGAGGTGTGTCTTTACCTCCTGAAGGTCGTCGGCTATCTGATAAGCTTCACCGATGCATAGTCCGTACTGATAAAATGTTTCTCTCAGCTTCCCGTCGGCCTTCGCAGCAATGGCTCCCAGACGGCAGGCAGCGCCGAAAAGGATGCCTGTCTTGAGACGAATAATCTTCTCGTAGAACTGGCCACCTACCCTGCCGGACTCTATCTCCCCGGCCAGGGCCAACGGATCAAGAGGCTCATGCAAAGCGCCCTTAGAGACCTGTGCAATCGCATGGGAGACTGCTGCTCCGTCTTCTCTGCCCAGGTCGCTCATCATTTTGATAGCCGAAGCAAAGATGACATCGCCGATGAGAACCGCACGTCGAGCGCCTTCAACCGTCCACGTGGCCGGCCTGCCCCTCCTTTGGGTGTCCCGGTCCACAAAGTCATCATGGATCAACGTAGCAGCCTGAATCATTTCTACAGAAATTGCTCTGGGAACGGCAGAATCGAGCGTGCCTCCCAGAGCCTCGCTGACCATGCAGGTGAGGCCTCCTCTGATCTTCTTGCCAGCTTCGAGCGAAGCCATAAGAGATGCGGCATCCCTCAGGGTGACGCCACCCAGTAAACCGGACAAGGCCCTGTTTAAGGCTTTATCCAGCACCGGTTTTCGCGTTTGCCAATACTCTTGAAAGCCCATAAACATCGCGTTTACTCCGGCACACGGCATGGTCGCTGTGACAATGTTTTTAATTCACCGTGCGCCAGATCAATAATCCCGCTCCCAAAAGAATAACGCCGATGCTCACGCTCTTGAGGATCGCCTCGAACCTGAGCATCAGCGCACGTTCATCTTCCTGCAACGTATCTAAGCGCCTCTTAAGCGCTCTGTAGGGGCGGGACGCCTTTATCTCAATGACACTCAAGAATGCCATTGACGCGGCCAGAGCAAGAGCCGCGAGAGAAACGCTGTTCGTCTGTATGATGTAACCGGACAGAACCGGGAGTGCGCCCCAGGAAAAAGCGAACCACGTATCCGTATGAAACCCTCCTCGAAACCACTCAAGATTGTAGGCGAAAACGAAAAAACCTTCGGAAAGGGCCACTGACCAGAGAAGAGGAACGTACAGGACCGCGTAATAGATGGCGATAGCGTAAGCGATTATCAGAGCGAAGATTGCCAGGAGCCACAATTGAAATCTCGTGAAAACAGTACCCCACGGCTTTACCCCTTTGCTTCCGAGGGCATCCAGGGCGTGCGCCCCTATCCCCAGACCGAAGAAAAAAATAAGCAGGATGGCGACGACCCGATCCCAGTGGAGTGGCGTTGCCAGCATTGAGCCGATGACCGAAAAAGAGAGTACCATGCCTGTGTAAGGTAAAAAAAGAAGGCCAATGAAAGACCTGAATTTTGCAGGCCCGAACTTTGGCACGAACCACTCCGACGCCCGATCCTTATTGTTTCTCATCGGTCCGCTCGCCACTTTGATTCGCCGCCCCATCGAGTTGGAAGAAACTGTCAGGCATGCCGTTATTGATTCTCAACTCTCCAAAGGTGATGCTTCTCTCCAGACGGCCATCCGGCGTGAACTCTTCCACTGCCGCTGGGAGCCATAGCTTCTTATCAATGAAGAACTGGTAGAGCGTATTGACATTCTCCCGAAAATGGTCAGCCGCTAACACCCGGATCCGGGCATAGCCATTTTCTTCCGTTATTTCCTCAGGGCCGCGTTGCTGATCCGTGAGACTATGGGATATATTCCTGATCAGCAGGCCCAGGTCTGTCTGATCTATCCGTTGTCCTGAGGAACCCTTCAGCAGGCGACTATCCGGCGCCAGATGAAACTTCAACAGATGAGCCAGCCCTGAAGGCTGCACTGCTACCCTTCCGTTCTTGTCGGGATAGACAACGATCATCCCCGCGTGGGGAGACTCAAAATCAAGGCGGATCCATTTGGGTTTCTTGAAACTGTAAAGGAACTTCTCTGTTTCGAATGAGCCATCTCTTTTGTAAGTCCTGACCTCCACCTTTGTGGTGTAATCATTCACCTGCGCGTAGGCTGCCTCCATTTTTTTCAAAAGAGTCTCGCCACTCAATGGGAGTTCTGCAGAAGCGTGGGAAATTGCGAGACAGAAAAGGAAAGCTGTGGATCGCAGAAGGCGCGTTGGCGGCAAAGACATATCCTCCATTCCTTATACTCAGTATTAAGCAGATCGGCACTGAAGTAAAGTGGGAACTTTGTCACAGGAAATTTGGCGCTTATTGACTTTTAAGCCCAGCAAACTAATCTTTTTAAGAGGAAGTAACTGAACTCATGGAAACGTTGGCCGGTCCGGTATTTCTTTCACGACTTCAATTTGCCCTGACTATAGGGTTCCACATTCTTTTCCCGACGCTAACGATTGGTCTCGGACTCTACCTGGTGGTTGTGGAGGCGCTCTGGCTGCGGGCAAGGGAAGAGCTCTACTATCGGATGTACCGCTTCTGGGTAAAGGTCTTCGCCATAAACTTCGCGGTGGGCGTTGTCACTGGCGTTGTGATGGAGTTTCAGTTCGGAACGAACTGGTCTCGCTTCGCGATAGCTTCAGCCAACGTTTTCTCCCCGCTTCTCTTTTTCGAGGTGTTGACGGCTTTCTTTCTGGAGGCGGGTTTCCTCAGCATCATGCTCTTTGGCTGGAAACGGGTTCGTCCCGCCGTTCATTTCCTGGCAACGTGCCTGGTAGCTGGGGGAGCGATTCTCTCATCAGGCTGGATCATCGCGGCAAACTCCTGGCTGCAAACCCCTGCAGGCTTTTCCCTGGTCGGCGGAAAATTCATGGTAACGGATTTTGTCGCCGCCATCCTCAATCCCTCGTTCTTCATTCGGTTGAGCCACATGCTCCTGGCCTGCTTCGAAACATCCGTCTTTGCCATAGCGGGGATCAGCGCCTACTTCCTGCTGAAGGGGGTCGAAGTTCCTTTTTATCGTCGTTCCATGGGCGTGGCGCTGTTGATGGCTGCAATCCTCGCGCCTCTTCAGGTTTACGTGGGTGATACAAGCGGCCGCGAGGTCTTCGGGCACCAGCCGGCAAAGCTCGCTGCAATCGAGGGCCACTGGGAAACGAACAAAGAAGGCGGCGCCCCTTTATCACTGGTAGGGATTCCGGATATGAGGGACGAGAGGACCCTTTTCGAAGTTGAGATACCCGATGCGCTCAGTCTGCTCGTTACACACACGCGTAACGGTCGCATCCCCGGTCTCAAGGAGTTTGCCCCTCAGGATCGCCCTAATTCCCTCGTCGTATATTGGGCATTCCGGCTGATGGCAGGCATAGGATTCACATTTCTTTTTGTGATGCTGTGGGCTGCTCTCCTATGGCGACGTCGTCAGCTTTTTCAGAGCCGCCCTTTTCTCCGGACTCTTGTTGCGATCCAACCACTGGGGTGGCTGGCGGTTGAGATGGGCTGGGTCACGGCTGAGGTAGGCCGCCAGCCCTGGCTCATTTATAACCTCGTTCGCACCTCGGAAGGAACGTCACCAATACCGGCGGGTAACGTCGCATGGTCCTTGGGACTCTTCGTGATCATTTTTCTGTCAATCGGCGGGAGCTATATGTATTACGTGCTTAAAACCTTGCGTGTCGGTCCTGACCTGACAAGTCCGATACCGCACACCCACATGCCCGCAGGAATAAAGGTTCTCGAAAGACTTCCCGGGCCGGCGGAGGGAGAGTAATGGTTCTGATCGACATCTGGGCCGCGCTGGTGGGCTTTGCGATGATTCTGTACGTGCTGCTGGACGGCATAAGTCTCGGCGTCGGTTTGCTCTTTCCAGCAGCGGCCAACGAAGACGAACGCACGACATTGATGGCCACCATCTCGCCGGTCTGGGATGCGAATCAGACCTGGCTGGTCTTTGGCGGAGCAGCCATCTTTGCCGCGTTTCCCGTGCTCTTCGGCGTGCTTGCCAGTGCCCTGTATATCCCTTTGATGACGTTTATCATGGGGCTCATCTTCCGGGGCGTGACTTTCGAGTTCCGGTCCGATGCCGCCAGCAAGAAGCCATGGGACCGGGCGTTTTTCTGGGGCAGTCTCGTGGCGGTGCTCTCGCAAGGCATCATGCTGGGAGGAATCCTCACAGGGATCAAAGTCTCGGGAAAGGAATTCGGCGGAAGCCCGCTCGACTGGCTCAACCCGTTTTCCGTGATGGTGGGCATTGCACTGGTTCCAGGATACATCATGCTGGCATCCTGCTATCTCATCATCAAGACGACAGGTGCTATCCAGGTGCGGGCCTACAGGCACGCATTCTGGTCAACTCTCGCTGTGCTCTTTTTTATGGCCGTTGTTACGGTGTGGACGCCGTATCACTACCCGCTCGTCTTGCAGCATTGGTTTGCCCCTCCCCGGATTTATTTTGTCTGGTGCTTCCCTATGCTGGGCCTGATCGCCACGTATAAACTCCTCGCGAGCTTGAAGGCGGCCCGCGAAATAGCGCCTCTCGCGTGCGCGATCAGCCTCTTCCTCTCAGGTTACTTTGGCTTGATGACCTCGCTTTATCCCTATGTCATACCTCCTGCTATCACCGTATGGGACGCGGCGGCCCAACGTGAGACCCTGCTTTTTATTTTGTGGGGCGCGATCGTTGTCCTGCCTGTCGTGATCGGCTATGACGCCTACAGCTACTTCGTGTTCAGGGGAAAGGTGGGCAGCGGTGAAGGCTACTACAGCTGATACCAAGTTGCCTTCATTCATAGTATACCCTTCTTTTCAATAGCTCAACCGAAGGCGCAGACTATAGACCTGGATCGGTCCCCTGTCGCGGTTATATCCCGGGTTCTGAATGTATTGGTAGTCCGGACTGAGCTGTACGAAACGACCGAGCTGGATGCGGTAATAGGCTTCGAATATCTCCTCAAGCCCGTAGTTAAGAGCTCCGTCCCCTATGAGCATGCCGATGCCGCCTTGCTCGAGGTAGTGCTGATGGGAAGACGTGATCCCATTCACCGCAACACCCAGACCAAAGTAATCCTCGGGTCTCCCCCAATTCCGGCCGCTCACCTGGAGGCCAAGGCTGGCGTGGCTGTCGACCTCCGTGTAGGACCAGGGCGAGTTGGTGCCGTTCGCCCAGCTTGCTCGCGCGAAGAGGCCCGTCTCTCCGTCGTTTGCGAGGGGCTGCTCGATATTGATCCCGAAGCCGTACTTGACGTGGCCAGGCTTTTCTACGTCGACGGTGTTCGGCACGGTGGACGTGGCAGTACCAAGGGCCAGGGCATCACGGTAGTCGCCCATACGTCCCTCGTTTCGGTAGGCAAGAAGACGGATTACCGGGCCCGCCTTCCACGGCGCGAGGGTCAGCTCGGCGTTATCGCCCCGGGCCCTGTAGATTTCACTGTCGAGGATTATGCCGTTTCTCTGCGTCGGCACCTGGTAGCTTCCGAAGATCAATCTCCAGGTGGGATGGACGACGGCGACAGACGCACCGATGGAGTAACCCCTTGTGTCGGAGGCGTAGTCCCAAGCCGTGTTGAACATGAACGCGTAGTTGAGGAACTGGGTCCGCTGGTTATTTGCGTAGCGGTTCTGGTCAAAATCGTCGGTGGGGGCGAGCTTGCCGGCCTTTATCTCGATCCGGTCGACGGGTTGGGCGACGGGCATCTGACCCATGGCGCGGGGCAATGGCTCAGACATCTCTGCCGACAGAGGAATGACATAGCGCGCATAGAGGCGGGCCAGGTAGGGATCTGGGCCAAGGTTGGCCGGGCCTGCCCTGATAACGTCCCCGTTACTATAACCGCCGAGCCCGAGGCCGTCCGAGATGCCCGACCCGCGGAACATCTCGAAATCCGCATAGAGCTGCAAGGACTTCGTAACTTGCGAGCCCAGGTAGAGGCCGTAAGTCTGGGTCATCTGCTGCTTGAAGCTATGGTCGAAGATGAAGCTCTTCTCGCCCGAGTAGGGGCTGTGAAAGCTGGGTGCGTTCTGATAGATGAAGGTGGCCTGGGCGCCCAAGATCTGGGGTAACCAGGTTGGCTTGGTGTCGGAGTTGTCGGAGGCTGCCCATACCATTCCGTGCGCTGAGACAAAAAAAACGATTAATACATAACCAAAAAAAGACTTCGTTCTAAAATATCGGCCGTTCAGTATGGTGAGTATACTAAAGGTAAGTAAAAGGAATAGATTCCTTCTCATGACGAAATTATAGGTTAGACGCCCACGAAAGCCGCGTCTAGAGGCCATACAAGATCTCACACGCTGACACGCTGGTGATTGAGACGTTCTTCTTGAGCACGAGCTTCGTCTTCCGGCCATGATGCACCTCCTGGGTGCTCCAGGAGCGGGGCGCGAGGGCAGGCTAAACATGAGAAGAGAGGTTCTCTTTCCTCAGCAAACCCGTCCTCTTATAGCTATAGACCTGTAGCATTTTTTTGTGGCCGGAACAAAAATGAGGCGTTTAAGTAAAGATGCTCCTCAAGAACCGCAACCGGTTCAGGAGGGGTCGAGAAGATCAGATGATTCTGAGCGACGACGTCCCAAGCCGGAGCAGTTCTTTGCTCCAACCGCAACAACTATGACCGCCCGGGTCGTCTTCCATTACGCCGTACGCTCCTTTCTGAATTTCAGGTAATTTACGCTCTGATGCTGAGGATGTCAAGTGAAAAGTCTCTGATCGAGTCTCTGATTGTCAAAAAATATTCAAAAAAAATGGTAGCGCCTCGTTCATGAGATGAGCTCTGCTATAACTGCACCAGAGCCAATTTTTTTCACCTCCAAGGGATTTGCCCAAATCAACGAACCGCTTTAAGAAAACAGCCACGAAAGAGGCCACGAACGAGGCCACTAAAGAAAAGGACCTGCTACACTAAAGGTATATTTACCCCGCAGTAACCATCTGTGTAAATTTTATAGGCGTATCGCTACGCCCCACGCGCACGGCCACGGCGCTTCGCAAGACCATCATTCCCACAACGTTACTATGCGGGCTCTGAGATCGCGTACATGGGGCATGAGAGAGATGAATAGCTCAGGAGGTGGCATGCAGCGCCTGTTATGGAGCGGATCCGTACCGCTTATTCTTCTGGTCTGTCTTGTCTCGACGTCCTTCGCCCAGCAGGCTTTCACCTGGCAGGAGGTCCGGGACAAGTTCATCGCTACCAATCCGACCCTGCTCGCTGGAAGGCTCGGTATCGAGGAGTC
>Ga0209039_10004141_pt1 | contig 10779 bp, 7 predicted proteins | sample BogFormECP12_OM1_FD_188238 | JGI IMG/M metagenome (GOLD analysis project Ga0209039, IMG submission 188238) | Bog forest soil microbial communities from Calvert Island, British Columbia, Canada - ECP12_OM1 (SPAdes) (version 2) | ecosystem: Environmental > Aquatic > Freshwater > Wetlands > Bog ... | reverse complement strand
TGGCCGGGCTGCTGCTGGGCGGGCTGATGTTCCCGATGTTCGTGTTCTTGTCGCTGTACATGCAGCAGGTGCTGGGCTACTCGCCGATCAGGGCCGGGCTGGCGTTCCTGGTCATCGCGGTCGGGATCATCGCCTCCTCCGGGCTGGCGCAGCACCTGGTCACCCGGGCCGGCCCCAAGGTGGTGCTGGCCGCAGGGCTGCTCGGCTTCGCCGCCGCCCAGGTGCTGTTCACCCGGCTGCCCGCCGCCGGCAGCTACGCCGCGCACCTGCTGCCCGGGTTCCTGATCGTGGCCGCCGCGCTCGGCCTGGCCTTCGTCGGCGACCTCATCGCCTCCGCGACCGGCGTCAAGCCCGCCGACGCGGGCCTGGCCTCCGGGCTGATCAACACCAGCCAGCAGATCGGCGGGGCCGTCGGCCTGGCGGTGACCACCACCATCGCCACCGCCCGCACCGTCAGCCTGCTGCACTCCGGCCACCCGGCCGCGGCGGCGCTGACCGGCGGATTCCACGACGCGTTCGCCGTCACCGGCGGGCTCGCCCTGACCGCAGCCGCGGTAGCGATCGGTTTCATCCGCCGTGCCCCCGCGGCCGAACCGCCCGCCTCCACGGCCCTGGCCGAGGCGCCCCCGGGCCCCGGGCCCAGGTGACGGCCTGGGGCTCCTATAGCTACGGCGAGCCGCAAAGTAGCTTCTCGTCTTGCCGGGTCGGCCAGGAGCTCCTATAGGTAGCTATGGCCGGGGCAGGCGCGAGTCGGCAGATGATGATCAGGCGACCACGGGCGCTGGCCTTTCTTCTTGCCCGTGGCGATGACGAGCCAGGCGGCGATGTCGCGCAGGCTCAGCTCCTGCCCGCGCAGGTGCAGCGCCACGGCGAGGGCGTGGCGGCCTTCCTGCAGATTGTGGATGCCCTTAACGGAACTACTGCGCGCCTGCCGCTGCCGGGAGCCGGGCACCGGGCCGGTGCCGGCGGCCCGGCTCGTAGCCGGACAGCGTCGCGCGGGCGAGCGCGGTGATGAACGCGGGCGCCGATGCGGCGCTGGTGAACAGGGCCCGCTGACGGCCGGCTCCGGTCCCCCGCTGGTCGAGCCGGCGCAGCAGCGTGGTGATCGTCTCGGTGTCGCCGTGGTCGCTGAGCGCGGGATAGACATGATCCAGGAGGCGGGAGCGGAGCGCCGGCGCACCGGCGGCCTGCCCGGTGACCGGGTCGGCTCCTGCCCCGGCGAGCCCGTGCGGGGGACGTTGGCGCAAGCTGCGGTTGCCGCACCGGGATCTGGCCGGGAGCCGGACGATGTCCCGGTCAGGCGGCTGTGGCCCCGGGCTCGGTCTGGGCGGGTAGCCACTGGAAGTGCAGCCGTGCCCACACTCTTGTACCCCAGGCCCCGCCGTCGATTCCGATCTGCTGGGCGACGTCGGCCACCGCCAGTGAATGGCCTTGCGGGCATGACCTGGAAGCATGAGTGCCGCCGTCCCGCGAGGCCGCAGGCTTCGGAGAAACACGACGTTTGGCCCGTGCAGGCCGGGCTTTCGACCCTAGGCGCCCGTCATCGGCGCCGTGCAACGTGAAGATCGTCTGCGAGGTGATCGAGGGAGCTGGACTGAACGAGCGCCGGGGAGACCCGGAGCCGGGAGGAAAGGCTGAGAGGCCGGGGACAGCTCAGAGGCTGAACGGCGACCCCCAGGGACCTGATCCGGGCAATGCCGGCGAAGGGAGACCACCCCGCAGGCCGCTTCTTTTTGACCGGGCGGCCATCGGTCATGGCCCCGGTTCTACCGGGCGGAACGCGCTACGGGCGCCGGCGGCGGTCCGCACGCCGCAGAAGGTACCCGGGCTGGCCGGCGTCACCCAGCTGGCGGCCGGTGCCGAGGAGAGCATGGCGCTGCGCTCGGACGGCACGCTGCTGGTCTGGGGCTACGAGAACTTCGGCCTGCGGGGCGACGGCATCCAGCGGGTCGGCAACCTTCCGGCACCCACCCCGGTGACCACGGTGTCCGGGGTGACCCGGATCGCGATCAGCGGGTTCACCGTGCTGGTGGTGGCCCACGCGGAGCTGATGCCGCACGTGGTCGGCGAGCTGCGGGTCAGCGCGCTGGCGCAACTGCACGCCATCGGGCTCTCCGTGCAGGTGCTCTCCGTGACGGACAACCAGTTCTGCGACAACCTCGGGCTGGTGGAGTCGCAGAGCCCGCCGCCCGGCTCCGTTGTGGTGCCGGGCGGGCACGCCACGATCCGGGTCTACGTCCAGCCACCGGGCGGCTGTTTCTGACCGCCGCGTACACCAGGCCAGGAACCGCACGGGCCGGTGCTCGGAGTAGCGCCTGACCTTCGACGGAATCTGCTATGCCCGGCTGCCCGGCCACATAGCCGAGGACCCCCAGCTGGGGCCACTGGCCCCGGCCGGGTCGCGCATCAGGCCGCCCGGCCAGATAGTGCCGAAGGTTCCCTGCCACTTACCGCCGAAGATCACATGCGGGGCTCCCTGTGTCGCCGAGCCGCGCTGCCATGTCGGGGTTACGGTCGTTATCCCTACTGAGCTCGTCACCATCTGACGCCCTGGAACGGGCGCTTCTCGCCGGTGCTGGAGGGGATCCTCGGCCCGCTCGCCGAGTGGAGCACGGCATGGGCGGAGTTTGAGGGGCTGGTGATGAACGCGCGCCGTGACCCGGGGCCTGAGGGCTAGCGCGCGGCTTGGCCAGGTGCCGGCGCCGGTGGACCTTCTGGATGAAGTAGCGCAGCATCCGCTCAGTGACATCGAAGTCGGGCGATGACACCTTCCTTCAGCGGCCGGACCGCCACTATGTTCCCCGGCGTCCGGCCGATCATCCGTTTGGCTTGGACGCCGACCGCGACGATGTTGCCGGTATTCGTGTTGAGTGCCACCACCGACGGCTCGTTAAGCACAATCCCCCGCCTGCGCACGTACACCAGGGTGTTCGCGGTGCCGAGGTCGACCGCCATGTCACGGCCGAGGAACGACAGCATGTTCCCCATGAGAAACGAGCCTTCTAACGAAAGTATCTGCTGATGACGTTGAATGCGGATACCGGCTGCGGCGGCGGTGGCACCGGTCATTCACCGGTCGGCGCGATAGGGTAACGAGCTCCGGGAAGAAGATCTTGATCTGCCGCGCGCCTGGCTCAGGTGAGCCGGGGCCAGGCACGACGGCGTATGTGACTCCAACGCACAGTCACCGCAGATCGTGCCCGGCGTCGCCGGGCAAGCCTGGTCCGGGTGCGGCGGCCGGGGCCGTGGCTGGCTTTCAGCGGGCACGGCGAAGCCTCTCTGCAAGGGGTGCGGCCAAGGTAAGCCTGAGGGGCCTGACTGGCGCAGTCATCGAGCCCCGACTCTGTCACGCCGAGTCACACCCGACAACCCGACGCGAAACGCGCCTCCAGGCAGAACCACTCCCAGTAACGAATCGTCCATACAGCGGATTACTCAACGTGAAACCGCGACTGTAATACCAGGCACACCGAGGAAGTCACCTACACCATCGACATCACGACGTCGAATCTCCCGAAATGGGACACAACTCCGGAAACCCGGAAACTTAAACGGCAGTGAGCTCCGGCGATGTTCACCGACCTCTAAATTAAAACAATGCCAACTCCTGATGACTTTGCCGAGGCCTCGAGGTTTATGCAAAACTCCGGTCCGCTGCAGGCGTCGTCGCAGGTCAACCGCTTGAGGCAGGGGAGTTTTGCATAACCCACCTTGTGCCATGCGGATCCGCTATTTCACGTTGTGCGCATTATTCGCCAGGAATGACGGGTACAAGCAAGTGCGAATCGTATTTGCCGCCAGTGTAAAGTACGTGCTCACCGCGATTGACTGTAGGCGCATCGTCGTGCTCCCACCACGGGTGTGCATGGAGATCGCTGCCAAGCACCGTGAGCCGTAGCTTCTCGCCAGGTTCGAACAGGATGCTGGTTGCCCAGATTTCGACTTCTACCGGAACGATGTCGCCGGCCTTGAGCTTCAGCTCGCTCTGATGCTTCAGGACCGGCTGGTAACGCGTCGATTGCGCGTCATCGAGCTCGCGATGGGATACGCGCAACCAGCCATAGGCGACGGGGCCATAGTCGAATGCGGTCTGGGACGGGAAGGGAACCCGGTCGCCGGTTCGGTCGATCTTGTCGATCACGACGAACAAGTCCATGTCGTCACTTCCCACTGCCGCCACCCAGAGTTTCAACTTCATATGCCCGGTCAGTTCGGTCTTGTCGTCGAACGACAACTCGAACGCGGCATTCTGGGTCTTGTCTGACCTGTCATCGACCTTGTAGCGGGCCTGCGTCTCCTCCTCGAGCGGCTCCTTGCTCAATTCCTTCTTGCCTGCCCCCAGGTACAGCTCTGTGTATTCCGTGCGCGCCAAAGGCCATTCGTTCTCGGCGCGGACGTTTCCGGTGTGCGCTCGCTCCCGGATTTCTAGGTTGACCTTGGGCCAATACTTCACTTCGTTGTCGATGCCCTTCAGGAACCTGTCGCAGAACTGCCGCTGACTTTCCACGTGTTGGTAATAATCGGGCCACTTCTTGCGCCCATGGACCCTTAGCCACTTGTCCTTGGACGCGATCTTCTTGAAGCCTTCGAGCGTTCCACGCAAATGCAGCCCGTGGTCTGCCCAGCCCGCGACGACATAAGCCGGCACCGTGATCTTCGATAGGTCAGCGTTCTTGCTGGCCCAATATTCGTCAAACAGCGTGTGCACCTTGGATAGCTCAGGAAGATCTTCCTCGCGCGTCGTCGCCCTGCATGCCCCACCTGTGAAAATGGCCGGGAAATCACACGGGATACCGCCGTGAAAGCAAAGCTCACGGTAGAAATCACTCACGCCTTCCCAGGGATTGATGGCCGCGAGATGGGGAGGGTTCAGGGCGGCAATCTTCCACTGGCTCCAGCCGAGGTAGGAAACGCCGTTCATGCCAACTTTGCCGTTGCTCCAGCTCTGCGTGCCCGCCCATTCAACGAGGTCATAACCATCCTGAGCCTCTTGCGGCGTCATGAATGTCAGATCGCCCTCCGAGCCCCAGGCACCTCGCGGATCGGCGATGATGATCACATACCCGCGGGGACACCAATATTCGGGATCGAGACCCTCAAAGATGCAGTACTCGGAGTTGTCGACTTTGGATTGTCCACTACCGCGAAAATAGGCGTAGAAGTCAGTGAAGTCATGCTTCCCGTACGGGGTCCAGGCAAGTACTACGGGATAAGTGCCCGCCGCGTTTGGCCGGAATACATCTACATAGATGGTCACCCCATCGCGCATTTGCACCGCGACGTCGTATTCGCAGATCATCCCCAGCGCCTCATCGATCCTCGTCCCCGGTCGGTGCCCTGGGTACCCGGCGTCAGCGGGGAGTTGGCCCCGGGTGAAGCGCAATTCAAAGCTGCCTGTGGCCATTGTTGCTCCTTGATGTGTAGTGCCACACCGATAGCAAGGTCGTGGCGTTGAAGAGGACATAGCGCAGGTCGAAGGCGGCGGTGCTTGTCCGCACCCGACATGCCAGAGGCCTTGGCCGCCGACGGTCACGATGGCGAGCGCATCGATCCGTCGCCCTCCGGCCGGGATCGTGTCCCCGTCGGTTCACTGGACGCCCGGCGACCAGCTTGAGGAGCATGAGCTTGCCCGTGCCGTTCGGTCCGAGCTCGGCAACGGCCGCTCCCGGGAGGCGACTGAGGTCGATGCCATCGACCGCGGTCACGCCCACGAACTGCCTTCGCATATCGGCCACTTTGAGCAGCGCATCCATTGCCTGGGTAGCGTACGCAGGGATCACCGCCAGGCACTAGCCGCTTTGCGAGGCGACTATCCACAATGCGCAGCGGGTCCAGACCCGCATGCAATATTCCGGCGTATCATGGCAGAGCGGTAGCGTGGAGGAAAGCCATTGGCGAGCGTGGATCACAGCCTGTTGTGGAGGAGTCAGCGGGTACGTCAGCCAAGTGCGGGAAGCCTGTTTCCGCCCAGAACGGTATTCCGGTCCACCGATCCAGATGAGACACGGCTAGCGATCGCGCAGGTCTTCAGCCCCCATGAGCTGTACGTCGTCGGTTCTGGCAGCAGGCTTGACGCCGCGCTCGAGGCATGGGACATCGGGAAGATCACGATCGCGTACAAGCGACATGGGGCGGAGGTCATCGTCCGGCCAGATCGGCTGGGGTCCTACTACCTCGTCACCGTCCCCGTGAAGGGGTCGACCGTCTCGCGATGCGGCCGCAGCGAAGCGGAGTCCGGTCCAGGGTCGGCCGTCGTCCTGTCACCGACGCACGAGCCGGTGATGCGATACAGCGTCGACTGCGAGCAGATGTCGCTGCGGATCGATCGCAGCACGCTGGAGCATGAGCTCTCGCGCATGCTGGGCCGGGACATCGAGGCGCCTGTTCTGTTCGACGTCGCCATGGGTCTGTCAACGCGTGAGGGAAGACGCTGGGCGGCGACCTTCCAATTCGTCCTCGACGAGATCCGCCAGGGCGCTACGTCCCTTGCCCATCCGGTCGTGCAGAGCCGTGTTGAACAGCTGATGATCGACCGGCTCCTCCTTGCCCAGCCACACAACTTCTCCGAGCAGCTAGAGACGGGCCATCTCCCCGCGCGCCCTCCCACCGTCCGCCACGCGCTAGAAATCATCGAGACCCGAGCCGCCGACCCTCTCACTATCCCTATGCTTGCCGAACTGGCTGGCGTCAGCGTCCGCAGCCTGCAGCAGGGATTCCATGACTACCTCGGAACCACGCCACTCGCGTATCTGCGCGAAGTCAGGCTCGCTCGCGCACGAGACGACCTCCTCGTCGCTCACCGCGAAGACGGCCTGTCGGTAACCGAGATTGCGTACCGGTGGGGATTCACACACCTCGCGCGATTTTCGGCCTATTACAAGCAGCGCTACGGAGAACTACCTTCGCAAACAATCCGACGGCGCTGACGCGGCCAAGACTGTCCGAAGCGCTCGATCCCAACCGTGGCCAGCCGGGCCTCAGCAATCCGCCAGCACGTCCTGGACAGAGGATGTCCCGGCCTTGATGGTCCTAGTCACCACGGTGGCACACTCGGGTAGCAGCATTAGCGGACTAGAAACCAACGCGACCGTCGGACGAGCAGCGCCGTAGCGGCTTGTCGTAGAGTCGGGGCTTGAGCAACAACGGAACGGCCAGTGGCGATAGGGGGGTCGGCCCACAATGGAACGGCCACGGGCGATAGCGAGCTGAATCCCGCCGCGTTACCGCCCACGGTCGCTCCGATGTGGGCCGGTCAACCGGCACATGATCTTGTAACGGTTTGGTCGCTGCGGGTGAGAACGGCAGAGTTCGCCCCTACCGTGCGGTCTATGCCGGTTGAGTTCCTGACGGATGATGAGGCGGCAGCGTACGGCCGGTACGCGGGGGTGCCGTCGCAGGCGGACCTCGAGCGGGTGTTCTTCCTCGATGACGAGGACCGGAAGCTGGTGGACCTGCGGCGCGGGGAGCACATGAAGGCCGGGTTCGCGCTCCAACTGGTGACCGTCCGCTGGCTCGGGACGTTCCTGGAGGACCCGCTCGACGTGCCGGGCGAAGTGCTGGACTTCGTGGCGGGGCAGTTGGGGCTGGCGGACCCGTCGGTCGTGAAGCAGTACGCCGAGCGGGTGAAGACGAAGTCCGACCACCAGCAAGAGATCCGGCGGAAGCACGGCCTGCGGGACTTCGCTGATGCCGAGGCGGAACTGGCCGAGTGGGTGGCTGCCCGCGCGTGGACGTCCGGGGACGGCCCGAAGGCGATCTTCCTTGACGCGATGACGTGGCTGCGTGAGCGGAAGGTGCTGCTGCCGGGCGTGACAACGCTGGCGCGGCTGGTCGCGCGGGTGCGCGATGACACAACGCACCGTCTGTGGCGCGTGCTGGAAGCGCTGCTGACGTCGGCCCAGCGGCGCGTGCTGGACCGGCTGCTGGAAGTCCCGCCGGGGCTGCGGGTCTCGGACCTGGAGCGGTGGCGCAAGGGGCCGCCGCCGCGCGGCAGCGGCCCGGCGATCATCCAGGCACTGGACCAGGTGGCGGAGATCCAGGGGCTGGGGCTCGCAAGGCTGGCAGCCGAGGCGGTGGCGCCGCCGCGTCGGCTGGGCGAGCTGGCCAGGTACGGGATGACCGCGGACGCCTGGCTGCTCCGCCGCCACCCCGATGACCGGCGGCTCGCGACGCTGCTGGCCACAGCCCGGTACCTGGAGGCCAAGTCCGTCGATGACGCGGTGGAACTGCTGGACCTGCTGATGTCGGCCGAGCTGCTGAACAAGGCCCAGAGGGAAGCAGACAGGGACAAGGCCCGCAACCACCCGCGGCTTGCCAGGGCGTCCGCCCGGCTCGCGGTAGCCGTGGAGGCGCTGTTTGAGTCCGATGGCTGGGGCGGCCCGGACGAGGAGCCGCGGGTGTCGCAGGTGTGGGAGGCGATCGAGGCGGTCGTCTCGCGCGCCGACCTGCGCGCCGCGCTGACGGTGGTGATCGAGACCGTCCCGCCGCCCGGCGCCGGCGACCCGGACGACTGGCGGGCCGAGCTGCTGGGCCGCTACCAGACGGTGGCCGGGTTCCTGAAGCTGCTGCCGTCGGTGATCTCGTTCGGGGCGACCGCCGAGGGCGCGCCGGTGCTGGCGGCGATCCGGGCGCTGCCCGGCGTGCTGGCCTACCGCAGCCGCCTGCCCGCCCCGTTGATTCCCGGCCGGCTCATCGACGACGGCGTGGTGGCCGGGCCGTGGCGGCGGCTGGTCTTCGGCCACCCCGCGCACGAGGGCGGCGCGGTCAGCCGGCACGCCTACGCCTTCTGCGTGCTCGAGCAGTTCTGGCGGGGCCTCAAGCGCCGCGACATCTACGCCGACGCCTCGACCAGGTGGCGCAACCCGCAGGCCCGGCTCCTGGAGGGCGACGCGTGGGCGGCTGTCCGCGCCGACGTGCTGATCACCCTCGGCCTGCCCGTCGACCCGGACGCGCTGCTGGCCGGGCACGCGCAGGCGCTGGACGCCGCCTACCGGGAAGTCGGCGGGCGACTGTCCGTCAACACCGAGGTCAGCATCGACGCCGACGGGAAGATCCACCTGACCGGCGTCAAGGCCATCGAGGAGCCGCCGTCGCTCGTTGACCTGCGCAGCCGTACCGCCGCCATGCTCCCGCGCGTCGACCTGCCCGAGGTGATCCTCGAGGTCATGTCCTGGGCGCCCGAACTCGCGGCGTCATTCACCGCCGTCTCCGGCGGCCGGTCCCGGCTGGACGACCTGCCGACCTCGGTCGCCGCGTGCCTGGCCGCCCACGCCATGAACATCGGGTACCGGCCGATCGCCAAGAAGGGCGTCCCGGCGCTGGAGCGGGCGCGGCTGTCGCACGTCTTCCAGAACTACGTGCGGCCCGAGACCCTGGCCGCAGCGAACGCCCCGCTCGTCGCCCGGCAGGCTGACCTCCCGCTTGCGCAGGCCTGGGGCGGCGGCCTGGTCGCCGCGGTCGACGGGATGCGGTTCGTCGTCCCGGTCCCCGCCGCGTTCGCCCGGCCCAATAGGAAATTCTTCGGATCCAAGAGGGGCATGACCTGGCTGAACGCCATCAACGACCACGGAATGGGGCGCGGCGCCAAGATCGTATCCGGGACGGTGCGGGACTCCCTGCACATGGTCGACGTCATCTTCGGCCTGGACGGCGGCGAGCTCCCCGAGATCGTCGTGTCGGACACCGGGTCTTACTCCGACGTCGTCTTCGGGCTCTTGGAGCTGCTGGGCATCTCCTATCGGCCCGCGCTGGCGGACCTCCCTGATCAGAAGGGCTGGCGGATCAAGGCCGGCGCCGACTACGGCCCCCTGAGCATCTTCGCCCGGGGCAGGATCGACACGACGAAGATCCGCCGGAACTGGGAGGACATCCTCCGGGTCGTCGCCTCCATCTACACCGGCACCGTGCGCGCCTACGACGTGGTCACCATGCTCCAGCGCGACGGCTACCCCACCGCGCTCGGCGAGGCGATCGCGATGTACGGGCGGATCTTCAAGACCCTGCACATCCTCAGCTACATCGACACCGACGAGACCTACCGTCGCGACATCAAGGGCATCCGCAACCTGCAAGAAGGACGCCATGCCCTGGCCCGGAAGATCTGCCACGGCCGCAAGGGCGAGCTGTACCACCGCTACGAGCGCGGCCTGGAGAACCAGCTCGGCGCGCTCGGCCTGGTGCTGAACTGCGTCGTGCTGTGGACGACCGTCTACCTGGACGCCGCCGTCCGCCATCTCAAGGCCCAGGGCTACCTGGTGCTCGATGAGGACATGGCCCGGCTGTCCCCGTTCGTCAGCCGGCACCTCGGCGTCCACGGCACCTACAGCTTCGTCCTCCCCGACCTGGCCCCCGGTGCCATCCGCGAACTGCGCGATCCCGACGCCAGCGACGATGATGACGAGTGAGGGCGGCGCACGCTCACTATCGCCCGTGGCCGTTCCATTGTGGGCCGACCCCCGCCTCCGGGCGCTGCGAGCACGTGCTGGCCGGCCACACCAGCAAGGTCGAGGCGGTGGCGGTGAGCGCGGACGGGGCCCGCGCGGTCACCGGCTCGGGCGATGCGCGGGTGTGGGACCTGGCCTCCGGGCGCTGCGAGCACGTGCTGGCCGGCCACACCAGCTGGGTGCGGGCGGTGGCGGTGAGCGCGGACGGGGCCCGCGCGGTCACCGGATCGTTCGATCGCGATGCGCGGGTGTGGGACCTGGCCTCCGGGCGCTGCGAGCACGTGCTGAAAGGCCACACCGACGCGGTGGCGGCGGTGGCGGTGAGCGCGGACGGGGC
>Ga0209039_10004140_pt1 | contig 10792 bp, 14 predicted proteins | sample BogFormECP12_OM1_FD_188238 | JGI IMG/M metagenome (GOLD analysis project Ga0209039, IMG submission 188238) | Bog forest soil microbial communities from Calvert Island, British Columbia, Canada - ECP12_OM1 (SPAdes) (version 2) | ecosystem: Environmental > Aquatic > Freshwater > Wetlands > Bog ... | reverse complement strand
TTGGGCATGGCTCGAACATTGATATCCGCCAGTATATAGCTGAACCCTGAAACTAAAACTGAATAGCGGACTGAGTCGCTGTTTATCCACGTCTGGAACAGTTCTACTTCGGTTGACCTGTCGACGTTGTTAACGAGCCACGAGTAGGAGTAGATCAAGCTTGAATTTGCAGCCTGAATAGGAAGCGATGCCTCTTCGGTTTGGTGAAGCCCTACGTCAATAAATGTTGTTCCTGAAGAGTCGACGACGAGCATCATGTAAAAACCGTAATCCACATTGTCGAAAAAGTGGTCCTGCGTCTGAACGAACATGCCGCACCCTAACCAACTGTCAGCTGGAAAATATCCAAGTGTGGTTGAGCCGAAACTCACTGTGACAGCAGTTGCATTAACCGTTTCGTATTCGCTCAAATCATCAGCATCAACGTGAAACCCTGCTACGTACGGCATGTTTGAATTGAGCTGCACAACGTGATGTCTATCTGTAGCAACGATTGTTGGCGCACTGTAACTTTCGGATAGTGAAAAAGGTACTGCCTCTACCATAAAAAGCGCGATTAAAACTGATACAAGAACAACGGTTCTGTGCTGCATAGATTCTCTTATGTGAAACTATGGAACATATCGAATAAAACCATTGCGCAAAACTTATTTTCATATTTGCCAGACTTGATCTTATGTTTCCTGCCTCGACAAACGCCGCACGAACAACCGATGAAGACACCCCTATGACCACGGGTCTGGACGGCAATTCGTTTTCTAGGACCAATTTCTTGTTTTTGTCGGCAGTGTTGATGATTATTGGTTCAGTATGGTGTCTAATCATGTTTGTAGCATCGGTTCAGGCTTTGCAAGGGATTTACATTTGGTATCCGCAACTCGATGCGCAAAGCTGGTTCATCTACGATGAGCTGTTCGCAATCTTTACTTTTCTCGAGCTGCTGTTCGGATTCGTCAGTGCGGGCTTCATGTTGTCAAATAGAAACTCAACTGCAACGTTGATAATTGGAATCCTATGCGTCATTTCAGGAGCAGCCTTATCTATCACTTCGTTAATCGCTCCGCTGGCCCAGTTATCGAAGTCAATCTTATACTATGTTCTTCCATCATTCCTGCCACCCCTCATTGGAACGCTGCTGTTCCGTTATTACGCACAGGCAAGCTAAACCGGCTTCCGACATTCATGCACTTCGGCAAGCGCGCACTAGGTGAAAGCGCAAGAATCTTCTTGAACAGAAAAAGATGGGATTAGCCTGTTTCTTCAGCGTTTTTTGACAGAAGTTATGAATTCGTCTATTGGAATGGCAGCCATGCTCATGATTTTTATGGTTCCACGTGAACCGAGCTCAATCGAGACTTTGCTGATTGTCTTGTTGTCTGGCGCTTCCACGATGTTTGCAAAATCGTATGGGCCTAGCAGTGCGTATTGACTTATGACTCGAACTCCGAGCTCTTCAAGTTCCTTATTCACTTCTTTGATTCTTTCAGGCTTTTCCTTGACGGTTTTCCAGCCGTCATCGGTCAATGTGGACAGTAGAAGGTAGGTAGGCATAAGAAATCATCCAGCCAAACTATGCATGGTTCCCAATTTCAACTTTTCGGATGTCTCCTTCCCAGCGCTATTCGGATATCGCAGCCGAACACTTTGGTAGGAAAGCAACGATTGTGTTCGAATAATGGAAACAAGAGAATCCACCAAGAGACAATGAGTACATTGCCAGTCTAGAGATTTAACTACGATCAACCAAAGAAAGTGCTAGAACCAGATGAGTAAAAACCAAAAACTAGCTAGATAGGTACGTGCCTTATCCAAATTACCAAAAGTCTTAAAAAACATAGTAGACGACTCACTAAGCTGGAGAAAACGTCTGTGGTTTACTGCTCGAAATGTGGAACTAAGAATCCTGACGATGCCAAGATATGCAGCCAATGCGGTGCGCCTTTATATGCCGCAGCGGAAACAGGGCGAGAACGTTATGAGGATGAGTGCGGAGGAAGGCGTAGAGCCGGCGAGCCTTACAGGAGAGTGGAATCTGAGTGCTTCGGCATCCCAAGAGGAGGCACAATTGTGGGTATCGCCATAGGCACCATCATCGTGCTAGCAGGCGTCATATGGCTTTTGCAGCAAACAAATTTGATATCTTCAACAGTCAGCGTGTGGCCACTTGCAGCAATCATCTTCGGAATCCTAATCATCATCGGTGCACTTTACGGGTTGAGCCACCGGCGACGGTAGAATACGAACCCTCCTTTCAGTTGCACATGAGAAACCGCAGCTGAGGCAGATTCTGCGATGATCCCACTGCGAGATCATGACTCTAGTAAGAATCCACAAAACTATCAAACCTATTATATAGATGTCAATAACCATGCTGCCGACAAGCTGATCAATTCCAATTAACATCAAGGAACTTCCTAAAACGAACAGTACGTTTGCGGCTGAACGGGCCCAACTTTTGAGCTTGAACTGCATCAACCCTGACACGAGTCCCAATTGTCCGGCCAGAACAGCTGGAAAGCCGAAAGGACCGGCGTTGAGTCTGAAGAAGAAATATAAGCTGGTTATGATTATCGCGATGAAACCTCCGATGAGCAATCCCGTGCACGCAGCGCAATAGCTGTGTCCCCTGAATCGTATGATGTGGGCAGAAAATCTTCCGCAATCAGGGTGATGCCCTTCTGAAGAAACAGGAAGACCTGTTTTGACGTCCGAGCTTATCAAAGCCATATCTATCTTTGTTTCGTGTACGTTCGAGCATTTTCTGGGAGAAAGGGAGGTGAAGCTTCCCAGGGCGCATATCAGGAGAAAGGTTGAGCCGACGAACAGCTTTTGGCAGAAATAGTCTTGCGTTGTTGTAGGCGAGTGGACAGCTATGAGGAGGGATATCAGTGATCCGAAGAGCGAACAAGCAAGCATGAATCTCAACGTGAGATTCGGATTTGACCGTGGTTTCATGGAGGAGCGCCCATGAATAGGTTCTTGAACTGCGTTAGCAGTGACCTTTTGGCCATGTGTCTGAAAACTTTTCTTTTCAATTTGTTGTTGGAGAGGATTCCTTCAAGTTTTCTTTTCCATGGGCCGTAGAAGCTTCTGTAGCATTCGTAGAGTTGCTCTTGAACTTCTAGTCTCGATAATGTTTCAGTTGGCATGATCGCGTGAACCATATCGTAATGGGACCAGTTGAAATCTTCTATCCACCCGTTTCTTTTTGCCTCATCAAAGATTTCTGTTCCTGGAAACGGTGTCAAGGCGCTGAACATTGCAAGATCAGGGTCCAAATCATTGGCACACTCTCTCAGCTTTTGTATAGAGCTCACGGTGTCTTTTCGCCCTCCAATTATGAACATCGCGTGGGCAAAAATCCCGTTCTCTTTGAGGAGTCTCACGGCGGTTTTTGCATCCTCCAGTGTTATCCCTTTCCTGTATGCTTCGAGAGTTGATGGTTCAGTGTTTTCGACTCCCAGAAGGACCCAGATGAGCCCAGACTTCCGCAATTTAGGCAAGATTTCTTTGTTTCTGACTATATCGTCACATCTGGCTTGCACAAACCATGTTTTCTCGTCGGCTGTTCCATTCTTGATTATCTCCTCGGCCAAGTCGTTGGCACGTGTGCCCGAGCCGAAATTGTCGTCTGTCAACCAGATGAATCTACTTCCGAAGTTTGTGTGGCAAAACTCCATTTCATCAGCGATGCGTTTAGGAGTTTTCAGCCTCCATTTTCGCTGCCAATGTCGCCACTGGGTGCAGAAAGAGCATTCGTGGGAACATCCTCTTGAGCCTTCGATCAAGGCGTATCTGCTGTCTCGTCCTGCCATCGAGGTGAAATGGTACTTGGCCATCAGGTCCTTGACAAGATGGTAACCGGGATATGGCAGTTGTTCAATGTTCTCAATCAAAGGTCTGGAAGGGTTGTGGATGATTTGTCCGTTCTGCCGAAAGGAAATCCCGCAGATTCCTTGAAAGGCGTTTTTGTCTCTTGTCTTGGTTGCGATTTCAGCAAGAGTTTGTTCTCCTTCTCCACGCACGATCACGTCTATTTCAGGGTATTGCTGCAAGCTTTCCTGTGCAGTCGCTGTAAAATGCTGGCCTCCCGTGACCGTGAGAATATCTTGGTTCACCTTCTTAGTGGTTTCAAGTGTCCTAGCGACTGCGTAGGTATTGCAAGTTGCCAAAGAACTCGACGCAACGATGTCAGGAGTAGAGGATTCGATTCGCTTTTCCATTCCCCTCCAACCCACCTGCTCAGCGTTGCAGTCGAGGATTTCAATATCGACGTTCCTAGCTTCCTTTTCAAGGTACGCAGCCAACTGAATGATTCCATACGGCGGCGGCAGGTACTCGCCCATAACAAAAAAGAAGTCTTTCGGTGGCTCGATGAACATGATTCTCGTGTTTATCCTTCCTAACTTGACCGGGTTCGCGTGGGCTCATTCTCCAGAGATTAATTCATAGCCAATACGCCTGACTTGAATTTCAACCACAAAATGTTTTTTGAGAGTAATAAAAGCCTTGTGCGAAATGCGTTTACAATATCCTTAATACGTCTTAAGGCACAACGGCCCATTTAAGGACACAATTCCCTACTTTAGCGCGCGCGCTGCTCGCTGGTCTAGTTTCTCCCATTATTATGATGCTAGCTTTCGGAGCCATTTTTTCCTTTTTCTCTGGAGGCTCTTCTGGACCGATAAATGTCTACCTTCGGAACCAGGATAACGGCCAGATTTCAATCCAATTCATAAACGCTCTTAACGGCACAGGCACAATTCGCGTGGTATTGGTAAGCACGTCTGAAAACTTGGCGCAGTATCTCTCAGCTCGCTCGGCATCTGACGGAGTGATTATTCCTGCGGATTTTTCTTCGAACTATGAAGCTGTGAAACCTGTCAACGTAACCGTTTACGGGAATCCCTCTTCGAGCTCCAGCGCGGTAGTAAGCGAAACCGTGAACGGGGTGATAAACGGGATCGACCTAAAACGTTATGGCGGTTCACCATTCATAGGTATGAGTCAGACCACGGTTAACCCCAAAGTGCACAAATACATTGATTTTCTTGTTCCTGGACTCATCGGTCTTTCTATAATCCTGACTCCTATGGAAGCTCTCATAACCGTTTCATCTGAATACAAGAAAACAAAACTCTTCAAACAGTTGTCGCTGACCCCCCTCACAAAGATGGAGTGGCTTGCCTCTAAAGCGCTTTGGAGTATTTTCCTGAATGCGCTTTCTTTCCTGCCGATGGTTGCTGTTGGAATACTTGTCTTCGGCGCACGCATCTTGCTGACAGTCTGGCTTGTACCGTTCCTAATATTAGGACCAATGTTTTTCGCTTCATTAGGAATGCTGGCTGGAACTTTAACGAAGGATCCCGAGGCAGCTAGTGCCGTGCTATACATCATAATAGTCCCAATGATGCTTCTTTCAGGCGTATTCTATCCTTTGACTTCCATGCCTATGTATCTACAATACGTAGCACATCTCCTGCCCCTAACCTACGTAACCGAAGGATTAAGCGCCGTTATGATATACAGCAACTACGTACAGGCAACAATCGACATTGCCATTCTCACAATAATCACGATTATTGTCTTTGTAGCTGCAACGAGATTATTCAACTGGAGAGAAGACTAGTATGCTGTATCCTTTTGTATCCTAGGCATGTTTTCTTCAACTGCGCTCTTTCCCTCAAATTCGAAGCGACGAAACGATGAGCGCACGCTTATTTTTCTGTTTTTGACATACTAGGATCGTCGCAATTTGGCTTATGTCGTTTCTTGGACTGATTCCCATGAGGTTCGAAGATGAGCAGAAGGAGAAGGCTTTCACGAGAGGATTTCCCGAACATGAACAAGAAGCTGTCAAAAGAGGATTTCAGAAAACTCATGGATATACTGTTGCAAAATGGTCCTAAAATCGAATACAAAAACCCAGATAAGTGGAGAAATTACTGATAACATAGTGCGCGGAATATGCCCTTTTAGACTTGTTGACTTGAAGGAAGTGACGATGAATATGAACTCGTTCAAGCGGAGCAACGCCCAGAAGAAATGGCATGATAAAGCGTGGTTGGTCAACCCTAACAAGACAAAGATAGTTCTCGTCGCCAATGCTGGGCCAAAGAGAAAACACGTCCCACCATGGATATTCAGACAGCTTGACAATAGTGCAAGCGAACGCTGAAGCAGTGAGACAGTGGACTCAAAACTGACCGACGAGCGCGACTTGTCCACTCTTGACATATTTTGATTCTGAAACATGCCTTTTGTGTCTAGGCATACATAGTATTCTCCAAGGAGAGAAGGAGCAAAGGCAATGCGGCATTCGGATACTGCAATTAAAGAGTGGCGTCAAAGAGCCATATTCATAGACCCGCAAAAGGTAACGATGACATTTGATGAAACCGAAGAAAAAGCCTCGACGCATGCAAGAGTGCCTGAAAAATTCCTGAAGCAATCTGTGCCCAACAGAGTACATAGCAAGGAAGTAGCACTCCGAAAACTCTCAGTTACGGAGCTTCTCTTAGGAGTGTCTGCAATATTCTGCTTCATCATCTACGTTTACCTCAAGATGTTCTCAATTGAAATTCAAGGCCAAAATGCAATATCTCAACTTGACACATACGAGATTCTTTCCGTCTTGGTAGGAGTTACGATTCTAATAACTCTCACGACATCTCTATTATGCAAGAAACTGTTTCCTGGAGAGATATAAGCGCGCGCTCCAAGGTTTGGACAAAACCGTCTTAGATGTCTTCTGCAAACAGGTTTATGGAAGCATTTTTTCTCTTCTAATGAACCTGCTTGACAAAATCAGCAACGCTGCTGACAGGGCACTGGCTAAACTCGAGAGGGATAGTTCAACTATGAATTCTGGGATGAATCCTAGAAAAGAAAGATAAAAAGTTGGAAATATAAAAACGACACCAATCACCAGAGCAAGAGGACTGTTGGCGCCCACTCGTTGCTTCTGTAATGAGCTAAAAGCCATCATAGACACAGTAACTAAAGAGACTACTGAAAAACCGAGAAAGGCAGTGAGCAGCAACACCAATAGATCCAAAAGAAAGACAGCTTGTGACCCAGCAATGGCGCCTGCGATTATAACGGCGATGGATTCGGCGATAAAGAGGACCAGTGCTAAGAAGAGAGCGGCTTTCAAATATTGCCTGAAGATGTCTCTTTGGTTCCATCCAAGCGAAAGTAAATACTCCAAGACGCCGTTGTTCTTGTCATACACATAAAGCAGTATGACTGGGGTTGGAAACATTAGCATCCCAAAGGCCATGAACGAAACAGGAAGGAGAAAGAACCGTGCACTTGAGCTTCCTGCAAAAAGTGTGATGGCAACTATCGCAAAAATTCCAAAGGCTGCAATGAACAGCCCTACTCCTGCTTGTATTTTGCTTAAGCTGAGGCTGCGTTTGGCAAAAACCAAGGTATTACTCGGCATTTTGCGCGTTCTCCAGAGTTTTTTTGGTGTTGGGCGTTTCGAATAGTTCCTGTAACGGATTATCTAGCTGGCGCATTTCAGTTACTAAAATGCCTTTTTCAACGATTTTTTTGAGGGCAAGTCCAGCTTCTTCAGGGCTGGATACGCTTAGGATGTAGTAATCGCCCTCATGCTTGGCGTCGACAATCCGGGTTATGTCGGTTGAGGTTTTGATGCCTACTCGGTAATTTTTTGGTCTAATGTTCGAGATTCTATCGAGCATTGTAATCGAGCCATTCTTGATCAGAATTAGATAGGTGCCAATGTCGGTGGCTTCGTAGAGGTTATGAGAAGAATAAAGAATCATTTTGTCCTTGCTTATTTTTAGGATGATGTCTCGGATCTCTTTTGAGACTGCCGGGTCCAAGTTCGCTGTAGGTTCATCCAGCAGATAGAGATCTCTTTCGGTCAGAAACACTTTTGCGACGGCCGCTCTCTTCTTCTGTCCCTGGGAAAGATCCGAAAACTTTTTGTTTTTCAGTTGGCCAAGGTCTAGCAATTCAATTGCCTTGTCTGGGTCTCCGCCCACCATGCTGGAATAAAACTTGAGTCCCTCATACACCGTCATCTCTTCGGGCATTGCGTTGTATTGCGAGAGATAGCTTATTCTCGTTCTTGCTTGGGTTGACGCGGTTACGTTCTGGCCATCAAGGAGAATTCTACCGCTGAATGGCTCTAGGATGCCAGCGATTGTTCTAAACATAGTCGTCTTGCCAGCGCCGTTTGGTCCCAAGACAACGTATATTGACGGCTCGTGAAGTTTAAAGTTGATATCATGCAATACAGCTTGCCTATTGTAACCGGAAGAAACATTATTCAGTTCTAAAGCAGGCACTTCGTTCATCTTCTCTTGTTTATCAGAGTGCCAGCCAAGTTCTGGTATTTAAGCCTAAATTTGCTGAGTTATTTCGCAAGAGCGCGGGCTAAAGACCATGTCCTAGCGCCTGAGGTTTTGTCCGTTGTTTTGTCATGGACTTTTGCGCTAAACCACCTATCCCTCTCCTTGCAGAGTGCGCGCGCTAATTCTAAATCCTTTACTATGAATTCAAAAAGAAATCCGAAAAGATGCGCAAGCGTGAGAGATATTTTAGCAAATTAAAATGACGACAATCTAAATAGACGCTTAAGTGAATTAGGTCTCGGTGGATATGATGGAGGGAGTCTGATTGCCCAAGATGCTTGATCGTAAGACTTTTGAAGAGAGGGCCGATGAAGAAGGATTAGTGTGGGAGGAGAAAGAGCAGTTTGAGAAGGCCATTAATGCCTACGATAGGCTTTTGGCAGAAGTGGAAACATACACTCCTGCAGGCCAATTGGAAAACAACGAGAAGAATGCGATAATGGCTTATTTGCTTATGAGAAAGGCAGGAGTTTTGCTGCAGACTGGAAAAGCGGAGCCAGGTGAACGATTGATGGACCAAGCGTTGACGCACGCTGAAGAATCAGGTAATTCGTTAATAATTGCCCGAGCTAAACTTGGAGTTGGCGTTTTCTACGGTTCAACCAACAGGCTTGAAGAAGGGGAGCTGCTATTGGAAGAGGCGTTAGTTTGTTTTGGCAAAGGCAAGGACTATGACAGCAAACAGGGCTTCGGTTGGGCGCTTCTCAATCTCGGTGGGCTTTATCGTAAACAGGGTAAACTAGTTCAGGCTGAACAAAAACTAGTAGATGCAATCAAAATACTGGAAAGCATCAAGAATTGGGTTGGCGTCGGTTCAGCTTACGAACAAAAGGGCAAAGTCAGCGATGCTAGACACAACGCTAAATTGGCAAGAGAGGATCTTCTAAACGCCATTTCGTTTTACGAGAAGCAAGGAATGATAGAAAAGGCTGATTCGCTAAGAAAAACCATGAAGAAGTGAGTGGTCAACAAATACCTGGCGAGTTAAGATAGAAATAAATGCTATATTGATTATGTGGGCGCTGTTTTTAGTCCCTGTCTTCTTCATTTTTCTTTTCTATTTCCCTTTCTGATTCTTGCTCTTCTCCCTGCAACCATGGAGCGCGCGTGTTCATTGCTATTGTTCTGGCGCTTGTGAGTTCTTGTTTTGCAAACTTGTGCTCTCTTGTGACGAGCTCTATTTCTTTTGCCTTTGCTGCGGGTATCAGCTCATTTAGTTTGTCTACAAGTTTTTTTGCCTCATCCGCGGTAAGTTGAAGGGTCATACCTCTATGGTGCCGAAGGACTATTTTCACTTTTCCAGTCTCTTCTATTTGGGCCGAGTCCACGTCGTATAGACGGACATGCAGCGGGATAAACAAGCTGAATACGTCTTTGAGAATCGGAGTGGTCCCTAATGCTTCCTCAACTTTGTTTTTGAAACTTCCCTTCACATCTATTCTCAGCGAATCTTCTGTAAGCTTGATGACGAGATGTGGATGATCAATCTCTAAAATAACGCCTGTGTCTGTCATTATACTCATCTCCAGTGGATCTATTTGCGTGAAGTATGAAGATAAGCCTTTAGTGTTCTAGCCAGAGTTCACGGTTTCTTTCTGACATTAGAGAAAAGCGTAATGTGGTGTGGTCTGTGAGGGCCATGGCTTCGTTCAAGAGATTTGTGGCTTGCTCGTTCTTTTTGAACTTTTTGAAGAAACTTTCGAGGGCAGCGTAATTTTCGAATTCAAATATTTCTGTGCGTCCACCCCACGGGCTCATGTCTTGACCCGCAAAATGGCCGAAATACCTGTATGATTTGAGTTCCTTGATTTTCTTGTAGTACGGAATCAGTTTTTCCGTTATTTCTTCGTGCCTGTCAATGTCGCCAATGACAATCCAGCTATGCAAAAGAAACACCATTACTTTTCACCTCGGCGCGTCCGTCTGCTTTCCATCTCGGAATCATACGTTGACATGTGTTCTCCGTCCAAACCGTGAATCATACGTTGACATGTGTTCTCCGTCCAAACCGTATTTGTTTTAAGAATTCTTAAATCCATTGGCGCGCGCACGTGCCTTGTTTTGTGACTGCAACATCACACTAACGCACTTTTATAAACCCCAGTTACCTCTTCGTGAAGAGAGGTAGGTTCATGAGATTTTATGCTTGCGCTAGTTCAAAAAGCCAATCGAGGAAAATACCATGAGCTCTCAAATAGATTTGTACCGAGATATCCATAAGGGACAACGCGTTAGGTTCTTCAACATTGCAACTCAAGCGGGAATGCTCGACTACACCGACCCGAAAGCCCTTGATATACTGTACGATGAACTCTATTCCTTCAGGGAACACATGCGCCTTCACGCTCATTTGGAAGAGAAATTCATTCACACTGTTCTGTCTCAAAGAGTTCCCGGCGGTGCCA
>Ga0209039_10004139_pt1 | contig 10794 bp, 4 predicted proteins | sample BogFormECP12_OM1_FD_188238 | JGI IMG/M metagenome (GOLD analysis project Ga0209039, IMG submission 188238) | Bog forest soil microbial communities from Calvert Island, British Columbia, Canada - ECP12_OM1 (SPAdes) (version 2) | ecosystem: Environmental > Aquatic > Freshwater > Wetlands > Bog ... | reverse complement strand
CTCCCGTGGATCACGCACAAAGGATCGTGGATGAGGAGCGGGAGCACATTCAGGGTGAGTGGAATAACCCCGAGGACTTGCAATGAACGAGATTCAGAGCCACGAAGAACGGCTGCGCGCGGAACTGGAAGACCTCAAACGCCAGTTGGAGGAACAGAAGCGGCTGGCGGAGCATGGCCGCGCGACGGAGGCGAAGAAACCGTCGGGCCGGGCACTGGCGGTGCTGGTGCTGCTGCTGGCGGGGTTGTGCGTGGCCGGTTACTATCTCGGCTACCTGCCGCGCGCGCGCCGCGAAATGGGGCTGGCCGCCGAGGCGCGGGCCGCCGGCGACACTCTGCCGGTGGTCACTGTGCAGACGGTGACGCGCGCCTCCGCGAAATCCAACCTCATGCTGCCGGGCGATATCCAGGCTGTCACCGAAGCCCCCGTGCTGGCGCGGGCGTCCGGCTACATTAAGAAGCGGTACGCCGACATCGGCGACCGCGTGACGGCAGGCCAGCCGCTGGTGGATATTGAAGCTCCCGAACTGGATGCTCAGATCCGCCAGGCAAGGGCCGCCCTGGACCAGGCCAACGCCGCCGCCGAGCAGGCGCAGGCCAGCCTGCAGCAGGGACAGGCGACCGAGAACCTGCTGAAGATCAACGCCGAACGCAACCAGAAACTGGCCGACAAGAACATCGTGTCGCGGCAGGACAACGACACTTCGCGTTTGCAGTACGCGGCGCAGCAGGCTACCGTCGAGGCGCTGGCCAAGGCCGTGGCCGCGGCCCGGAGTTCGGCCGACGCCGCCCAGGCCAACCTGGCGCGGCTCGCGGACTTGCAGGAGTATCTCACGGTGCGCGCCCCCTTCGCGGGCGTGATCACCGTGCGCAACGTGGATACCGGCGCCCTGGTCAACGAAGGCGCCACCCTGTTGTTCCGCATCGCGCAGACCCAGCGGCTGCGGATCTATCTGAACGTTCCCCAGTCCTACGCCGGGTCCATCCACGCCGGGCAGCCGGCCACGGTGACCATTCCCGACCTTCCGGGCCGCAAGTTCCGCGGCAGCGTGGCGCGCACTGCCGACTCTTTCGACCCCGCGTCGCGCACCCTGCTGACCGAGGTGCAGGTGCTCGAAACCGGAGGAGTGCTTCAGCCGGGCATGTACGCGCAGGTGGAACTGGGAGTCGCGCGCCTCGCACCGCCGCTCTCCATTCCCGCCGACACGCTGGTGATGCGCAGCACCGGGCCGCAGGCCGCCGTGGTGCGCCCGGACGGCACGGTTCATTTCACTCCCATTCAACTGGGCCGCGATTATGGCGACCACCTGGAAGTTCTGGGCGGCCTGGAGCAGGGACAACTGCTGGTGGTCAATCCCAGCGACATCGTCCGGGAAGGCGTCAAGGTCAAGCCGCTCGCGGCCGAGAAGCCGGCGGCGGCGGACCGGTCCTGAACGGGCGGCGCGTGGAACCTAACGACCATGTGGAAGACCATTCCGATCCTTTCGCTGGCATTCCTTCTGTGCGTGCCGCCGGGCTGCGCGCAGAGCCGCGCCGCGAGCCTCGACAACTCGCGCCGCATTCGCGATCTGCTGCGCGCGGGCACGCTGTACCTCTCGCTCGAGGACGCGCTCTCTCTGGCGATCGAAAACAACCTCGACGTGGAACTGCAGCGCGCCAATCTCCGGCAGGGTGAAACCGAACTGCGGCGCGCCCAGGGTGGGGGCCTGGTGCGCGGCCTGGGCTACACGCTGGCGGAAGCGCCGGCGGGCGTGGGCGGTCCGCTCAGTCCGCTGGTCACCAATCGGACCGTGGCCGGCAACGCCACCAACGGCAGTTCGGTATCGGCCAACGCGCTGGAGCTGGGTGCTCTGGGCGCGCCGCAGGTCAACTACTCGGTGCAAGGCCCGGTCGCGCCATCGGGCGGCACGGCGGTTCCGGTTTTCGACCCCGCCGTCACCGGGCTGTGGAACTGGTCGCACCAGACCACGCCGGAGGCCAGCTTCCAGAGTTACGGCGCCAACACCCTGGTCGCCAACGCAGTGCAGGCCAACGCGGGCGTGCAGCAGGGTTTCCTCACCGGCGCGCAGGCGGCGCTGAGCTTCAACAACCTGCGCCAGTCCCTCAACTCGCTGACCACCGGCTACAACCCCTTCACCGGATCGAGCCTGGCGTTCACCGTGACGCAGCCCCTGCTGCGCGGTTTCGGGCCGGGGCTGAACCGCCGCTACATCCGCATCGCCGCCAACGAGCGGCGGATCGCCAGCCTGCTCTTCCGCCAGCAATTGATCCTGACGGTGTACGGCGTGATCCGGCTCTACACCGATTTCGTGGCGCTGTACGAAGACGTCAAGGTGAAACAGGAGACCGTGGCGCTGGCCGAGAAACTGCTCTCGGACACGCAGGCGCAGGTGGACGAGGGCGCGCTGGCGCCCATCGAACTGTCGCGCGCCAACGCGCAGCTTTTTTCGACGCGCCAGGACCTGATCAACTCGCGCGGCCTGCTGCAGGAGCAGGAAGCCATCCTGAAGAACGTGCTGACGCGCGCCGGCGACCCCGACGTGCAATCGGCGCGCGTGATCCCCACCGATCCGCTGACCATCCCCGCCCAGGACGAGGTGCGGCCCATCCAGGACCTGGTGGCCGGCGCCCTGGCGAACCGGCCCGACCTGGCTCAAGCGGCGCTGCAGGTGGACAACTCGAACATCGCGCTGGAGGGCGCCCGCAGCGCCACGCGGCCGGAGATCGACCTGGTGGGCACGCTGCAGAACAACGGCCTGGCGGGGCCGCTCACGGGGTACGCCGCCAATCCCAACCCGTCCTTCGTGGGCGGTTACGGCAGCGTGCTGGGACAGATTCTGGCGCACGACTATCCCACTTATGGGATAGGCCTGCAGGTCACCCTGCCGATTCACAACCGCATCGCCGAATCCGACCTGGCGCGCGACGAGCTGCTGCTGAAGCAATCCGAGATCCGCGTGCGCCAGTTGCAGAACCAGGCGCGTCTGGAGGTGGAGGACGCGGTGATCGCCCTGCGCCGCTCGCGGGCGTCGTACGAAGCCGCGGTGGAGGCGCGCAAGTACCAGGAGGAGTCGCTCGAGGCCGAGCAGATCAAATTCGAAAACGGCGCATCCACGGTGTTCTTCGTGAACCAGTACGAGAACCAGGTGGCGCAGGCGAAATCGGCGGAAGTGGTGGCGCGCAGTTCGTATGTGAAGGCCAAGGCCGCGCTCGAGCGGGCCACGGGGACGATACTGGACGAGAACCGCGTGGAGATCGACGCGGCGGTGAAGGGGACGGTGAAGTAAGGGACGGGCACCGATGCCGATCAACTTCCATCCCAAGCGCGGCACGGTGCCGATGTGCGATTACACGACCGGGTTCAAGGCTCCCGAAATGGTGAAGCGAAGGCAAGTCGTCGTGGTATCGCCGCGCTACCGGCGTCACACTGGATTCTGCATCGTCGTCCCGCTCGGCACAGTTCCACTTGCACCGAGGTCCGGGCAACCGCGCCCGTTTTGCACGAACCGGCTTGGTGGCTCATGCCGGTCAACGGGGCAGTCGCCGCGATAAGCCCCTTGATTCACTCCCCGCCCTAATACCCCAGCAGCCGCTCCATCGCCGCCGCCAGGGTTTCGGTCTGCGGCAGGATGGCGGTTTCCAGTTGCGGATGGTAGCCCACCCAGGTATCCAGGGCCCCTATGCGCCGCACCGGGGCGTCCAGGCTGGCGAATAGCTCGTCGGCGATGCGCGCCGCGATCTCGGCGCCGAATCCCCACGCCAGCGAGTCCTCGTGCGCCACCAGCGCGCGGCTGGTCTTCTCCACGGAGGCGCGGATCGCCTCCCAGTCGTAGGGCGCCAGCGATCGCAGGTCGATCACCTCGATGCTCGCCTGCGGACTGCGCTTCTCGACGGCGGCGGCGGCCAAGAGCGCTTTCTGCACCAGCGCGCCGTAAGTGATCACGGTGAGGCGCTGCCCGGGCTTCACCACCCTGGCGCGGCCGAAGGGGATGGTGAAGTCCGGCCCGGGATCGGGCGAGCGGTTGTAGGCCTCGCGGTATAGCTTCTTGTGTTCCAGAAACAACACCGGGTCGTCGGCGCGCAGGGCGGTGCGCAGCAGGCCGCAGGCGTCGAGCGCGGTCGCGGGCATCACCACCCGGAGCCCGGGGATGTGGGTGAAGATCGACTCGCCGCACTGGCTGTGATAAATCGCCCCGCCGTTCAGGTACCCTCCGATGGGCACGCGGATCACCACCGGGCAGCGGTACGCGCCGTTGGAGCGCCAGCGGAGCGTGGCCATCTCGCCGCGGATCTGCATCATGGCCGGCCAGATGTAGTCGAAGAACTGGATCTCCGCAACCGGCTTCAGCCCCCGCGTGGCCATGCCGATGGCGCGGCCCACCAGCGTCCCCTCGGCGATGGGAGTGTTGAAGCAGCGCCGCGATCCGAACTCGGTCTGCAATCCGCCGGTGGCTTTGAACACGCCGCCCTTGCCCTTCACTTCGCTCAGGTTGCGCTCGCAGCTCGAATCGGCCACATCCTCGCCGAAGACCAGCACGTTGGGATCGCGCCGCATCTCCTCGCCGAGCGTGGCGTTGATCAGGTCCACCATGGTCTTCGGCTCGCCCTGGAACTGCGGCTGGGAGGCGAACTGCTCCGCAGTGGGGTCGACGGTTTCGGAGTACAGGTGGCGCAGCGCCGAATCCGGCGCGGGAGGCTCGTCGCGCAAGGCCCGCTCGGCGGCGTCGTGGATCTCGACGTCGATCTCGTGGGTAATGCGCTGCAGCGTCTCGCGGTCCAGCACCTGCCCGTCGAGCAGGAACCTGGGAAACGTCGCCAGGGGATCGCGTTCGGCCTCGGCCGCGCGTTCGGCTGCGGTCTTGTACAGCCGCTCGTCGTCGGAGAGCGAGTGCGAATAGGGGCGGATCACGTGGGCGTGCAGCAGCGCCGGCCCCTGGCGCCGGCGGCAATACTCGACGGCGGTTTTCAGCGCGCGGTAAGACGCCAGGAAATCCGTGCCGTCGAACTCCTGGCGGTGCAGACCCGGAAAACCGGCGGCCAGTTGGGACACGCTGCCGCCGGCCGTCTGGTAATCCACCGGCACGGAGATAGCCCACCCGTTGTCTTCCACCAGGAACACCAGCGGCAGGCGCTGCAGGCAGGCGGCGTTGAGCGTTTCCCAAAACTCGCCCTCGCTGGTGGCGCCTTCGCCGGAAGCCACCAGGGTGACTTCGTCCGTCCCGGGATCGCGGTACAGGGACGCTTCGGCGCATCCCGCGGCCTGCGAGAACTGCGTGCCGGTGGCCGAGGATCCGCTCACGATGTGGCGCCGCGTATCGCTCCAGTGCGAGGGCATCTGGCGGCCGCCGGAAGCCGGATCGGCAGCCGCGCCCGCCGCCTGTTGCAGCATTTCGTAAGGCGTCACGCCCAGCGCCAGGCACAGCGCGCGGTCGCGGTAGTAGGGGTAGAACCAGTCGCGGCCCGGGCGCAGCACCATGCCGGCCGCCACCTGCACGGCCTCATGGCCGGCCCCGCTGATCTGGAAGAAGATCCGGTTCTGGCGCTTGAGGGCGATTTCCCGGTCGTCCAGCCGCCGCGCCAGGTGCATCAGGCGGAACGCGCGGATCATGTCCTCCGGCTGCAAACCTTCGAACCGTCCCGCGAATGCGGTGCGCTGGCTGGTGGTTGGCGAAGTCACCGGTCGGAATCCCCCCTCTCAAATAGTGTAATGGATCGGCGGGCGGGCAGCGCCAAAGCGCGGCCACGCTCCATGCAGTACAATGCTTCAGAGCATATGACCCAAAACGCGAAAAACAAGGGGCACGCAGGCCGCCGCGGCGAACCAGTCCGGCAGCGGGCTGCGCTTCATGGACGACGTGCCCAACATTCCGCGCGTCAAATTGTATCGCTATCGTTAAGGAGACGATTCATGAGAAATCCCATTCCGCCGATCTGCACTCTTCTGTTCGCGCTAGCCGCGACGGGGAGCGCGCAAACCCGGGCCGCCGTGCCGATTCCCCGGCTCGAGAAGCGGGGCGCCGCCACGCAACTGATCGTCGACGGCAAGCCGTACCTGGCGCTGGCCGGCGAAACCGATAACACCGCGTCGTCCAGTCTCGAGTACATGGACACGGCATGGCCGAAGATCGTCAAGGCCAACGTCAACACCGTGCTCGTGGGTGTGGGGTGGGACTGGGTGGAGCCGGTGGAAGGCAAGTACGACTTCACGCTCGTCGATGGGCTGCTCAAGGGCGCGCGGAAACATAACCTGCGCGTGATTCTCCTGTGGTTCGGAAGCTGGAAGAACGGCCTCTCGAGTTTCGTGCCGGAGTGGGTGAAGGCCGACTACAAGCGCTTCCCGCGCGCCGTTCTGAAGAACGGCAAACCCGTGGAAGTGCTCTCCACGTTCAGCCAGGCCAGCCTGGACGCCGACACCCGCGCCTACACCGCCTTCATGCACCATCTGCGCCAGGCGGACACGGAACAGCGGACCGTGCTCATGATTCAGTTGGAGAACGAGGTGGGGCTGATCGGCGACTCGCGGGACCGCTCCGCCGCGGCCGAGACTGCTTTCAACGGGCCGGCGCCGCCGGAGTTGCTCGACTACCTGCAGAAAAACAAGCTCGCGCTGTGGCCCGAACTGAGCCAGCTTTGGGAAGCCGCCGGCGCCAGGACCGCCGGCACATGGAAGGAAGTCTTCGGCCCGTCCACGGCGACCGACGAGATCTTCATGGCGTGGAATTACGCGCGCTACCTGGAGCACCTGACGAAGGCCGGCAAAGCCGAGTACCCGCTGCCGGTGTTCACCAACACGTGGCTGGTGCAGCCGCAGGACCAGGCGCCGGGCGATTACCCCTCGGGCTGCCCGGAGCCGCTGGTCATCGACGTCTGGAAGGCGGGCGCGCCCTCCATCGACATGAACACCCCGGACGTTCATCTGCCGAACTTCCCCTACTGGGCGGAGCGCTTCAGCCGCCCCAACAATCCGCTGTTCGTGCCGGAGTCCTATGGCCAGGCATTGGGCGCGGCGAATGCATTCTACGGCATCGGGCAGTACGCGTCCATCGGCTACTCGCCGTTCGGCATCAACAATGTGGAGCACTGGGGCGAGGCGCGGCCCGGCGGCGGGCCGGCGTCCACGGAGATCGAGAACGTGCCGCTCGCGAGGGCATATGCGGTGCTGGCGCAGATGACGCCGCTGATCGCGGATGCCCAGCAAAAGGGGACGATCGGCGCCGCGTGGCTCAACACCCAGCTTTCCAGGCGCGACATCGCGCTGGGCGATTACATCGTCAACGTCGCCCTGCAGGTTTACCGGCGGAATCCGCCGCCCACGCTGGGCTATGCCATTGTCGTCGCAGCCGGTCCCGATGAGTATTTTGTCGCCGGCCGCGATATCCAGGTCACCTTCACGCCCAACACGCCGGGGCCGCCGATCGCCGGCCTGGCCCGCGCGGAGTGGGGCAAATTCGTGAACGGCAAGTGGATTCCCGGGCGCAGAGTGAATGGGGACGACGTAGTGATCGAGTACGACCAGGCCGCCGCGGCCGCCAGGAACCAATCGGGCAGCGGCCTGATCTTTGGCGGCGACGGCCCCACCATTCAGCACGTCAAGCTGTACCGGTATCAGTAGGTAAAAAGTATAAAGGGGTCAGACGCCATTTATCGCCTCAGTGCTGCACGGTGATCAGCGCTGAGTTTGGCGAGGGAACTCCGCCAACAGTGGCGACCACCGGGTAGTCGCCATCGGCCAGCGACAGCGGAATCTGGATGGCCACCTGGTAAAGGGCCGCGAACCCAGGAGCCAGAGCTGCGCCCCACACGGTGGCGGGAACGCCGCCGATGGCGACCGTCACGTTGTTGGCCGTGGGGTACGAGTTGGGGGGGATCTGCACCCCAACGGGTGCAGCCGGATTCGTGGGTCCGAATCCGGTGCCCCAGAGAATGATAACGTCTCCGGGTTTGGGCGCCACGGTGGTGGCGCCCGGAAAGGTTCCATTCTTGACGGCGAGGCTGTAATCGGTGCGCGTGGCGACGGCATAGCCACCGGGCCAGAGGAAGAATGCCGGGGCGAAGATCTGTGCCGTGGCGTTGAACGCCGCGGTGGTTCCGGCAGAGTTCGTCACGGTGACGGTGGTGGGGCCGGCGCCGATGTTGGGAGCCACCGCGTTGATCTGTCCGGGGCTGATGTAATAGATGTAGGCCGGCTGGCCGCCCACTTTGACGGTGACGTTGTCGAGCGTGCTGGGAAGATTGCCGTTGACTATGGCGTTGGCCCAGGTATCCGTAGTGGAAGCCAGAAGACCGCCCTTGATGGTGATCCAGGCGTTGGGCGTCACGCCCGGCAGAAAGCTGGCGCCGTTCTCCACGTCGGTGATGACGGGGACGGTGAGCGCAACCGGCAGGGTGAGCGACTGGCTGCTGGCGCCGCCGATGGACAGCACCAGCGCCGGAGTTCCAGCCGGAGTGCTCACCGGAACCTGAATGGTCACCTGGTACGTGCCTGGACTGCCGCTCTGGGCGGCCGCGCTCACCACCGTCACCGGCTGGCCGCCCAGGGTTGCCGTGGGCAGCGGATTCGGGCGGCCGTTGGAGTCGATGGCGCCCAGCCCGGTGGCGAAAATGTAGAGGGTGTCGCCGGGAAGCGCCGGCGCGGAAGCACTTACGCTTGGAGTACTGCCGCTCAGGACTCGCTGGGCCAGCACCACGCCGTGTCCGGCGCCGTCCGCACTGAACAGCGCCGGCGCATACTGGCTCAAGGTAATGGGGAAGCCCGCGGACGTACCGACCTGAATCGTGGAGGCGCCGGCCGCGGCGCCATACGGAATGGCCACATCCCACTGCGCCGGGCTGGCGAGCGCCACCTGGGCCGTCTGGCCACCCACCAGGGCGCCGGCCGCGGCGCTGCTCCCCAGATTCGATCCGAGAACCGCGGCCACCGAGCCGGGCGCCAGCCGCGTGCCGAACGACGCGCCGTCCACCACGGATGAAATCACGGGTACGGCCGGCGTACTCGCCGAACCGAATATTGCGAGGAAGGCGTCTCCGAATAACAGGGATGTAACCTGGCGGCCCGAGGAATCCTGCGCGACGATCGGGCCCAGTTGTTTTTGATACGACGAACCGGCGAGGGGGAAGTTGGCCGAAGCCGTGTTGCCGGAGAGGTAGACATTGCCGGAGGAATCGAAGGCCAGGCCGCTGGCCACATCGTCGTCGCTGCCTCCCAGGTACGTGCTGTAGGTCAGCGAACCGGTTGGACTGAACCGCGCATAGAAGGCATCGCCGAATCCCACCGGGGCTTTAAAATATCCGCCGGGCAGCATATTCGCCAGGTCCACCACGCCGACCCCGCCCAGAGTCTTTTGGGCCGCATCGCTCGTGACGGGGAAATTGGCGGAAGCGGTGTTGCCCGCCACGTGCACGTTGCCGGCGCCATCCACAGCCACGGCGAACGCGCGATCGTCATCCTTGCCGCCCAGATAAGTCGAAAAGATCAGCGCCGAGCCGGATGGATTGATCTTGGCGACAAATCCGTCTCCGGAACTCATGCGGAAATAGTTAGTGCTGCCCTGTCCGCCATAGGAAGTTTGCATGGCATTGACGAGGGGGAAATTCGAAGAGAACGTACTGCCTGCCACGTAGGCATTGCCGGAGGAATCGACGGCGATGCCATTGGCTTGATCGTCGCCGCCGCCGAGGTAGGTGGAATAGACCAGGGCCGAGCCGACCGCGTTCAGCTTGCTCACAAACGCGTTCTCGCCTCCGTTGAGGCTCGCCTGCAACGGATTGACGGTGGGGAAATCGGTCGAAAGTGTTTCGCCCGTGACGTAGGCGTTGCCCGCACTGTCTGCGGCGATGCCGTAGCCACGGTCGTAACCGCTGCCGCCCAAGTAGGTGGAGTAGACGAGCGCGCTGCCAGCGGGATTCAGCTTGGCCACAAACGCAGTATCGTTTCCGGTTGATGCTGCAGCTTTATTAGTCGCCTGCAAGGGGTTGACGGTGGGGAAATCGGTCGACTGCGTGAAGCCCGTGACGTAGGCGTTGCCCGCCGCGTCCACCGCGATGCCGAAGCCAAAGTCGTCATGGCTGCCGCCCAGGTAGGTGGAGTAGACTAGGGCCGAGCCATCGGCATTCAACTTCGCCACAAACGTGTCATAGCCGCCGTGGTTAGTCGCCTGAAGCGGGTTAGCGGTGGGGAAGTCGGTCGAGTTGGTCGAGCCCGTCACGTAGGCGTTGCCCGCACTGTCGACTGCAATGCCGGTCCCAAAGTCACCGGAGCTCCCGCCCAGATAGGTGGAGTACGTCAGCACCGGATCCATGAAGAGCGGCCGCGTACGGTCATAGGAACCGACTTTGAATCCAACCTGATTGCTGGCATGCAAGACGTAGTGTCCGTCAACGGCTGTCCGTTCTCCGTGGTCCGTTGGCCGTTGGCCATTGTTGATCGCGGGTTGGTAGACCACCGGCTTTTGGAAACGAATCTCACCATCGTCGGTTTTAACCACGAGATCCCCACTGGGATCGATTTTGGATTTTAGATTTTGGATTTTGGATTGGCGCTGCGCGCGGTTTTGTGTACCACTGCCTACTGCCCACCGCTCACTGCCTACTTCCAGCCCCCCGCTGAGCGCGAGCCGAATGGCCGCCGGGTCGGCGCCCGGCGCCACTACGAAGTCGTACTCGAGTTGTCCGCCCTGGTTGCCGTAATAAACCAAGTCCACGCCGGGATAAACGTCTTGGTACCTCACCTTGGCATAGGTGGGCACGTTGGTGCGCCACTTCTTCGGATCGTTGCCGATGAAGTAGTTGCTCCTGC
>Ga0209039_10004138_pt1 | contig 10795 bp, 9 predicted proteins | sample BogFormECP12_OM1_FD_188238 | JGI IMG/M metagenome (GOLD analysis project Ga0209039, IMG submission 188238) | Bog forest soil microbial communities from Calvert Island, British Columbia, Canada - ECP12_OM1 (SPAdes) (version 2) | ecosystem: Environmental > Aquatic > Freshwater > Wetlands > Bog ... | reverse complement strand
ACAGAGTCATCACTTACATGACTACACTCGGAGGTCGAAAATCCGCCATCACCTTCAATTCAAACCACTTTACGGAATTAATAGCAGGAACTTCGGCTTGGGGGGCCGCCGCCACGGCAATCGACCGCGCGCCGTTCTTGCCCACGGACCGGACAGCAAAGAAGTGGTTATCGGTGGAAACGCCTAGCGGGCGATCGGCGCGCTATCGGCGACGACCGACTCACCTGGTTAAGAGTCGAATGATGGCTCAAATGAGGGGGGAACACGGGTTCATGCGAAGGTGGCTGGTCGTCGCCGGCTTTTTGCTGATGGCAGGCGCGATCGTCGCCGCCATCGTCGTAACGGCGGCGATCCGTCGCGTGCCGGCCTACGTCCGTGAGCGCGCCATGAGCACGTTGCGCGAACGTTTCCACTGCGATGTGCAATTGGCCTCTTTCGATGTTTCGGTGAAAATGCCCTGGGTGAGGATCACCGGCGCCGGACTGGTGTTGCGGCCCGCGGGACGCGCCGACCTGCCGCCGCTGATTCAAGTACAAAAGTTCTCGGCGCGGGCAGGGCTCATCGAATTGTTGAGGCCCACCAAGCATGTCGGCAGCGTGCGGCTGGAAGGCCTTTGGATTCAACTTCCTCCGCGCGGAAAGCATGAAGGCGCACCGCCGTCGGCCAAACCGCCGGTAAAGAAAGGGTCGCCTGGTTCGTTGGCGGTGGTGATGGACATTATCACTGCCGATCAGGCGCAACTGGACTTTCTCTCCTCCACACCGGGAAGGCCGCCGCGCAGTTTCGAGATCCATCATCTCACCTACTATGACGCCGGCACGGGCCGACCCATGACCTTCCACGCCGAGCTTACCAACCCGCGTCCAACCGGGGAGATCGTCGCCAGCGGCCAGTTCGGGCCCTGGGACGCGGAGGAGCCGCGCCTCACGCCGATCAGCGGGTCGTATACCTTCAGGAACGCCGACCTGAGCACATTTCGCGGCATCGCTGGCATGCTTTCGTCCGACGGCAAGTACAAAGGCGTGCTCGACCGGGTCGAGGTCGACGGCGAGGCAACCATCCCCGACTTTCAACTGAGCGCCAGCCGCCATTCTCTTCTGCTGAAAACCCAGTTCCACTCCATCGTCGACGGCACGAGCGGAGACACCCTGCTGCAACCCCTGCGCGCCGATTTCCTGCACTCGGCCCTGGCAACAAGCGGGGGCGTGGTGCGCACTCCGGGAGTTAAGGGCCGGAGCATCTTTCTCGATGTCACCGCCGACCACGCCCGCGTCGAGGACCTGACGCGCCTGGCATCCAAGTCCGCCGCACCGCCCATCACCGGTCTCGCCAGCCTCAAGACTAAGCTCGAGTTGCCTGCCGGCGAGGGCGACCTGTTCGATCGGCTGAAGCTCGCCGGTGATTTCAGGATCGAGCAGGCTCGCTTCACCGACGCGCAAGTGGAGCAGAAGCTGGGAGAGTTGAGTCGTCTCGGCCAGGGAGAGCCGCATCCCGAGGATGCAGGCACTGTCCTCTCTGACCTCAAAGGCGAGTTCACTCTCAGCAAAGGAGTCATGACGTTCTCCGACTTGACGTTCGCCGTCCCCGGGGCGTCGGTCCAACTACAGGGGCAGTACACGGTACACAGCCAGGAATTCAACTTCCGAGGTACGTTGCAACTCCGAGCCAAGCTCTCCCAACTGGTGCACGGTTGGAAGTCAGTGCTCTTGAAACCGGTGGATCCCTTGTTCCAAAGGGGTAAGGCCGGGATGGTGATCCCGATCCGGATCACCGGGATCGGGGACAAACCGGTGTTCAAAGTGGAGCTTTCCAAGGTATTCAGCCGAAAGAGCCCGTGATCGGGAAGCGACCTTCTGCCTTCCTCTTGCAAACGAAAGCCCCGCCCAGGAAACTGGAAGTCGAATCGAAAGCCGGAAAGGCTTCTCTTGCTCTCTGCCTTCTGCTTTCCGCCTTCCGCCTTCTTCTTCCTGAACCCCCGGGGCGGGGCCTTCAGCAGCCACTACCCAGTGACTGCTTATTCTACCCGATGCCGATGCCCAGGCTACGGATAGAGTCCGCGGATCTTGGTGGCCTCGGCCACGCGCCCGATGCCCAGCATGTTGGCCGCCGTCCTCATGCTGACCTTGTAATGGAGATGGATCTTCAGCACTTCGGCGAAGCTGGTCTTCATCACGCGCTCCAGCTTGGCGTAGACGTCGTCGGCCTCCCAGAACAGGTGCTGCTCGTCCTGCACCCACTCAAAGTAGGAAACCGTGACCCCTCCCGCGTTGCAAAGGATGTCCGGAATCACGAAGCAGCCTTTGTGCTCCAGGGTGATATCGCCTTCCGGCGTCACCGGCCCGTTGGCCGCCTCAGCTACAATTCGAGCCTTCACGGTCGGGGCATTCTCTCCGTCGATGGTGTTCTCCAGGGCGGCGGGAACCAGGATGTCGCAATCCAGGGCCAGCAATTCCTGCGGCTTGATCTCCTCCGAGCCCGGGAAGCCCAGCACGTTACCCGTCTGCTCCTTGTAGAGGATCAGCTTGGGAACGTCGAGACCAGCGGGGTTGTAAATGCACCCGTGCGAATCGCTGACCGCGATCACCAAGGCCTGACTGCCGTGGAGCAGTTGGGCGGCGATAGAGCCCGCGTTGCCGAACCCCTGCACCACCACTTTCGATCCCTGGAGGGAGAACTTCAGGTGCTCGCAGGCACTCTGGACGGTATAGAAAACTCCCCGTCCGGTGGCCTCGTTGCGACCCAGCGACCCACCCAGGCTGATCGGCTTGCCGGTGACCACGCCGGGGACCATATAGCCCTTGGTCATGCTGTAGGTGTCCATGATCCAGGCCATGGTCTGGGAATTGGTGTATACGTCAGGAGCGGGAATGTCCTGCTCGGGGCCAATCAAGCGAAGAATCGAGGCAGCGTAGCGACGCGTCATCCGCTCCAACTCTCCCTGCGACATGTCTTTGGGGCTGCAAGTGATGCCGCCCTTGGCGCCGCCAAACGGAATGTTTACCACCGCGCACTTCCAGGTCATCCAGGTGGCCAAAGCTTTTACTTCGTCCAGGGTCACATTGGGGTGATAGCGGATTCCCCCTTTGCCTGGACCCCGCGCCGTACTGTGTTGCACCCGGAAGCCTTCGAACCGGTGAATGTGCCCGTCGTCCATGCGGACCGGTAGATTCACCTGCAGGATTCGCTCCGGATACTTGATCATCCGTCGCAGATCCAGGTCCAGTTCGAGGGCGTCCGCCGCGAGGTCGAAATTCTCCATCGCGGAGTCGTAGGCGTTCTTCTTCACTAACTCGGCAATTGCCATAATATTTTCCTCCTTGTCGTCTGGTTATAAGCTGATCGTTGGTAATGAGTCAGGTTGGTCGGGAATGAGTGACGTGAGCGGGTGCACCAGAGGCGGCGAATCGCCGCGCATCGTGCTAGCATGCATCGACTCCCGCTCATGCACCACTACTGTGAGCGGTTCTGGGTTTTGGGGGTATGATCCCGGTCACCCGGCTATGTGACCGTCATCACAGGGCTTTCTTCCCATCCGCCAAACCCTGGACCTGTTCCTTCGTGGTGGGCCGCCGATCAAGTTGGACCGAACGGTATGAGGAATCTGTCGCGCCGCCTGCGTCTTCTCTTCCAATCGTCAATCGTCAATTCCCCGCTTCATTCCCGCACGCGATACAACAGGCAGGCGTGCGGCTGCACGGTCAGCGTAAGACTAGTTGAAGAGCCTACTTCATGACGCTCCCAGAGGTCGCGCAACTGATACGCGTGGCCCAACCGGAGGCCGACCTCGTTCCATCCCAGGGCGACCTTGAGCTCGGTGTCGCCGCGATTGAAGATCGCCAGGTATTCTCCCTTCCCATCCTGCGGCTTGGCCGACCAGATCACCAGGCCGTTGGTGGTAATCAGCGGCCGGTTGCCCGTCGAGTGCTGGTCGACGGCGATCACCTCCGGGTTCGTCAGCAGCGACGTGGTCCAGTCGTCGTTGTGAGGCAGATCGGCGCCAAGGATGAGCGGCGAGCGAATGATCGACCAGAGGGTGAGCAGCGTCCGCTGTTCGTCGTGGGTGAAGCGGGTGGGGCGGGCCGAGCCGAGTCCGGGCCGGGGGCCGATGTAGCCGATGGGCAGCATGTCGGCATCCGGCCAGTGTCCGGGTTCGATATGCGGCGCCCAGACGGCGGCGGTGGCAAACTGCCCTTGCAGGGTTTGGGGGTACCAGTCCCCCTCCGCCGCCGGAGTCCAATAATCCCAGAAGTCATCGGACATGCGCCACATCTGTGCGTACTGGCGCACGCTGGCGGCGACCGCGAGCGATGTGGGTCCCGGCGAGACGCTCAGCACAATCGGGCGGCCCGTCTTCTTCAGCGCGGCGCTGATCATGCGGATCTCGCTCTCCTTGTAGGGGCGGCTGGAGATGCAGTCCACCTTGATGAAATCCAGTCCCCAACCGGCGTAGAGCCGGGCCACGGAGTCGTAGTAGGCTTGCCCGGCTGCGTTGTCTTTCACGCCGAAGTTGTCGGAATTCCACGAGCAGGTGTCGGAGGGGTCGGCGGCCTCGGGGGCGTGAAACGGCGAGCCCCCTGTGGAGACCCCGACAGGCAGGTTCTGGTCGACTGCCTGGCGCGGAATGCCGCGGATGATGTGAAGGCCGAACTTCAGGCCGAGCCCGTGCACGTAGTCGGCCAAGGGCTTGAAGCCGGCGCCGTTGGCCGCTGAGGGAAAGCGATTCGTCGCCGGCAGGTAGCGTCCTTCCGCGTCGAGGGTGTATTGCCAGGCTGGCTTGCCGCCGCTTTCCGGGTTCTGGAGAAACCATCCCTCGTCCACCACCGCGTACTGCCAGCCGAACTGCTTCAGGCGCTGCGCCATCCAGTCGGCGTTGGCCTTGTACTCGGACTCGTTGATCGTCAAACCATAGGAATCCCAACTGTTCCAACCCATAGGTGGGGTGGCAGCCAGCAGTGGCGAGGACTTGGCCGCCTGGGCCCATAGAGGCTGAAGACTCGCGGAGAGCAGGATCATAGCCACCAGAATCACGCGACGCATACCAAGATCTCCTTCACCTGTGCCGGTGCCACAAGCCGGGTTACGGCCCGGATCGAACTTCGCCGGCGGCACGCAACACTGTATCGCCCTTCCCGCCCGATGGCAACCCACAAAGCGGTAGGCAGCGGGCGGAAGGCAGTCGGCCGCCGGCAGTGGCATTAGGCGGTTAATGGTAGGCAGGCAGTGTGTCCCCGCACGCTTCCGATTCCAGGCGGGCGATCGGCCTGAGTCCTCGGTCTCCTGCCTTCGATCTGCCGACTGCGTACCGCGTTTTGCCCTTCAAACGGTGGCTTCGTTCCTCATTCCGCCAAGCGCCGATCCTTTGTTATCAATCAACTCGGTGGCTTCGTTTTTCAAAAAGTTCTCAGTTGTCAGTCATCAGTTTCCAGTTTGCGGTCCCTCGGTCGCGAAGGCGTTGCCATGGGCAATGCTCACGATCCAATCGTTCATATTCCTCCATCAGAACACGCAACCGCCATTAACCCTCATATTTTTCAATCACATGGTGGCTCTCGTCAGAATAAGCTGTTTATTTTCATCAAGATAGTGGCTTAATTGGGTTCGGTCCAGAAACCCAACCCAAGATGTCCATTGATATCAACACAATTTGGGTTCGGTCCGCAAAATCATGAGGTAGACGGCAGATGGCATACGGTATGAAGGGAAAAACGTCTCTTCCCCTTATGCCGTCTACCGGCTACCACATGCCAGCAAAGGGTGGCTTCGTTCCTGACTCCGCCAAGCGCCGATCCTTTCTTATCAATCAACTCGGTGGCTTCGTTCTTCAAATGTTCTCAGTAGTTGTCACTTTTCAGTCCAGGCCCTTCTCAGCTTGACTTTCGCGCCTGAAGGTTCCCAGGTCCGAGTTTTTCCACTGTCCGTACGATCCGCGACGCCGGTCAATGGTAAAATCTGGCTGGCGATCCGATAACAAAATGGGTTCGTATGGAAAACCCAACCCAAGATGTGCTTTTTTACCAGCACAAATTTGGGTTCGGTCCGTTTTTTTCATCTTTTTCCCTCGGTCTTCCCTCAATCGTCGCTCATGCCGCCCCTCTGCCTTGCCTCGTAGCCATGATTACTCTAGTGGTCAAACCATCGATCATACAAGTTCTCAGTCGTCAGCCATAGTCAGCCATCAGTTCTCAGTTCCCGCCCCTTTTTGGGCAGATAAGTTCCTCCGTAATCGGGCCTTCCCGCCTCCGGTGGCTTCGTTCTTTCAGAGCGATCAGTTCTCAGTCATCAGTTTTCAGTTCCAGCCCTCGGCCAATCCACGTTAGCCGCTGTACCGCGTAAGTGGCATCCGTGGGCCGAATGGGTGACTGGATCATACGGACCCAGGCTAACATATGATTATATGAAAGTAAAGTCCTCTTTCGGATACTAGAAACCGCCGAGCCTGGAGACCGGCCGCCGCCCGTTAAGAGCAGTTGGAGTTTGTCGCGATTCCTAACCGCGAAAGAGAGAGCCGAAAGAAGTCTGTTCATTATTTATCGTTGTTCAGTTATAATGAACACCGTCCGATAGTGAACAAGCCTTGCTTAGGTTAAAGTGGGACTCCCTCTCACGGGCAAGAATGGAGGGTTGTCGAAAATGGAGAAGCGCGAGGCCGAAACGGAACTCTTGCAAAACGCAATCGAGGCATTTCGCCGGGCCACCGGGATTCGTGTGCGTCACCGAATGGAGCCTGGACGACTCGGGCGGCGAGTGGACGCTGAAGTATGCTTCGAGTTTCCCCAAGCGGAAACCTGCTTCGATGCAGAAGTGAAGCGAACGCTGAACCCTTACACTCTCGGTCAGCCGATCGAGCAGATGAAACGGCTTCCGGAAAAAGCCCTCTTGGTAACACAGTATGTGAACCCGAACATGGCAGAGCGACTGAAAGAAATGGATGTCCCCTTCCTGGACACCTTGGGAAATGCGTACCTGAACGCTCCCCCCATATTTATTTACATGAAAGGTCACACGCCCCCAAGATTCCCCCGGGAAAGGCCCACCCGAGCTTTTGTGCCGACTGGACTGAAAGTAGTATTCGCGTTACTCTGCCGGCAAGAATTGGCTTGCGCACCCTACCGAACGATTGCGCAGACTGCCCAGGTTGCGCTGGGCACCGTGGCATGGGTTCTGGATGACCTGGCAAGGCTCGGCTATCTTCTCGAAATGGGCAAACGCGGACGAAGGTTGATCCACAAGAAGCAACTGTTGGAAAGCTGGGTAGCAGCATTCCCCAACCAGCTACGCCCAAAACTGCTCCTTGGGAGGTATGCCGCACCCGATCCGAAATGGTGGGAGCACACGCGCGTACGCGATTTTCACGCTTACTGGGGAGGTGAAATAGCCGCCGCGCGCCTTACCGGCTACCTGAAGCCGGAGCGGGCGACGGTGTATATCAAAGACGCGCCCGGAGGGCTCTTAGCCGCCAACCGATTGCGGACTGACCCACGAGGAAACGTCGAGGTGTTAAAGGCCTTCTGGAATACCAAATGTGATTGGACCGATACCGACATCGTGCACCCCTTGCTTGTCTACGCAGATCTGGTCGCCACAGGGGATGATCGGAATCTCGAGACGGCAAGGCGGATATACGATGAACAACTTGCTGGACTTGTCCGGGAAGATTGATCCGGTGTCTCTCGCTCTTTACCAAACGCTCAACGACGTGGCTGGCTCCTTGGGTATCGCGTTTTCGTGGTGCGTCCAACCGCAAGAGACATCACAACGCAGTTGACTTAAGCGAATAAAAGGCGAATACTTGGTTGATGCCAGACGAGCTGCGTTTCGACCAGATTGGTTACTGGTCCGAAGTCAAGCTGGACATTTTGCGGGAGTATGCCGCCGCGTACTCCAAGATTCTGTCGGCGCAGCCATTCCTGACGCACGCCTATATCGATGCCTTCGCCGGCGCGGGCGTCCACATTCGCAAGGTGACTGGTGAGCCTGTACCCGGTAGTCCGCTGAATGCGCTGAATGTTTCGCCGCCGTTTCGCGAATACCACCTGATTGACATAGATTCGAAGAAGACCAATTACCTGCGCAAGCTAATCGGCTCGCGGAAAGATGTGTTTGTTCACAAAGGCGACGCCAACGCGGTGCTCCTCAAACAAGTGCTGCCTCGTGTGAGATACGAAGATTACCGCCGTGGTCTCTGTATCCTCGATCCCTATGGACTTCACCTGAATTGGGAGGTCATGTTCACTGCCGGGCAGATGAAGACGATCGACCTCTTCCTCAACTTTCCCGTCGAGGATATCAACCGAAACGTCCTTTGGCGCAACCCGGAGAAGGCACCGGCCGCGCAAGTCGAAAGGCTCACGGCCTTCTGGGGTGACGAGTCGTGGCGGCAAATAGCGTACACCCTACAGACGGGGCTTTTTGGCACCTACCTGGAAAAGGAACCAAACAAGGTAGTGGCGGAAGGGTTCCGCGAGAGGCTCAGGAATGTTGCGGGCTTCGCGAGGGTCCCCGAGCCGATGCCGATGCGGAATTCCAAGGGCGCGGTGGTGTACTATTTGTTCTTCGCTTCTCAGAAAGACACGGCGGAAAATATCGTGCTCGACATCTTCAAGAAATACAGAAGCCGGGGAGCGGTGTAATGTCTTTGGGAACCTCTATCGAATGGACCGACGCCACCTGGAATCCCGTACGAGGCTGCACCAAGATCGCCGCCGGGTGCGCGCACTGCTACGCGGAGGCCTTTGCCGAGCGTTTCCGTGGTGTCAAAGGGCATCCTTACGAACAGGGGTTCGACCTACGCCTCGTGCCCGAGAAGCTCGAAGACCCGTTGCGTTGGCCGAAGCCAAAGCGGGTTTTCGTCAACTCGATGAGCGATTTCTTCCACCCCGGCATTCCCGACGATTACGTGGACGCGATCACCCAGGTGATGATCGCGGCCCGCTGGCATACCTTTCAAGTTCTGACCAAGCGCGCCGAGCGTATGGGCGCTATGCTTTCGACAAGGCTGCGACATGCCGCGACTCATGCTCACATCTGGTGGGGCGTCAGCGTGGAGAACCGTCGGGACGGCCTGCCCCGCATCGACCATCTGCGGGCGGCCCCGGCAGCGGTGCGCTTTCTTTCCGTAGAGCCGCTGCTCGAAGACCTCGGGGAACTGAACCTGGCGGGTATCGGCTGGGTGATTGTTGGGGGCGAAAGCGGCCCCGGCGCGCGGCCCATGGACGAAAAGTGGGTCCTCTCCATCCGTGACCAATGCCGCCGCGCCGGCGTGCCGTTCTTCTTCAAACAGTGGGGCGGAACTCGCAAGGGCGCGCACGGCCGCTTGCTTCAGGGTGTGACCCACGATGAGTTTCCTGGCGGCATTAGAAACTGTTGATTGGCGGCGGCGCCAGCCAGGCGCAGCAGGGTGCGCCGCTTGACCAGACCCGGTTGGTCCTGACACTTAACTTGCGGGTCTGGCCCGCCCTCCATAGGAAGCGGAGCGACGTTTTCGGGCAAGGCGATCTCCTCGGCGACCGCAGAGGTGAAGGCGCCGATCTTTGGAACATGAGCCTCGCCATGAATGGGCTCGGCCAGCACCAGAAGGCCATCGAACTCGCCGAGGCGGCGCTTAAGGTTTTCGAGGAAATCGAGGATCCCCGCGCGGTAAAGGTGCGGAGCGCGCTCGAAGAATGGAAACGTCAGGTGTAGGGCCGAACAGCCTGCCCTGAGCGTAGCGAATGGGGCGTTCGGGCCACGCGGGATTCGGGATTCGGGTTTCGGGGTTCGCAGAAGGGGAGCCATATGCCGAGGTTGGCGAGGCAAGGCCATAATGAATTGACCCACCGCCGAGACGCGAGCGCGCCGGTTTAGGGACGGCGCCATGCACATCGAAACTGACGGTTTCGAAACGCCACGGGTGAAGGGTCAACTCAATGTCGAAAATATCCTCCAAGAAGTACTGGTCGGCCGATGTCACGAAGCACAGCAACGCCCTTGACTTGGAAAGCGGCCTGTTCACCTGGACCGATCCCAAGCGGATCGCCCGATCGCTAAAAGCATCCGCTGAGGCTAGCTCAAGAAGAAAGGGTTCACCGCGGCAGTCCGCGATGTCGATGCTCAATTTCTACATCAACCGGGCCGGCAAAAACCTGGACAGCCGGCAAAGGAAAATCCTCGAGCAAGCCAAGAAGGAACTACGGGCTCTCTACCACGACGACGATACATGACCACATCAGTGGTGACGCTTTCAAGTTCATTTTGGATTTTGGATTGAACTGGCAACCATCAGCCGATGAGTCACCTCGTTGACTGTCTCAAAGAGCGTGATTCCGGTGACTTCCTCGTTCAGACACCGATCGAGAAACTGCCGACATTGGCCGGACTGCCCGCTCAGTCCGTAGACAAAGATGTTGGCATCGATGAAAATGAAGCTGTGGCCGGGTAGGTTGCGCAGCGTCGAGGTCGCCATGCTCAGAACTGATCTTGGAGCTCAGGGTCTTCGGCCACCCACTTCCATTCCTCCAGGACGCAACTGGATGGGTTCTTCTTTATAGAGAGCCGCGCGAGCTTTGGCAACACGTTCTGCCTTTCCCTCTGGCGTGAAACCGTTAGAGTGGTCGGCTCTGATCATTGGAACGCCGCCTTTCCGGGCAGATTCCTTGCGCCGCAGGCGCCGTAGCGGCAGCTACCGCCTTTCTTCTTCGGGGTCAAAGGCGGCAGCTATGCTGCCGCACTCCATCTATAATGGCGTCGACCCTGTCAAGCAAAAACTTGAAGACACTTCCCCCCTCGCGAGCCGGGACCCTTTTTCTTCGACATCGTT
>Ga0209039_10004137_pt1 | contig 10795 bp, 9 predicted proteins | sample BogFormECP12_OM1_FD_188238 | JGI IMG/M metagenome (GOLD analysis project Ga0209039, IMG submission 188238) | Bog forest soil microbial communities from Calvert Island, British Columbia, Canada - ECP12_OM1 (SPAdes) (version 2) | ecosystem: Environmental > Aquatic > Freshwater > Wetlands > Bog ... | reverse complement strand
GTAAGTCTGGGGTCCCGCCTGCCTGAACGCGCTCCATTGCTCCCCAGCTGCTGGCCGCGCTCTCCAGCTGCCAGGAATTCGATTCTCCCATCGACCATAGCGGACGAAGAACCGAGGAGTCCCGGCTCACGATCAGCAGCTGTACTGTTTCCACTATTTTTTGTGCCATGGCTTTAATCTGACATTTTCCAAGATGGCCTTCATCATGAGAATTGCACGAGCGCGGGCTGTCGTTGATCTACATGCGCTCACCGTAGGTATTGAAGCGTGTACGGGTACGCAGCGATCCGACGCAGCCTGCGCCGCCAGCGACTAAGATTGGACGGCAGGAACCTCACAGGGAGAAGAAGAGGTGGGTGGGGGCTCGTGGCCGGCATTGTGTTTTGATCTTCCATTCTCCACGTTCGGCAACCATGTGCTTTCAACCGCGGTAGCCCACTGTTTGGCGGGACCATTGCGGCCTATGTCCACGTACTCAAAGTCCGCCGATCGTGCGACCTCGGGATTGAGCAGATTGCGGCCGTCGACGATCACCGGCACCTCCATCAGTTCATGCAGGCGAGGGAGATCCAATTCGCGATATTCCTGCCAGTCAGTCAGGATCAGCAGGGCGTGGGCCTCGCGTGCCGCTTCGTAAGGCGAGGAACAGTATTCTAGGTGCTCGGCTTGAGGTGGGAGCTCCTGTCGGGTGGCCTCCATGGCTTGAGGATCGTGCACTCGCAGCCGGGCACCCTCCTCCAGCAGCGTTTTCACAATGCGCAGTGCCGGAGACTCCCGAATGTCATCGGTTCCGCCCTTAAAAGCCAAACCCAGCACGCCCATCTTCTTGCCCTGCAGCACCCATACGGTCTGCCGTACTTTCTTCAGAAACACCTCGGCGCGCCGAAGGTTGATGTTCTCGACTTCCTTAAGCAGCCCGCAATCAACTCCGTGCTCGCGCGCCAGATGCATGAAGGCACGAAGATCCTTGGGAAAACAGTAACCCCCGAAACCGATGCCGGCGTTCAGAAACTCACGCCCGATACGAGGATCGAGTCCCAGACCGAGTGCCACCTGGCTGACATCGGCGCCGACCGCTTCGCAGATGTCGGCCACCATGTTGATGAAAGAGATTTTGGTGGATAGAAAGGCGTTTGCCGCGTGCTTGGTCAGTTCCGCGGTGCTAATGTTGGTAAACAGCATCGGGCAGCCGAGCGGTTGATAGAGTCGCTCCAGCAAGGCACGGGCCCGTTCCGATTCGACTCCCACTACGACGCGGTCAGGATGGAAGATGTTCTCGACGGCTTTCCCTTCCTGCAGGAACTCAGGATTCGAGGCCAGGTCGAACTCGGCGTGCAGTCCGCCTGGAGCATCGGCAAGCTTCGCAAACCGGGCCACGGTCTTCTTGATCCACTGCGCCGTGATCGCCGGCACTGTGCTCTTCTCCACAATCAGCTTGTAACCGTTCAAGTTGCGGGCGATGATGCGGACTATGGCTTCTACCTGGCTGAGATCGGCTTCACCGCTGTCTTTCTGCGGAGTGCCAACGCAGACAAACAAGATGGTGGCTGCGCGCACGGCCTCCTCCACGCATGGAGTAAGCGTCAACCGGCCACTGGCCAGACCGCGGGCCAGCAGATCGCCGAGGCCGGGTTCGTAGAACGATGCTTGACCGGACTCGATCATCGCTACCTTTGCGGCGTCATCGTCGGCGCCAATCACCTCCCAACCCATCTCGACAAAGCCAAGCGCCGTTGGTAGGCCCACATGCCCAAGGCCTAGCACAGCAATGCGCCGCTGGTCCGAGCTAGATCTATCGCTCAAATCGACCTCCCTGCTTTCTCCTGACGTCGGTCTTACCCGCACCAGAGCTCTCATCGGTTCCGTTTCTTTAGCTCCCGACGCAGCACAACTCAAGACGTCGATTGAGCAAGTCCTGCATCGGCCAGAAGCGCCTGTCAGCACGCCTCGTGAGAAACTGGTTTAATGGTTGCTTGGAGGGACACTTACGGCTGAAAAATGAAAACCGGCAGCCCTAGATTGGTTCGACGTCGTATCCTTCGATCCGCACGGCCAGAGAGCGCTGAACCGCGTCAATCGACACAACCAACGTTCTCTCACCGCTTCGGGCGACGAGAATTCCCTCTACACCGTCTAAAGCACCGCTGCGAATGCGTACACGCTGGCCAATCTTGAGAAATGGATGCGAACAGAACGGCAGTTGCTCTGCCACCAGCTTTCGAACTGCATCAATCTGATCTTCGGGAATCGGAATCGCCTGTCCGCTAGAGCCAACGAACCGCAGTACGCCGTCAAGCAGAAGCACTTGAAGGCGATGCTCGTTGCGCGGCAGTAATCTTGCGAAGACATAACAACTGAACAAGGGCAGCTCGACAATTTTCCGCCGGTCGCTCCAGCGATGCACGCCTCTGATCAAAGGCAGAAAAGTCGCTATCCCTTTGTCGCGGAGCCGTTGCGCAACCACTTTCTCATGCCGAGCTCGCGTCTGCAGCGCGAACCATTGTTCGACTTCATCGCCGGCAACCAAGGGGAGAATCGCCGGCGACTCGGGTGAGACCCAAGATTGATGGCTGGCACTCATAGCTTCGCCCTCTCAGTCACATCGTGACTCCACTTTAGGATCCTTCAGATCCGTTCCGTGGGATCTATCCACAGAAACCGTTAGCATCAACTCGCTTCAGTCAAATGTCCTTTGACCTTCGCGAGCGATGCTTTGACTTCGGCAAGGAGGCTTTTGGCAATGGGCCGGTCACTTGCTGAGTGACTGCAGGGTAGGACCAGATGCAGATTGTTGCAAGAGGTACAAGGTCTCCCGGAAGCTTGACCCAATTAGCTATAGAGAGAAACGTCTGGACACAGAGAATGTGAACTCAGAGAAACATTTCTCTATGCAACAGAGATTGGGCATACGTTTTCGATGCTTCCAAGATTTTCAAGCCCACAGGTTCCGACCTCTCAACAGCAAGTCGGGCTGCGGACGGAGGACTTGAGGACGCTATTCTTTTATGACATAACTTGGATTATTCAACAAATGTTGAACCTTCCGGGTGTTTCGGCGATTGCGAAGGCTTGACCCCAAAAGTAGCCAGCCTTTCCATGGTGTAGCACTAGTGCGCCACATCTGTGCCTCAGGATAGCACCATAGTTGTGTAAAGACTCGTGCTTCCCATTCCGGCAAAGATTGCAAAAAAAAGTGCACATCGCTAACGATTTTTGTTTCATTTTGAGCGAAATCATTGTATGTTTTTTCATCCAAGCATTTCCCCCAAGAATTTGAGGAGCGCTTTGAGTGCGTGTTTGTGTTAAGTTTGTTTATTGTCGTAAGAGTCCCCCGATGAAGATTTTTCGATTGTAACCGTCCTGGCCGAGGTTTGAAAAACATTCGTTAGGAGCTCACTAAATGCGCCATCAATCCACGTCCGACCTGATACGTGTGCTGGTCAGTGACGATTCGCGAGTCCACACGGAGCTGCTTGCCGACGCCCTGAGACGCGACGGCCGCTTGCAAGTGGCCACCGCCGCCTCGGGGTCCGAAGGCCTCATAGGGCGTCTTAGCAACAACAACATCGACGTTCTTCTCCTCAGTTCGAACTTGGATGAGCAACCGGGTCGCGGGTTTGAGGTGCTGCGAGGTCTGGGTTCCTTGTCCTGCCATCCACCCGCCGTGATGCTCTTGGACTCCTCGAAGCACGAGATGATGCTGGAGGCTTTTCGTGCTGGTGCGCGAGGAGTGTTCTGCAAGCAAGAATCGGCGGAGATATTGAGCAAGTGCGTTCGCAAGGTTCATGAGGGGCAGATTTGGGCTAATAGTGAACAGATGGCTGCCCTCGTGCAAGCTTTGGCTTCGTCGCATTATGTCCGCGCGGTAGATGTACGGGGTACAAATCTGCTTTCCAAGCGCGAAATGGAGATCGTTCGTTGTGTGGCCGAAGGATTGACCAATCGGGAGATTGCCGGGCGATTGGGCCTGAGTCCGCATACCGTCAAGAACTGCTTGTTTCGGGTGTTTGACAAATTGGGCGCATCCAGCCGCGTTGAGCTCCTTTTTATGACTCTGAGTCAGAATCAGCAGGCGGAATCGGCCTCACAACACCTCCTCAAGAACCAGCTTGATAAGAATTTCCTGGACGGCCCCACTTTGATTGCCTGCCAGCAGGCCGCTGAAGAAGGGGTCCTGATCGCGCAACTCGCGCTTGCCGAATTCTACTCCGCTCATGGAACGGGCCCGAATGATGCAATGCGTGCCTACATGTGGTGGTCGATTGCCAGTGAACAGATGTCCCGAGCTTGCGCAGAAGTAACCAAAGGGATGACCGTGGATCAACTGCTAAAAGCCGAACAATTCGCCGCTGACTGGCTCGAAAAGCTAGTAAAAATCTCTCCGATATCAGAAGGGAAGAAGTCCAACAATCGTCTGTCCGCCTGACCGGCAAGTCACCGGTCTATCTGTGCGTCCGCGCACGGCATTGAGCGCACACGGTGACCCCAATCTGCTCTACGTCGCTACCTGAATGGCTCCGGAGTTCGAGGTAGCATACCTACAAGTGGTGCTGAAGTGCCTCCCACCACAAAACTGGCAGGGCCAGCCGTCAGTTGGAACCATCTTTTCTCACACTATCTGGTCTTCTTAAGTAGGAGGTGTTAACAACGTGGCTCATGTTCTTCAGCTGCTGAGAGCCTCAGATCGCTTGCGGGACGGATAAGCACGAGGTCCAGCGTTACGCGGACCATCGCCGGTCTCCCTCGTTCCGATCGTAAGGACTTTCCTTGTTCAGGAAGTCGGCGGCCATTTGTTTGGCCTGAAGTACTTGTTCCATGGTCATCTCTTTGGTTGCGTGTTCACGAGCCTGCGATATCTGCTTACCGACAATCGCGTACCACCCGTAGGTTTGCAACGCGTCTTCTGGGCTTGCTCTACGAGCTGAGTGGAATTGAGCCAGAGCGAGTTGCGCGATCAGTATTCCCTGGTCAGCGGCTTTTTGACACGCGACCAAACTAGCTTCGTCCGGTAGGCTCTGATCGCCGTGGTTCTCCAGAGCGGGTTTGAATACCGATTGTGCAGGGCGATCCTGGCTCAGGGTCATAAACAGCAGTTCAACTCGGCTCGAAACGCCCAATTTGTCAAATATTCGAAACAGACAATTCTTGATCGTATGCGGACTCAAGCCTAATCGTTCCGCAATCTCTCGATTCGTCAGCCCCTGGGCTGCTGCGTGAACGATCTCCATCTCGCGTTTGGAAAGCAGACTCCTGCCTCGCGCATCTACGGCGCGGACATTGTGCGAGGAAGCCAACGCTTCCACCAGCACAGCCATCTGTTGACTATTAGCCCAGATCTGCCCCTCGTGAACTCTGCGCACGCACTTGCTCAATATCTCCATGGATTCGTGCCGGCCGAACACTCCTCGCGCACCAGCACGAAAGGCTTCTATTATCACCTCACGCTTCGAGGAGTCGAGTAGCAGCACTACCGATGTTTCACTATATGAGGAGCTCAAGGCCCGCAGAACCTCAAACCCGCGACCGGGTTGTTCATCCAAGTTCGAACTGATGAGGAGGACGTCGACGTCATTTTGGGTTACGCGTGCTATGAGGCCTTCAGAACCTGAAGCTGATGTGGTTACTTGCAAGCTGCCGTCACGTCTCAGTGCATCGGCGAGCAACTCAGTGTGGAATCGCGTATCGTCGCTCACAAGTACGCGAATCGAGGTCGATATGGATTGATGGCGCAAAGTGGTCTCCAAACGAGTTGGTCTTTTACTTGCTCTGCATCTCGAAAGGCGGGGAGCAGCTGCGCCATGCAGCTGCCCTCACCCGGGAGCGCGTTCTGCGGCCAGCCAGTTCGAACGCGCTCCCAAAACGGCTCTTTGTGTCGAAATTCGGGGCCCATAATGCCGTTATCAGGCTGGGTGGCGATTAGGGGATGCGTCTCTCCCGAAGAGCAGGTCTCTGAGGTATGCTCAATTTCCCGCTCTGATGAGTAACAATGCGCCGGGTGACGTTAGCGATCAATACTTGCGGTGTCATTTTGAGGTAAGTTGGAGGTCAGCGGCTAAGCGTCTGAAAAGCTGGAGTTTAGCAGGGGATATCAGCGAACAAAAAAGTAATTTGCGTAACGAAATCGGGTGTATAATCGCCGCGATTCTTGGGTAATCGCATTGACTACTACGCAGAAACTCTTACGTTTCGGGGTGTACGAGTTAAATCTCACGACGGAAGAGCTGCGCAAATGCGATATGCCGATCAAGCTTGCGCCGCAGCCTTTCACAATCCTGGCTTTGCTCGCCAGCCGGGCAGGACAAGTAGTCACCCGGGAAGAAATCCAAAAGCAAATCTGGGGCGACAGCACCTACGTTGACTTTGAGCACGGTCTGAACCAGTGCGTGAAGCAAATCAGGGGGGCGCTCAATGACAATGCCGACCGGCCAGTCTATGTAGAAACGGTGCCGCGACATGGGTACCGCTTTCTGGCGCCGGTTGTCTCCAAAACCATTCTGGCTCCGCCTCCTAGGGTAGTGGAATCGAAGTCTGGGGTCGCGACGGTGCCAGGTGACGTGGTAGCGGCTGCGGCACCAGCCAGTGGCCGTACCGCGACCGCTATCTCGCTTGGCGATGCGGGTGCTGCGCCGCTAGCTGGAGCGACGGCTACCGCGGCTCCGCCTCGGGTCGTACCCAAGCGTGAAGCGCGCTCGCACGTCGTGCTATTTCGGTTGGCGATTGCCCTGGCAGTGCTGGGTGTGTTGGCTGCGGCGGCCGTGTACTGGCGTTCCCGCAAGATTTCGGCGCTGACCGCAAAGGACACGATTGTCCTGGCCGACTTCAAGAACTCCACCGGCGAGAAGGTATTTGACGATATCTTGAAGCCGGCCCTGGAATTTCAGTTGGAGCAGTCGCCTTTCTTGAAGTTGCTTTCTGACCAGAAGGTGAACGACACGTTGCGGATGATGGGCCACGCTGCAAACGAACCGCTGACCCCGGAAATCGCACGTGAGATATGCCTGCGGACCAACAGCAAGGCGTTGTTGGGGGGCACAATTGCTGCCTTGGAAGGGCACTACCAGATTGAACTGAAGGCGACCAATTGCGAGACGGGCGACACTTTGGCCGGGAGCGAGGCGGAGGCGGAGAGCCGGAGCACGGTGTTGAAGGCAATACGGGCGGTCGGTAATGACATGCGGCAAAAGCTGGGGGAGTCGCTGGCCTCGGTGAAAGAGTACGACCAGCCGTTGGAGGAGGCCACGACGCCTTCTCTGGACGCTCTCCAAGCTCTCAGCCAGGCGCGGAGAGCCCAGATAACAGGCAGTGATCCCATTCCTGATTTCAAGCGCGCCCTGGAACTGGACCCGAAATTTGCTGCAGCCTACGCTGGGCTGGGCACTGCCTACGACAATCAAGGCCAGTCCATGCTGGCAGTCCAGAACTACAAGAAGGCCTACGAGCTGCGCGACCGGGTTAGCCAGCACGAACGGTTTTACATCGAGGCCAACTACGCAGACAAGGTCACTGGTGAACTGGAAAAGGCCGATCAGATCTACGCAGAGTGGATTCGGATCTATCCTGATGATTATAAGCCGCACAACAATCTGAGCCTCGACTACAGGTCGTTGGGCCAATACGAGAAGTCCGCCGATGAGGCTCTGGAGACAATCCGGCTCCTCCCGGAGCAGGTCTTCGGTTATGTGAACCTCGCAATTGCCTACAACGCCCTCAACCAGTTGGACAAGGCAAAAGCCACTTATGATGACGCGGAAGCCCGGAAACTGGATTTCGTCTATCTGCGAGCGGTTCGATATTTCACGGCGTTTCTTCAGCGCGACGACACGGTCATGCAGCAAGAGGTAGAGTGGGCGATGGGCAAGCAATACGCTGAAGACCTGCTGCTCGCAACCGATTCTGATACCAAAGCCTACTATGGAGAATTTCAAAAGGCCCGAGAGCTCTCGGAGCGAGCCGTGCAATCGGCCAAACACGCTGCCTCCCCGGAAACTGAGGCCTCGTGGAAAGTGAATGAGGCGCTGCGGGAGGCCGAGATTGGCAGTTCGGCCCAAGCACACCGATTGGCGGCGGAGGCTTTGACGCTCAGTGCAGGAAAAGACATAGCAGGGCGAGTGGCGCTGGTATTTGCCCGCTCAGGAGATACTGCACAGGCGCAGAACCTGGTTGACAAGTTCGATAGCGAGTTTCCGCATGACACCATCATGCAGTTTTATTACCTGCCGAGCATTCGGGCGGCCATCGAGCTTAGCCGGCACAATCCGCAAAAAGCACTCGAAGTGCTGCAGGACGCCATGCGATACGAGATGGGAAGTCCCTCGTCGTTCGGAAATCTCTACCCGGCTTATCTGCGCGGGGAGGCTTACTTGAGCGCACGCCAAGGGCAGCAAGCGGCGGTAGAGTTCCAGAAGCTGATCGATCATCCCGGTGTGGTGTTGAACTTTGTCACCGGTGCGGTGGCGCATTTGCAACTGGCACGTGCTCAGGTCATGATCGGCGACAAAGAAGCGGCGCGCAAGTCGTATCAGCTCTTCCTGGAACTGTGGAAGACCGCCGATCCGGAGCTGCCGCTCCGACAGGCCGCACAGGCAGAATATAGGAGGTTGAACTAACGAAATTTGCGACACGGAACTCATCTGGAACAATGTTGCAAACCCGTGCACAGCAGTGACCCCGAACTGATGGTTCTAGGGTACTTAGTATGGAAATAGAATTGCGGAGTTATTTTAAGCTCTCTGAACTGAGATCTGGGACCCCGTTAGCAACCTAAGGCAGGATCGCTTCACCGCAGAAGGGGTACCTTTATGCAAATCCTTCGTTCCCTCACGGTCCTCTGTCTAGCCCTGACCGTCGCTCCGGCGTACGCCCAGATCATTTACAGCAACGGTCCAGTCAACGGCAATGTTGCCGCGTGGCAAATCAACGACGGCAAGATCATAAGCGACTCCTTCAGCTGTTGCCGATACAGCAGCAACGGCCCGAACGGCGGGATCGCGGCGGTGGCTGGCTTTGATTTCTATGTCTGGGCATTTCCGGGTGACACTCCGCTGACCGTGGATTGGTCGATCACGTCGGGGGAGAATGGCGGAACCGTCTTGGGATTTGGAACAGCTAACCTAAGCTCCCAGTTCCTCTTCACCAATGCATTTGGCTTCGATATCGATAAAGAGACAGCGAGCGGGTTGAACCTTCCCGTAGCCCTGGGTTCTGGTACGTACTGGCTGAACCTCCAGAATGCGACCACTCAGCAGGGCAATCCGTTGTCTTGGGATCAAAACAGCGGCCCGTCTCAGGCCTCATCTAATGAGGTGGGGACAATTCCTTCCGAGTCGTTCGACATATTCGGCCCTGGCGGGTCGACCCCCGAGCCGGGCAGTATTGTGCTTCTTGGCTCCGGGATGCTCGTGCTGGCACAGGCCAGGCGTCTCAAGTCGAAGTTTTGGTCTAACTCCCGCATCAATTAATTATCCGCGCCGCGCTTAGTCGGAAGTGCTTGTTGTGCCACCGAGCCTGGCTGGCTTGCGTGCCCATGGGTATTGCAGTTGCTTCTCAGCCCATTCTGACCGACTTCCGCGCTGGCCCGTCCTTACTATAAGCGTTCAATGCTGGGAAATGAGTCGAAACCTGGGGTCGAAACTTTAAGATTTGCTCGATGCCATTTTTTCCACGACGGACAGATGTACCGCGTCGCGAGCCGACAAGCGTCGATATTGCAGAACGACCTGCGAGAGTCGCCGTCGCTGACCATCATCGAGCTGCTGCAAACGTCGCGGCGCGCTCGTCAGCTACAACGATCCCTATTTTCCGGCGGTAGGAAGTGGCCGCAGACACGACTTGAACTTGACATGTGCCCCGCTCGATAAGCTGGATGAGGATGACTGCGTGATCATAGTGACCGATCACAGCGACTACGATTATCCGGGTATCGTGCGCGAGTCGAAGCTGGTGGTGGACACGCGCAACGCCACCAAGGGCATCGATTCACCCAAGATTGTCCGCTGCTAGTACGCGGGCTAAGCAGGTAAAGGCATTGCCGATTTCGCCGCTCTCAAAAGTGGGGGCGGGTGAAAAAGCAAAAGGAACGACGTAGCGTCGTTCCCCTTTACGCATCATCTCCGATTACGAGGAGGAAAGCCAAGATACAGGCTACAGAAGCCAAATCAGGCCATGCCGGCCGCTGCCCTCTGGCGTCGGACGTAGAACATGGCTCCGAAACATGAGATACCAGCGAGAAGCAAGTAAACCAAAGGTTCACCCCCCTCCGGCACGCCCCACATCTCCTGCGGTCCACTTGGCGACTGGTCGACTGGTGTGTAGAGCCAAAGGTTCGCGAATTGCAGCAAGCCGTTTGCACCGTTCAAACCCGTATAGAAGGCAAATGCTTGGTTCGTCCACTTGTTATCAGTGCCTGCCGTTCCCTTGCTACTGATGTACCACATTGCCTGCGAAATCAAAGATAGATCGGCTGTATAGGTGGGATCGGAGGAGGGCTTGAGAACAAACATCTGATTCGCCAGCCACGCCAGCTCCGTATATCCCACAAGCCCAATCGTACTACCAAACTGCGTCGAGTTTATGTTGCTGCTGTCCAAGTTCGCAGCGTTGATCCCGTTGGCGGACCATTGCTGATTGTTGCTAATGTTATGGTAGTAGTCGTCGCATATCATTTGAGTGTTTTGGCCGTTGATCACTGCACCGTAAAGGCCAGTTCTATCGTTGCCATAATTATCGCCGTAGGTGGACAACGAATCCACAAACGTAATCGAGGTGTTTGAACCAAAAGCGGAAGACACCGCGAACA
>Ga0209039_10004136_pt1 | contig 10796 bp, 9 predicted proteins | sample BogFormECP12_OM1_FD_188238 | JGI IMG/M metagenome (GOLD analysis project Ga0209039, IMG submission 188238) | Bog forest soil microbial communities from Calvert Island, British Columbia, Canada - ECP12_OM1 (SPAdes) (version 2) | ecosystem: Environmental > Aquatic > Freshwater > Wetlands > Bog ... | reverse complement strand
ACAGAGGCGCGGCCTTCTTTCCAGCCCTCAAGCCGCCTCTGGATGTTTTCGACCATCACCGCGGTGCCTTCCACGATCATGCCGAAATCAAGCGCGCCCAACGAAAGCAGGTTCGCAGGGATGTGTCGCAGGTCGAGCAGGATTGAGGCAAAGAACAGGGAGAACGGAATCGTCGCCGCCACCAGTAGCGCCGACTGCACGTTTCCGAGGAAGAAGAACAGCACCAGCACGACCAGCAGGATGCCCTCGGTCAGGTTGTGCAGCACGGTGTGGGTAGTTAGATGAACCAGGTCGTCGCGGTCGATGTGGGGGACGATCGTCACACCCTTGGGCAGGACGCGAGTATTGAGGAACTCGACCTTGGCATCGATGTCGCGCAACACGGCCTCTGCTTCCGCACCCTTTCTCATCTGCACGATGCCTTCGACAACGTCATTGTTGTCGGTGACCCGGCCATCGTCGTGACGGATGGCCTTGCCCAGCCGCCCGAGACGGATTTTCGCTCCTTGTGTAACCACCGCGACATCGCGAATACGCACTGGCGTGCCATTTTTTGCGGTAATGACGGTGGCGCCAATGTCTTCGGTGTTCTGCATCAAGCCCACGGCGCGGACGTTATAGGCCTGCTGGCCCTTCTCGATGAAGCTGCCGCCGCCGTTGACGTTGTTGTTAGCCAGGGCTTGTTCGACCTGCGCCATGTTCAGGCCGTACGAGACCAGTTTGTCGGGATCAATCTGCACCTGGTACTCGCGCGTCTGACCGCCGAAGATCGAAACAGCCGCGACGTTGGGTACCGACATAAGGTGCTTGAACACCACCCAGTCCTGCAGGGCTTTGAGGTCCATCACGTCAAAACGCGGGTCGGTGCTCTGCAGCGTGTAGAAGTAAATCTGCCCGGCGGGGCTGAAGTCGGGGCCGATCTGCGGGCTCAGTCCCGGAGGCAGATTGACCAGAGTGAGCTTCTCCAGTACCTGCTGGCGGTTCTGCAGGTTGTCGGATTCGTCATCGAACAAGATGGTGATGAAGGAGAGGCCGGAGATCGAGGTGGAGCGCAAATGCGTGAGGTGCGCCACGCCGTTCAACTGGGTCTCGATGGGGATGGTGACCTGCTGTTCCACTTCTTCGGCGGCGCGCCCCGGCCACTGGGTAATAACCCAGACGTATTTGTCGGCCACATCGGGGTAGGCCTCGACCGGCAGATTGTGGAACGAGATGATGCCCCAGATCAGCAGCAACACGCCCAGCGCGAGCACAAGCATGCGGTTGCGCAGGGCGAAATTGACCAGAAACTCGATCATTCGCTACTGCTCCTCGGCCGAGCTGGCGAACTGCAGGGCGTTGGCGACCACCTTTTCACCGGGTTTCAACCCTGAGAGCACCTGAATCGTGCCGTCGCTGGCCTGCGGCCCCAATTGCACACTCTCCCGGCGAAACTTCTTGTCGCCAGCGGGCAAAAACACCCAGTCCTTGTCGTGCAAGTGGACTACCGCTGCGCCGGGAATTACCTCGCGCTCGGTCGCCTTCACCGCTTTGAAGGTGGCGGTAACGAACATGCCAGGTCGCATGATTCCCTGCGCGTTGGGCAACTCGATGCGGACCTTGGCCGTGCGTGTCGTGGGATCAAGTACGGCGCTGATGTTTACGACTTTGCCCGGAAAGGTGCGGTCAGGATAGGCGTTCAGCGTGATCTGCGCGGTGTCGCCCACCTGCACACGCGAGAGGGTATCTTCGTACACGTCGCAGAGAACCCAGACGGTCGAGAGATCGGCAATGGTGAAAAGGTTGGGCGAGTTGTCCAGCGACTTTACCCCGGTGCCGCCGGTGATCTGCTGGTCTACGATCCAGCCCGAGATGGGCGCGACCACGGGAAGCAGAGGCGACGGATTATTCACGTTGCCGCCGAGAACCTTCACGTGCTGCGCTGCCGTCTGCACGTCGACCTTGGCCTTGGCATCGGCGTCTTGGACGGTTTCGAGGTCGGCCAGCGCGATGGCTCCTTTGTCGTAGAGCAGTTGCGCGCGCGCCAGTTGCTTGGCCGCTAGTTGCTCGTCGGCCTTGAACTTCTGGTAGTCGGAAAAGGCCTGCGAGATGTCAGGACTGTTAATCAGCAAAAGCGTCTGGCCCTTGTTTACGTAATCCCCCAGCTTGGCCTTGATGTCCACAACGCGTCCTCCGCCGAGCGAAACCACGGGCACGGTACGGTTCACATCGGGAGCGATGACGCCGTTCACGTGCAGTTCATCGGTGACCTTGCGTAGCTCCACGTCCACCAGCGGAAATTGTTCAGGGTGGGGCATAGTGAATACGTTGGGGTCGCTGTTGGTCTCGACCTTGCCTTCGGCGGGGTCGGCGGATTTGCTGGAGCAGCCGGCCAGAGCAAGAGCAGCCAATAACGCCAGCAGTCCGAAGCCGGGGCGCAGGCAGCCACGCGGTTGCGAGTATTTGCAATTCAGCATCGAGAGTTCTTTCATCCGGTATCAGGCCGATTGGGCTGGTCCGCAGGAACCACCGCCCGCAACCGGCCCTTGGAAATGCAATAGAACGCTAACATTACGCCGCGAGGCGGCGCGGTGACGCAACCTGATCAGAGAGAGGGAGGAGCGCGCCCGATGCGGGGAAGTCGTTTGCGCACAAGCACACGGGCGGCACTGACATCCGGCCGCCGCCATTTCAGCACAAGGAGAGAGGAAAGCAGATAGATTGCCAACAGCGCCGGCAGCGTCCCGTCGGGCGGGGTGATGTGATCTTGCTGAAGTGGCGCCACCAACTGGTGAATCCGCTTGCTGGCATCCTCAAGTACGGCTTGCGTGGGATGCAGGTCGTCGCTGGCCGAGACTACAGGGAATAACAACACCAGCATGCAAGTCAACGCCAGCAGCGCCTTGAGGTATGGCACCCGTGCCGTCCAGGTGCAGGAGCGGCGCCGGCGCTGGAAAGCCGACAGCGCCATCAGTGCCACCGTGACCCACACGAGATTGAGCAGCAATTCCATAAATTGCGGTTGTCGCCAGTTTATCATCGCGAAGCGTGCGCTACTGGCCGTTTAGCCCGGCCGACATTACCATCCAAGCAGGTTTCTCGTAAATTCCGCATAAATTCGAGAGAACCCTCGCAAGAAACACTCTCTGCTCGCGTTTGCGCGTCTTTGTATCGCACGAATACCTACACTAAAGAATGCCCGGCTGAGGCTAACGTGCCATCCATCCGGTGGTAGGCTCTGGAGCCATATGGCGCTATGGTATTCACCCGCAACCGTTATGATTCTTTTAGCTCACTTCCCCAAGGATGGTGCAATGATTCGATCAAAGCGTCTGCTGGCAGCCGTGCTGTTCGCGGCCGTGCTCAGCGGACTGATGACAGCTCAAACCCCGCCACGAACTCCCGAAGACAAGCAGGCCTACCGCAAGGCCATGGAGACAGCCGACCAGCAGATTGCCGGCGAGGTCAAGGCCCGCTCCGAGCTGATGAAGAACCTGGAGTACCTGACTACGCAGATCGGCCCGCGCTTGACGGGTTCGCCGCAAATGCAGCAGGCGAGCGACTGGACCCTGAAGCGCTTTCAGGATTACGGCGTGGAGACGCACTTGGAGACGGCAGAGATCGCTCATGGTTGGACGCGTGGCGTAGAAACCGCCGAGATCACCAGTCCTATTCAGCGTCGCATCGGCATCCATGCCTACGGCTGGAGCAAGGCCACGAACGGCGAAATCACGGGTCGCGTTATAGCACTGAACATCACAAAAACCTCGGACCTTGACGAATTCAGCGGCAAGCTGAAAGGCGCAGTTGTGATGCTGCGCAAACCGTATGACATCTCGCAGGAAGATCCAAATCCGCAAAATGCTTACGATGCTGTCATTGCTCCTCCGCACGGTGTCCCTAAACCCAACCAGATGGGATGGCGTGACCGCCTGCAACTGCTGAAGCAAGTAGCTGCGCAAGGGCCTACGTTGGTGCTATCCGATAGCGGACTGCCCGATAGCCTCTTCAATATGACGGGAGGCTTCGACCGCTATGCTCCCAGCGAAGTACCTCTGGCATTCCTGACCCATGAGAATTACGACCTCATCTACCGCCTGTTGCAGACAGGACCCGTGACGATGAAGGCCAACCTGCAGGAAACCTTTAGCGACAAACCGGTGCCCGCCTCGATCACGGTGGCGGAAATTAAAGGCTCGGAGCTGCCGGACGAACGCGTCATCATCGGCGGGCACCTCGACTCATGGGACCTCGGCCAAGGCGCTCTCGATAACGGTACCGGCGCCATGGCGGTGCTGGAGGCTGCGCGCACCCTGAAAGTGCTGGGTTGGAAACCGAAGCGTACGATCACTTTCGTCCTCTTTACGGGAGAGGAGCAGGGCGGCATCGGCGCAGACACCTACGTAAAGAACCACTTCGCTGAGCTCCCCAAAACCGACGCCGTGCTCATTCACGACACTGGTACCGGCCGGGTCTTCAGCATCGCGCTGGAGAATCTCTGGGAAACCGGGCCGCTCATGTCGGAAATCTATTTGCCGCTACAAGAGGTTTTTGACCTGCAGCCGCTGAGCACCCGCAATTTCGGCGCCTCCGACCATGAGCAGTTTCTCGACAAGGGAGTGCCAGCATATTTCTGCCTGCAGCTTCCGGCGCACTATCGCGAGGCCCATCACAGCCAGACCGACACCTTCGACAAGGTAATCCCTGAGCAGATCAATCAGGGAGCTGCCCTGCTCGCGGCATGGGCGTGGAACGTTTCGGAAATGCCGCCGGCGCTGCCTCACCACGCCGCACGCCCCCCGGAGGACTAGCCTCTTCACGGATTCTCGACCTTGCCGCTCTTGACGCTGCGGAAGATGGCATCCAAAATCCGCTGATTTGAGAGGCCGACCTCGCCGGGAACCTCGAAGGGTTGGCCCGACTCGACAGCCGCGGCGAACGCCTCCACCTGCGAAGTGTAGGCGTGGGCGTTCGTCACTTCCCTCCGCTCCGCGATATCGAACCCTCGACGATGCTCGAGTATTACAAGATGTTCCACGTTCAACGCATTGACAGCAGACAGGATACCGTCTTCTCCTGTTACCTCGAGCAAGGTCTGGTATGGGGCGCGGGCAGAGACCGACATGGTCGCCAGTGTGCCTCCATTGAATTGAAAAAGCGTCGTGCCCGAAGCCTCCACTGACCAGTGCTGATCGTAGTGGGCCTGGGCCATTACGCTGTGTACGTCGTCGTTGAGGACATACTTCAGAGTGTCGAAACAATGCACGCCAATGTCGGCCAGCGGACCTCCGGTGGCCAGAGTTGGGTCGTTGATCCAAGTTCGGGCACTGTTGAGCAGCGGAGCGACAAACGCCGCCCGGGCCAGCACGGGTTTGCCGATGGCTCCCGAGGCGACGCGCTCGCGAAACCAGCGCACGCTTGCCTCGAAGCGCATAACGTGAGCAACCCCCAACAGGACGCCAGCGGCACGGGCAACCTCCACCATCTGACTGGCCTGGTCTGCATTCATGGCCATTGGCTTCTCTACCAGAATGTGCTTCCCGTGCCTGGCAGCCTCGAGAACATCTGCGAGATGCAGCGCATCCGGGGTGGCCACGAAGACGACGTCCACGTCGGGACACGCGCACATCTCGCCTGTCGAGGTGAAGGCGTGGGCGATGCTGTACTCTCGGGCAGAAGCGCGGGCACGCTCGGGATCGCGGCGGGTTAGCGCCGTGACCGTGCAGTTCCTGGCGCAAGCGAAACCCGGCATCAGCCGCTTGACGGCGTGCAATCCGAAGCCAGCAATTCCGAAGCGGATCATGGAAACTCCCGATGTTGTGGATTGGCGGCGCGAACCGCCACGCGTTCCAAGATACCTTGAATTGCTATCATCGGGTCTGGCCGAACGCCAATGCACGCCGCTCACGCCAAAATTCGCACACTCTTCCTCGACGGTCCCACAGGACGCCTCGAGGCGCTGCTGAACGTCGGCTCCCCCAACGCGACCCATGCCGCCCTCGTCGCTCACCCGCACCCGCTCTTCGGCGGCACCATGCACAACAAGGTTGTCTTTCACGCGATGAAGGCACTGCACGCCTTCGGATTTCCCGTCCTGCGCTTTAACTTCCGCGGAACCGGGCTGAGCGAAGGCGTGCACGACGGACGTGACGAGGTCCGCGATGTAGAGGCGGCACTCGAATGGCTCAAGCGGGAGTTTCGGCTGCCCGTGGTGTTCGCGGGGTTTTCGTTCGGCGCGGCGCGAGGCCTGCGCGCTTGTTGTCCTGATCCGGACGTGCGGGCGCTGATTTCGCTGGGCACTCCGGTGGAAGCGGAAGGGTGCCTGTACTCATACAAGTTCCTGGCCTCGTGCCGCAAGCCCAAACTGTTTCTGAGCGGAGACCGCGACCAGTTCGGCCCGCACCAGGCTTTGGAGGACGTCGTCGCCAGAGCCGCCGGCCCGAAAGAACTGGTATTCATTCCCGGCGACCATTTCTTCGAAGGGCACCTGGCGGAAATGCGGATGACCATCGAGAGTTGGTTGCAGGAGCTGCTGGTGACAGAATGACGACCTCATCCTCACTTCCGCCCGATCCCAAGCTGATTTTAGAATTACGTGCGGCAGCGCGTGCGATCTTCGACCACGCGCTAGCGGAGTGCAACGTGGCGCGGGCGTTCGCGCGCGAGGTTCACTTCGACAATGGAGTCCTCCGCCTGGCTGGCGACGATTATGAACTGGCGCGATTCTCGTGCCAGGCAGTCGTCTCTATCGGCAAGGCCGCACACAGCATGGCCGAGGCCTTCGCTCAGGCCGTTCCGGCGAAGTTGGAAGGTATCGTCTCTTGTCCGGCGATGCCCCCGCAGCCCGTCGCCGGCCTTCGCTACTTTGTCGGCGGGCATCCCATGCCGAATGATGACTCGCTGCGGGCGGGGAAGGCGATCCTGGAGCTACTACGCGGTCTTCCCATGGACGCGCTGGTGCTTTTCTTCATCAGCGGCGGGGCGTCGGCCATCGCAGAGTGGCCGTTGGATGAGACTCTGACATTGTCAGATATCATCGCCACCAACCGCGTGCTCGTGCACTCCGGTGCACCGATTGCGGAGATTAACGCCATCCGCAAGCACCTTTCGGCCGTCAAAGGCGGACGCATGGCGCAGGCCGCGTCTCCGCGAACTCAAGTATCTCTGCTGATCTCCGACGTGCCGGATCACGCCCTCGACGCGCTGGCCTCAGGGCCGACCATGCCCGACAGCAGCACCACGGATGATTGCTACGCCATTGCGCAGCGCTATGACATGCGCGCGAACTTCCCCGCCCCGGTGCGGGCGATCTTCGCAACTCACGCGCTGCTGGAAACGCCAAAGGCTGGCGATGCGACGTTCGACCACAGCCGCTTCGTAACACTGCTTTCGAATCAGACCGCAGTCAACGCCGCCGTGGAAAGGGCCCGCGCGCTAGGCTTCTCCGTCGAGGTTGATAACTCTTGCGATGATTGGGACTATTCCCGCGCCGCAGACTATCTGGTCGAGCGGTTGCGACAACTTCGGCTGCGGTCGACCCGCTTGTGCCTCATCTCGGGTGGAGAAGTCACGGTGAAAGTCGGCGCCAGCTCAGGCGAAGGCGGGCGCAATCAGCAATTCGCGGTCTACTGCTCACAAAAGATCGCTGGCGAAGCGGTGACCGTGTTGAGTGCCGGGACCGACGGCATCGACGGAAACAGTCCTGCTGCGGGTGCGCTTGTGGACGGTACGTCGGTAGCGCGCGCCGGTCAAGCGGGTTTTGATGCTGCACGCGCGCTGAACGAGTTCAACGTCTTCCCGCTGCTCGAGGCGATTGGCGATGCAATTGTGACCGGTCCCACCGGTAACAACGTACGCGACTTGCGAATTCTGCTGGCCTATTGAGCTCTGGGTCCCAACTGCTCAAAAACCCACGACAGGTACTCCGCGCTGCCGCCGGCGATATCGAGTTCGACGCGCTCCGGCAACTCGTACGGATGCAGCTCGGCGAACGCCGCTGCAAGGTCGGCGGTGCGATCGGCGGAGGTCTTGATGAGCAGCAGGTACTCCTGTTCGTTCTCGACCTTTCCCTTCCAGCGATAGATGGAGCGGATCGGTCCGATGATGTTCACGCAGGCGGCAAGGCGGCGATCAACCAGCGCGCCTGCCAATTCTTCGGCTTTCTCATGCAGTCCAACGGTGGTGAGAACGATGCGGGCGTCCGCCATGCGAATACCTCCTGCGATGTTCGCGGGGAAAACGTTTCATTTCGAGACTCTAGCACCCAAATCCCGTTACTCGCGCGAGACGTGAGGTGTCAAGAACTGTGGAGATGGCGGCATTGGCGATGTTGGTTCCCGCGGGGACTTTCGCCTGCCCTTCGCTTGCGCGAGTTTTGCAATCGACGTTCACTAGCTCATATGGGTAGTGTGCGGTTTCGGCAAGGCTTGCAGTGATGCTTGAGGGTTTTGCCGCAACCATAGCTGATTTAGGCCCAAGCAAAAGGTAGGGATGGAACCGAAGAAGACAATCAGCACCTGGCTGCACCGCATGCGTCGCATTCTCGCGACCGCGTGCCTCGGCGTGCTCGCCATGATGATTGGCTACAAGGTGGTCTACGGCGCCAACGGTACCGTGGAATGGCGGGGCAAGAGGGCTGAATATCAGCGATTGCAGCACGACATTGAGCAGGCAAACGCCGAGCACCAGGCGCTGGAAGAGCGCGTCCGCAAATTGCAGAGTGACCGCAACACCCTCGTGAAAGAAGCGCGAGAAAAGCTGGGCTACGTGCTGCCGGGTGAAGTAGTACTGGTGCAGGCTCAGCCGAAGGCCGACGTGCGCAGCACTTCGGTGGCGCAAACAATTCCCTCTCCCAATCCGGCCGGCAAATAGGCTGCATTTTTTCTCCCCACTCCAATGAGGGTTGTTCCAAAGTTCTTCTGCGAAGTAGAATGCATCCTCGCTGCATAGTTGTGAATCCAAGTGCACAAATAGTGTTGACGGCAGTCCGCAGCCCAGTGCGGACAGGAGAGGAACGATGAAACGAATCGCTCTGATTGCAGTTGGGCTGATGCTGTTCACGGTGTGGGCCACGGCCAGCCCGGCGACCACAAGTTGGGATGGATGGATAAGTGACTCCAAGTGCGCTGCCAAGGGCGCGAATGCCGGGCACGCGCAGTGCGCGAAGAAGTGCGTCGAGGGCGGGGAGAAGCCGGTGCTGGTCACCGACAAGGACCAGAAGGTCGTCCCGATTGACAACCCTTCGGCGATTACCGGGCACGAAGGCGAACACGTGAAGGTGACTGGAACACTGACGGCCAGCGGCGCGGTACACGTGGACAAGGTTGCAGCGCTGACGAACTAGGGCTGCAGGGCAGGACCTCACAGGGCGGCTATGGCTGCCCTGTTGTTTTTGAGGCCGAATATCGACTATGACGCGTTAGCGACGGTGAAACCGGTCTGGTGAGGGGCGGATGGGCTCGACATGTGTGTTGGTGATGTATAACACAATAACGAAATAAATAAATATCACGACTGTTTAGAATCAATGGTTTAGAAGGAAATTGTTCGCATGTCATTGATTCATCAACTAGTTATACGTATCCAATTCTGCCCGTGGGAGTTAGCGGCCATTCTTTAGGGCTGGACGGCTAGGTCAGGCTGAATTCTGGAATTTTCAAAGAGCACGATTGCAGCACGCACTGGGCGCGCAGTGACCAGAGACACATATCCCTTGGCCCCATCGATCAAGTTGTAATGGATGGGCAAAGACGCCGCCAGAAAATTCAGCAGCGCAAAAAAACTAAAGTAACCACGGCGAACCAAAATGGGAATTGGCTCCGTGCAGTACGCCTTGCACCGAGCCAAAAGCACATCCGTACCCGACGGTTACAGTAATTGTTAAACAGGTCTAGAGATCCGCCGGAACTCCTGCGATTGCTAGTTTCAAGATTGGTCTGCCGATAAGAAACGGGCCCCGCACGGGGCCCGAAGGAGGAGAGTGGCCACGAATCGCTTCTACTTCTTGGCCCCGGCAATTTCCTGAATCATCTTTGCTGACGTGCCCGGCTCGTATACGCAGAACGGCTCCTCGGCGAGGAAGTCGCCGGTGGCGGCGAAGGCGCGGGCGCGGCATCCCATGCAGACGTGGCGGAATTCGCAGCAACCACACTTCCCTTTCAGGTTGTCGTCGTCGCGTAGCTGGTTGAAGACCACTGAGTTGGTCCAGATGTCGGCGAAGCTCTGCTTACGCAGATCGCCCGCCAGCGCGGGCAAGTATCCACAGGGGAAGACCTCTCCCTCATGCGAGAGAAAACAGACACCTGTGCCAGCCAGACAGCCCTTGGTCATGGCGTTCATATCGCTCGGGTGACCGCCCGGATGTCCAGTGTGGCCCACAGGCGAGCCCGCTCCTGGCCGGAGAGAGATTCCAGTCGAGCCAGGCATCGTCATGTCAGTGGGGCCAATCGGCTGCGGATGGTGCGCGATGGGAGCATCGGGCACCGGCTTTCCAGCGCGACGATCCGCCGCGCGGCGCTGCCGAGCTACGCGGAAATAGTGCGGCGCGCAGGTCGCCTTCATTTCAATGTCACCAGTAAGCGACTGGTCGTAGAACCAGTTCAACATGCGCTCGTACTCTTCCGGCGGAACCATCTGCTCTTCGGCAATGTCTACTCCGCAGCCCACCGGAACCAGCAGAAACGTGTGCAGCGCATCCGCGCCAAGGCGGCGCGCAAGATCGAGAACTGCGGGCAACTGGTGCGCGTTGTGACGAGCGATGGTCGTGTTGATCTGCACCGAAACGCCCACGTCCTGGAGATTGCGCATACCGTAAACGG
>Ga0209039_10004135_pt1 | contig 10796 bp, 9 predicted proteins | sample BogFormECP12_OM1_FD_188238 | JGI IMG/M metagenome (GOLD analysis project Ga0209039, IMG submission 188238) | Bog forest soil microbial communities from Calvert Island, British Columbia, Canada - ECP12_OM1 (SPAdes) (version 2) | ecosystem: Environmental > Aquatic > Freshwater > Wetlands > Bog ... | reverse complement strand
ATTTGTGAGAGCCCATAACTGACAACACCGGCGTTAACACAGTTAATATCAAGTTCTTTTGATAAATTGTAGAGATACGTCTCTTCCGCTAAACACAGTGAGCCGTATGTGAACGAGCACCCGAGGGCGATTGCCCGAGGTGGGCCGAGCGCCGCAACGTCCGTATCACCCGCGGGGATCCGAAACCCCTCGCCATCGGACCGTACAGGTATCTCCCCGACCGGGCAGATCTCGGCCCCTCGTGAGTTCGGGACGGGGGCAAACCCGAGGATTGGATCCGCGGCGAACATCCGGCCTCGCCACCAATAATGCATGCGCTTGGCATTGCGGTACAGGAGACAGGTTTCCGCGACCATGGTGGCAGAGTACAGCAACAATACAAAAAGCGTTAATACTGTAAACGAGAATATTATTTTTTTCTTGATACTCAAGGTTGGGACGTGGCCGCGTTGTAACGATGTCGCTCTCATATCCGTCGTCTGCCGTTGACAGTGGAAGTGGTCTGTTCACGGGGCTCGTGGCGTCCTGGGTCGGGCCGGATACACACCCCCAGCCTCAAGACAAGCATTACAATCGAACGCACGACACAAGTCGACAAGAGATTGGCTCATGGGCCCAGCAGGTATGCGTATTCATCCGGAACGACCGGCGTGTGGGGTGAGACCCGATGGAGCAGCACGGACACCCAGATACTGAGCAGGCCCGTTGTGACAATGGCAAACGGACGGTTCATCACCAGCCGGCGCCAGGGCGCGTGACGAGACAGAGCACGCGGCCAAAGGGCCAAGGCAAGCAGGACGAACAAACAACCAAGAAGTGTGCCCATCAAGGTGGCGCGGGCGACAGACGGCGAGATCGGATCTACCAACATTACAACATTCCTTGACGGCATAATCAACCCGTGGCGCGAGGCTGCCTGTCGAGCCGGGCGATGAAATGCAATGATCGGTCAAACAACCAACTTGCCGGCCAGGGGTAAAGGCCCAGGTCGGAGCGCCACTCGGCGATCGCAAGGCCGAGTGACTCGATCGCCTCGTGCCATTTCTTCCGAGGCCAGTAGTTATAAGGCAGGGCGACGCCGTGGCGAGCGTTGCCGACCCAATCCATGAAGCGCAGGGTGGGGCTTGCCAGTAGACCGTTCTTGGTATGGTCCTTGATGAGGAGCCCTTGCCGGGCCACGCGGACGGCTTCCGTCAGCAGGACGAGCGGGTTCTCGACATGGTGCAGCACGTCGATGAACATCACGATGTCGTAGCTGCCGGACTCCGCGGGAATCTCCCTGCCGTTGAACGGCTCGACCGGAATGTGCGTCTGCTCTCTGACGAGAACGTCGATTCCTCTCACCATCACGTCCGGACGCTGATCCATGACCGCGCGCGCGACGAGTCCGTCACCGCAGCCGACGTCCAGCACACTCGCCTCCCAGGGCAGAAGCTTCGCCATAAGACCAGCGAGCCTGTTCACTCGGCGTTGAAGCACGTAGTCGCCGTGAATTCGCTCGAGGACCGTCATCGGCGGCGCATCCCCAATATGCTCGCGAAGAAACTCGACATGATCGTTTGGAAGCCAAGGCTAAACAACGTCATGCCGGGGATCACCCAGCGCATGGTCCAGGCGTAATTGAGGTCACCGAAGCCGACGGCTCGCCACTGATTGACCGACTGCAACAGCAGCACTCCGCCCGCCAGCAATGCAGCCGTTCCAATCATCAATCCTCTTTCCAGAGGGACCAATTGATAGAAGCGCATGATGCGCGGGTCCTCCGGCAGCAGTCGCTCGCCGATGGCGAACGACTTGGCGAGTATGGCGAAGAGCACCGATTGGAAGCCGACGAAGATGGACAGGCTGGCGAAAAGCAAGGTGTGAACGTCGAAGTTCAGCCCGAACAGCGTCAGGCCGGGAAGCGCCACCCCGTAGCCGATGAGACCCAGCACGATGAGGACCAAACCGGGATAAAGGAAAAGCCAGCGCGGACTGTACAGCAGCGAGAAACGCAGGGTGCGCCAGCCGTCGCGGAAGGTCCGCAGGTGCGGCGGGTGGGCCTTGCGGCCATCCGGGTGCAGCGTGATCGGTACCTCGGCGATCTTGACTCGGAAGACGCTCGACTTGGTGATCATTTCGAACGCGAATTCCATCCCGGTGCAGCGCAGATCGAGCCGGTCGTACAGTTGCTTGCTGAATCCGCGCAGCCCGCAGTACACATCGTGAATCGGTGCGTTGAACATGTGCCGGACGAGCAACGTTAACAGCGGACTACCCACCCAGCGGTGCAGCCAGGGCATTGCCCCGGGCTTCACGGTCCCCCCTCCGGAAGGCAGCCGGCAACCCTGGACCAAGTCAAATCCCTCGCGCATCTTGGCTACGAATTTCGGGACCTCGAGAAAGTCGTAGCTGTCGTCGGCGTCGCCCATGATGATGTACTTGCCGCGCGCAGCGGCGATGCCGCCCATCAGCGCACTGCCGTACCCCTTGGCCGACACCGGAACCACGCGCACCCCCAGGTTGCGGGCAATCTCCTGGGATCCGTCGGTGCTGCCGTTGTCGGCGATGACGATTTCGCCGATGATCTCGTGCTCATCCAAGGCTCGCTTGGCCTTTTCGATGCAGATGGCAAGCGTGTCGGCCTCGTCCAGGCACGGCATCACGATCGAAACCTCCACCGATTCGGGCGGAGCTGGATCTGGTCCGGCCAGCCTGCCGCGGACCGCGGCGCCGGTTCGCGGGTTGGTCATGAGGTTATCTTCAGGGTTTGATCGAGTATCCCAGCAATCTTTTCTGCCACCCGAGGCCATGGCCACTCCCGACAAAGGGGGGGATGGGCGAGTTGAAGTGGCTGCTCCACCACTCCTGATCCTGAAAAGGCCGTACAACCGGCGGCCGATCCACATCGTGCACGAACACCTTGCAGCCGGGACTAATCGACTTCCACAGTTTATGAAGGCAGACTGTGATTGATTCCTCCAGATCGACATCGAGGAATACGCACGCAATATCGATTCCCGAGAGCTGGTCCAAGGTCTCCTGATACCAACCGAGAACGTATCTCACCACGTCAGGATTCCCGTGCCTCCTGACGTTCCTCTCGACTTCCTCGAGGCGGGATGCGAAATCACCGCTCTGGAACGCTTCCTTTTCATCCACGCGATCCGACATCCCGGGCTGAGGTAAGCCCTGGAAGGAGTCGCAAACAATCAGTTGTCGATTCGCAATACGGGCCGCGAGGCTGAGTTTGGCGGTGCTTCCCCCCTGATAGCAGCCGCATTCGACGATCACTCCGGGCATCGAAGCCGGTAGCGTTACAACCTCCTCGATGATGGCCAGTAATTCCCCCGGCGCGTGGATGCAAGGGATTCTCAGGTGGATCCAGAGGACCTGACCGGCCAGGTGGGCGCGCTTCCAGAAACCAGTCCGGCGATCGCCCAAACCTCGCGCGCAGAACGCAACATGGTACGGGAGCGAGAGCAGCACCAGCCAGAGCTGCCACCTCACGAAGAAGAGAATCTCTTGAATGAGATTTCTTTGATCGCAGACTCTCATGATGCGGTCCTCATAATACGTTGGACACGCTGGCGCCTTCTTGCTTGCAATGCCTCCATAAGTGGAGGACGATGCCCGCGGCAAGCGCCAGGCCGCAGTACAAGAAGTAGATCAGGTGCAGCGGAACCAGCAGGACCAGCAACAAGCGGTGGCGCTTGCGGAGGAAGAACGCATAAAACCGGAAATTGATGGCAATGATCCCGACGACCAGCGCCAACGGCAGGAGCGGCCATATTTTCACGATTGAGCCGACCACTGCGAGCGTGCACAGACCCGCGATGGCCGCCAGGAGTCGAACGACCGTGGGATAGCGCCGATGGACCGACCAGTAATCCATCACGGAGATGAGCACGAGGAGTAACAGCGGCGCCCAGACGAGCTGCCGGTAGTGCCAGACGCCAAACCCGAGAATCAGCAGCACTCCGTATGCGAGCACCACGCTGATCCGCTGCGAGACTTTCGTGTTCAGGTCATCGGGCATCCTCCCCTCCTCCAGCATCAACTCGGTCCACGGGATGCCCCGATCCAGCACGTCGGTCTTGATGATGCTCCAAAGGGTCCAACGCTTCAAATGGGTCACCTGCATGCGCTTGTTGAGCATGATCCGGTGGCCGGCAGCGTGCAATCGCCGTCCGAGCTCGATGTCCTCGATGGAGGGACGCTTGTACCTGGCGCTGAAGCCGCCCATCTTCAAGAACACGGAGCGACGAATGGCGCCGCATCCGCTCCAAAACGTCGTGGCCTGCTCGCGGCTGTCCTGATGGACGAAATGGTGGAACAGGTTCTTGTACTCCGAGAGCACGTTTTCCGCCGTGGGTTGCGTGTCGTAAGAACCGAAAACAGCATCCAGCTCCGGATCCCGCGCGAAGGTATCGTGCAACTCCTGAAGGGTCTCGGGGTAGACGCAGACATCAGAGTCCAGGAAGAACAGATACTCTCCTCGGGCGATCTCGGCGCCGCGGTTGCGCGCCCCCGCGGGGCCGCGGCGGCTCCCGAGCCGCAGCACCGTCGCCCCCAGATCGGCGGCGACCTGAGGGGTCTCGTCGGTCGACGCGTCATCCACCACGATCACTTCGTAGTTGGAGTACGTCGAGGCGAACAGGCGCTCCAGGCACAAGCGCAGCTCGCGGGGATTGTTGCGCACGGGCACAATAACGGATATAAGGGGCCGGCTCACATCCACTCCGGGGGCATCGTGGGTCTGCTGCTCTTCGCTCACCTGCTCGAGAGGCAGTGGTTCGGTCGTAGTCATTTCCATGGTCGTTCAACTCCGAGGGCACCATTGCCTACAATTGACGTTGTGAAACCTGGGGCACACTCGGCCCCGCTTGATCCACGCCGGGCCCACCCGGCGACCGGTCTGATGACTCTGCGAATCGACCATCTTGTCAGGCCGAAATCGGTCCTTGGAAATCGAGGCTCGTTTCACCGCCCCGCGGTGCGCCGAGTGAGGTGGCCGGCTCCGGGCGGACCGGTCGAACTCTCCACTGGAGCGGGCCACCGAATTCGTACAACACCAGCAGCGACAGATACGCGCCGGTCGCGCCGGCTGCGGCCGCCCAAATCCCAAATCCCGAGAGTCCGCGTGCGGCGAGCCCGGCGATTGCCAGCGCGGAGGAGGCCGGCAAGACCCGGGCGATAGGCGGGACCGAGACACAGGCCTCACGGGCCGCGGCAAGAGCCAGGACCAGGACCACGAGCGCCGAGGCGACCAGGGCCACGGCCGCCGAGAAGGCCCCATGCGATGGGATCAGCAGCACACCGAGGCCGACGGCAACGACTGCGCCGATTGCGTTGCAGCGCAACTCCAGACGCTCGTGGTCACAGGCGATCAGGGCATAGCGATAATGGCCGCTCACCAGAGCCAGAGGCACGGCCCAGATGAGCACCGCGAGCAGTCGGCCGGCCGGCCGATAGGCCTCGCCGTAGGCCAGAGCGATGATGTCATCGGCCAGGAGCGTCACCAGCAGCGCCGCCAGGCCTCCCGCCCAGGATGTGAGGGCTAGCGACGGGCCCAAAAGTCCCTGCATGTCCTTCCCCGGCGCCGCGGCGGTCCGGCAAATCGCCGGCAGCAGGTTGTAGAAATACATCCAGACAAACGTGTGCAGCGCCATGACCATCCGGTGGGACGCTGTAAACTGGCCAAGCGAGTGGTCCGCGACCCAGATTCCCAGGAAGACCGTCGCAAGGTACCACAGCGCGGCCCAGCAAACCTGGCTCAAGCCAATCGGCCACGAGCTGCCCAGGTGCCCGACCAGGTCGGCCAGCCGCGGAGGCCACTCCGCGATCGTGGCCCTCAGGTCCGGCCGCGCCACCAGGACGCACAGCGCCGAGGACGCCAGCAGCGCGATACACTCGAAGACGCCGATCCTGACCAGCGTGGTCTCGGTCCGCAGACAAAAGAAGATCAACCCTGCGAAAACGCCGTAGCGGACGACTGACGCCGCCGCCACCCACTCCATTCTGCCCCGGCCCTGGAACAGCCACTGGAGCTGCAACGGCGCCAGCAGGAAGCCAAGTCCATAGATCGACAGCAGGACTCCGATCGGCGGCGGCAGGGCCAGGACAGTTGCCATCAGTACGGCGAATGACCCCAGCGCCAGCAGCAGGCGCAGGGTCGCGATGCCGGCCAGCAGCCTCGGAACCGGGTAACGCCCCCTGGCGATCTCGCGCGCTCCGTAGGACCCGAGCCCGCAGTCAGCCGGCAGCGTGAAGAAAACAATCAGGGCCAAGACAAATTCCAGGCTGCCGTAACGCTCCGGCCCCAGGAGCCGGCCGATGCGGGTGAAGGCAACGAAGCAGAAGAGCTTCGCCGCCATCTCCCCGCCGCTCAAGAACAGCATCCCCTGGACCAGCCGGCCGCGGACCGGCGGCGGAGGCACATGTGTCTCGACGGTCGTCTCCGAACGAGCGTCCATGTCAGTCGTTGGTCTCGGAGAGAATGGGCAGCGTCATCGGGCCCGGCTCCCATCCGGAAGCCGATACGGCTTCGCGCTTGGGCTTGATCGAAACCAGGGCATCGAGCGGGACGAAAGCCCGCTCGTCGACAGCCAGCGGCGGGGCGGCCCGCCACGGTTTGGCCCCGAAGAGCGCGCGAACGAGCTGCATCGGCTGATACACGATGCTCGGCCAGAGGAAGACCTCGTTCGTGCAGTGACACTCCTTGCGCCGGATCGACCGCCGCAGGGCGTGGGCCCGCGCCGACCGCCAGATCTTTTTGAATGACTGCTGGCGGAGATTGCCAATCGGCTTATGGCTTTCGCAGACGCTGACGTCGCCGTTCGCATAGACGACCGCGCTCAAGACCCCCGCCCGGCAGGGGACGACCTGCGCTTGCGCCGCCGCCGTCCGGCCCTTGGCCCACTGCAACAACGGCTCAACGCTCGAACCGTAGCGCCCGTGCTCCCGGGCGCTCCAGAGTCGCTGGACGTAGTCGTAGAGATCCTTGTACGCCTTGAGCTGCGGGCTCTGCAGCGCCGGGTTCTTGCGGTCCCCCCGGATCATGGCCAGATTGTGATGGTCCATCTGCGGGCAGCGCTCGAACAGGTAGGTGGTCAAGCGGCGAATCTCGTCCATGTTGACGTCCGTTGCCGTCGAGGTGGCGTGGATCCGCAGGCGCGGATCGCTCTTCTGGAGTTCGACCAGGGCGTCGTAGGTCTCGATCGATTTGGCGAAGCCACCGCGCTGGCCGCGGAACCGATCGTGAAACTCGGGCATGCCGTCGAGCGAATGCTCTACGACGAAGAGGTCGAGGCCCTTCTCCTTGAGGATCTCGCCGACGTGCCGTATCGTCCGCTCCGTGAACGTGCCGTTGGTGGGCACGTAAATCTGGCGGACACCGTTGTGCCGGATGAATTGCTTGCAAATCTCGGAGAATTCCGGCCTGAGGAAAGGCTCGCCCCCCGAGAGGTTGAGGTTCTCGATCCGGCCGAGCGATCGGGACAGCCCGACGATCTCGTCCAGCGTGAGGTCATCCTTGCGGTTCAGGTTGCGCCAGTAGAAGCAGTGCTCGCACTTTTGATTGCAGATCGAATTGATAAAGAAGATGAGGAACGGCGGCGACGGCGCCCCTCCGTAGTTCTTCAAAGTGATTCGCGCGTGTCGGACGACTCGTGACCACAGATTCATGGTGTGCTCCCCTTTCATTTAACTCGCCGCGGGTCAACGTTTAACCCTGCGTTGCCTCCGACAGCCTGTCTCGGCCCGGTGGTCAAGATTCCACGGCAGCGGCGCAGGAGTCTCCGGACCAGGAGGAAGCTCCTCGCGTCGCCCCGCAGGAAGGCACCAAAGCGCCCGGGCTCGCGAAAATACCACATCTCGATTCGCGGGATTGCGTACGGATCCGATCGGTTGCGGGCCAGGGCCAGCTCGGTCCCGACGGCCTGACGGTAGTACTGCCGGACCAAGTTGTCGACCGCAGCCCCTGAACGCCCGAACGGGGCCGCGAAGCTCGCGACCTGGCGGGAAAGTCGTTCCTCGATCATCCTCTTGGGCGTCAGGACCTCGTCAAGGAGCTCATCGCCCCGAAGCTGCGTGAGGTCGCGGTGCGTCACGCCGTGAGCGCCGAAATCGATCCCGGCCGCCGCCAGCTCGGCAACCGTCGACCAGTCCATCAGCCGGCGCGCCGTGGCGCCCTTGCGGCTCGATTCCCAGCGATCGGTTCCACCCAGGTGGCTGACCGGAAGGAATACCGTCGCGGGCCAGCCCCGCCGCTGGAGCTCAGGGAACGCGGCCGTCGCGAAGTCGAGGAAACCGTCGTCGAAAGTCAGGACGGCGCATCGCGGCGGCAGGTCGCGGCAACCCCTCGTCCATTCCCCAAGCTCCGTCAGCGATACGACCCCATAGCCGGACTCCTCGAGGATGGTCATCTGCCGCCGGAACGCCTCCGGCGCTGTGCATGTCGGCCCTGCCCCCTCCGAGATGGAGTGATACATCAGGACGGGGACCGAGCCGCAGAAGGATACCGTCCTGGTTCCGCTCACGTGACGGCCTCCTCCATGATCAGCGCCTCTCTCGGGGACGTGTTTGACCACCGTAGCTCGCCGAACTTTCGCATTGCGATCCGAGCGATCAGGTCGAAGTATTGCTCCAGATGTGCCTCGCGAGTCCACTTGGCGGTGAAGGCATCGTAGCCGCTGTTGCCAAGCTCATCCCGCAACTGCGGATCTCCCGCCAGTCGTCGCACGGCTTCGAGCATTTCGGCATCGTTACGGTAGAGTAAACCGCCCCCACTCTCGTGGATGACCTCGGGCAGGGGCCCGATGTTACGTGCGAGCACTGGCGTCCGCCGCGCGAAGGCCTCGAGGCTGATCATGCAGAATGTTTCGTAGGTCAAGGAGGAGACGATGCTGGCGATCGCGTGGTGGTAGAGGGGCCCGAGCGCGCGCTGTGGCAGGGCGCCCAGGAACTTGAGGCGCGGGTTCGACCCGGCCAGCGCGCGCAGCTCGTTCTCATAGGTCCCGGTCCCCGCGATCAGCAGGTCCGCCTCGTGGACGTCGGCCCACAGCGGGATGACCGTCTGGAGCCCCTTGATCCGTTCCAGCCGGCCGGCGAACAGGAAATACGGGCGCTCGTGCGGACGCGGGCCCGGCCGCTTCCAGTCCTCATCCACCCGGTCGAGGAAATGGGGCAGGTGCTCGAGGGGCTGCGAGAAGCCCCGCTCGGCGTGCATCGCGGCGGTGAATCGGCTCGGGGCGACGAAGGCGTCCACGTGCCGGCTTGCTTGCCGCAGCATTCCGGTGTAGCGCCATAATTGCGGCGGGCGACGCCCATGCAGGACGCAGCGCAGGCACTCGGGCTTCGCGCAGGGGGCACGATCGAACTTCCAGAGCACGTGCATGGGACAGACGAGCCAGTGCTCATGTGTGGTGTATAGCTTGACCGTTCGCCTGCCGGGCGTATCCATCGACAGGACGGCCGGGCCCAGCAGCGAAACGTTGTGGTAGTGGATCACGTCGTAGTCGTGATCGCGCAACAGCCGGCGAATCTTGGCCCCCTTCAGAATCGGGCGGCCGGTCTGCTGCGTCAAAAGGGGCGAGAGCCATCCCATACCACTCCGTAATTCGTGCCGTCGGACGTTCGGATGCTCGTCGACAGCGATCGGCGGTTCGCCCGGATGGAATAGATGGTACGAGTCGACACAATGAACGACGTCGACGTGATGGCCTGCGTCGCCGAGGGCATGGCAGAGACGGTAGAGGTACACGGCATCCCCACCAAAGCTGTACGGAGGGTAGAAGGTCGTCAGGTGGAGAAACTTGAGGGGACGGCTCATCGTTGCATTACCTCCCGGATGACCGACTGCAATTGCCGGGCGGCCGCGTCCCACGTCAGTCGCCGCGCGGCCTCCAGGCCCGCGGCGCGCATCTGGGCGCGGAGCTGCTCGGAGGCAAGGACGTCCCGCAACGCCCGCTCGAGTTGCTCGGACGACTCGGGATCGGCGTAGAGCCCCCCTTCTCCGAGCAAAGCGGGCAAGGGGCTGGCGGTCGTCGCGATCACGGGACAGCCGCAGGCCGCCGCCTCGACCGCCGGCAGGCCGAACCCCTCCATCAACGAGGGCAGGGCCAGCACCGTCGAACGGTTGAGCAACACGACGAGCTCCTCATCCGGCAAGTAGCCGGTGAAGATGACCCGGTCGACCATCCCGAGTTCCGCGACCAAGGCCCGAACGGCCCCGATGTGCGAGTGGAACACCTCGCGGGCAAATTCGCCGACCATGATCAGCCGGACATCGTCGAACTCGGGATGCAGGGATATGCCGTGGAACGCGCACAAGAGCCGCAACAGATTCTTGTGGGGACCAAACCCGCCCACGTACGTCACCGTGCGGCCCCCTCCGGCCAGCCCGAGCGATTCCAGCCGCTGGCTCGCCTCGGGCCGGTCCAGGCGGCGGAAGATCGGGTCGCTCGCCTCTCCCACGACCGCGACGCGGTCGGCGGCGAGGCGGAACCGCTCGATGAGCTTGCGGCGCGAATAGTCGGAGACCGTCGCCAACGCATCGGCCTGCATGCGGCCCAGTGCCACCTTGGCCTTCCAGAAGAGTCGCGACCGCAGGCTGGGCAGGGTCAGTTGCGGAAACGTCTCGGCGATGACGTCGTGGATGAAGACGATTTTCTTGGCCCGCGACACGATCGGCACAAAGCTGTAGATCGTCGGGAAGATCAGCAGATCGAGTCGCCGGTCGGACATCGCGCGGCTGGCACGCATCATGTCGGCCAGCGACCTGTGCCCATCAGCCGAAGCGGCGAGGCTGGTCGGCT
>Ga0209039_10004134_pt1 | contig 10799 bp, 18 predicted proteins | sample BogFormECP12_OM1_FD_188238 | JGI IMG/M metagenome (GOLD analysis project Ga0209039, IMG submission 188238) | Bog forest soil microbial communities from Calvert Island, British Columbia, Canada - ECP12_OM1 (SPAdes) (version 2) | ecosystem: Environmental > Aquatic > Freshwater > Wetlands > Bog ... | reverse complement strand
GTTCTCGGAACCCACTGCTCTAAGCTTTCTGTGGGTTCATTTCTTCTTCGTCGATCGTCTCTTCTGCCTCTCCGCGACAACCTTTGTGCCTCCACTCTTATGTGCTTTCATTATGTTCGTCTTAACCTGTTCGACATGTTTTGGAAGAGTCTCTGGGGGAACTTTGGCTTTTAGGTAATTTGAGAATCTTGCTTGGTACTCCTCAGCGTTGGATGTCAGACCCTCAGCGTATTTCGCGATGTGAGTGCCTCCCACCCTCTTCTCGTCGGGAAGCTTTTCCTCGCTGTGTGGCACGTTCACTTCGGCGTCCAATACTCCCTTCAACACAGCGAAAATCCTAGCCCCCTTCGATGGAGGATACAGTCCTATGTCGAGAATTACTTCTTCCACTCCATGTGCTTTGGCTTTAAGTCCACACAGCAGACCGGTTAAATAAGCTGTTGGAAGGTTACCTGTTGGAGCTTTCCACCCGTACTTCTTCGTCAATTCCCTGCTTCCAGCCGAGACCAGAACCTGGTCGCCTGTTGGTCTCGCCATCATTATTTGAGCAGTAATATTGTTATTGCTGCAACGCGCGACGAGTCGAGGCTTTCCTGAAAGCAGAAAGGCTTTCCGGGCTCTGTAATCGGTTTTTCCCTCTCTTCTTCGACGGAATGGTACACAGTACCGTGAATTTGTTGCCACTAACGTGTCCTCCACAATTCGTGCGATTTCATATATCGTTCCAGGTCGGCGACTGATTCAAACCTGCCGCTGCCAGCCATTCTGTAAAGCTTCTGGTAAGCGTTTTCAACGATCATTTTTTTGGTCTTGAGAGTGCGAAGCTTCTTTCTCAGGGCCCGAATCTTCATCATCCAAGCTTGCTTTTGGGTCACTCTCGCGTGGGGTGATCCGGTTCTGCTGCCCATTCCGCTCCGACGTCCCTTCTTTTTCTTCTCATGAATTATCCTCGCTCTTCCGCGGCTTATACCCTGCTCAGGCGATGCTTTGACAGTGCCTTCGTGAATGAGTCTTCTAACCTCGTCTCGAGTCATAGCGGTTTCAACATCAACAGTCTTGTCAGGATCTATCCAAACCCTGTTTTGGCCAACCTTGAGTATTTGCGCTGCGAGACGCCGTTGGCTCTTGAGATCTGTCATTTCTTCTCAGCTTCCTTTGGTCTCTCTTCCTTTTCTGGTTCTTTCCCTCTCATTTCTTCTTCAGTTTTTGCTACAGTTTCTTCAGCTTCCTTACCGGCTTTCTCTTCTTTCTCGGTTGCGGGCTTCGTCAATTTCACGTTAAGAACTGTTATTCCTTTTTCTCTGGCTTCCACAAGAATCTTGGCTCTTGCCCTCTTTCCAACAGTGTGGGCGATGCGGACAACCTGCGTTTTAGGGTCGATCTTCTTAAGTCCCTCAGTATTGTACATCCTGACCTCTTCAAAGCCAGATGGGTGAAGCTTTCTAGCTCCTCTAGGACCTCTATATCCAACGCTCACTCGCGCGGGCCAGCCCTTGAATCGCTTTCTAACTTTGTTGTCCAAACCGTGAGGTCTGCGCCAGTTCTCTTTCAAACGTACATATTTCCAGCTTTCCTGACGGGCAAAACAGGGCTTCTTCTTTTTTGCATGTTTTCTCAGCTTGAAAGCTTTTTCAGTAGCAATTGTTCTCGGTTCGGCCATCAGTCCGTCCCTTCACTTCGCTCATACACGTACAATCCGTCCAGAAAAATACGCGGATCCTTTCTCTTCACCCTCGTTGCTTGCTCAATGTTCGCTGCTGTTTGGCTCACTTCTTCGACGTTTATGCCTTGAACGATAATATCTTCGCTCTGAATCTTCACTTGAACATTGCCCAATATTTTTGCTTTGCGTGGGCTTCTCTCCCCCGTGAAATTCTCGATTAGTACATTGTTGTCCTTGAGTTTTACCGAGATTGGGAAGTGCGAGAACACTATTTTTATCTTGTAAGTGAAACCCTTCCTCACGCCTGTGATCATGTTCTGCATGTGTGAACGAAGAGTGCCCACTAGTGAAGTTTCTTTCTTGCGAGGCCACAGTGCTTTTACACAGATGTCTTTGCCGTCGAGTTCCAGTGAGATTGGAGCAAACGAAAAGTCTCGAATCAATGTTCCTTTCGGTCCTTTCACTGTGAATTTTTTGCCCTCCAGAGTCGCCTCTACGTCGTCTGGAACGCGAATGGTCTCAGAGATTTCTGTGGCTCGCATCATGGCACCTTCAGTAGATGTATGCTAACAGTCTTCCTCCAGTCCGTTTTTCTCTGGCGTCTTTGTGGGAGAGGACGCCGCTTGGGGTTGATATGACCAGCAGTCCCACTTCTCTGGAGGGAAGGTATTTCTTTTCCCATTCCTCAAACTTGTCCATCCTTACCGAGAAATGGGGTTTGATGGCGCCGCACTTGTTAATCCTGCCCAATAGCTGCACCTTGAATTTTCCTGAGCGACCGTCATCTATGAACTCGAATTCGCCGATGTAACCGTTCAACTGCATGATTCTCAAGACTCTGCCGAGCAGTCTCGAAGCTGGGCTGATTATGCATTCGTGCTTGTTCCGCATCTCACTGTTTATGATGGAGGTTAAACCGTTGGCCAAAGTGTCCATAATCTGTTTCTCCATTTTCACTCGTACTTTTTGAAGCCAAGCTTCTTGGCTACCTCCCTAAAACAGTGCCGACATAAATATAAATTGTAACGCCGAATAACAGGCCCGTAAGAGCCGCATCTGCTGCATGGCCTTGCACCTTTCCCATATTTTCTTTCTTTGTGTGATTTCTGTTTACCCACGATATTCACCTATCTCACACGATTTCTACTCCCAGAGTTTCCTTAACATAGACCATGGATTCCTCTGGAGTCAATACGTGGCCTGAGCCGAGCTTCGCCTTCCCATATCTTCTATTCTTGACGCGGTAACCCGGACGCGTCACGGAGACGCACACGTCCATTCCAAATATGCCCACCTCTGGATCGTACCTTACGCCAGGCAGTTCAATATGTTCCTTGAGACCGAAAGAGAAGTTACCTTGTCCATCGAAACTCGTTGCACGAATCTTGTTATCGATAACTGGTAAAGCCTTCTTCAAAAATTCGACAGCATCCTCTCTTCGGAGAGTTACCATGCACGCTATTGATTCGCCTTTTCTAATTCCGAAATCCCTTATGCTGTCCTTTGCCTTTCTCTTACACGGCGTCTGACCTGTGATTTCTTTTAGAACTCTCACGGCTTTCTCCAGCGGTTCACCCGACTTTCCCACGCTAATGTTCACAACAACTTTTTCAATCCTTGGCTTAAGCATGGGCTGCTGTTCCCGCCGTGTGGAAACGACTTCTTCAGACAATTCAACTCGCCTCCGCTGATGCTATGAATGAAAGTGTGTCGCCGATGGCGAAGACAAAATTCAATGTTGTCTGGACCCGATTACCCTTTTCGTCCTCAATCGTCACGAGTGAATTCCTGCGTTTCTTCCCCTCTGCCTTCTCAATCTCAACTACCTTGCCGTATTTGCCGACATTCTTGCCGCCAGTCACTATTCCGTAGCCCTTTTCCTTCATTTGGATGTGATCTAGAATCTGTTTTTCTGGAAGACTAACTCTTACAGTGTCTAGTGTATCGTAGACGTCTTCCATTGGATTCTTCGGGTCAGCTATCTTGATCAGAATGTTTGATCCATCATGAAGATGAAGCTGCACTTGACCCTCCTTGACAACTGTCTTGTTTTCTATCCTGCAGAGTTTGAATTTCGTGTCTTGACTGCTTACTTCCTTAAGAATTAGTCCCTTATAGGAAGGCAAAACGCAGAAGCTTTGGCCAGTGTCGGGTATCGATATCATGTCCATCAGCCCAACCGGGAAATCGTCTTTCGCTCTGACGATGCCGTCAACGTAGACTTTTCCTTGTGAAACTGCTGTCTTGGCTTCCTTCCTCGTCTTTGCTAGTCCAAGCGTGTCACGCAGAACTAACGCCAGTGGCAGGCATTTCTCGAGAGAATGTGGCCCAGAAGTTGGTTTCACAACCCAAGTGTATTCTTTTCTGTGAATAGGCCAGAACCTCGGCGCCGGTTTCCGTTTCAACCCGGAAGATTGCCCCTTCCTGCCCAAAACTTACACGTCTCCTTCATCAGCTTTCTTGTTGCTCTTGCGCCTCGGTCTTTTCTGTTCCGGCTCAGGCTTCTTTTCCTTTTCAGGTTCGGTCTTAGCCTTCTTCTTCGTCGTTGTCTTTGTTGCCCTTTTTCTTCTCTCGACTGCTTTCTTTTTCGGAGGTTCCACGGCCTCAGCTTTCTGCTCCTCGGCAGGTTCTTCGGTTGCAGGAGCTTTCGACTCAGTTTCGGGAGGAGCTTGTTTCTCTTCTTCCGATGGTTTTTCCAATACTTCTTCCACAGGCTCTTTCAACTCGATGCTTTCCGATATTTTCTGCACTGTCACGCGTTTGGCCTTCTTCCGCGATTCCTTCGGTTTCGTCTGTGTCCTCTGCTTTCTTTCTAAGATTCTCTTTCGCCATTTGTCGTCGAGGTTTAAGCGGGTAATCAGTATTTTAGATGGGTGCACTGCCACGAATATAGTGGTTCCGTCAACTTTTTCTCTCGTTAATCCTTCAAGGTATATCCTGAACTTCTTGATATCTATCCGCGAGATTTTTCCTTCAAAACCCTTGTGGTCTCCTCTGACGACGCGGATGGTGTCTCCACTTCTGACGGGGAAACTTCTGATGAGGTGTGTTGCTCTGAGTTCTGCAGAAAGGTGTGCAGCGAGGAGTTTGTGGCGAATGTGGTCGGGTGCGTTGTACATCATTTTTCTCTGTTTCGTTGGCTTTGTTATGGGTCTTGTAGCCTGCATGTTTTTTCCTCCGCTCATATTATTATGCTGGCAGCGCTGGCTATCCTAGGCCATCTTTCTGCCGCTTCTTTAGCCACTGGACCGCGGATCTCAGACCCTTTCATCTCGCCTTCCGGAGTTATCACGACTGCGGCGTTGTCCTCAAATGCTATCCAGACGCCGTCGACCCTTCTGAAAGGCTTCCTCTGCCTCACAATCACTGCTTGAAAAATCTTTTTCCGCATGTCAGGCGTCCCATGTCTGACCGAGACAGTTATTTTGTCACCGACCGAAGCAGATGGATAACGCCGCAACCTACCCTTGTAACCCATAACTTGGACCAGTCGCATATCCCTTGCTCCCGTATTGTCCGCACATCTTAGCACTGCGGGCGGTTGGAGTCCTCTCGATAACTTGGGCCCGTGTCCAAGCATTCCTTTTGCAACAAGTGCGCGCTGTTTTGCCTTAGCCGCCATCTTATGTCCCTTCCAGCTTTTCAACAACGACGAAGGAAACCGTCTTGCATATTGGACGTGTCTCAGCTATTGTAACGCGGTCCCCTTCTTTGGCGTCTATACACGGCGGATTGTGTGAAGGTATTCGGCTGCGTCTTCTCTCATAGCGCATGAACTTTGAAATGTACAAAAGATAATCGCGCTCTACGACAACTGTTTTGTCCATTTTCGCGCTTACCACGACGCCCTGGAATACTCGTCCCCTCACGGGCAGCTCTCCGTGAAAGGGGCAATTCGTGTCTTCACAAGTTTTCTTTGGTTTTTTGAAGGTAAGCGACATCACCATAATCTCCTAATAGTCTTTTTGAGCCGGTCCTCAGGTCTTCCTACGAGAAGCTTGCCGTCGACCTCAACGATTGTTCCATCAAAAAACGTGAAATGAAATACTGATGAGCCCTTCGCCACAGTCTTTTTCCTGTCGTCCTGCATTATCGCGAAGGTGTTGCGTGTCTCCCCCACAATCTTTCCTCGGATTCCGACGCTGCCTTTATGGCTGCTTCGGGCAACTCGAGCATCGGTTCCCATGAACTCGTAGCGTATTATTTCGGGGGTCACGTTCATTTCTTCTTCCTCTTCTTAGGTTGGGCCTTTTCGTTCGCTACGGTCTCACTCTCAGCTTTCTTAACCGCGCGCGCGACTTTCTTTGGCTTCTCTTCCTTTGGTTTCTCCTTCCTTGCCTTCGTTGCCCTTATTCCATGAATCTCTTCGTGTTCCACTGTCAACAGTTTGGCTATTACTTTCCTGATGACTTTGAGCCTTGCCGGGTTGTCTACGCTTCCGCCCGCACCTGTCATCGTCTTCAACCTGACAAGTTCTGTTTTCAATTCGTCGAGTTTCTGTGCTCTATTATCAGAAGACATGTCACGTATTTCCTTCATCCGGGGCATAGGCATTAAGCGGTTTCCTCCCCTTCCTTTTCTTGCTCTGGACCTGGTTGTTCAGCTTTCTCTTGTTCCAGTGGAAGTTGCTGTTCAGTTTTAGCTTCTGTCGGTTCTGTTTCCTTTGTCTCGGGTGGAGCCGCTGCTGCTATTTTCATCTTGTCTGGAAACACTGCCGTGGGCGGCATTATCCGGACTCTAACGCCGAATATGCCCGGTTTCAGTTGAACATGAACCTCAGCTTTTTGCATATACCGTATCGAGGGTTCTCCGCATTTTACGAGGTAGCCAGCCTTAAATTTCTCGTATCTTGCCCTTTCGGTCCGCAGTTTTCCACTTATGACTATTTCTGCGCCCAGAGCTCCTGCCTCCATTACCTGGTTCAGAGACCAGAATCCGGCGCGTCTGAAGTGCACGCCTCGCTCTAGCGCCGAGGCAACTCTCGACGCTACGACGTAGGCATTCAACTCTGGGATTTCGATTTCAGAAACAGAAATCTGAGGGTTGGGAACCTTGAATTTCTCCTCGAGAACGCTTGCCAACTCTCTTATTGTTTCTCCTCCCCGGCCTATTACCAGCCCTGGCCTCATCGCGTAAACGACTATGTGGGTTCCTAGGGGTGTTTTGGATATTGATACACCGCCGTAACCTGCTCTTTCAAGTTTTCTTTGTAGGAACTCGTCGATTTCCGTTTTTTTTATGGATTCTGTGATGAAATGTTTGACAACTGACACTATGTATGCTCTCCTTTCTCAGCTTGCTCTTCCAGAGCTATCTCAACATGGACCATAGTGTCGATTATTGGACTATTTCTTCCTTGAGCCCTCGGCAATGAACGTTTGACCTTCATCCCCTGATTTGTAGCTGCGTGAATGATGCGCAGTCTGTCTGTGTCCAATCCTTTGTTTTCAGCGTTTGCCTCAGCTCCTATGAGTACCTTCAGAATTTCGCGTGCTGCCTTTACTGGATATCTGCCTGCGAAAGCCCTTTCCAAGCCGTGTCGATGCCCCAATTTCTTGTTAAATCTTCTGAAAGGTACGGGTTTTTTCTTCACTGAGACGTCTTCAAGATAAAGCTTTGCTTGAGTGAGCATCATGCCCTTAATCGTTCTGCAGATTTCTCTCGCCGCTTTATGGGATACCCTAATCTCTCTTGCGCTGGCTTTCACGGTTTTCTCCGGATCCAGCTCTTCCTCTGTTATCGAGTACCCCCATTTTGGCACTTTATTATTTCTCCAGTTGTGCAAAACAACAGCAGTATGGTGATTTATATGGTTTTCCTCTTAGCAAATGGTTTGGAGAAACGTGTGGGCTACGTATCAGGCTTGTTTTTTCTCAAACACGCTTCCATGCAGGCTTGTGGGCGATAGAGAGGATGAGCCATACAGAAGGTTTCTCCTCGCAAGAGTTCCTCCGTGTCCCAAGAAGGCAGTTCAGTATTTCTCGAATTAGGCATCCACATCAAGTATATTGTAAATGCTTGGCCCCTATGCTTCGTTCTATGGGCAACCCTTATCGAGTCCAGAGGTTTGAAGCCCAACTTTTCAAACTGTTCTTTTCTGAACCATGGGCTCCAGTGACCGTCCAATGCTATCGTTGCGAAGCCTGTTGCGTTATGTTCAGTTTTGACCATGTCATTGATGAGTAGTCGTCCAAAATTGTTTCCCCGTGCTTTCCTCAATACCCAGATGCAGTGCATAATGACAATGTTGTTTCCAGTTATTGGATATCCGGAAACCTTCGATGGAGCATATTCTATCATGCCAACAGCTTGGTCGTTAAGAAGTAATGCTTTCTTGTGAAAACCTGATCCCACGGCTTTCTCCAAGTACTCTTGCCTCTTCCTGTATTTTCTGAAGGGCATTGGAGCGAGACATCTGTAAAGGTATTTTTCGTTTGACGGTTTTCCGTGATGTCCACTATTTTCGCGTTGGTGAGATTCTTCATTTACATCAATCTGCCATAGACGCTGCGTTTCCTATTGGTGAGGCCTAAATTGAACGCTTAAACGTTCGTGACGATGCGTTTATGTTTACCTCTTTGCATCGTTCTCGGATAGCTGAGGAGCGACACAGATTGACCCAGAGAGACGAGCATATCACGATGTTGCATGGTGCAGGCGGAACGGTCATGCATGATTTGGTCAAGAATTACGTTGTCAAGTACTTTGGCGGAATTGGCGACGCTGAGGTTCCCCTTGAAGCTATGGACGACGCAGCAGTCGTGGGTGATATCGTTCTCAAGAGTGATTCCCATGTGGTCAAACCCATTTTCTTCCCTGGGGGGGACATTGGGCGCTTGTCAGTTTCCGGGACCGTCAACGATATTTCAATGATTGGAGGAGAACCATATGCTCTGGCATGTGGCTTAATTCTGGAAGAGGGTCTAGCCCTGAAGCATCTCGAAAGAATCTTGGCGAGCATGCGGGAAACGTGTATTGAAGCAGGAGTTGGCATCGTAACGGGAGACACCAAGGTCTTGGAAAAAGGCAGTCTAGGCGGATGCATAATTAACATGTCAGGAATCGGGAGACGAACCACTGCATTGGAAAACAACTTCAAGGTTGCAAGGCGATTCAGGAAGGATTTGAAGTCTCGGTGGACGGTTGACTCTAACCTCGGATTTGGCGACAAGATAATCCTGTCTGGAACGGTCGGGGATCACGGCTTAGCAGTCTTATCAGCCCAGCAGGGATTGAGTTTTGGAAGTGCAATCAAATCTGACGTTAAGCCGATGAACCGTCTAGTTCAACGGCTGCTTGGTGAGGTAGGCGGTATCGTGGCTATGAAGGATCCGACAAGAGGCGGTTTAGCCGACGCTCTTAACGAATTGAGTGAAAAATCTGAGGCAGGGATACTGACGTGGGAAGACAAGATACCGGTGAGAACTGACGTGCGAGCTGCATGTGAAATGTTGGGGTTAGATCCTTTGGAAATTGGAAATGAAGGAAAAGTAGTATTTGGGGTCGTGAAGGAAAAGGCTGAGGAAATTTTGCAGATCCTGAAGGCGACAGAGGCCGGGAAAAACGCGGAAATCATTGGGGAAACGACGAACGATTTTACTGGTGTCGCAATGCAAACCACGATAGGAGGAAAAAGAATAATCGCTAGACCCATCGGTGATCCAGTACCAAGAATATGCTAGACCTAGGGATCCTTTAGGCACTAAGATCTATGTGTTGACCGTAGCTTTGAATGGAATTCTAGGTCTTGATCCTCATATTTCTCGCCCATATGCGGCATGTTCCTTCGTTGCCGACCATGCATGCTCCGACGGGCTTTTGGGGTGTGCAGTTTTTCATGAAAAGGGGACAAGCGGTCGGTTTTATTTTCCCCACGATTATCAGGTGACATTGACAGCCATGCTGTATGTCTACGCCATGTTCAACCTTGACATTGTATTTCTGTGATGCATCAAAAGGCAGATATTTTGGTTTCAGGGCTAGGGTTGAGCAGGATATTTGACCCAGCCCTCGCCAATTGCCGTTTATGAGATCGAACGTTTCGAGAATCAGTTGTTGGGCCTTCACGTTGCCCATAGGCTGGACAACTCGCGAATACTCATTTTCCAAGCGAGGATGGCCTTCCTTTATTTGTTTTACGAGCATATAGACGCCGAACAGAACGTCTAGTGGTTCGAAGCCTGCCACAACCGTTGGCATCTTGTAGGTTTCAGGGAAAATTGAGTAAGGTTTGAGTCCGATGATTGTGCTGACGTGGCCAGGTGCGAGGAAACCGTTGAGGTTAAGGTCCTTCATTTTGACGAGCAATTCCATGGCTGGAGGGATGACTCTGTGAGCAATTAGGAAGCTGAGGTTTTCTGGTGGATTGCGTGCAACTTCCACTGCTGTTGACGGTGCTGTCGTTTCGAAACCCACGGCAAAGAATGCAAAGTCTCTGTTGGCTTCGTGTTGGGCCATTTTCACGGCATCTTCAACACTGTAGACGATGCGCACGTCGGCGCCTTCGGCTTTCGCATCCAGAAGAGACATCTTGGAGCCTGGAACGCGTAGCACGTCGCCGAAGCATGTGATTGTAACGTTCTCTTGGGCAAGTTGAACGGCTTCGTCGATTTCTGAGGCGGGCACTATACATACGGGACAACCCGGACCCGCTATTACCTCCACGTTTTCAGGCAAAAGAGTGCGTATGCCGAAGTGAGTTATGGTCCACTCGTGTGTGCCGCACACGTGGCATATCTTTATGGAACCCAAGTTGGCTGCTACATCCTGAATTTTCTGAGCCACACGTTTAGAGAGGTCTCGATCTCTGAACTTTGGGTTTGCAGCCATTTCTCGTCATCTGGCGAAAGGTTACTGTTGCGGAGGTTCAGCTTCGAGAATCTCGTTCCACAAACGCAACGTTTCAAGAGCCTCTTCTTCATCCAGAACCTGAATCGCGTAGCCTGCATGGACAAGAACATAGTCCCCAACTTTAGCCTTAACGAGTGTAACGTTCACTTCCCGCTGCACGCCTCCGAAATCTACGCAAGCTTTGTCCTGTTGGACCGTTACAACTCTTGCTGGAATCGCGAGGCACATCATTATCAGATTAAACAAGCATGTTTGCGGCGATAAATCCATTATGGTTCAAGAATGG
>Ga0209039_10004132_pt1 | contig 10801 bp, 6 predicted proteins | sample BogFormECP12_OM1_FD_188238 | JGI IMG/M metagenome (GOLD analysis project Ga0209039, IMG submission 188238) | Bog forest soil microbial communities from Calvert Island, British Columbia, Canada - ECP12_OM1 (SPAdes) (version 2) | ecosystem: Environmental > Aquatic > Freshwater > Wetlands > Bog ... | reverse complement strand
TCCTGGGCGATGTTGCGCTTTTCCCACATGGCCGTGCCCGTTGGAAACGTTCCGTCAATCGGCATCGCGCTGACGGGCAGGGAATCGCCATTCCCCGTCACGATCGTTCCCAGCACATCGCGAACGAACTTCGGCGCTTGCGGCGATACTGCCGGCAGCATGTCGAACAGCGCCGTCACCTTGCCCGGCACCTTGACCTCGTGCATGTGCGCCAGAGCGGCGTCCACGGCCGCGTAGTTCTTTTGCACCACCGCGTCGCCGCGCTTGCCATACGTATCCAAGATGGCTTTCTTGATCGCGGCAATCGCTTCTTCCCTCGGCAGAACGCCGCTGATGGCAAAAAAGCAGGTCTGCATGATGGTGTTGATCCGGCTGCCCATCCCGGCTGTCCTCGCCACCGTGTAGGCGTCAATCACATAGAAACGCAACTTCTTCTTGATGATCGTTTCCTGCGCCTGCCGCGGGATGTTGTCCCAGATTTCATCGGGTCCAAACGGCGTGTTCAGCAGGAACACCGCGCCGGGCTCCGCCGCCGCCAGCACGTCAATGCGGTCCATGAACTGGAACTGGTGGCACGCCACAAAATTCGCCTTGGTGATCAGGTATGTTGACCGGATGGGATCCGGCCCGAATCGCAAGTGCGACACCGTCACCGCGCCCGCTTTCTTCGAGTCGTACACGAAGTAGCCCTGCGCGTAATTGTTGGTGCCCTTCCCGATAATCTTGATGGAGTTCTTGTTCGCCCCCACCGTGCCGTCCGAGCCCAATCCGTAAAACAGCGCGCGCACCGTCCGCGGATCTTCCGTCGAATAATCCGGGTCGTAGTTCAAGCTGGTGTGCGTCACATCATCCTGAATGCCCACGGTGAAGTGATTCTTCGGCTCGCCCTTCTTCAACTCGTCAAACACCGCCTTCACCATCGACGGGGTGAACTCCTTCGACGACAATCCATACCGTCCGCCGATGACTCGCGGGATCCCCGTGCCAGGATTCGTCGCGTATCTCTCCGCATACGTTGTCAGCACATCCTGGTAGAGCGGCTCGCCCAGGCTGCCCGGCTCTTTGGTGCGATCCAGCACCGCGATCGCTTTCGTGCTGGCAGGAATCACGTTGAGGAACGCCGACGCCGCAAACGGCCGGAACAACCGCACTTTTAACAGCCCCACCTTTTCTCCCGAGTTCCGCAGCGCGTCCACGGCTTCTTCCGCCGCGCCCGCGCCGGAGCCCATCAGGATCACCACGCGCTCCGCATCTGCCGGACCATAATAATCAAAGAGGTTATACTTCCGCCCCGTGCGCTTCCCAAAACGATCCATCACATCTTGCACAATCGTCGGACACGCCCGGTAAAACGCATTGCACGCTTCCCGCGCCTGGAAGAACACGTCCGGGTTCTGTGCCGTTCCGCGTAGCACGGGATGATCCGGGCACATGGCCCGTTCGCGATGCTGCCGTACGAACTTGTCATCAATCAGCGCCCGCAGATCGTCATCGCTCAGGGGTTCGATCATGTTTACTTCGTGGGAGGTCCGGAAACCGTCGAAAAAGTGCAGGAAGGGGACGCGCGCCTCCAGCGCGGCGGCCTGCGCGATACACGCAAAATCACTGGCCTCCTGCACGGAATTCGACGCCAGCAAAGCGAAACCCGTGGTGCGCGTGGCCATCACGTCGCTGTGATCGCCAAAAATGGACAGGGCGTGCGTCGCCACCGTCCTCGCTGCCACATGAATCACCGCCGCGGTCAGTTCCCCTGCAATCTTGAACATGTTGGGAATCATCAACAGCAAGCCCTGCGAAGCTGTGAACGTGGTGCCCAGTGCGCCAGCCTGCAGTGCGCCGTGTAACGCACCCGCCGCGCCTCCTTCACTTTGCATCTCGATCACATCCGGGATGGCTCCCCAAATGTTGGGCTTCTTTTCAGAGTTCCACTGGTCGGACCACTCCCCCATGGGGGACGACGGCGTGATCGGGTAGATCGCGATCACCTCATTGATGCGGTAGGCAACGGCTGCGGCGGCCTCGTTGCCGTCGACAATAGACATTTTGCGGGTCATTAGGTTTCTCCGGAACGCTCAAAAAGGGTCTCTAGAAAATGGTAGGCTGCGCGGCAGTTGAAATCAATGGAAACTACGATGAAATAGGGGCAATGACGACTTGGGCGGTCTTACATAGCGTTTTGTGACGCCCGTCACTGCATGCTGTGCGGTTTCTTAGACCGGTTCTTCCCCTTCCGTTTCACTCCGCGGCAGCATGTCCGTGTCCCGCGCCACCCAGACGTACACCATCGGAAAGGGATTTCTCATCCCTCCGGCGTTTCGTGACCTCAAAAGATGGAGTGCTACGACGTACTTTCCTCAAAGTCCATCTCTGCTTCGGGAAGCTTGTCGCCATCTCTTGAAGCCCAGACATACAGCGTTGGCAACAGGAAGATGCTCATCACCAGATCGGAGATCAGTCCGCCGACGATAACAATGGCGAAGGGCCGCTGCGAATCAGAACCGATGGCGTGCGACAATGCGGCGGGCAACAATCCAAACGTGGCGACCAACATGGTCATCATAATCGGCCGCAGCCGGAGAACGGCGCCCTCAATGGCCGATTCCTCAATCGAGTGTCCCTTCACGCGCAGTTGATTGATGTACTCCAGCATGATCACGCCGGTTTGCACGGAAACTCCAAATAGCGCCAGAAAGCCTACGCCGGAAGACACGCTGAAGTGCGTGCCAGAGATCAACAGGGCAAGCGTGCCGCCGATGGGCGCCAGCGCCACGTTGGCGAGAATAAGCAAAGCCCATTTGAAAGAGCGGAACATCGAGTAGAGAATGAGAAAAATCAGGAGGATGGTGAGCGGCACAATGACAAGAAGCCGCTCCCCGGCGCGCTTTTCGCTCTCGTATTCGCCTTCCCAATCAATGTGGTACCCGCGCGGCAATTGAACCTGTGCGTTTACTTTCCTAATCGCTTCCTCGACAGTACCGCCGAGGTCCCGCCCGCGCACACTGTACTTGATGGCAATAAAGCGCCGATTGCCTTCCCGATAGATTTCAGAAGCGCCGTCCCGTTCCTCGATCTTGCAGAGTTGCGCCAGAGATACGCGCTCGCCGGATGGCGATAGCAAGCGAATGTTTTCGATGGCTTCCTTGGTGTCGCGGTACCGAGGCAGATAGCGCAAGACCAAATCGTATCGCGCTTCACCCTGCAGGACTTGGGTCAGCGCGTTACCCCCCACTGCCGTTTGGATTGCATCCTGAACGGCCGCGACATTGATCTGGTAGCGGGCCGCCTGTTGACGATCCACGGTCACGTTCAGGTTGGGTTGCCCAAGGACCTGCAACACACCCAGGTCCTCGATGCCCTTTACCCCGCGCAGGATGCCCACGATCTCATTGGCCTTTTCCTCTAGCGTCTTCAGGTCATCGCCATAGACTTTCGTGGCCAGTTCACCCTTTACGCCGCTCACTGCCTCTTCCATGTTGTCTTCGATGGGCTGAGAGAAGCCCCAGATCACCCCCGGAATCTTCTCCAGTTCCCGGTTCATGGCCGCGATCACTTGTTCCTTGTCCTCGTGAAACACGGGACGCCATTGTTCCTTGGGTTTCAGACCGACATAGTACTCGGTGTTGAAAAAGCCGGTGGTGTCCGTGCCGTCGTCCGGACGCCCCGTTTGGCTGGTGCATTCGGTTACCTCGGGAAAAGAGCAGAGTACGATTCGGGCTTGGTTCGACAACCGGATCCCTTCGCTCGGCCCCGTGCTGGGAGCGAGAGTGCCACGCACCCAAAGAGCTCCTTCGTCCAGGTGCGGAAGGAACTCGGAACCGATGACGCTCAGCGAAAGATAGATGGCGACCAGCAAACCGGACAGGGCGACGCCCACGGAAATGAGGCGATGCTCGATGGCCCACTTCACGCTCGACCGGTACTTCTTCCTCAGGAACTCCATCACGGGGTTGTGCCACTCGCGTGCTCCCTTGGGGAAGAAAAAGCTTGAAAGCACCGGCGCGACGAGCATCGAGAAAAGCAAGGCGCCCAACAGAGCAAATGCCACCGTCCAGGCCATGGGTTTAAACAAGCGCCCTTCAACGCGTTGCAACGTGAAGATCGGCAGGTACGCGGTAACGATGATGGCAATCGCATAGAAGACCGGGCGCTGCACCTCATGCGCCGCATCGCGGATGCGCTCCATCGGTGTTTTGAGGGCATTTTCGTGGTGCCCCAAATGGCGAATTATGTTTTCCACCATCACTACGGCGCCGTCCACGACCATTCCGAAATCCAGCGCCCCGAGGGACAACAAGTTTGCCGGAATGCCCTTGAGCTTGAGGCACGTTGCGGCAAACAACAAAGAAAACGGGATCGTCAGGGCGACAATGACCGCCCCGCGTACATTTCCGAGAAACAAAAAGAGGATAATTACCACCAGGATGATGCCTGCCGTCAGATTGTGCAGCACCGTGTGCGTCGTGAAGTGCAGCAAATCACTGCGGTCAATGAACGGCACGATCTTCACCCCGGCCGGCAGAATGTGATCGTTCAGTTCTTTCACCTTCTTGTGTAGACCCTCGAGGGCCTTCTCCGCGTCCGCGCCTTTGCGCATGGGGACCCATGCCGACACCATATCGTCGTTGTCAATGATTTTTCCATCTTCGCGGTGAATCGCCCGGGCGAACTGGCCCAAACGAATTTTCGGGCCCTGTGTGACCTCCGCGACGTCCTTCACGCGGATGGGGGTTCCCCCCTTGGTCATAATGACCGTGTTTTCGATATCCACCACATTTCGCACCAGCCCCACTTCGCGTACATTGATCTGCTGTAACCCCGCTTCTACGAAGCTGCCTCCGGCATTCACGTTGTTGTTCGTGAGTTGCTGCTCGACTTGGGCGAGGCTGAGGCCGTAAGAGGTGAGCTTGTTGGGATCCACGCGAACCTGGTATTCGCGGGTGGGCCCGCCGAAACTGGCGACGTCGACGATATCCGGCACTGCCTTTAAATTCTTCTCAACCACCCAGTCTTCGATGGATTTCAATTCCATGACGTCATACTGCGGATTCGTACTGTGCAACGTGAAGAAATAGATTTGCCCCACCGGGCTCCAGTCCGTGCCCATGGTGGGTACTACGCCGGCCGGCAAACTGACTTGGGAAAGCCGCTCCAGCACTCTCTCGCGGTTCTTGAAATTGTCTTCCTCGTCGTCAAAGACGAGCTTCAGATCGGAGAGTCCGAACAACGAGAATGACCGCAGATGCGTCACGTGCGGGATCCCGTTCATCACGATTTCCAGTGGAATGGTGACTTGCTGTTCGATTTGTTCGGCGGAAATTCCGGGCCACTGGGTGATGATCTCGACGTAGTTGTCCGCCACGTCCGGGTACGCTTCGACGGGGAGTAAATGGAATGACACCGCGCCCCACACAAACAACAACAGCGCGAACGCAAGAACAAGCAGCCGGTTTTCCAGGGCGAAATCGACTAGTTTGCGAATCATTATTGTTCTACCGTGCTCTGGAATGTCAGGGCATTCGCGATAACTCGATCCCCAGGTTTGAGTCCTGAAATAACCTCTTGCTGGTTGCCTGGAAGCATGCTTCCTGCAACTACTTCAAGACGCTTGAAGTGCCCGGAACTCACCGGCGCGTAAACCCACTGGCGATCGTGCAAGTGCAAGATGGCCGTTGCGGGAACCGCAGCCCGTATTTCCGGCTGTTTCCCGTAGAACGTCGCGGTCGCGAACATCCCAACTCGCATCAATCCAGGGTTGGCCACTTCGAGCCGGACCTTCGCCGTGCGGATCGTGGGATCGAGCACTGGAAGGATGTTGTCGATCCGTCCTTTCATTACCTTGCCGGGGTAGGCGTTCAGGCGGATATCCGCGTACTCGCCGACGTGCACGGCATCGAGATCATTTTCGTAAACGTCACAGATAATCCAGACATAAGAAAGATCGGAGATGGTGAAGGGATTGGGGCCAGACAGACCCTGGACGCCCGCTGCATTGGTGACCTGTTGGTCCGTGATCACCCCCGATATCGGGGCGATAACGTCCACAATCCCCGACGGATGGTCTTTGTCCACACCGAGAAGCCGCAGTTGTTCGGTTGCGGCATCTAGATCGACCTTGGCATCCTGCTCGGTGTCCTCGGCTTGCTCAAGAACGCTCTTTGCAACAGCGCCCTTGTCGTAAAGAATTTGCTCTCGTTGGAGCTGCTGGCGCGCCAGCCGCTCGTCGTTCACGGCCTTCAGATACACTTGGTAAGCTCCGGAGACATCGTTGCTCCGAACCCTCAGCAACAACTGGCCCTTCTTTACGACGTCGCCCAGCCGAGCCTTGATTTCCACAACGCGGCCCGAGGCCAGCGAAATGACCGGCACCGCGCGCGTTATGTCCGGCTGTACCACGCCGGTGACATTCAGTGCGGGCACCGCTTTATGCTCCACCGCTGTCGCCAAGGGAAACTGCTCGGGGTGGTCCACCTTGAAGTTGTTGGCATCCATGTCGGCTTCGACGGTTGCGGGCGGCGGCGCCTCAGCCTTCGCGTCCGTCTTGCCTTCGCCGCAGCCGGCCAGTAGAAAACTCAACGCAACACACGAGATGGCCACTGTCACAAACCCCACGCAGAACGACGTGTACCGCCGGACAACTACGCATCTCATTGGATTACCTCCCGCCCCACCGCCAGATTCAATTGGGCCGCAGCAGTCAAGTAGGAACCGACCAGGTTCACGTAGCTGACTTCCACAGTGCGGTAGTCGCTTTGCGCATTCAAGAAATCGAGCAGCGATGCCCCGCCATGCTGATAGGCAAAGAACACCGTGTCGCGGACGCGCACCGCTTGCTGCAAATATTTCGTTTTGTACGGCTGAAGCAGGATCACATTGCTATTCACCACGGCGTATGCAGAATCGACATCGCTGAAGACCTGGGCCCGCGCCGCCTCCGTAAGCTTCTCGTTGCGGTCGATGTCCAACTGCGTGCGCAGCTTTTCCCCCTGGTTGCGGTCGAAAATGCGCAGCGGGATGGCGACACTCACTCCGAGCGTATTTATGCCAAACGGGTTATTGTTGGATGAATTGTGGGTATACCAGGCGCTCAAGGTCGGATCGGTTGAGCCGTTGGCAACCGCGAGTTTGTGATCAGTTTGCGCTTTGTCCAGCGCTTCCATCGCGGCTCTCAAGTCCGGCCGCGTGTCCAGCGCAATCTTCCTGAACTCGTCCTGCGGCAAGAGTTGGTCGCTGAAATCGAATGGACCGGCTACATCGAATTGTTCAATCGGAGTCCGGTCGTTCAGGAGCGTGAGCAACTGAATCTTCGCCGTGCGCAGATTGACCTCTGCGGTTTGCACGTCCGACTCATACTGCACGCGCTGAAGTTCCAAGCGGTCCAGGTCGATTTGCGCGATGTCGCCGGCCTTGAAGCGATCGCTGCTGATTTCGAGCACGTGGTCGTAGTAGGCGAGGTTCTCTTTTGCCAACTGGAGCCACGCTTTCGCCTGCAACGTTGCGACAAACCCGCCGCGCAAGCTGAAAAGTAGTGTCCTATCCAGATCGGCATGACTCGACTCGGCAATGAGCGTCCCCTTTTGAGCGCTTTCGAGCCGCAGTTCCCGCTTGTGCTGCCGCTCGTGCAGATAGCTGATGCTGGGCGTTTCATATGTGCCGGCAAACGGGCGCCACACTCCTTTGTAACGAGAGATTTGCGTCCCATCCGCCGCCAGTGCGACACCTGGGTTGGGCCGCAGAAACGCCGTGATTTCCTGCGCCTTCGATTCGTCGATAGTGAGCTTGTCCGCCAGCAGTGTTGGATTCTCGCTTTCAAAACGCGCCTTTACTTCGTCCCATGTCAGCGCGTGCTGCGCCTTCGCAATGCCGCAGCTTCCCGCCGCCAACAAAAGTATCAGGCAGACGGCCCGAATGAATCGCTTCATCGTTCTACCCTCACATCCGTGAACTGTACGGAGAACTTCAGCCCCAGAATCCCCGTTGATTCTGTTATTTGCCCGCCCTGCGCCGTTGATGCTTCACTTTTGGCGAAGGATTAGCGGAACGATAGGACCACACTCGCTCCGTATTTGTTACAAATGTATGAAGAAAGTATTTAGGAATGAAAAACGGGGAAAGGGGGCGAGCGACCGGACTTCCCGCGCCAAACGTCTGGCAAATTTGCATTACACTCGCTCAGCGGTGGGAATTTTGACCTCTGCTCTGGTCCGGTTCCAGAGTCGCAAAGGGTCTCGATTCCGAATGTGCCCCGGGTGAGTTGCAACGCCGCACATTCTTCAGCCGGCTCCTGCGCCGCAACCAGGCGCACTCCTTCATCACTTTCGATGCTCGGAAATGCCCCCGCCTTGGCCAGCGTGAATTTCCCGTGCCCGTCGTTGATCAATATGGCGACAAAACGGGAGCCCATGGCCGTGGTCACGACCAGGTCCATCACATCGTCGCCATTGACGTCCCGCGCCACCAACTCCAGCCCGCCCTGCGGTCCAGCGATTCCGATGGCCGAATCTTCACCCGCGCTCAGTCGTAGTCGAATGGAGTAGTACGAGTCCAGCGCGGCTTCCCGCACAATTTCCACTGTTGCCACATCCGGCTTGCGATCGCCGTCAAAATCCGCTATAGCAAACTGCGGTGAGAATCGGCTCGCTTCGCCCGAAGTTCCCTGCGCCGCCTGCGCAGAATCTCGGCCAAACACCATGGCGAACACACAAAAGCAAAGCAGGCTCAGACTCACCCACGCCGCCCTGGCGATCTTGTCTCTTGTGCAAAACCTTCGACTCATCAGCAACCTATTGTATCGCAAACTCCGCCAACTCCTATGCAGTGACTACCCACGGTGTGCTCTCACAACGAACTCTGCGCGGTATGAGTATGTGTCATAATTATATGTGATGCAGAATACCGTGCCCCGTGCGCTATACACCTGATGCTTCTCTTTCGGCGTACTTCGTCCTGGCCCTTTCTGTGCTCCTCCAGGGCTGATTCCCGTGTGGTCTTTGATTGCGCAGACAAGCTATTGAAAACATTATTGATAACCGGTAGCTTGAAGCGGTATGCCGCAGCCGGGCTGCACTCGTTTTGCATCTGCGACAAGTTCGTTGCCGGTCTCCTTGGGGACAGTCGAAATGCCCCGAGGTGGCTGGCCGCATGAAGGAGTAACCAGATCATGGCGAGCAACTCGGAATCTTCGGCAACCTCTCCCGCGCCGGGCTGGACCCCGGGGCAGGTAAGTCTCCTCGGCGCTGTCTGCCTGGTCCTAGGATTGGTCGGGGGTTACTTTCTACCGGCAGGCAAGGCGGCGAATTCCGCGCGTCCCGCCGCCGTCGCCAGTGTTCCAAACGCTCCCCATCCCATGCCAACGATGGAGCAAATGAAAGCCCTTGCCGACGCCAAAGCCGCTCCACTCCTTGAAAAGCTGAAGACCGCTCCTAACGACGCTGGACTGCTCGCCCAGGTCGGCTCCATCTACAATTCCATGCATCAATTCAAGGAAGCCGCCGGGTATTACGACAAATCGCTCAAGCTTGATCCCAAGAACGTCCCCATTCGTACCGAGCTTGCCTCGAGTCTCTACTACTGCGGCGACGTTGATGGCGCGCTCGCGCAACTGGAGCAGGCCCTCAAGTACGATCCCAAAGACACTAATTCTCTTTTCAACATCGGCGTCATTCGCTGGAAGGGGAAGAAAGATGCGGCGGGAGCCATCGCGGCTTGGCAGGAGCTGCTCAAAGTGCATCCCGATCTCGATCGTCGCCCCATCGTTGAAAAAATGATTGCCGAAGCCAGGACGGGTGGCGAGGTGAAGAAATAGCTCGCGCCAGCATCCTCAGAAGAAGGAGCCGCACATCGTGCCCGAGATCAAAACAACAAATGTGAGTGTGAACTGGACCTCCCCTCAGGCCTTCGCTGTCGCTGTGATCTGCCTGCTGCTCGGCTTGGCTGGCGGCTGGTTTATCCGCAAGTCCTTCGTTTCTGCTCCTGCCGCAACCGTAGTAGTACCTGCCGCAGCTCCGGCCGGCAATCCTCCACCCGCTCCGCTCGGCCATCTGGCCGCCATGCCCACTCCCGATCAATTAAAGAAGATGGCCGACAGTCAGGCTGCTCCTCTTCTTGAGAGCCTCAAATCTGACCCCAACAATCCCGACCTGCTCGCGCGCATAGGCAACATCTATTACGACGTCAAACACTATCTGGTGGCCATCGAATACTACGAGCGCTCCTTGAAGCTCCAACCTGCGAACGCCGCCGTGCGCACGGACATGGCCACCGCGTATTGGTACAGCGGGAATGCGGACACCGCCCTCGCCGAGTTCAACAAGGCTCTCACCTACGAGCCCAACAAGGCCAATACCCTGTTCAACCTCGGGATCGTCAAATGGCAGAGCAAGAACGACGCGGCCGGCGCCATCGCTGTCTGGCAAAAACTGCTCGACACCAACCCCAACTACGAGGCTCGCGACAAAGTGCTCCAGATGATTTCTCAGGCCAAATCCGGCTCCCACGCTCCCATTTCCAAATAGCCTTGGAAGGCTGTAATGACAACTCACAGACTCCTAATCGGCGCAATCCTTGCCCTTTGCTTCTTCCCCTGCTTCGTTCACGCTCAGGCCCCTCCCAAAGTGCAATTCATCTCTCTCGAAGAAGCTCGGCCTGTCCTCTCCGCCATGTCCGGCTCGCTTCCCGCCGAACTGAAGAGTCCTGCCACACAGGATCCGGCCCAGTGGTCCGCGTGGGTCTTGAAACAGGACCGCCAAATCCGCGAGCGCCTCGATCGCGGCGAGGAAGACACCCTCATCAATCTTCTCCGCTT
>Ga0209039_10004129_pt1 | contig 10807 bp, 11 predicted proteins | sample BogFormECP12_OM1_FD_188238 | JGI IMG/M metagenome (GOLD analysis project Ga0209039, IMG submission 188238) | Bog forest soil microbial communities from Calvert Island, British Columbia, Canada - ECP12_OM1 (SPAdes) (version 2) | ecosystem: Environmental > Aquatic > Freshwater > Wetlands > Bog ... | reverse complement strand
TCTCCCGCTCCACGTCGGAAAGCTGACACGATTTCCCCATGCCCCAGGATAACGCGAACCGGGCCAGCGTGTCTAGTTATTTGTTGGACACTACACTAGCCTCCGATCGAATACATGGGGCGCGGCGGGGCCACGAACTTGGCCGTGTTGATCTCGTGGCCTTCCCACTTGCCGGCCAGGTTGCGGCGGATGAGCGCCGCAATCTCCTCGTCCGAGGCGCCCGAGCGCATCAGGCTCTTGACGTCGTCTTCCTGGATGGCGAACAGGCAGTAGCGCAGCTTGCCGTCTGCCGTCAGCCGTATGCGGTTGCAGTTGAGACAGAAGGGGCGGCTCACCGAGGCGATGAATCCCACGCGGCCGATGCCATCCGCGAAGGCGTACTCCGAGGCCGGTGCGCGCGGATCGGGATCGGGCACCGGCGTGAGCGGCGCGATTTCCCTCGAGAGCGTGTCGATGATCTCGTCCGCCAGCAGCACCTTGCCGCGGCCCCACAGATTCTGCGCGTCCAGCGGCATAAACTCGATGTACCGCACCTCGAATCCGTTCTCGCGTGCGTAACGCGCCAGCGGCACGACATCGGGCTCCACCAGGTTCTTCACTGCCACGGCGTTGAGCTTGATCCGATAGCCGAGGCGTTTGCACAGATCCAGGCCGGCGAGGACCTTGCCGATCTCGTCGCGGCGCGTGATCTGGATGAACCGCTCGCGGTCGAGCGTGTCGAGGTGCACGTTGATGCGGCGCAACCCGGCCTCGTACAGCGGCTCCGCCAGCCCGGGCAGCAGCACGCCGTTGGTGGTGAGAGCCAGGTCGCGGATGCCGGGGATGGCCGCCAAACGCCGGATCAGCGTCGGCAGGTCGCGCCGCACCAGCGGTTCGCCCCCGGTGACCCTCAGCTTGACGATCCCCAGCGCCACGGCGATGCGCACGAAGCGCTCGATCTCCTCGAAATCCAGGATCTCGGTGCGCTTGACGAACTGCACGTCGTGCTCCGGCATGCAGTAGAAGCAGCGGATGTTGCAGCGGTCGGTGACGCTGACGCGCAGGTTGTCGTGCACGCGGCCGTAGCTATCGACAAGCGGCGCGGGAGGCATTTACTTAAGCGCCAGCATGCGCTCGAGCGGCAGCAGGGCGCGCCGCACGGTGTCTGCGGGCAGTTCCACGCGCGGGCTGAGTGCGCTCAAACAATCCCGCAGCTTCTCCAGCGTGTTCAGCTTCATGTACGGGCATTCGCTGCAGTTGCAGTTCTCATTGGCCACGAAGTAGAAGCGCTTGCCCGGCGCCACCTTCTCCAGCGAGAAGCGTATGCCGCTTTCGGTCATCACGATGAATTCGGCCGCGTTGCTGGCGGCGCACCATTCCACGATGGCCGAGGTGGACCCGATGAAATCAGCCATCGCCAACACCGAAGCCGGGCATTCCGGATGCGCCGCCACCGCCGCGCCGGCGTGTTCCGCCTTGGCCTCCGCCAGTCGCCGCGCGGGAAACGTGGCGTGCACGATGCAAGTGCCTTGCCAGATCTGCATGTTCTCCCGGCCCGTCTGTTTCTTCACATAATCGCCGAGGTTGCTGTCGGGCAGGAAGAGGACCGGCTTCTCCGCCGGGATGGAGTTGACCACCTTCACTGCATTGCGCGACGTGCAAAGGATGTCGCTTTCGGCCTTGACCTCGATAGAAGTGTTGATGTAGCTGACGATGACGTGATCGGGGTTCTGGCGCCGGAACTCGCGGACCGGCTCGACGGGACAGCTTTCCACCAGGCTGCACGTGGCCTCGCGGTCCGGGACCACCACGATGCGGCTGGGGTTCACCACTTTGGCGGTTTCGGCCATGAACCACACGCCGCAGAAGGCAATGACGTCGCCGGCGAAGTCGCGGGCCTTGCGCGCCAGTTCGAGGCTATCGCCGACCACATCGGCCAGTTCCTGGATCTCGGGCGCCTGGTAGTGGTGGGCCAGCAAAATGGCCTTCCGCTGCCTTTTCAGGTCCAGAATCTCGTCGGCGATGGTGGTTGCGACGAACATAGGGGGTCGGTGCGGGAGTAGACTTCATTTTATCAGAGCGGCCCGCTCACTTCCCGCTCACCCGCATAGCCTGCTGTAAACCTTCCGCCGAAAGCACGCCCGGCCACGCCATGGCGCTCTTTCCGTCGCGCGCCACCACCACCGTTGTGGGTTCGTATCGCATTGCCTTCCAACCCGGCGTCCGCGGGTAAAGCCATTGGACGCTATGATCCTGATCGATCACTGTCCTGAGCGTCAAGCCGTTCTTTTGCAGAAACGCCCTCACCACTTCCGGCGGCTCGTCCGTGTACCCCAGCACAACCGCTCCCCGCTCCCCGCGTTGCTTCTGAAACTGCTCCAGTACGTCTAACTGTGCGGCCGCCACGGGCGACCACGTGTGCCAGAACGTCAATACCACCGGCGTGCCCTTCAGCCCCGCAAATCGCACCGCTTGCCCGGCAGGATCGGGCAGCGTGAAGTCCGCCGGCACTGTCTCACTGGGCAATATCGTAAAGGGAAACGCGGCTCCACAGTGCGGTTCCGGAAGTCCCAAGGGGTCTAGTTCCCTTGCGGGCCGCGCACGGTGCATGGAACGTTGACCACGCGCACGCCCGCACGAAACGACGGGAGGCTCTCCTGCGCGCCTGTGACCGCGCACAGCAGTACCGGACCGAGCGCGAACAGCGCCTTCATCGTCTCTAGTCTACGCTAGCACTGGACGATCTGAGTGGCGCTGTGCGGGGTTGCCGTTACTAAGATCGAGCTACCAGCGTTTGCGTCCGAAGCCGCCGCCGCCGCCCGAGCGCTCCGCTTTCGGACGCGCCTCGTTCACGTTCAGCGCGCGGCCGCCAAGTTCCGTGCCGTTCACGGCCGCAATGGCCTTCTCGCCCTCTCCATCGTTTGCCATCTCGACAAAGCCAAAGCCGCGCGGCTGGCCCGTGTCGCGGTCCGTTACAATGTTGACACGGCTGACCGTGCCGTAAGCTTCAAACAACGCGCGGACAGATTCTTCCGTAGCGTCAAAACTGAGGTTTCCAACGTAAATGTTTTTCACTCTAATCTTCCTTTTCCGATTTGAAGGCGGCAAATTTAGAAGGTGGACGAACGTAGCGGAAACAACGCTAAAGAGGTCAGCCTCGAATTGGCAGTAGCATCAAACCATTTTTACTATAGCACAGGTATAAGTGTGTTACAATAGAAAAGGTCGATCCCCTTTCCAGCCTCTAAATCCGAGCGCCGTCCGACCGCGGCCAAAGGCTCGGTCCCGCTTAAGTCCAGTTAAAGAAAGGAGTCTCCGATGTTGTACGACAGCACGAAGAGCCTCTTGCAGAGTATTCTGCGATCACTTGAAACGGGCGACGAGACCCGATGGGACGATCAAACCGAATCCGGGAATGAATGTCTGTACGAAATGCACCAGATGTCCGAGCCGCTGTACAAAGCGTACAGATCCGACAGGTTCAATGCGAACTCATTGGTACAGAGCACCCTTCCCGACAAACTGAACCGCGCCATGCCGCACGTCAGGACGATGGTGATTGCCATCCGTCATAAAGACCAACCCCGGGCACTTGAGAGCGGCAAGGCGGCCCTGGCCGAGATGAATGGCATCCGGGTGACCGCCGAAACCTAGCTTCCGAGGTACTCCACGTGGGCGTAGGTGCCTAACCGCGGGTTGTATGCCAGGTACCAGCCAATATGGTCGGGGTCCTCGTAGATCACGATCTGGTCGCCGGCCCAGTTCCAGTCCAGGACGATGTTGTAATCGTAGGGGGCGACATCCCAGAAGAAGTTGTTGAACCAGAAGCGTTCCCGGTTTCCTCCCTCCAGCCTGAATATATGTTGCGGTCCAAAGCCGCCGCTGAAGCGCCCGTGTGCCCACGGCTGAGCGATCTGGTAGTGCGGATCGTTGCGGCCGCTATCGTGTCCGACCCATTTATTGTTCCTGGCGTCGACGTGGGGCACGTCGGGATGACCTTGTTGGTGCACCGCGATGTGGTTCTCGTTGGCTGGCGCGGACTGCGGGGCGCGGGCCGGCGCGCGCGCTGGCGCGGCAGCCCTGGCGGGAGCCGGCCCGCGCGGGGGAATGTGTCCACCGCCAACCTCCGGGGCGCGACCGCCGCCGCGTTGCGGCGCACCGCCGCCCTTATTCTGCTGCGCAAATGCAGCCACGCAAATCAGGAGTGATAGTCCTATGATCGTCTTCACGTGAACCTCCTTGGCGTATCATACCTCGCCTGGTGAAATGCGTGCACGTTGAGTTCCATCGGCTTGCAACGCCAACTCCCGCAGATCGTCGATCCAGTAGTCGGGGGCGAAACGCGCTAGCTCTTCCACCTTGCCGTAGCCGTATCGTACGGCACAGATCTTGACTCCGGCGCGCTTTCCGGCTTCCATGTCGGCGGCGGAATCTCCCACCATCAGGCAGTCCTCGGGACGGGCGCCAAGCGCGGCCAACGCGGTCAGAATCACATCCGGCGCGGGCTTGTAGGGGAAACCGTCGGTGCCCTGTACGTGGTCGAAATACCGGAGCAGCCCGAATTGCTCGAGCACCGCGCGGGTGGTGGGAGTGCCCTTGGTGGTCGCGGTGGATTTGCGGCCCGGGAGCGCCGCCAGGGCCTCGGGAACGCCGGCGTATACCCGCGTCATCTTGTGGCCGCGCGCCAGGTAGATCGCGCGGTACTGGCGAATCAGCTCGTCGATCTGCGCGGGACCGTAATCCGGAAAAATGTCGCCGAACGGAGCCGCCAGGTGGTGGCCGATATAATTCTTCAGGTAATCGAAGTCGACGGCAGCGGCGCGCCCGTTGGCGGCCAGCACTTCCTGAATGGCGCCCACGATATCGGCGGCGGAATCCAGCAACGTGCCGTCGACGTCGAACAGGTAGACCGGGAATTGCGGGATCACGCGGGCTGGGGACGCTCCCCTTCCGAGAGCCCCGGAACGCGGCGCCCGCCCTCGGGGCGCAGCACCTGCTGGACGTGTTCCTCGGCGTCTTTGCCGCCGCCGGAAGCGAACGGCGCCAGCGTCTGGCCTTTGATGATCTGCATCACCTCGTCGCCATCCAGGATTTCGCGCTCCAGCAGCGTCTCCGCGATCTTGGTCAGCGCGTCGGCCCGCTCCTCGATGATGGCGGCGGCCGTGTCGTAGCAGCCCTGCACCAGCTTCTTCACCTGCTCGTCGATGCGGATGGCGGTCTCTTCGCTGTAATCGCGGTGCTGGGAGATCTCGCGGCCCAGGAAGATCTGCTCTTCCTTTTTGCCGAAGCTCAGCGGCCCCAGCTCGCTCATGCCCCACTCGCACACCATCTTGCGCACCAGGTCGCTGGCGCGCTCGATATCGTTGCCCGCGCCGGTGGTCATATGGTGCATGAATTTCTCTTCGGCGATACGGCCGGCCATCAGAATGGCGACCTGGGCCAGCAGGTAATCCTTGCTGTAGGAGTGCTTGTCGTCGATGGGCAACTGCATGGTGACGCCCAGCGCCATGCCGCGCGGAATGATGGTGACTTTGTGCAGCGGATCGGCCTCCGGAATCACGGCGGCCACCAGCGCGTGACCGGCTTCGTGGTAGGCCGTATTGCGTTTCTCGGCGTCGCTCAGGATCAGCGACTTGCGCTCGGCGCCCATCAGGATCTTGTCCTTGGCCGTCTCAAAGTCGAACATGGTGACGACCTTGCGATTCTGGCGCGCGGCGTTGAGCGCGGCCTCGTTCACCAGGTTGGCGAGGTCGGCGCCGGCCAGGCCCGGCGTGCCGCGCCCGAGCACCGAAAGATCGACGTTATCGCTCAGCGGAATCTTCTTGGTGTGCACGCGCAGGATGGCCTCGCGGCCCTGCACGTCGGGACGGCCCACCACCACCCGGCGGTCGAATCGGCCGGGACGCAGCAGGGCGGGGTCGAGCACGTCGGGGCGGTTGGTGGCCGCCACCAGGATGACGCCCTCGTTGGATTCGAAGCCGTCCATCTCCACCAGCAACTGGTTGAGGGTCTGCTCGCGCTCATCGTGGCCGCCGCCCAGGCCCGCGCCGCGATGCCGTCCCACGGCGTCGATTTCGTCGATGAAAATGATGCACGGCGCGTTCTTCTTGCCCTGCTCGAACAGATCGCGCACGCGGCTGGCGCCCACGCCCACGAACATTTCCACGAAATCCGAACCGGAAATGGAGAAGAAAGGCACGCTGGCTTCCCCCGCGATGGCGCGCGCCAGCAGGGTCTTGCCGGTGCCCGGAGGGCCGATCAGCAGAACGCCCTTGGGAATGCGGCCGCCCAGCTTCTGGAACTTCTGCGGTTCCCTCAGGAACTCGATGATTTCCTGCAGCTCTTCCTTGGCTTCCTCCACCCCGGCCACGTCCTTGAAGGTCACCTTCTTCTGCTGCGTGGAGTGCAGCCGCGCGCGGCTCTTGCCGAAGCTGAGCGCCTTGTTGCCGCCGCTCTGCATCTGCCGCATCATGAAGATCCAGAAAGCGAATATCACGATGAACGGAGAGAGGTTGATGAGAATCGAGACCCAGTTGCCGGAGGAGCTGTCCTTGATTTCGACGTTGACCGCGTGGTCCTGGAGCTGCTTGTAGAGATCCGGGTAGTTGACCGGGACAAAGGTCTTCAGCCCCAGGCTGGGGTTCTGGTAAGATCCGTGGACTTCACTTCCGTTGATGGTGACTTCCTTGACTTGCCCTTCCTGCACCTTGGCGAGGAATTCGGTAAAGGTAATCTGCTGCTCGCGGCGCCCCTGCCCGGTTCGGACCACGGCGAACAACAATACGATCAGGCAGATGAGAACCACCCAGAAGATCAAGGTCTTGATATTAGAATTCACGCAACCTCCGCACCGGCGCTCTCACTTTGGTAGACGCCTTTCCGGCCAATTTCGATTCCTATTTCGCTCATACGGCGTCTTCCCGGATCTTGAGAATCACCTTCGCATCCTGCTCCGCCGCCAGTCCGGCAGCCGGTCCGAAACGCCGCGCCCAAACGATGGAGGGGCCGTCCGTGACCACCGGCCAATGCCGACGCTCCCACAGTGGGATACGGGCCTGTTGAAAGAGGGTCTTGATCTTCTCCTGGCCGGAGTACCCCGCAGGCTGGTACTGATCGCCCGGCCGCCAGTTCCGCAATTCCAGGGAACCAGACAGGCGTTGCCAATCCAAGCAACCATTATATACCCAATCGGGGGACACCAAAGGCCCCGATTTATCAATCAGTTCCAGAGAAATCGCGAGATCGGCGCCGGGCACGCGCACGGTTCCCGGCACGGCCAACGGCAGGCGATAGTTGCGCGATTCCAGCCCGCCCGCCCCCGGCTGGCCGAAACGCAGCCATTCGAAGGAACGGAAAATGTCAAGCCCGGGCGCCTGTAGCCGTCCATGCCCTTCGGTGCTTCGAGCGAGGTCCATCACCGAGGCAATGTGCCCGAAATCGATGCCGCGAAGGTCGCCCTTGGCCAATTCCATGGCGCGCCGCACCAGGCGGCGGGCGACGGCCAGGGGCAACGCGGCCAGGACGTCGGCGCGGAGCACAATGGCGTCATGTGATGTCGTGAAGTGCTCGGAAGCCAGGCGGTCGATTTCGGCGTCCCACCAGGCCTCCTCGGCCAGCGCCCAATCGGCGGTGTTGGCGAGGGTTTCCCCGATGGCCGGGTTCCATTCGCGCGCGAGTTGCGGCAGCAATTCATGACGGATGCGATTGCGCGCAAACTGCAGGCTCGAATTGGTGGAGTCGTCCCTCCAGGCGATCCCGCGATTTACCAGGAACTGCCGGACCTCGCAGCGCTCCACCTCGATGAGCGGCCGAACGATGCCCTCGGACGTGACCGGCCGAATGCCGGCCAGCCCCGCAGTCCCGGATCCGCGCAAAAACCGAAAGAGGACGGTTTCGGCCTGGTCGGATCGGGTGTGGCCGGTGGCCACGCGCTTCGCCGCCCCGCTCGCGATGGTTTCGCGGAAGAAGGCCAGCCTGGCGTAGCGCGCGGCCTGCTCCAGGTTGTCGGGCGATTGAGCGACGGAGGTCTCGCGCAGCGAGAGCGGCAGGCCCAGCCGATCCGCCAGAGCACGGACGAATTCCGCATCCTGACGGGATTCCTCCCCGCGCAGCCCGTGGTCGAGGTGGAGAACGCTCAAACGGAGGTCCCATTGGGGAGCGAGTTCGCGGAGGACGTGGAGCAGGCAGACGGAGTCGGCGCCGCCAGAGACGGCGACACCGACCTTCTGGGCAGGTTCGAACATGCGGTGGCGGGCGATGGTTTGAGCGATGCGCTGGAGCAAGTGTCGTTCTCGGTTTTCATTGTAGCGCCGGCGGTCTTGCCGCCGGTGGGTTCTGCCCAGTTTGGAAACCACCGGCGGCAAGACCGCCGGCGCTACGCCGCATGTTATAAAAGAGATTGTCATCTTGAATAGACAGAGCGAAATCATGGAACAAACGGCAGACATCGCGTTGATCGGCCTGGCAGTTATGGGCCAGAACCTGATCCTGAATATGAATGACCACGGCTATACCGTGGTGGCCTACAACCGGACGGTGTCCAAGGTGGACGACTTCCTGAACGACGCCGCCCAGGGCCGGACAACGGTCATCGGCGCCCACTCCATCGAAGAGATGGTGGCTCTTCTGAAACGGCCGCGCAAGATCATGCTGATGGTCAAGGCGGGCAAGGCCGTGGACGATTTCATCGAGCTGGTGCTCCCGCACCTGGATCCGGGCGACCTCATCATCGATGGCGGCAACTCGCACTTCCCGGACACCATCCGCCGCACCAAGTACCTCGAGAGCAAGGGCATGTTGTACGTCGGCACGGGCGTGTCGGGCGGCGAGGAAGGCGCGCGGTTCGGCCCCTCCATGATGCCCGGCGGAAGCCCGCAAGCATGGCCCCTGGTGAAGGACATCTTCCAGGCCATCTGCGCCAAGACGCCCGACGGCGCGCCGTGCTGCGACTGGATGGGCGAGGACGGCGCCGGCCACTTCGTCAAGATGGTCCACAATGGCATCGAATACGGCGACATTCAGCTCATTTGCGAGGCCTATCAGCTCCTTAAAGAAAACCTGGGCATGAGCAACGAGGAGATGCACGCCGTCTTTACCGAGTGGAACAAAGGCGAGCTCGATAGCTACCTCATTGAGATCACGCGCGACATTTTGGGCTACAAGGACGAGAACGGCGAGTATGTGGTTGACAAGATCCTGGATACCGCCGGACAGAAGGGCACCGGCAAGTGGACCAGCGTCAGCTCGCTCGACCTGGGCATCCCGCTCACGCTCATCGGCGAGGCGGTTTTCGCGCGCTGCCTGAGCGCCATGAAGGCCGACCGCGTCGAGGCCTCCCAAATTCTGAAAGGGCCGAAAATCAAGTTCGAGGGCGACAAGAAGGCCTTCGTCGAGGACATTCGCCAGGCGCTGCTGGCTTCCAAGATCGTCTCCTACGCGCAAGGTTTCATGCTGCTGCGCGAGGCGGCCAAGGAGTACCACTGGAACCTCAATTACGGCGGCATCGCGCTGGTATGGCGCGCCGGCTGCATTATCCGCTCCGCGTTCCTGGGCGATATCAAGAAAGCCTACGACGCCAACCCCGGCCTCAGCAACCTGCTGCTCGACCAATACTTCTGCGGCGTGCTCGAACGCTGCCAGACCTCCTGGCGCCGAGTGGTGGCCAGGGCCGTCGAGGCGGGCGTTCCCATCCCGGCCTTCACCACCGCGCTGGCCTTCTACGATGGCTACCGCAGCGCGCGGCTGCCCGCCAACCTGCTGCAAGCCCAGCGCGATTACTTCGGCGCCCACACTTACGAGCGCGTCGACCAGCCCCGCGGCAAGTTCTTCCACACCAACTGGACGGGGAAGGGCGGCAACGTGGCGGCGGGCCAGTACGTTGTGTAGGGCGGGGAACGGCGAGGAGAGTCTTTTGGGCGCGAACGTAACGCAACTGGCATCTAAAATCCGCTTGCTGCTGATGGACGTGGATGGCGTCCTCACCGATGGCAAGCTCTACAATGTCCCTGGTCCCGATGGCTCCATATTCGAAACCAAGGCCTTCGACTCACAGGATGGCATCGGGCTGCAATGGCTGGCGCGGGTGGGAATCTCCACCGGCGTTATCAGCGGGCGGCTGTCGCCGGCCACGGCGGAGCGTGCGCGCCAGTGCAAAATGAAGTACGTCTACCAGGGCCACACGGAAAAAATCCCCATCGTCAATGAGATTCTGGCGGATGCCAAGCTCGACCCCAGCGAAGTGGCGTACGTCGGCGACGATCTCACGGATGTGGTGGTGATGCGCCGCGTGGGCCTGGCCGTCGCCACGGGCAATGCGAGGCCGGAGGTCAAGGCCATCGCGCACCTCGTGACGCAGAATGCGGGCGGCCAGGGGGCCGTGCGGGAAGTGGTGGAACTGCTTCTGAGGGCGCAGAACCTCTGGCCGGAAATCCTGAAACACTACGAAGTTTCAGAGTAGACTAAACGTCATAGGAGAGAGAGCAAAATGAGTCATGGACTGAACATCCGTCCGGATGGCGCGCTGGATTTCGTCTCGGTGGGCGCATTGGTGAACCGTCTGGACCCCGGTATCATTCCGTTCCGGAAGGCCACCCAATTCCAGATCCACGTCAGCGGCGGCGAGTTCAACTGCGCCGCCAACCTGTCGGATTGCTTCGGCATGAAGACCGGCATCGCCACCGCCATGGTGGATTATCCCATCGGCGATCTGATTGCCGAGCGGGTGCGGGCCATGGGCGTGAAGCCGTTCTACAAACGCTTCAAGCACGATGGCGTGCGCGGCCCCAACATGGCCACCGTATACAGCGACCGCGGCCACGGCATGCGCGCG
>Ga0209039_10004127_pt1 | contig 10809 bp, 10 predicted proteins | sample BogFormECP12_OM1_FD_188238 | JGI IMG/M metagenome (GOLD analysis project Ga0209039, IMG submission 188238) | Bog forest soil microbial communities from Calvert Island, British Columbia, Canada - ECP12_OM1 (SPAdes) (version 2) | ecosystem: Environmental > Aquatic > Freshwater > Wetlands > Bog ... | reverse complement strand
AAAAACTTTTGGTGCGACGTGGGAACAGATTCTCCGCACGATCCAGCCCTGGCTGGTGAGATGGAGCGGACTCTGTCCCTTCTGCGGGACGAAGTTCAACGGATTTGTAACGACACGACTTAACATAGTAATACTAGGAGCCTGTCGGAGATATAGGCTTTGAATTCAACCGTTTTGTCGTCCTTGGGTCCCGGAGAGTTGAATTCTGACCTTTTCACTCCCCCCAAGCGGCCCAGGACGTAAGTTTGAGGCGTGGGGGGAGGCCGGTTCATGCCCTTTGGGGGCTCCACCCCGACTGAAAGAGCTTCAACAGATTGTGCGTGGCACAGATGAGCTTCCATTCGGCCTGCACTTTCGGCAGTCCGCGCAGCAGAAATCGGCGAAACCCTCGCCCCTCTTTGATCTGTCCGAAGACCGGTTCCACCACGGCCTTGCGCAGCTTATAAATGGCCCGTCCGGCGGGCGTGCGGAGTTTGTGCCGCATCTGCTCGGCGACCCCCGCCCCAGGGGGCGGAGGCCCCGTGGCGATGGGCACTTCCTTACCGTGTTTCTGCCGATCCGGCGGCACGCACAAATCAATGCCCTCCAGCCCGGGGTCGGTCACATTCGCCGCACTGAAATATCCGCTATCCGCCGTCGCTTGCTCCGGCTTGCTCCCCGTCAGGGCTGCCACTTCCTCCAGCATCGGCACCAACTGCTGCTTGTCATTGGCTTCCTGCGTCACCGCCGCCGCCACGATCACCTGCGCTTGGCTGTCCACGGCCGCCTGCGCGTTGTAAGCTTGCACAAACTCCTTGGTCGCTCCGTCCTTCATGATGCGCGAATCCGGGTCGGTAAAGTTCCGTTGCGCTTTCGGCTCCGGCTGGGCGGCTTCCGGGTTGGGGGCCTGCGGCGGTTTTCCTCCCAGCTTCCGCCCCCGCTCTTCCTCCTGCCTTTCCCGCTCCTTTAATCGCGCCTCCACCTCCGCCTGCTTCTGCTTCGCCGCTTCTTTCGCCTCCGCTTCCAGCGCCGCCTTCGCCTCCCGAATCTTCTTTAACCGGCTCTCCCGCCGCGCCAATTCCTGCGGCAGTTCCTCGCCCCGCTTCCCCTTCCCATATTTCCCATCTTCCTCGGCATCGATCCGCGCCGCCTCCTGAAGGAGCGCCTGCACTTCCTCTTCCAGCTTCTTCTCCGTCTCCTCCATCCGCCCGTAGCTCATCGCCTTGTGCTTCGAGGCGTTGGCCTTGACCCTGGTCCCATCCAGCGCCACATGCCCCAGCTTCACCAACCCCGCGCGCTGGCACAGCTTCAACACCTGCACGAACAGTTGCGCCAGGTGCGCCAAGTGTTCCTTGCGGAAATCCGCGATCGTGTCGTGGTCCGGGTGCTGGTCCGCCGCCAGATACCGGAGGGCCACGTCCTCGTGGGTCGCCCGCTCGATGCGCCGCGAACCCGGTACCCCCCGGCAGTAGGCATAAATCAGCAGCCGCACCATCATCCGGGGGTCATACGCGGAAAGCCCCCGTCCATCCCCCTCCGCGTACTTGGCATACATCGCCGACAGGTCTAACGTTTCGACAAGGTCCCCTACAAACCGCGCCACGTGGCCTTCGGGCAGCCAGTCTTGCAAAGAGGGAGGCATCAGATAGGCTTGGTTGAGGTCACAGTTCCGGAACCTTTTGCTCATGACCTCATATTACACATAAAAACTAATATGTCAATACTAAATACAGCTACATCAGAGAATTTGACGGAAGTCACAATCTATCTCCGACAGGCTCCTAGCGGGCCCGCTCCCGGTCACGCTCAATTTCACCGGGGTGAATGGGACCAACGATGGGGGCGTTTACACTGGAATCTACAAGGGGACTTTGACCGGTGGAAACTTGCCCAGCACCATATCGTCGAACTTCATGTGCGACGATTACCAGGATGAAATATATATCCCTGAGAATTGGAAAGTAAATACCTATAACATTGAGAATCTGGCTGGCGGTGCTTCCCCGTTCGTGACCTTTGGCGATAACTCAGACAGTCTCTATGATAGGCTTGGTGTTGGAACTCAGCTTCAAGCTTACGCTGAGGCATTGTATATTGCGCAAGGCCTCCTGAACTCGCCAAGCACCCCCGATCCTCAGGCGAGCGTTGACTCCTTCGCGATCTGGACACTCATGAACAACACGGTGCCAGCGCCGGGAGATATCTCAAGTTCAGTTTCGTCCTTGCTGGCGAGCACCGGCACGTGGTGGACGAACACCTGCGACCCGAATCAATCGGCTCAATCGACGTGCCTCGCAGGCCTGTCCGATGTCAACATTTATGTGCCCGTGCCCGGGAGCCAGAGCGTTGGTAATCAACCGCAAGAGTTCTTGGGCCTGGATCCAGGAGGAGATGAACAATACCGCCCCTTCAAGAGTCCCGATGGCCCGGTGGGCACAGTGGCTCCCGAACCTGTCAGCATGGTTCTGATGGGGACATTTCTTTCGCTAGCCGGCGGCTTGTTGAGCAGGAAGAAGCGGGCGTTGTAAGAAGCCTTTGGGTTTTGCCGAATACGTCTGAAAACAGGAGCCGGGCCTTTAAGCCCGGCTTTTTGTTTGGCGGCGGGTGCTACCGAGGAGAATTGACAACTCGTCGCTCAGCTTGCAGCAGCGGCTGGTGAAGACCGGTGGGCGCTTGATCAAGCACGCCCGGTACTATCAGCCCGTGGTGGAAACGGGCTTCTTGGCAAAAGCGAACAGTGTGGTTTGAGGATCCCGGGAAGCCAAAGCTCGGTCGAAACGGTCACCATGCTGTTCCAAAGCCAGGTTTCGAGCCCAGACCTCGCTCAGCAGGCGCAGCAAGGCCAAAAGGAGGTAAGCGGCAGCCCTGCTACGTCCCCTGCGGCTCCTCAGGATGACAGTTTTGGCGGTTCTTCCGCAGCCTGATCAGCCGCGCCGATACGATGCCCTCAGAATAGATTGTTGAAAGTGGTGGGGCGCGGTTGGTGGCGGGGTCGAAGCCCCGGCCTTCCGGATCTGGGAGGAACACTTTTTTGGCAAGGCAGTTAGTTCTGCGTTGGTTTGGTTAACCGCCTCTCGACAAAACCGGGCCGCAGGGTCCGGCTTTTCTTTTTCCCGAGCGAAGGCATTGCTCTCCCCTCATGAGAAAGCCTGGGGTCAGTGTTCGGCCCGGCGCGGATCGCTGGCATAGGCTTGCCACGATCCCCCGGACTTCGCCCAACGGACAGACGCTCCCATCGGTGGACATGCCCCGAAAGCAGGCGTCGCCCGTGCCGTTTGGGGCGGCACAAGTGTGCCGAAAAAGCGGCATATTCGGGCCATTGCGGAATCCTACAGAGCGGTTAGACTCATTAGCAGGGAGCGTTCGAATCCGCGGAAGTAGGCGCTCCGCAATAAGACTTTCAATGTTGAAAGGGAGTTTTGCAAAATGAAACGAACCTTATCTCTGCTGTTCCTAAGCCTGGTAGTGATGCTGGGCCTTTCGCTTACTGCGGTCGCCGACGAATTTAGTTACACCTACACCGGCGATGGCTTCACCGCCATGGGAACCCTCAATGGCACCCCGATCAGCCCCGGCACGCCATATGCCCTCTCCACTGGAGGCATTACCACCCCAACCGATGCTTTTGACATCACCAGTGGAACCATTAACCTAACCGGATCACTAACCGGAAGCGGAACCCTGTACGCGAATCCCAATACGACCAGTTATTCCACTAGCCCGGATGGTCTTTTCTGGTACGACGATCTGCTCTACCTGAGTTCGAACCCGCAGCTTGACATCGACGGCCTGCTCTTTGAGGTCAGTGGGAGCGTGGTCAGCCTCAACATATGGGGTAACGCCCCCGCCCCCAACTACTCGTTGTATGAGGGCCAGAACGGCGGCTACCCTTACCAATACGCCAACGGCAGCTTCACCGCCACGGTGACCCCGGAGCCGGCTTCGATCTTGCTGGCCACGGCGTTCTTCCTTGCCGCCGGACTGTTCCATCGGCGTCTGCTCGTTGGGTAGCGACAACGAAGTTCCTCAACTCTTCCGAGACCAAAGGTTTCTAGCAGGCGGCCACTTACTTGTGAGGTGGCCGTTTTTGTTATCAGACAGAAACGAAGGGAGCGATGTACTGCCTGCGGTACCGGTTCGGCACGCGCATGGCCCCGAAATGCGACGTGTTCACACTGGCGCGCAGCATGGGTCGCAGTTCGATCACAATCACCCAAAGGTATTGTCACCCGGACGGACGCCATCGAAGCGGGCCTTTGCGAATGCTAGCAGCCCCGCTCGCTTGAGCGTGCGATTCTGCCTCTCCAATTTCTCCAGCCGCTCAAGTACGGCCTGCATGTCAGGCGTCTGCGATGTCATGGTGTGTTCCCCCTAGAGTTGAGTTACCCACAGAAAACCGGTCGCCACCACATCGGCCAGGTGACCCATTACCACGGGATTTCCGGAAATGATCAGCGAATCAAGCGGAAGGCCTATGAAAGCAAATATCCTCAGCGTAATTTGTGGATTCATTCTGTGCGGCATTCTCGTGGCGGGACTCTGGCCGCTCCGTCATCCCCAGAGTGAGGTGACCTGGTTGGGAAATGACAACGGTCTTCGCTTTGGTAAGCACGCCACCGTATTGAGCTCCGGCACACTTGCGATGACGAGTTCGCAAGACGAGCTACCCTGCAGCCTGGAGATCTGGTTGCAAGCCAGCCTCATGGGTGACTCGATCACTTTCCTAGCGTTTTCGACTCCTGAGCACCCTCTCCAATTCTCGCTGCGCCAATCTGGCGCCGACCTCGAATTGCAAAGGGGCAGTCGGAGCCAGCCGCATCAGGCCCGAACCGCAAGACTCTATGTCGGCCATGTTTTCCCTGGGGAGGGGCGAGTGTTCATAACGGTTACGTCCGGCCCGCAGGGGACATCAATCTATGTCGATGGTGCTTTGGTTACAATGTCTCGTGAATTCCGGCTTGCCGGGAACGATTGCACAGGCCAACTTGTGGTTGGCGACTCGACGTTGGAAACCAACCACTGGTTCGGTCAGTTGCGGGGGCTCGCGATATACCCTCTGGAGCTCACAGCCGGGCAGCTTTTTCAGCACTATGAAACTTGGGCGGCAATGGGACGACCAGAGGTTTCCGAAAATGAACGTAGTGTTGCGCTCTACCTTTTTGATGAGCATTGGGGAAGGGCCGTTCATAACCATGTCAGTTCGGGTATCGATCTCTACACTCCAGAACGATACCTGCTTTTGCATCAGATACTTCTGAAGCCGCCCTGGAAGGAATTCGAACTGTCGTGGGGCTACTTAAAGGACGTCCTCATCAACATTGCGGATTTCATTCCTCTCGGCTTTTTCTTTTGCGTCTACTTCTCGTCAGCACGGCAAGTCAAGCGGGCAGCACTCGCCACGATCATGATGGGAGAAACCGTCAGCCTCACCATTGAAATCCTGCAGGCCCAACGCGCACCAAACGCATCGACCTTGCCCTTCACGCCCATTCATGAATAATCCCGGCGAGGTCGCATAAACCTTGCCCCGAAGCGAGACGGACTGGCGAGTGCGGGAAATCCGCACGCTCCGTTCGATGTGGAGAGGACTGGAAACGGAGTCGTCAGACCATCGCGCCAGTTCCCGACCCTCCCGCCGGGAAATCTCACCTAGCCGATTTCTTGCCACCAGTGGTATATAATCGCAATTGTACCCCAACATCTTGTATGCCCTAGAGAAAGCATAATTACAAAGGTAGTACCCAAGTAATCTAGGCGTATTTTGGGGTGGGTGTTAGTTTAGCAAGCGTGGGCCGATCCCTGGCTCGGGATTATCGCTGCCGGCTGGTGGGATGTGCAAAATGCAAGACGCTTCGCTTCTTAACGTTTTTCGATTTTTCATCCGTTTCCTCAACAGTTCGTGGAAGACGGTACGCCTTTCGCCACACCCCACGTCGCGATTTCTTCCACCACCTGACAGTCGGAGCAATTCCGCCGAGGTAGATTTCGTGTCCCCGAGTGAAATGCCAGTCTGGCAATTTCTTCTCAGCCCAGCTTTCACTGATGCTTTCCACCTCAAGTGGCCGACGGCTGCTGCCGATAGGTTTGCTGGGAGGATGTTTGTGGTTGGGAAGTCTATCGAATTCCTCACCGACCTTCACTTTTGGAGGTTTTGTCATTTCCTCGAGTTTGCAGGCTCTTGGGAGCGAAAGAAGGGGGCGTCCCGTCATGTCCGACTCTCCTTGTGAGCAAAAGGCCCCATCTTTCCCTTCGGGACCGATGTTCGAGAAGCAGATATGGAAGACAAGGACTTCATCTCAAATTCATAACATCTATATTGGAGACATCTCACATGCAAACCAAGGTGCTACGACAACAACTTGTGAAGACAGCAATTCTTCTGGCCACCATTTTCGCATTTGCCGTTTTCCCCGCTTTTTGCGGGGAAGGAATTAATCCCGGGGCTGGCCTTTCCGCAACCTCGGAGGCGTTCGGCAGTCAGGTGATCAACACGACGACCGCCGTAAAAAGTGTGACGCTGACCAGCACCGGCACCACGAACCTAAGCGTTTCGAGTATTACCATTGCGGGAACGAACGCCAGCGACTTCGCTGAAACTAACAATTGCCCTGCGAGCATGGCGCCGGGAGCCAAATGCACCATCAAGATGACTTACACTCCAACTGTTCTGGGCGCCGAAACGGCCAGCCTCACTGTGACCGACAATGCTTCAAACAGTCCGCAGACGGCCACCTTGACAGGGACGGGCATCGTGCCGGCGAAGGTGTCGCCCACGTCGCTGAGTTTCGGCAAGGTGCCTCAGAGTACCGCGAGCACCGCGAAGACCATTAGGTTTTACAACAAGGAGGCCGTGTCGCTGGCCATCACCAGTATCGCCACCGGCAATCTGGACTTTACGGAGACCAATACTTGCGATCAGAGCATTGCCGCAAAGAGCGACTGCACCATCACGGTTACGTTTACACCCAGCATCGTTGGGGCGGAAACGGGCACGCTCAGCGTAACCGACGCTGCTTCCAACAGCCCGCAGACGGCTACCTTGACAGGGACGGGCATCGCGCAGGCGACAGTCTCTCCTACCTCGTTGACGTTCGCCGCGCAGACCGTGGGGACTACCAGCGCCGCCAAGAACGTGACGCTGACCAATAACCACTCCACTGCCTTGACAATCAGCAAGATCACATTCACGGGCGCTTATCCCAGCGACTTTGTGCAGACCAACACGTGCGGCAGTTCGGTCGCCGCCGGGGGCAGTTGCACGATTGCTACGAGGTTCACACCGTCCGCCAGCGGCACGCGTGCGGCCACACTCAGCATCGCGGCCAATACCAGCGTCAGCCCCGACACATTGAGCCTCACCGGGACGGGCATTGTGTCGGTTGAAAATCCCACAATTAGCGGCATTTCGGTAACGACAGGCCCAACAGCGGGTGGGACCTCCTTGATCCTTACGGGGGTAGGCTTTGAACAGGGAGCGAAGGTTTCGTTCGGGGGCACGCCTGCTACATCAGTTTCGGTTCTCAGCTCGACGCAAATCCAGGCGACAACGCCCCTACTTTCCGCTGGGACCGTTTCGGTCACGATCACAAATCCGGACGGAGGAAACGTCGCGCTTCCAAACAGCTTTACTTTCGATGACTCTTCGTTCTGGCAGTTTCTCGACCAGTTCCAGAACGGTATCGCACGGAACGCAAGCAAGCCATACTCCCTGCTGGAGCGTGGCAAGGGCACGGGCATCTACCAGCCGGACATGCTCATATTCCAGGACACCACGACGGGAAACGAAGTTTGGAGGCTCGATAATGACCCTCGCAGTACATGGATACCGGGAGTTCTCAACCGAACACCTTGGAATACGAACGGCTCTCTAATCGGTCTGGGCTCGAACCGCTGCATTTTGGAAGTTTACTGCGGGGACATGCATAATTATCTTTATGATGCGCGCGGGGGGCTGCAACGGCTGATTATGCCAACTGACCCGACACGTCAGCCTGCATGGACTCAGAACCAACTGGTTACGGCCAGTGGCCAATACATGCCGTGGGACCGTGTCAATCCCAACTTGCTTTACACGATAACCGCGGATGACACGAACCGAGGCTACTGGCCCAATCCCCTTGCGATTCTCTACTCCGTTGACGTCTCAAACAAAGACACAATGACCATTGTTCTTGACCTTCCGAACCCGACGCTCACTAAAGAGCTACAGTCATATCTATCGGAAGACAACGTGCTGATGGCCCAAGACGTCAATCCCGGATTGAACTCCAGTGGAAGCCCTTTGTACATTCCCGATATTTATATGGTCGATATGAACACTAATAGACCTACATACGGGACGCTTTTGTACCAATACGGGATCAACTTTGGCCTTACGGCCCCCAACCACTCGCAGTCAAACGAGTACCACTTCCATGACATTTATTTCCGCCGTACCTCCACGGACAGCTACATCTTCAACTACGGCCCCAAGGGCAGTGTGGGCGAACCCGTGTTCTTTGAAATGCCGTTGAATGGAAATCCTTTGCAGGCAAACCTTGCATATCCCGATGCGACCTACTCAACGCCTTATTATTCCCATCCCGCGTGGAATTACACGGGCACGCTCGTGTCATATGACGGCGAGGAAGTCCTAGGAGACAACATCTATGGCTCATGGGTAAGAAATCATGACGAGCACCTGACACTAGCGAAAATTGGCATATCTTCGGGCCACATGGCATGGGATGGATACGATCCGAACTTTATTGCCTTTGACAATTATACGGTAACCACGCCTACACATTGGCAGCTACAGGATGCAAACCCCAATGGTACGAGCACCCGCACGCTGATGGACGACGGGCCAAGAGATGCTAATACCAGTCCTGGCCTCTTGTATGGCCCAGCGCAGAGTCCCGATGCAACCAAGGTAGCGTCCGCCATACCAGATAATTGGACATCATCTACGGCTAAGATCCACACTTATATCACCGTCAGCCATCGTCCTTTCCCACCTGTCTTAGCAGTAGTCAGCACTTCACCTGTGACTCTGCAATGGACTCCCTATCTGACAAGTCGCGAAGTAAGCGGGTTCCACGTTTACCGAAGTCCCGATGGCAAGACATCGTTTCACGAAATCAGCACTGGGTTAGTAAGCGGCACTTCGTTCATCGACAACAACGCTAGCGCCGAGCAAATGTACTTCTATGCCGTGACCGCTGAAGAATACTCGGGGCTCGAAAGCAACCAATTATCCAACATCATGCAGGTCACCGTGGGTGGAGCAAGCAGTCAGTTTGCACCAGCCGGCACCACCGGATGGGACACCGTCGCTCCAGCGCCACCGACCAACGTGGGGCTCTCGAACCTGGCACCAGGCGTGTGGAAGCTGACGTGGACAGCGAGTGCCTCCTCTGACACAAGGTATTACAACATATTTTACAATACCGGCAGCGCGCCACCACCTACTCAACCGTTTGCAGTCGATTCGCCGCCTGTTTACGAGACTTCCTACATTTATTGGCAGGCGGATCCCGACTCGACGCCATTATTTGGTATCCAGGCTGTGGACCGCCAAGGGAATCAGTCCTCAATGGTATGCTTGGCAGGAACCAGCCCGCCTGGACCTTGCTTTTGACAACGGGTGGAAAAGCTCGTGTTTTCGGTTGAGCAGCCGTCATCGGATGGAAGATCGCTTCGCTTACGGGAACGCCTCAAGCGTGGGAGGCAGAGTCGACCTGCTGCTGGCAGACGCCGCGAACAAAGCGTTGATTCTCTCGCCTTATGCCAATTATCTGGTCGCCACGCAACAAATTGCACCGGTAGCCGCGGTGGATGAAACCAATCCCTCAAAGCTGCGATCAATTGTGGCATCGAGGGGCTCGTCAAAGAGATTCCCAGCGGTTTTGAGCACCAGCACATCATGGTGGGGGGGCTCAGGAATTCACCACAGTTTTGAATCCTGGGGCAAGGCACTCCTCGGCAAAACCGGGAAGCAGGTGCCCTCCAAGTACCTGGGTGACAATCTGAAGTATCCCGTATACTGGGATGACTACGGCGCCTACTACCGAGCATGGTTTCAAGGAAGAGGGTTTCAATTCCTGCGGAGGAGCGTTGTAGTGTAGACCTACCTCTTTTCAGAGCGGCGGAACGTATGGCAGAATGCCGCCAGCATGTACCAGGGTGCCAACAAGCGCAAGAAAGACGGCAAGAAGCACTGTTTCCGCACTGGAACTGGAACGGATAAGCGGTGTTCATTTCCATTGTGCTGTCCTATGAAGAGAGAAGTTGTTGATTATACGTAGAGCCGATATGAAGTTTCCACTACTATGGACCCGCCAACGGCGGGCAAGACACTCTGTGGTGAATTTGTTTTTGTTTTGCAGACATCACGAGAACGGCCAAAGGCATTCGACGGTCTTCGAAAGAATCCAGCGTTTGTCATTCTCGTTCAAGAATTTCATGTCGTCACGGACCACGGTGAGCGTTCTGTGGTAAGTGGTCTTAGCTTCGCAAACGGGCCAATCCGTGCACCACATCAGGCGCTTGGGGCCATAAACCGCATATAGTCGTTTGACAAACTCTTGCGCGTCCAACCAGGGGTAATCTTGCTTGGAAATTGACCAGGTATGAGAGATCTTTACGTACACGCGTGGATAGCGGGCCAAAGCCAGGAGCTTATTCAGTTCCTGCGGCTGGTCCACGGGGCAATCCGCCATATGATCGATCACTACGTCCAGATCGGGGCACTTCCCCCGATTCGCCGATAAGAGGAGGCTTGTCCAGGCTGACCTGCGACGCAGTGTCGGCGCGGCCCGCAAACAGGGGCGGCGGGAGTTGGGGGGAATT
>Ga0209039_10004126_pt1 | contig 10811 bp, 10 predicted proteins | sample BogFormECP12_OM1_FD_188238 | JGI IMG/M metagenome (GOLD analysis project Ga0209039, IMG submission 188238) | Bog forest soil microbial communities from Calvert Island, British Columbia, Canada - ECP12_OM1 (SPAdes) (version 2) | ecosystem: Environmental > Aquatic > Freshwater > Wetlands > Bog ... | reverse complement strand
TCCGCAACGTATTACCTGGTTTCAGGTGCGTGGATGGTGTTGTCGCTGCTGCCCTGGTGCACCTGCATGGGCGCCACCTTCCCCTTCGCCATGGCGGCCATCCGCCGGCTGGCGCCCGGCGGAAGCGAGCGCTCCTTCAGCTACCTGTACGTAGCCAACGTGCTGGGCGCGATTCTGGGCACGCTGGTTCCGGCTTTCGTCCTCATTGAGTTGTACGGATTTCACGGCACCCTCGAGATCGCCCGGACCATGAATTTCGCGCTCGGCGCGGGCGTGATCCTGCTGAGCTTCCGGGTTCGGGCGCTGGCGCCGCCGAAGGAAACCGCCCCCCAGGCCACGCCGTCCGCGGCCGTGCCGGATGCGGTCTCCGCGAGAGCCATCCTCTGGTTTCTGTTCGCCACGGGGCTGTGCAGCATGGCCATGGAGGTGGTCTGGGTCCGCCAGTTCACGGTGTACCTGGGCAACGTGGTCTACGCCTTCGCGGCCATTCTGGCGCTGTACCTGGGCGCCACGTTTGGAGGCTCGCGCTGGTACCGCCGCTCGTCCCAACCGGGGGATCCGCAGGCCGGCGCCTGGGCCTGGATCCTGCTGGGCGTCTCCGCTCTGATGCCCCTGCTGGCGGCCGACCCCCACTTCACCAGGATGCACGGATTCGGCGCGGGCGCGTTGCGCGTTGCGTTGGGCGTGGGCCCCTTCAGCGCGCTGGTGGGCTACCTGACGCCCATGCTGGTGGACCGCTGGTCGCGCGGCGATCCGGACCGCGCCGGCAAAGCCTACGCCGTGAACGTGGTGGGCTCCATCCTGGGGCCGCTGGTGGCGGGGTTCTGGATTCTTCCGTGGCTGGGAGAGCGCCGCGGGCTGTGCGCCATCGCGCTGCCGCTGTTCGCCATCGGTCTGGCGGCGGCTGTGCGGCCGGCGGCCCAACCAATGAAGCTCCTGGGGCTGGCGCCCAAACCCCTGTTCGCGGTCACGCTGGCGGCGTCGCTGCTGCTGGTGTTCGCCACACGGGGTTATGAGACCCTGTTCCGCGACCGCCTGGAACTGAGGGACTACACCGCCACCGTGATCGCCACCGGCGAGGGCATGGGACGGCGCCTGCTGGTAAACGGAACCGGCATGACCACCCTCACTCCCATCACCAAGGTGATGGCGCACCTGCCGCTGAGCTATCTCGATAAACCGGCCACCAGCGGCCTGGTGATCTGTTTCGGAATGGGAACCACGTTCCGCTCCATGATGTCGTGGGGCATCCGCACCACCGCCGTGGAACTGGTGCCCAGCGTGCCGCGCACCTTCGGGTATTTTCACGAGGACGGCCCCGAGCTTCTGAAATCGCCGCTGGCGCGGATGGTGGTCGACGACGGCCGCCGCTACCTGGACCGCTCGCGGGAGCAATTCGACGTGATCGTAGTGGACCCGCCGCCGCCCGTGGGCGCGCCCACCTCCAGCCTGCTGTACTCGCGCGAGTTCTACGCCGTTCTGAAGCCGCATTTGCGTCCCGGCGGGATCGCCCAGATCTGGTTCCCCCGCGGCGACGCCACCGAGACCGTGGACGACGCGACCCAGGCCTCGGTGACCAAGGCGCTTCGCGATTCGTTCCCCTACGTGCGCGCCTACCAGTCCATCGAAGGTTGGGGAATCCATTTCCTGGCGCGCATGCAGCCGTTTCCGGTGGTGGAGAACGGCGAGATGCCCCAGAAACTGCCCGCCGCGGCGGCCGAAGACCTGGTGGAGTGGAACGATGGCGTGACGCCGCAGCAGATGCTCGTCGAGGTTCTGGGCCGCGAGAAATCGCTGGACAGCCTGGTCGCGGCGGCGCCCTCGGTCCCGCCCATCGGCGACGACCGGCCCATCAACGAATATTTCCTGCTGCGCGAAGTGGGCGCCTGGCTGGGCCTCCGGATGTACGCTGGAAATGTGGGGCAAGCGCTTCCGCCTGCCAACCAGCGGCGCCTCTACTCCACCCGGTAATTGGGCGCTTCCTTGGTGATGATCACGTCGTGCACGTGACTTTCCCGCAGACCCGCCGGCGAAACCCGCAGGAACCTCGCCTTGTCCTGCAACTCCCGGATGTTGTTCGCGCCGCAATAGCCCATGCCGCTGCGCAGGCCGCCCACGAGCTGGTACACCATGTCAGCCAGCGGACCCTTGGCCGCCACCCGGCCCTCGATTCCCTCCGGCACCAGTTTCCCGCTGGGATCCTGCTCGTAGCGGTTGGCGTTCCCCTGCGACATGGCGCCCATCGAACCCATCCCCCGATACGTCTTGAACGTGCGGCCCTGGAAGAGAATGGTCTCGCCGGGGCTTTCATCGGTTCCCGCCATCAGGCTGCCGATCATCACCGCGTCGGCCCCCGCGGCGATCGCCTTGGTGATGTCCCCCGAGTACTTAATGCCGCCGTCGGCGATCAGCGGCACGCCCGCCTCGCGCGTTGCCCGGGAACATTCCGAAATGGCCGTGATCTGCGGCACGCCCGCGCCCGAAACCACCCGCGTGGTGCAGATAGACCCGGGACCGATGCCCACTTTGATGCCGTCCACGCCGAGCGCGATCAGGTCGCGCGCGCCTTCGTAGGTGGCCACGTTGCCGGTGACCAGCTCCACGTCCGGCAGCTTGCGCTTGATCGCGCGCACCGCCGCCAGCACGCGTCCCGTATGCCCGTGCGCGGTGTCGATGGCCAGCACGTCCACCTTGCGCCTCACCAGTTCCTGGGCGCGCTCCAGGTAGTCTCCGGTGGCGCCGATGGCCGCGCCCACCCGCAGCCGGCCCTGGCTGTCCTTGGCCGAGTTGGGGTACTTCAACTTCTTCTGGATGTCCTTGACCGTGATCAGTCCTTTCAGGTAGTACTGATCGTCCACCACCAGCAGTTTCTCCACGCGATGCTGATGCAGGATGGCCTCGGCCTGTTCCAGCGTGGTGCCCACCGGCACGGTGATGAGGTTCTCCTTGGTCATCACGTCCGCGATGGGCAGATCGAAACGCGTCTCGAACCGCAGGTCGCGGTTGGTGAGAATGCCTACTAATTTCCCGTCCTGGGTGACCGGCACGCCGGAGATGCGATACCGCCGCATCACCTCCTGCGCTTCGGCGATGGTCTGTCCCGGGCCAATGGTCACCGGATCCACGATCATCCCGCTTTCGCTGCGTTTCACGCGGTCCACTTCCTCCGCCTGCCGCGCCACGGTCATGTTGCGGTGGATGATGCCGATGCCGCCCTGCTGCGCCAGCGCGATGGCCAGGTGAGACTCCGTCACCGTATCCATGGCGGCGGAGACGATCGGGATGTTGAGCGCGATCTGGCGCGTGAACAGCGTGCGGGTGTCGACCTCGGCCGGCAGGACGTCGCTGCGGGCCGGTTCGAGTAAAACATCGTCGAAGGTTAGACCTTCGGTGAGCGGGTCTCGAATCATAGGGATTCCTCTATGATAGCGTGTGTCAGTGGCGGGGCAGGCGGCTGCCCGGCTATCCCGCCTTGCGCGCCCGCAGCCCGCTCCACCGCTCGGCCACCAGGATGGAGTTGGCGGGATTCCGCGGATCGTATTTCACCGAAACCGGGCCCACCTCCGAGTAATCGTGCGGCAGATACTCCTGAAGCATGGTCACGTCCTGCGACGCGGTGTACTCCACGCCCCGCACGCCGTAGGAATAGAACAGCACGTCGTCGCGGATCTCCGCCAATTCGGCGTCGGCCATTTTTCCGCGGGCCGCCAGCATCTCGCGCCGCCGCCGCTCGCGTTCTTCCGGGGGGATGCGCGAACGCCGCCACGCCCGGTATGCGAGAACCGCGCCCGTTGCCAGGAGCGCTCCGGCCAGGGCCAGCGCAACGGCCCGCACGGCCGGGTTGGAAAGCAACCCGATCCACATGTCCGCGCGCCGTCAGCCCGCCGCCATGAACCCGTTCCCGATGCCCCAAAACACGCCCTTTCGGACGTAGTCCACATTTGCGGTGTCGAGGAAAAACTGCATGGCGCCCTCCCTGAGGTTCCAAGGACAAGTTTAGCAAAGGACTCAATAGAGAGCCGCGGCGCGCGGCCAACGTGTGAGGCGCCCGCGCGATTCGCAAACCGGGGACGGACGGCGAATTCCCGGCAAACCGCGCCGGAAACTCAGGTCAGTCCCCTTACGCCGGCTCGCGCAGCCACCCGCGCAGCGCCTCGCGGTGGAGCGTGATGCCCTTCCGCGAATACCGCAGGTATCCCTTCTTGCGGAACTGGTTCATGTAGTGGGTGACGATCTCCCGCGACGTGCCCACGTACTGGGACAGCAGTTCGTGCGTGAAGGGTGACATGCGGACGCTGCCGTCCGTTTCCAGGGTGCCCAGCCGGTCCGAAAACCGCAGCAGGGATCGCGCCAGGCGGCGCGCAATGTTGTCCACCGAAAACCCTTCGATCCGGTGCGTGAAATCGATGGTGCGCTGCGTCAGAATCTGCAGCAGGGCCACGGCCAGCAGCGGACGCTTCATCACGATGTCCTCGATTTCCGATGCCGCCCACGCCATCAACCGCGCGTCTCCCAACGCTGTGGCCTGCTCGGCGCGGTGCGGAAGATCGAGAAACGCCGACTCCCCGAAAAACTCGTCGGGTTGGTAAATGTCCACCACTACCTGGTGCCCGTCCGCGGCCAGGCGCGAGACTTTGATTTTGCCCTGAATCACCAGAAAAATAGTGGTCGAGGCCTGGTCCTGGCTGTAGATGACTTCGCCTTTGCGGTACTCCACGATGCTGGAGCAGGGCAGGTATGCCAGTGGGTCTTCCAGTTGCCTTTGTGGCGCGAACGCTAAACTGCTTGCCATGGTCTCCTCCAAAGACGCATTCAGTTAACCGCTATTGACGCGGCCCGCAGACCTCACTGACCGTTTCGATGCTGCGAACCTTGAATGTGGGAGCGGCGCCGGCCGAGTTCGATGTCCCTCGCACGGTCACCTTGTGTCCCAAATGTTTCGCGAAGCTTTCCGTAGGGAAACCTTCCGCTTCCAGTCTGGTTATCGGCGATAAATTCCGATCGTCAACCAGCACATAATGCCCTTCCTTCTCATCCACGCAACCGGTAAGGGCGGTCTCTTTCTCCGGGCTTGCGGACTTCGGTTGCTGCTTCTGTTCTGACACCGCCGCGGCCGGCTGCGTTCCCGCGCCCGCCGCGTAGCCCGGCACCGCGAGGATAGCGACGATCACCGCCAGCCAAACGCGCGATCTACCGTACTCCATCGCACCTCGCATTCAGAATCAACTAAGCACATCGCGTGCCAATTTATACAGCTATTTTAATGCTTTCCTCGATTTAGCCTATATACTCCTTCGTAAACTAATGCTATCGAAAGCGTGGATTTTTACATACGTTTCACATGCCATTTCGGGGGAATCCCCGAGGGAAGCTTCTACACACCGCGAAAACTTTTCGGCTCCCGCGCGTTCCGGGCGCCCCCTGCGACCCGCCGGAATCGGCACAAATCCCGTGCACTTAGGTGGTTCTATGATGAAATAGTGCCCGCCCCATGGCGACCGTCATTGGCGATCCTCACACTGGCCGTCTCCCTGGGCGCGCAACCGGCTTACGCCCCGCCGGCTGGAGTGCGGCCCCCCATCCGCCGCGGCGGTGCGTCCGTTTTACCCGGCGGCCGGGTCATTGCGCCTCTCGGTGACGAGTATGTGACCGGACCCGGCGCCTTCGGACTGGCCCTCAGCCCCTCGGGGCGCGAGCTCGTGACCGCCAATCTCGGACCATTCCGCGCGTCGCTGACCATTATGGAGCGCACCCGCGACCGCTGGGAGGTCCGCCAGGTGGCCGTGCCGGCCGGCCCCGATCCGTTCGACCCCGGCCGCCAACCCGGCCCCGCCGATTGGCACGGCGTCTCCACCGGCTTGGCCTTCTCCGGCGACCACAATGTGTACGTCTCCGAGGGGAACACCGGACGCATCGTCATGTTCGACTCCCACGAAGAAATCCGCCGCGTGATCGACCTCAACCAGGGCGGTTTCCACGACAGCTTCACCGGCGAACTGGCGTTCGACTACCAGCACAACATCCTCTACGCCGTCGACCAGGCCAACCAGCGTGTCGCGGTGATCGACGCGCGCACGCGGCAGGTGCTGGCTTCGGTCCCGGCGGGCCGCCTGCCCTTCGCCCTGGCGCTCTCCCCCGACCGCCGGACGCTGTATGTGACCAACGCCGGCATGTTCGCTTACCAACTGCTCCCCGGCGCCGATCCCGGCCAGACCCGCACCACCGGGCTGCCGTTCCCGGCTTTCGGTTTCCCCAGCCCGGAGGCATCGCGCGGCGTCGAACGCACCCGGGGCGCAGGCCTCGTGATGGTCCCCGGACTGGGCGATCCCAACGCTCGCGAATCGAACTCGGTGGCCGTGCTGGACGTGTCCCAGCCCGCCGCGGCCAGGGTGGTGGCCTGGGTTCGCACCGGGCTTCCGGTGGGCGCGAGCGATGACGGCCGCACCATCGCCGGCGGAAGCAGCCCGTCGGGCGTGTGCGCCACCGCCGAACAGGTGTTCGTGTCCAACGCGAGTCAGGATTCCGTCAGCGTTCTGAACGCCCGCACCAACCAACTTGAGGCGGAGATCCCCATTCGCATTCCGGGCCTGGAGTTCCTGCGGGGCGTGCTTCCCATCGGGGTGGCGTACCACCAGAGGTCCGGTTGGCTGTTGGTGGCCGAAGCCGGCATCGACGCCATCGGCGTAATCGACGTTGGCCGGCGGCGCGTGCTCGGCCATCTGCCCGTGGCGTGGTTTCCCACGCGCGTGGCCGTCGACGAGGACACGGTGTTTGTGGCCAACGCGCGCGGTCACGGGACCGGCGCCAACGCCGCCACTGGCGAAACCCTGCTCGACCAGTTCCGCTTCACCCAGCTCTACCAGGGGACGCTCTCGGCATTTCACATCCCCGACGCGCGGGAGTTGCCCGCGCACACCGCTTTCGTGCTCGAGGCCAACGGCTTCACCCCCCACCCGCCCAACCCCGCCGCACGCGACCTTCCTGGCGCCATCCGCCACGTGGTGCTCATCGTGAAGGAGAGCCGCAGCTACGACGAAATCCTGGGCGATGCTCCTTCCGCCGCCAACGGACCGGCCATGGGCGCGCCCGCGCTCGCGCGCTTCGGCGCCAATGGCTACGTCGATGGCCACCGCCGGCGGATCAGCCTGCGCGGGGTGGATGTGGCGCCCAACCATCACGCCATCGCCCGCCAGTGGTCCTTCAGCGACAACTTCTACTCCGAAGCCGACGACAGCGCGGGCGGGCACCACTGGCTCACAGGCGCCTATCCCAACGCCTGGGCGGAAACCGGCTTCCTGGCCGTCTCCGCCGATGGCAAGGATTTCCGCCCTTCCGCCACGGCTCCCGGCCGCCTGGCGTTTGCCGGCCTGGCGGCGTCCGTCGCGCCGGAAGATGTGCCCGAAGCCGGGGGCATCTGGGACCACCTGGAGCGTCACCAGGTCTCGTTCCTCAATTTCGGCGAAGGCTTCGAACTGGCCGGCGTGGCCGAGGGCGCCGGTCTGGAACCCACCGGCGCGCGCTTCCTCACCAACACCCCCATGCCCGCCCCGCTGTACCGCAACACCTCGCGCGTCTATCCCGGCTTCAATATCCATATTTCCGATCAATACCGCGCGTCGGCTTTCATTCGCGAAATCGAGCAGCGCTACGTCCGCACCGGCGCCGCGTTGCCGCGGTTCCTCTACCTGTGCCTGCCCGGCGACTATCTGGCGCCCGCGCGTCCCGAGGACGGCTACCCCTACGAGGTATCGTTCCTCGCCGACAACGATTACGCCCTCGGCCGCGTTCTGGAGTACCTGTCGGGCACGAAATGGTGGAACCAGATGGCCGTGTTCGTCACCGAGTCCGGCGCCGCCGGCGGCTACGACCACATCGACGCCCGCCGCACCCTGCTGCTGTGCGCCGGCCCCTGGGCCAAGCGCAACTACGTCTCGCACACCAACACCGGCATCCCGGGCCTGCTGAAGACCATCTTCCGCCTGCTGGGCCTTCCGCCGCTCAACCTTTTCGACGCCGCGGCCGCCGATCTGAGCGACTGCTTCGCCGCGAGCCCCGACCCCGCCGGTTACCGCGTGCTGGCTGTGGACAAGCGCTTGTTCGACCCGGCGGGGAAAAGGTAGCGAAGGCCGCCGCCTGGGCCGCTACCGCTGGCTGGAATCGCAGCCAAGCGAGAAGCGCAAGGCAGAACAGACCTCGGCCATCCGTGACGGACCCAGCCGTGCCACGCGCCTCCCCAGCCGTTGTTGGGAGACGGTAACGGCGTTGTGCAGATTCACCGCGCAGGGCGCTTTCATGCCGTCCTCTTCGGTGAGAACCACCTCCGACGGCACGCCGCGAATGGCGGACGTGATCGGGGCCACCGTCACGGTCGACAAATAGGCGACGGCGCTATCGCGGGTCAGCACCACCACCGGCCTTTTCTTATCCGGTGGCGCGAACTGGTAGAGACGGACGTCTCCCCGCGCTATTCCGCCGGCCACGCCGCCTCCGCTTCCCAAACCAGCGACTCGTCGCGCGCCCGGGGCTGCTTCGCGTAGCCCTCGCGGTCGCGAACCTCCAAGGCGCGAATCTCCAGCCCGCGGAGGTGTTCGCGAAGCGCGTCGCGAATCAAGGCGGAGCGGTTCCGCTTGGTCCGGCGCGCCACCCGGTCGGCTGAGTGCAACAGCTTCGCATCGAGAACAACCTGGATGGTTTCCATATGTGGACTCTACTCCATAGTGTACTCCACATGCAGCGCGACGGCCAGAGCGGGCCGTAACAGCAGCCCATACACCGGGTGTATGGTGGGAATGGAGGCAGAGCTGTATGTCGCTATGGGTCGTACGAGCAGGTGGGCGTGGTGAGCAGGAGGAGACGGCCGTCAAGGAGCGCCTTGTCTGCATTGGGTGGAACGAGCTTCCCGACTACTCTGCTTGCCGCACGAAAGACGACCTGCGGGCGCTCTATAGGGAGACGTATCCGCTCGAAAGGGAAAGGCAAGTCAGCTCCGGACTGGGACAGGTCTGGAGCTTCGCACGAGATATCCAAAAGGGCGATCTGGTTGCGCTGCCCCTCAAGACCGAATCTGCGCTCGAATTCGGTCGGATCACCGGCGAATACCAGTACAAGAAGGTTGCCCCAAACGTAATGCACATCCGCAGCGTCGAGTGGCTCAAGACGGTGCCGCGGTCCGCTCCCCCTGAAGACATACTCCGCTCAATAAACGTACCGCGCACGGTGATCAGGGTTCTTCGCAACGACGCCGAGAACCGCGTAAGCAAGATTCTTGGTTTGACCCCATCGGTCCTCGAAGCCATGACGGGGGATGCCGAAGCTGAGATCGCGGGCGAGGACACCGTCAATTTGGAGCAGACCGCGCACGACGAGATCCTCAAGTTCATCCAGGCCAGATTCAAGGAGCATCATCTTGAAGATCTCGTCGCTGCTGTCCTGAGGGCACAGGGTTTTAAGACAAGGGTTTCGCCCCACGGACCCGACGGAGGAGTAGACATCCTGGCCGGTTCAGGACCGCTCGGGTTCGATGAGCCTCGCCTGTGTGTCCAGGTCAAGTCAGGCAGCTCACCCGAGGGGCAGAAGACCTTCAAAGAATTCAACGGCGTCATGTCCAAGCTTGATTCTGAACACGGCCTTCTCGTGTCATGGAGCAGTTTCACGCCTCAGGTGAAGCTTGACGCGCGGAACGCTTTCTTCAAGATTCGGTTGTGGGACCAGGGCGACTTGGTGGATGCGATCCTGCAAAACTACGAGCGGCCCGACGAAGAAATCAAGGCGGAATTGCCGCTCAAGAGGATCTGGGTGTTAGTCCGAGATGAGGCTGACTGACGTCCGTCCCGCTACGCGTGTAGAATGAAATCGTGAACGCCATGCCGGACTGGCAACCTGCCGCCTACAAGGACTACCGGTGGATCGTAGCCGATCCCGATCTCCTGGGCGGGAAGCTGGCCATCCGTGGCGCCCGGCTGGCCGTCTCTTTGATCCTCGAATGCCTGGCCGCCGGAATGTCTCTCGAAGAGATCGACGACTCCTTCGATTCCACCTTTCCACGGGAGGCTTTGCCGGAAGTGCTGAAGGTCGCATCGGAGATTACCGGTTCGTTCAAAGTGGCTGCTTGATGCCAACGTGGACGTGCATCTTGTGCCGGTCCTGAAGGGCCTGGGAATCTATTGCGACACCGCTGGCAATCGCTGGCTGGATGGCCCTGTCCAATGGCAATCTGGTGAAGGCTGGGGTGGAAGGCGGTTTCCGCTGTTTGCCCACGCGGGATCGTCTGTTCGGCGAGCCGCGGGAACAGTTCGCAGCCCGGTGGGCGGAGCGCCCAATCGAACCCGTCGCAGGCTGCCTGACTGGGTGGCCGTAGTCACCCCACCATCCCTCTCAGCACCTCCTCGTACTTATCCGTGACCGCGTCCCACGAGTACCGCTCCCTCACCCGCTCCATCGCCCGCGCCCCGAACGCCGCCCGCTCGGCCTCGCCCATCCGTGCCACCTCCTGCAGCTTCGCTTCCAACTCCGCCGGCTCGAACGGAATCCCCGCGTCGCCCGCCACCTCGGCGTTCTCCGGGGTGTTGCGGTACAGCACCAGCGCGCCGCGGCCCATGGCTTCGATCAGCGCGGGGTGCGTGCCGCCTACTTCCGTGGCGTGGATGTAGGCGAAGCAGTGCGAGCCCAGTTCGTGGTACCCGGCGCCGTAAACCGCGCCCGGCATCGCGATGCGCGCGTCGCGGGTGTCGCGCACCCGGCGGATGTACTCCTGCGCGTAGGGAGCGTCGCCGACGAGCGCCAGCTTCAGCGGCGTGTCCACCTGCTCGAAT
>Ga0209039_10004125_pt1 | contig 10814 bp, 5 predicted proteins | sample BogFormECP12_OM1_FD_188238 | JGI IMG/M metagenome (GOLD analysis project Ga0209039, IMG submission 188238) | Bog forest soil microbial communities from Calvert Island, British Columbia, Canada - ECP12_OM1 (SPAdes) (version 2) | ecosystem: Environmental > Aquatic > Freshwater > Wetlands > Bog ... | reverse complement strand
CGTGGGCGCGGCTCAGCCTAGCGCCGCCCCTCTCGACTACTCGAGCAGCAATGTGACGGCTTACCGTGGATTCATCGCCAAGTTCAACCCAGTCGCTTCCCCCGGTGGAGTCTTGCTGGCCGCCTGCACCTATCTCGGCGGAAAAACCGGCAACACCAGCGACTATCTCAGCGGCATCGCCATCGATGGCTCCGGCAACATCTATGCCGCCGGATACACCAACTCCAGCGATTTTCCGGTGACCAGCGGCGTTTATGGACCGGCCTGCGGATCGGGAGGAACCTGCTCGGCCGGCCACGTGACCAAACTCAACTCAACGGCGACTTCCATTATATGGTCCACTTACGTGGGCGGATCCAGGCAGGATGGAGGCGACAACTTAACCGATCTCGGTCCCATCCAGTTAGATAGCAAGGGGAATGTTTACATCACGGGAATCGCCAATCCGAAGTTTCCATTAGTCAACCCCGTCGAGTCTCCCGGAAGCGGCGGAAGCCCCGGGCAGGTGGTTGCCGAACTCGATCCCACCGGGGCGAACCTGCTATTCGCCACGGGCGTCGGGTCCGGCTGGCTCGATGGCATGACGACAGGCGGCCTAGCGATCGACGCCTCCGGCAACCTGTACGTGGCCGGCAATAACATCGGCAGCGACCTGATTACCACTTCGGGCGCATTCGAAACCACCAACCCGTCTCCCAATCCCCAGTGCTGCTACCACGGCTTCGTGGCAAAGATCGCAGCGACGCCCCCGCAAATCTCAAGGGTTGTCGACGGTGCGGGCTACCAACAGGGCATTTCGCCCGACGCCTGGATTTCCATCTTCGGCACGAACCTGGCATACACCACGCGGCTCTGGCGGGACAGCGAAATTCTCGGCGGCAAGCTGCCCACGCTGTTGGATGGAGTCAGCGTGACCATCGACGGCAGACTGGCGGCGGTGAACTACATCAGCCCCCTCCAACTCAACGTGCAGGTGCCGGATGACACCGCCACCGGGCCTGTCCAGTTGGCGGTGACCACTCCACAAGGAACGGCCACGGCCACCGTCACGATGCAGACGGTCTCCCCCGGCCTGTTCATGTACCCCGCCGCGAACGCGAGATACGTGGCCGCGCAGCACGCGGACTATTCCATCCTGGGGCCACCCGGCTTGTATCCGGGAGCATCGAGCCCGGCGAAACCGGGTGAGGTGATTATCCTGTACACCACCGGGTTTGGGCCAACGTCGCCGCCAACCCCCTCCGGGCAGGTGGTCACCAGTGCGGCGCCGGTCGTTAACCTCTCGGCGATCAGCTTGACGATCGGGGGCAAGCAGGCACAGGTTCAGTGGGCCGGAATCACCATTGCCGGCGTGTGGCAAGTGAACATCCAGCTCCCCGCGGACGCGCCCTCCGGCGATGCGGCGATTGTGGCGCAGATTGGCGGGAAGAGCACTCAGGGCGGCGCGTTTATAACGATCCAGGGACCATGATGCCAGCCCACCACCGCGTTGCCCACCTGGCCTCATCCCGGCCGGTTGGAGGGCGACCTGATCACGCGATTCCTCCACAGGTCTGCTCGCTACCAGTGCCAAGACCGCGTGAATGCGTTCGCTTGTACTACTATCCATCACATTCTCCGCGCGCCGCGACGAATTGTGGGGCAGGTTTTTAACCTGCGGCGGATTGTCAATCCGCCTGCCGCCCTTGGACGCGCCCGCCACGGCCTTGGAGAATCGCCACCACTGTTTGCGGCTTGCCGCTATGCGGGGCAGCTTGGCAAGCTGCGGCCGATTGGCAATCTGCCCAATACCGAACGGCGGCGGTTACCAACCGGCGCGTAGGTTTCCAACCTGCCCCACGAAGTGAGCGGCGTGTTGCCGTGAAGTGGTACTTTTGAGCTATGAGCATTTTCGCTGTCGTCATTCACCAGGAAACATCGGGCGGCTTCTGGGGCGAGGTCCCGGCCCTGCCCGGATGCTACTCGCAAGGTGAGACCGTCGAGGATCTCCTCTCCAACCTCCGTGAAGCCATCGCCGGAACGTTGGAGGTCATGAAAGAAGAAGGCGCAACGCCTGAATCGAACGTCCAGATCCTGGAAGTAGCGGTTTGAATCCTATCACAGGCCAGGAACTCTGCCGCAAGCTCGAACAGGCGGGTTGGTCGCTCAAACGGATCCACGGCAGCCATCACATCTTCGGTAAGACGGGTGTGCGGAAGATCATTACGGTTCCCGTCCATGGCAATGAGGAATTGAAACCTGGCCTCGCTGCCCGGATCGCCCGGGACGCAAACTTGAGGTGGTAGCGGCTCCGCATCGCCGCCGCGATCAATCCGCCTCGCCCGTCTTCGCGTAGCTCAGGCTACCGGGCGGAAGTTGGGCGATCACTTCATTCACGACTGGGATTGTGTTGATGCTCCACTGATTGCTGAGGGCGTACGTCCTCCCGCCTATGTGGAACAGCTCCTCTTCATCACAGAAGTATCTGCGGAGGTCGAACTTCCCGCCGAGCTTCGCCTGAAGCTTCGAAGCCTTGTCCTGAAACTCCTCAGCGGTGACCTCACCATCAACGGAGATCCACTTCCTCGGTGGGACCAACGCTGCAATCTGTTCCGGTGGAAGACCCTTGGCAAGCGCTGCCTTCACAACCTCGAAGACCAGCCGGCGTTTCGGGAGGTGCGCGTGGGTGTTCCCGTCGACGATGAGATCATACTTCGAAAGATCGAATTCGACGGGCGTGGCGTTCCGGATCTCTTCGGCCTTCTTAATCTTGACGTGTTCGATGTACTCCTCTGCCTCCGGGAGTGGAACGATCTGCTGGACGTCCAACAGGACGCGGGTCTCATCGAGCTTATAGGGCCGGAGCCGTACGCAGCGAATGTCGATCTCGTGCTCATTGAGCCACAACACGGAGGTCGTGATCTCCTTGGAAAACTCGGCAGAGACCAGCACGATTCGGACGTCCTCTCCGAACCTGTGATCGTTCGCGTCATCCCAATGCAGGAACTTCAGAAGCGCAGTCTTTGCATCATCCGTGCTGTTGTTCCGCTTGGGGTAGCGCTCGTACACCTCGACTGCCTGGGAGAAGGTCATGGCCGAGATCATCGCCGCATATCTGATGGCCTGCAACTCCATGTGCCCGCCGTCTTCTGTTCGCTTGAGTTCGATCACCACGAGATTCGCGTCCAGGTCAACGCCGAGCAGATCGATCCGCCGCTTGCTTTCATCCCATTCGGAAAACTCCTCGGCAATGACGAGCGTATCGGGGGCGATCACCCCGATGTTCTGCCTAAGAAGCCGTTGGAGATCCATCCGCTCGTTAATGTCCTGCGTCGCAAATGTGGTCTGCTTAAGGTCGGTGATCGCAGTCTTCGTGAGTTCGTAAAGTGCCACAACTCCTCCTAATCGCGCAGCTTCTCCACACGTTGCTAGCTATCAGTGCGCGAATTCTACTTCAAAGCGGCCAGAGCTGTCCTGGCGCCCAGCAGATCCGGGCTAGTTTCGACAGCCTGCGCCAGTTCCGCCTTCGCCTTGGCGGCGTCGCCGAGGCCCAGATAGCCGAGGCCCATGCTGTAATGCGCGTTGGCTGTGCGAAGGCGCGGCGACTGTGCCCCGCCCCGGCCGCCTCGGCCCCCGCCGCGGCCTGCCGCGGAGTCCGACCGCGTGAGCGCACTCTGGCCGGAATCCACCAGGCTCTGGAAGATCGCTTTGGCTTTGTCAGCCTGGCCGAGTTTCTGAAGACAAAGCGCCTGATAGTAAGATTGCGTGCCGCCTGCGCTGGCAGGCATTCCGCCTCCACGCCGCCCCCCGGATGGCGCCGGGGCTGACGCCTTGCTCCAGGACTCCGTAGCCTTGGCCCGGTCGCCCAGGCCTTCGTAGGCCAGCCCTGTCAGGTAGTCCACTTCGGCGCTGTGGCCGCCGCCTTCGCCAAATCCACGCGCGGGCAGGTTGTCGGGCACCGTGACCGCTTTCTCCAAATCGGCAAGCGCGTCTTTATACTGCTTGGCGGCGATCTTCTGCTGGGCGCGCAGGATATGCGCGGCGGTCCACTGGTCGCTCACATTGAGGTTGGCGCCTTCGGCCTGCGCGAATTTGCGGCCGGTCATCATCTGGATGGCTTCGTCGTACTTGCCCGCCGCCACCTTGAGCGAGACGGCGCGGTTCTGCGAGTCGTCGCGCTGCGCCACCACGTCCTGATTCTTCTCGAACAGTGGAAGGCGCTTCTCCATGGGAATGCCGGCCTGCTCGTAGAGTTCATCCAATTCGGCGAAATGCAGGGCGTACTTGTGGTTGACAGAGACCGCTTTCTCGAGCTCCGCAATGGCCCGGTTGATATCGGGCGTGGGCTTCTGGTGGGCGTAGGCCGTGGCCAGGTTGCGATGCACGATGGCGAAGGCGGGGTTGAGCGCGGCAGAGTCTTCCCAGAGCTTGACGGCCTCCTCCGGCTGCCAGTCGTACAACAGATTGCCCAGGTAGTAAGACGCGTGAGCATCGCGAGGGTTCATCTTCAGCGCCGCCCGCAACACGTCAATTTCCTCGTTCTGGAACGGGAATACGTAGTCCGGGGGCAGGCTTAGGGCCAGCTTGTAATACTCGTCGGCCAACGGCCGCTGGCCCAGCTTTTCCGCAAAGTAACCCAGATAGTAGTAGGCCATGGGGTGGACTTTGGACTTGTCGGGAACCGCGGCCACCATTTGCAGCAGCACGTTGGTGCCATCCTGCCACAAGCCGGCGTTCAAGTACTCGGCGGCTGTCTCCTGGAATGTCTGCGGATGATCGATCATGGTGGAGGTGAGAGTCTTCAAGGCCGCCGGGTCCTTCGAGGCCAGCCACCGTTCGGCCATCGACCGCACGTCGAGCGGGTCCAGCTTGTGCGCCGCCGTGGCCAGCAATTGCAGAGCCTCCTTGGGGCGCCCGGTGTGCCGCAAGAGCGCGGCCTTCAGGTTCTGCGCCCGGATGTTCAGCGCGTTGGAGTCGATCGAGCGATCGACAAAATCCATAGCCGCGGTCATATCGCCGCGCGCGGCCGCGATCTCGGCCAGCGAGTAGTAGCCCGATGCCTTCCACGCCTGGCTCCACGTCGCCTTGTAGAAGTAGGTGTAGGCCTCGTCGGTCTTGCCCTCCGCTTTGAACGTGGCGCCCAGGTAGTAGATGGCCTCGACATCCTTGGGATCGGTGAATTGGGCCGTGAGCCGCGCGATGGCGGTGCGCAGGTACTTCTCGGCCTCCGCGTACCTCGCCTTGGTGTAGGCGGTAATGCCCATGACGGTGTTCACGCGAGTGTCGCCCGGATCGCGGCGGAGCGCCTCTTCCCAATAGGGCATGGGATCGTTTACCGGATCGTGGAACTGCTGCGCGCGCAGTCCGATGAGATACAACTCCTCATTGGTCTTGACGTCGGCCGGCGGGGGCGGGTCCGTCACACCCTGAGGGCGCGTCTCGGGCGTCAGCTTGACGGGCGAATAGGAGACCAGCTCCTTGCCGCCATCGGAAATGGAAGCCACCAGATCGTGCTCGTCGATGCCGGCCGGCACGGCGACCTGCTTGGTGTAGGGTTTGCCGGGGTCGATGGCCACCGTCTCCTGCAACAGCACCTTCGAGCCCGCCTTGAGCATGACCTTCGCCGCTGCATGGGCCGAGGTGGTATAGAAGCCCATCTTGGCGGTTCCGTTAGCCACGTCGAGGTTCACAGCCGCGTCTATGTTGGCCTTCTTCACGCCGCCGATGTCGCGGAACGGGTACCACTTCATGGAGAACGAGCGTCCCTCGTAAGGCTGCAGCCAGCTATAGTCGGGCTGGTTGTCCGAATAGCCGCCCACCATGAGTTCGATGTAGGGGCCATCGGAGTCGGTCAGGTTGGCGTCCCAATTGCGCGCGCCGGCATTGGTGCCCCACTCGAAAAACTTCTTGCCCGGCACGATGTTATGGTCGGCGACGCTCATGGTTCCCGCCTGCTTGCTGTGGTCGTAACCGGCGAAGAAATCGTCCTGGTAGTTCCATGCAAAAATCGAGGTTCCGCTAGCGTGGTTCTTCCACCAACTGACGTCGGTACCGTCCTCGCTGATGGGCCACGTGTCGAACGCGCGTTTGAAGTGGCCGGTGCTCAGTTGCGTGCTGGGCGGGAAGATCACCTGGTACTGATCGTTCACGTGAACCGCCACGTTGGCGAAGCACAACATGGTGTTCACTTCGGGGGTGCGGTTCAGAATTCGCAGGGACGCTTCGAGATACGATTTGCCGGGCCGGATGGTGTAGCCCACCGCCCACCGCATGCGCTGGCGCACTTCCAGTTCGCCCACCCAGACGGTCTTGCTGCCGTCCGCGTTCTCTTCGATCTTGTACTGCACCGGGAGGAACGTGGTGGCGCGATGGTGGTGGTTGATGTTCCACTCCACGCCGCCCGAGATCCACGCGCCGATGATGCTGATGAGCGTCGGTTTGATGACGTGCTGGCGGTAGATGAAGTTGTAATTGTTGGTCTTGTCCACCCCCTCGAAGATGCGGCCGCCGATTTCCGGCAGAATGCCGATGCGCAGGTACTCATTCTCCAGGTAGACGATCTTGTAAGTCTTGTCGGCCTTCTTCCCCGTGAGAGTGTCGTACATGGGATAGGGATAGACCGGCGCCTGCGCCCCCTGGGATTGCCGCCCGAAATAGAACATCGGGTTGGGCTCCGGGTCTCCGGCCAGGTAGGTGGGGATGACCATGGTGGTCTCCCAGACCTTGACTGCCGGGACGTCGGCGGCAGAGAGTGGCATGGACAGCGTCAGGAATACCGTGAAGAGCGCGATTAGCGCGGAGAGACGAATTTGGCTACGCATCATAAAGGTTGACCTCCAACTAAACTTAAGCCGGCCGCTTATTGCACCTTAGCTTTCTGCTTGAACGGGGCTGCCTTGCCCGAATGCACGGCCAGCAGCCGCTTGTGGGCGGCGATTACCCCTTCTATAAAATCATCCGAAGCGCGGTCGGTAACATCCAGAAACCCAAAGCTGTAGTTCTCACCGTCCATACGCCCGACCACGGGCTCGTCCAGCCAGGCGAACCAGTGCGCACCGACGAAGGAAGGCATGGACGCCACCTGCTCCACATAATAGCGGTAAGCGATGCCGCGCTCCTTCTCATTGGCTACCTGCATCAGGGCCGGCGCCTGCCCCCGGGTAGGAGTTCCGAAGTGAAACTCGCCGATGAGCAGCGGCTTGCCGGTGAGCTTGTACAGCTTGGCGATCCACTCGCGATCCGGAGCGTATTCGTAGATATTGTGGCTGTATACGTCAAACAGGCGTCCCAACTGAATCACGTCGTCGGGAGGCAGCGCCCCGAAGCGGATTCCCAGGTTCAGGTGGTTGGGATCGGCCTTGCGGGCGGCCTGATTGGTGACTTGCAGTTGGTGCTCGAAGGCGGCCAGCGCGAATTGCTTGCGCCGCGCCAGGGTGTCGCCACCGGCCAGAAACGCCTTCAGCTTGCGCTGGGTTTCGGTTTCCTTGCCTTTCAGAATCATGTCCGCCAATTCCGACTCCCGGCCCGGCCACGCCGGTTCATTGCCGATGAAGTATCCCAGCACATAGGCGTCGTCCTTCATCGGCGTCAATTGCGACGCGGCCGAGGATTCCGCGGCGCGGGCAAACTCCTCGGAGTAGACATCGGGCATGCCCATGTATACCGGCGCGGTCTGCGGGGCGCGCAACATGGCGGCATAGGGCGCCGGCTTCTCTTTCGAGAGTCCGCTCCGCGCCGTGTTCAAGCCCCAGGCTTCCATGCGGCGGAGGGTCATCTCGCTGGCCTTGGCGTCCCAGCCGGCGCCGTATCGCCGCGCCAGGTTCCAGCCATAGAAGTCTCCCGGCCCCGGGCGCCGGCCCGACGCTCCCACCGGAACATCGGCCGGGGGCTGGCCCGCGAAGTACGTTTCGCGGCCGGTGACGCGCGTGCTGCCCCCGGTGCTTCCCATGCCATTGACTCCCATGGAGAGGAACAGGTGTCCGTCCGGATCGACGAACCACCATTTGCCATTGATCTGTTCCACGCGGAAGAAGCCGGTGGCCTTGGCCTTGGTGCTGGCGAAGCCACCGTACTTGCAGTAGCCGAACTCGCCGGAGTGCAGGGCCTTGTCCTCACGGTCCCAGTCGGCCTTGAGTTGGTCCAGGCTCTTGGCCTTCCCCGGAAACTCCGCCGGAATCCACTGTCCGAATTCATCCACCACCGGCAATTTGTCGATCACCTCGGAGCCGGGGTCGTCGTTGGAAAGGTGGACGTTGCGGATGTCGAGCGTGGGATTGCCAACCGGCGCCACCATGGCCACCGCCAGCGATTGCACTGCGTTGATGGTGCCGAATGGCCCCACCACCGCCATCCAGAAGGGGTTGCGCGACTTGTTGAAGACCGCGGCCAAGTCCTGCCCTTCCTGGCTCTGGCTCTGGAAGTAGGCCAACGGCACGGCCGCGCGAATCCAGACGCCTCCTCCAAACTGGTGGAAGCGCAGGGCGCGCATGCCGTCCGCGGTATAGAGCCGCAGTAGGAAGCGCTGGGCGGTGGACGCCTTCACTTCCATCACCAGAAACTTGAAGGAAGACCAGTCGGAGGGCAAATCGGGGTTGAGCTCCTTGATCGCCCACTTGTGCTCGGAAACCGGCCACTCATGCATCAGAGTGGGAACGTATTCAGTGGCAAATTTCTCCCGCGTTTTCGCGTGGGAGTCAAACACAACGTGCTTGACGTCGGCGCCGGCGAGGCCGGCTGCCGTGAGAAGAACCAGGAATGCGGAACAGCGAATGGGAGTCATGGATCGTAATTACCTCTGCTATTGTATGCGATTTCATTGTGGGGCAGCTTTGTAAGCTGCGGCCGATTGTCAATCGGCCTTGGGCAGGGCTTGGCCCTGCCCAGCGGCGGTAGCCCCCCCAGATCAGGCGCTCGTGATCTTCAGCGTGATCGCATGGTCGCAAGGCTTCACCGGCGGCATCTGCACCTTCAGGCCGTCAACCCCCTGCGTCCACTTTAGCTTGCCCTTGAATCCGAGCATGCTTACGTTGGCCACCTTCATGCCCGCACTATTGGTCCCCAGGGGCTTGATGACCGCTTCCTTCTCCGGCCAGCCCATGACGAACGCATACAGCGCCTTGCCCTTGGTAGTGAAGCGAACGTCTTCGGCGGTCAAATCCTTGCGGTTATTCTCGTTGAACCGCTGGCCTGGCACCGCGGCGGCCTGCGTGCCGGGGCCTTCGCCGAACATCTTCCACGGACGGCTGCTGTAAATGCCTTCGCTGTTGACCGCCATCCACCGCGTGATTTCATCCAGCATCTTCACCTCATAGGAATCCAGCGCGCCGCTGTTGGGCAGCGGGAAGTTCAACAGCAGGTTGCCGTTGCGGCTGACGATATCGACCAGCATGTCGATGATCCTCTTCGGCTTTTTGTACGTGCCTTTCTCGAGATAGGTCTTGTCGTAGTGGAAGGTGCCGAGACACGTGTCGGTCTGCCAGGGGTTGGGCGAGATTCCTTCCGCAACGCCCCGCTCGATGTCCATCACGCATGTCCCCTCCACGCAATCTTTCCGTCCCTTGCTGGTGTAGATGGATTCGACTTTGCCCTTGTTCCGCTTGGCGCTCGCGTTATACAGGTGCGCCACCAGGTTGAGGCCGTATTCCTCGAACATGATCCCCCCGTCCGTATAAAGCATGTCCGGCTCATACTGATCGATCAGGTCCTTGATCCGTTTGTAGTAGAGCTGCTTCCAGGACTCCGGCGACGCAAGCGACATGCCGAGCGGGGTTAGCTTGGAGTAGTCGTAATCCTTGGGGAGGGCGTGGTACAGGTCCGCCCACTGCGGATCGGCGCCGTCGTAGGGCACCCCGGCCAAGGGGCCGGTTTTGTCGCTGGTGTGCGCGGCCGCCATCCAGTTATAGCTGAAGCCCAGGTGCTCGCTCACCGCGAACTTCATTCCCTGCTTGAGGGCTGCCTTCCGGAACAGGCCGACGATGTCCTTCTTCGGCCCCGACGCCACCGCGTTCCACCGCGGCTGATACTTGGAGTTCCACAAGTCGAAGTTGTCGTGGTGCACCCCCATGCTGCAGAAGTACTTGGCCCCAGCCTTTTTGTAGAGCTGCATCAAATGATCCGCGTCGAATTGGTCGGCCTTCCAGGTGGCAATGATGTCCTTGAATCCGAACTTCGACGGGTGGCCGTATGTCTTGACGTGGTACTCGTACTGCCGTTCGCCCTGAAAATACATGCGGCGGGCATACCAATCGCCGTATTCGGCGGCCGATTGCGGCCCCCAATGGGCCCAGATCCCGAACTTGGCATCGCGAAACCACTCCGGCACATGGTAGGCCTTCAGCGATTCCCGCGTCGGCTGGAACGGTCCCTTTTCGATTCCAAATTCAAACGCTTCCGCTTGCACCGCCGGTAGCCGGTTCAAGCTGGCGGAGGAAATGGCGCCTCCCAGAACTGCCATGGCACTTCGTCTGCTGATTGTCATCGTGTTCTTCCTGCTTTCTTGCGCCGCGGGGCGGGCGTGGTTTCAGCCAATAGTACCCATCATGGTTAACGTTTAAGAGATATTGTGCATAACGCCGTTTGTATTGTCAACCGGCATCTCCCCACGAGTTGCCGAGGCATTCTTAAGTTAACGATTAATGGCCCGTTGACCATCCATCGCAAGAGCCGGAGGATCGGTTATAATTCCGTTTCGGGGGAAACACTCTGGTGAAACTACGCATCGGGTTGGTTATCGTTCTCGCGCAATTTGGGCAATTGGCCCTCTTGCAGGCGCAACAGACGAATCGCGAACATTGGGTCGCGACCTGGGTTACGGCGCAGAACATTGTCCGTAACCC
>Ga0209039_10004124_pt1 | contig 10815 bp, 11 predicted proteins | sample BogFormECP12_OM1_FD_188238 | JGI IMG/M metagenome (GOLD analysis project Ga0209039, IMG submission 188238) | Bog forest soil microbial communities from Calvert Island, British Columbia, Canada - ECP12_OM1 (SPAdes) (version 2) | ecosystem: Environmental > Aquatic > Freshwater > Wetlands > Bog ... | reverse complement strand
CTGCATCTTCGCGGCCAGGTACACCACCTGAAGCGTGACGGGATCGATCACATACCGTGCGTCACGGAGCCCTTCCGCGAGTTCTCCGGCCGATCGAAACACAGTTCTCACCTCCGCTGAGGGGGCAGAACATACCGCAAAACCTTCGGACACGCACTCGACCGGCATGACCCATCGGGTGGGCCGTCAGGAAGCAAAAGGTCCCTTCGATTGTGCACTGGCCCAAACATGGACCGCCTATTGGGCCAACCTGGAGACTCAACTCTGTTGGAACAAAAGCGGATAGGGCGCCTCAGAGAAGGCCTCTCCGGGATTGTCCGGCGAGGAACCCTTGCTACTTAGGAATTTTTTGGCCAATCGAATCTTTCATGGCTAACTTCGATCTTGGTCCTTCTGCATGGCCCCAGGAAAGGCTTCGTGGCAGACGCTCTTTCACCAGCCACCACCCGAGCGCCCGAGTGCAAAGTACGTGAAGACAATTTTTGCCAATTGCATACTTCATGGCTAACTTCACTGGGCCTTCCCGCTGTGGTACGCGGCTTGGACGTGACCGGGTGTAGTTTCCATTTGAACCGCACGCCGAGGGAAATATTTTCGCCAATCGCATACTTCATGGCTAGCAGCGGCATGGACTTGCGATTCACACTCAACTGTCGGCGTATTCCCGGAAGCTGGTCCGTAAAGTGCGGCTCTGTCGCTACCCCCTGGGCTCCGCAGGCAATTTCTTGGCAATCGCATACTTCATTACTAACTCTCTCGACCGTTTCGCCTCGGACCTTTTCAGGAGATTTGACAATCTCGCGGTTCTCACCTAGAACCCAACTCGTGCACGGCACTCAAGAGTTGAATCACGCTTGCGTTCAGGATCTCATCGGTCGCCAACTGCCCGAGGGTGGGTGGCCTTTCACCTCAGACACGGCCCGGGCAGCGGTCGAACCCACGGCCTTGGCCCTCTTGGCATTGCCGTCCAATGCGGTCTGGGAACGGGACGCTGCTATCCGCTTCCTGCTTCGCATGCAGAATGCAAACGGCAGTTGGCCGGCCTTCAGCGGGGACGATGGGGCAGGGTCTGGACTTACGGGGCTGGCTCTCTATGCTCTTAACCGGTGCTGTGTCCAAGGGATGGTGACCAACCGAGCGGTCCACTGGCTCATCGAGTCCCGAGGATGGGAGTCGCATTGGCTATGGAAATGGAAGTTTCAGACTAGCGATCGCCATGTCCGCTTTGATCCTGACAAGTATGGTTGGCCCTGGATGCCGGAGACAATCAGTTGGGTGGTGCCGACTGCCTATTCACTCCTCGCTTTGAAGCATGCCCGTGGCATTTCGCAACGGGAGCGCGTACAGCATCGTATCCGGCGCGGCGTAGAAATGCTGTACGACCGAATTTGTCCTGAGGGAGGATGGAACGCCGGCAATGGTGTCGTCTACGGGTTTCCGCTTGCTCCCCATGCCGATACAACAGCCCTAGCTCTGCTCTCTCTATGGAGTGAGCCTCCGAACAATTTCATAACTGCGAGTCTTGACTGGCTTGAGCGACGCGCCGAGACACTCTTCGCTCCGTGGAGCCTTGCCTGGACTATCCACGCCCTCGACGCCTTTGGACGCCCCACGGAGCTGTTGACCGACCGCCTCTTCTGCATCACCGAGCACAGTCCGATCAACGACTGCACGACCCTTGCTATAGCAACTTTGGCGCTCGGCTGCGGCGAGGGACTAAATCTGTTTGGTGCGGATTCATGAAAGTCGACCGGCGGACATTTCTCGCGGGCTCGCTCGGGCTCACGGCCGGTGCGGCTACGACCGCTCTACTGGATAGACCCAAATACCACGTCACCCGTAAACAACCGTGTTCCCTTGTGGCTATCCTCCGCGCCGAATCTTATTCGCAGGACCTGGAGCGAATTCTTCGTTCGGGCTTGGATCTGTTCCATCTGAATGTTCGCGGCAAGACTGTTCTACTCAAACCAAACCTGGTGGACTACATCCCCGGAAACCACATCAACACGCATCCTCTCCTTGTTTCCACTGCGGTCGAGTGCTTTCGACGCCTCGGTGCGAAGAACGTACTGGTCGGCGAAGGACCTGGCCACCAGAGGGACACGGAGCTTGTTCTACTCGAGAGCGGCTTCAGCGAAGAACTTCGCCAGCTGAAAGTTCTTTTTGTTGACCTAAATCGCGACGAGATGGTGAGGACGCCCCTGCTCGCGTCGTACACGGGCATGAAACGTCTTTGGCTGCCCCGAACCGTATTGGACGCCGACTTTGTCGTTTCCATGCCCAAAGTGAAGACGCATCACTGGTCGGGCGTCACCCTCAGCATGAAAAACATGTTCGGCGTTGTTCCCGGGGCGAAGTACGGCTGGCCAAAGAATATCCTTCATTGGAAAGGCATTCAGGAAAGCATCCTCGATCTTTGCGCCACGGTGCCGGTTCACTTTGTGATTGCCGATGCGATTGTGGCAATGGAAGGAAACGGACCACTGAATGGACACCCGCGGCCGCTCAACCGAATTGTCCTGGCCGATGATCCGGTGGCTGCGGATGCCACGTGCGCGAGGCTGATGGGACTTGACCCGGCCCGAATCACGCACATCCAGGTCGGAGCACAGTTTCTCGGCAACGACTCTATCGAGCGAATCGACCAAGTCGCAGAGGCGGTCTCCGCGCAAGCCAACCCTTTTGAAGTGGTCCCGGAATTTCAGCACCTCCGTGTGACAGGTTCCACCGAACGAGATCCCTGAAATGAAAGCCTACGCAAAGAAAACTGTGGACTTTTCTTCACGGGCCGCCGCGCGCCCTCTTTGACCCACTTGAACCTGTGATCGATTCCCTGTAGCTTCGGGGAAGCTCGCGCCCTTTGTTGCCCGCTTTCAAGAGTAGCTGGCCATCAAATGAACACAGCGAAGTTTACCAAGCTCGAAAGAAGGGTCGGGGACGTTGCCAGTCGGCGAGCCCGTCGGCAGCTGATGCGGGTCCCCTGGGATCGCTTCCACAAGGCTTACGAGGAATACATCCGATGGCAGGCATTCGTGCTTTGGGCCCGCGCCATTGTTGAGTTTGAAGGCAGCGTTCCTTCCTGGCTCAAAGCAATTCTGCGAAAGCGTTGTCCTGGCTTTACGGAAGAGGTGGATCGTTTAGACAAGCCGGAACTGCTGGGTCTCCTGCTGCTTCCATGGGTTCACAATCACGCTTTCGGGTTCGCAAAACAGGAGGGGTGGCTTGATGCGCTCGTCTTTTATGGATTCAGAGACACCCGCTCCCAGGGATACTGGAGGTATTGGGAACATTGCGAAAGCGAATGGAAGAAACAACTGCCAGCGCCAGTTCCCACCTTTGTGCAGTGGCGGCGTTTAGCCTTGAACTGGAAATTCCAAGGTGATGTCAGCTGCGCCACAGTAGCGAAAGCAGTTGAGAAGTACATTGACTTTGAGACATTTGTCTATTGGTTGCGCCCACTCTTTCAGGCGCCAACGATCCAATTGCCGGCGCACGTCGCCCTCGAATTGGATCAAGAATCTCCTGGCCTGTTCGAAATTGTGAAGACATATTTTCCCGCCACTTACCGAGGCAAATCGAGGTGTTGGCATCAACTGTCCAACTGGGGCAAGGATCATGTTCTATCGCATGCGAAAGAGGAAGGTTGGCTCGACTGCGTTTTCCGCCAAGCACGGATTCACCCTCTCCATGTGCGCATGGAGGGTTACGCCACCCTTTGGCGCAAATCCTGGCTGGCGAATGCTGCGGTTCCTTATCCTTCCCTACGCCAATGGCGAAGCGACGCAAGGGGCCATGTCACTGCGAGCCAGAAGTGAATGCTGACGTGATTCAAGACTTCCTCAACATGCAAATGACACGTTCATTCGGGTCACGTAGGTAACGGTCCGACACTGAGGGCGCCGACTATTCGGCTGTTAACTACACAGCCGAACACGATAAGCCCTTGTTTTGGCGTCGGATGGCTACCAAGCTGTCTCCTCTACTTGTTCCCCATCTGGGCCCCAAACTCATTGGCGAGCGGATCCATCACTCGGTTCTGCGCCAAATGGTTGTTTTGAGATCATCGGACTTGGGCAGGCCGTTGCTTCTTATCCGCTCACCGACTTCGCGACCGCGCACCTTTTTAAGTGTCTGAAGAACACGTTGCCACGAATCGTTCTCCCGCAATGTTCACATGTCCTCACAACAAGCGCGTGCTTGCGAAAAGCCTCCATCTCCTGCGCCACAACCTTGCCGGCAGCCGGCGCAAGATCCATTGAGCCAGCAAGCCAATTCCGTGTCTCCGCATCGAGAAAGTCGGTTTTGATCAATGCACCGTATCGTGCACAGAACTTGGTCAGAGATTTTTCGGTGACCCGGGGATCATAGAGTTTCAGCACCCCGAGGAAGACAAGATGTTCGATCACCCCTGCATCTACGCCAAGTTGCCTCGCCAGATCCGCCCAAATTCGCTTGGCTCGGCAAGACCGAGGAAGCTTTGACGAGTCACGTGGGGCTGCTGATATGGAATCATTCGATGGTGTGCCAGCATCCTCCTCTCCGCGCGGGCTCAACGCAAGTTCTTCGGTCCCAGGCCACTGGTCATTCAGAGGCCGCGTCAGGCATCCCGTCTTGCAAGCCTCGTGGAGGGAATTGCGGGTAATGCGTGGATCCCGAACCTCAAGCAAACCCTCAGCAATTAGGCGTTGGATTGTGCGGCCGCCCAGATGCAACTCTTGTGCTAGAGTCCGTCGAGCGTATCCCTCTAAATTAACGCGACTGCTCTTGCCCAAGACAGCGAGGCGATAGCGGATGGCAGTTTCGGACCGATGCAAAACTTTGCCGATGAACTTTGCGGTCTTGTACCCTGCCATAGTGAGAAGAATTCGATCATCATCGTCGGTCCAAGGCTGCCGGGAACGCTGTCGGTCTTTTCTGAGAGTCTTAAGAACAAGTCCAAGTGTGGCTGCCCGCCTCCAGATCGAGTGAGGCTGCCAGCCGGGATGTCGCCGGAGGAGTTCGCGCACGGCTTCCCGTTTTCCTTTCCACCCCCTCCCATAACCTTTCCGAAGGATTTCATCGTCTTCTGGACTCCAGGACGTCTGCTGGTAGGGCTTTCCATTGGAAGGATGCTTGAGCCGGCGAATTCGTCGCCATAACTCCGCATGTCCGAGACCAGGCTCGTGCTTCAGAATTCTTTCGATTGCATCATGTGACCCAGTCCGGCCACGCCTCGCGCCTTCGCACAAAATTTGGTCGATTTGTTCCGGAGAGAAAAACCGGAAAGAAGAGCTGTCCGCCGCACTGACCCAACGATCTGCCATGGTAAAGGACACCATGTCGAATCTGCTGGAGGGACAGGTTTGGTTCGATAACAGTTCGACCCTCTGTCAACCACCGATGTCTTGAGGAACCGTGTTACCCGAGGCGGCGTAGTGCCGAGGATGGCCCCAGCAGTCTTCTGGGCCACATCCCACAATCTCCCGCATTGGATCGCCCCTCTTCTCTGGTCGGAAAGGCGGCCAACGAGGAAGGGTCCGATACTGCCTGCTGCAACTGTCGAACGGTAAAATACCTTGCGCCTGGTCGGAACATCGTCCAGCGGGAAATAAAATCTAGACAACATCAAAGAAAATTCGGGGGTTCCACGGTTGCGTCATCCAGATGGGGGTGGTGAACAGGCGGGCCCTTTGGCAGGTATTGCGACCGGCAGGCACACGACGGTGAAGTGAGGCATTCCCTTCTCAATGAGCAAGGGCTGACTTGCGTGCTGAGGCTGTTTCAGCGTTCGCTTGGCTTGGCACGTCCTCCGAAACCGCTAGGAGGCATTCTCTGCCGTCGAGCTCGATGGTCTCTGCCGAGTAGATCGTCTCGATAGGCTCTCCTGTACTTCTTCGGAAGCGGGTTATGCGATTCCGGGCGCCGTGCTCGCGAAGCTCGACCAACATCCGCTGGCGCTCGGTCGGATCATCCCAAATACCAATCTCAAAAACGGTCCGACCTATAAGGTGTTCGCGGGAATAGCCGTAACGGCGTTCGAACGCATCGTTAACATCCACGAAGCGGCCTTCGTGGAGCGTTGTGATGGAGAATGCAATGGGGCTCGATCGGAACACCTTTCGGAATCTCTCTTCTGAGAGAGTCCGGCCTTCCTCAGCTTTCCGAAGCGCCTGCTCTGTGATTTCCAGATCGGCAAGGCGTTGCTCCAACTCTGCCCCGTAAATCTCCGCGCGCTCGTACAAGCGCGCATTCTGAATGGCGACTGCGGCGGGGATAGCGAGCGATTTGGCAAGACGTAAATGCTCCGGCAAAAAGGCGCCCTCCCGCGTATGTCCGAGCGAGAGAAAACCAAGGACCTGCTGCGACGCCATAAGCGGCACGCAAAGCCAAGACCGCAGATGGGAAAAACCTTTGAAAGCATCCCACTCTGCCTCGCGTGTCGTGTCAGGAACGAGCAGACTGTTCTTGGTTGCCAGAACCTGCATGAGGAACCGGCTTTCCCTTGCATCGAAGGTGAGAGGAGATCTGGGGACGCGTCGACTAGTTTCGTAATTGTGAATCTCACGTGCAAGGAAGAGGCGGGTATCCGCCTCTACAAGCAGGATTCGCGCTGACTCGCACGGAATCAGTTTCAACAAAGATTGGAGCAGCGCGTCGAGGACGTAATCCATGCTGAGGTTCTGCGTGAGCGCGAGGCTCGTCTGGCGGAACGCTTCGGCTTCCTTCCACGCCGACTCGGCCAAATCGAGGTTCCTGGCCATCTGCTCTTCAGCGGACTTTCGCGCGGAAATGTCCAGGGCGGTTCCTGCGAGTCGTAGAACATTGCCCGCGGAATCCCGGACCGCGACTCCGCGGGCTCCTACCCAGCGGGTCGTGTTGTCTGGTCTGGTAATGCGGAACTCTTCGTCGAACTGGCCGGTTTGCACCGATTCGCCGAGGCGAGAAAGAACGCGGACGCGGTCCTCGGGATGGATGACCTCTTCGTAGGATTTGGGATCTTCCTTCAGTGACTGACAGGAGCGGCCGGTGATTGTCTCATACGCTGGGTTAACGTAGAGGACCTTCAAATCCTCAGCGTCCAGCATCCAGACAATCTCACGGATGTTGGTGGCCATCTGCTGGTATCGTTCTTCGCTGTCGCGCAGAGCTGCTTCTGCTTGCTTTCTCCGGGTGATGTCACGGAGAACAGCAACGTGCCGCCCGGGCAAGTAGTGCGCCTTCGCCGTATATTCAACGAAGGTCATCTGGCCATCCCCTCGCATAATTCGTGTTTCGCCGTGTTCGTGCTTGCGGTCGAGGAAGCGATTCCAGGTGTCCTTGAAATCGCCTTCGCCTGCGTAGAATTTCTCGATTGGCGCTCCAACGAGTTTGTCGTGGTCGGCTCCAAATAAGGCTAAGGCCGCTGAATTTGCTTCGAGACAGATCCCTTGGCCGTCGAGAATCAGAATCCCATCAAGTGTGCTGTCGAAGACGGATTTGAATTCACGCTCGGTGGAATCGAGGACATTCACCGTCTCTCGATGTTCGCAGCGCGCCAAAAGAAGGAAGCGGACATGGAGGACAATTGCGACGCAGAGAGCGATCAGGACGAGCGTGAGCAGCAGGGAGGATAAAGACCGGCCATAGAAGTGCGCCCAGAACGCGGCCGCCAGCAGGGTGATAGCTGCGAAGGAGATGAGGATGGAACCGGCGCGCATCCAGCGTTGCGGCCGAGGTTCAGAAAAGACTCTATGACGCTTTGGCATGACGCCGCCGCTCTAGGGGATTACGAACCAAAGGGCGGTGGCGAGCCCTGGGAAAGAGAAACGGTATCGGGCAGTTACGTACCAATGCCTTCACCACCCTCGCAGGATGCTATGCCCAGGCGTGCGGAGAGTCAATATGCCACGAGCAGTTCGAAAGCGCGTGCCCCCCGGTCCACCCCGCACAGCGCTGCGTCGTGTCCCGGTCAGCATGCGCCATTTCTGCAGGGAGTTTGCTCTGCAGACGGTATGGCACTAAGGCGAACTGACTCGCCATACTCCTCTCCCTTGACAAAACATAGCCTCTAGGCTATATTCCTCCCATGGAATGGGAGGTCGAATAGACAGACGAGTTTTCCAGATGGTGGGAGGGGTTGAGCGAAGCTGAACAGGTAGACGTGAACGCCAAGGTCATTTTGCTTCAGAAAATGGGCCCTGGACTTCCACGTCCCCATGCTGACCTCATTCACTCGTCTCGCCATCCGAATATGAAAGAACTTCGGATACAACATTCGGGGAGACCCTATCGAGTGCTCTTTGCCTTCAACCCGCGCCGCTGTGCGATCTTATTGATCGGTGGTGACAAGACTGGAAATGATCGCTGGTATGAAGAATTTGTTCCGATAGGGGATGCTCTGTACGACCAGCATCTGCAAACCCTGAAAAAGGAGGGAAAATAGATATGGCCAAGAACTTCAAAGAACTTCAAGCAAAAATGTCCCGCGAAGCGCGCATTCGCAGCGAAGAGGCAGCCGAGAAAATGATTTCAGAAATGGGCCTTGCCGAGCTACGCGAAGCCATGGACCTGACCCAGGAATCCTTGGCGGACACTCTCCACGTCAAACAAGCGTCCATCTCGAAGATGGAGCGACGATCGGACATGTACATCAGCACCTTGAGTAAGATCATTGAGGCTATGGGCGGCGAACTCCAGATTATCGCTAATATGCCGAACGGGAGAGTGCAAATTCGCCAGTTCACCAAAATTCGAAAGGGTAAACTTGAATCCGTCCCTGCCAAGAGCCACGCAGGGGTCCGGTAGCTGACTGCGACATCATCTTTGCATGAATTCATTTTTTACAAATGATTTGTGGTGAACGTTGGTTCCAGTTTCGCCCCTCCGCCGCGGACCGCTCTCTTCCATCAGTTCAGCAATGTCTTGTCCTAACACGCTTCGACTATCAGGAGATTTATAGAGACCGCTGGCGCGCCCGGAAGCGCTCGATTTTCTTCTGCGCGTCCTCCAAATGCCCTTTGGACAAGTGTACATAGCGATGGGTTGCGCTCAGGTCCGCGTGCCCCATCAGTTTCGCCACGCTGAATACGTCTATGCCGGCTTCGATTGCCCGCGTTCCATAGGTATGCCGAAGATCGTACAGCCGAAGCGGCGGCTGAATTCCACTCTTGTGCAACGCCCTGAGATGCGCCGGTTCGATCTCCGCCATCGGCCTCGTCCAGTCGTAGCCGTTACCGACCCTGCGCGGAAAAAGGTACTCGCCCCTTGCCTTCGAGAGCCGACGCTTAAACACGGAAAGCGCACGCGCCGTGATCGGAACATCGCAAACCGCCCGATCGGACTTTCCTTCCCTGACATGCACGTATGGTGCGGGCGGCTCGACCCGTACATCCTCGCTGCGCAGCTGAAAGATCTCACCAGGGCGCAAACCCATCTCGACCATGGTAATGGCCACGTCCCTGAGAACCGGCGCCGCCGCTCTCAAATACTTGCGTTCCTCATCGAAGGAAAGGGTTTTTCGGAATCTCACGTAGGTAATGGTCTTTCACAAGGTCTTTGAGTGTCTGCGGAGGTTGTTTCTTGTCCGTGGTATAGCAATCAATCGCCGTCCGCAGCGTTTGCAGGTCCAGTTTCAACACTGCTTCTCTCGATTGCCGAATCGACCTCTTACACACGCTTCCAGTGCCAAGGACAATGAGTGCAAAACCAAGGAGGATGAGGAGTCCGACCTCGGACTTAAATAGCCATGATGCGCGTTGCATACTAATCTCGCCTGACCCTTCGATATATACCCTGAAATCTCTGATGGATGGAAACTGAATTTGGGGGCAACCCTGACACGTCCGTCCCAGTACCCATTTGTCCGATTTGCGTTAATCGGGACTTGAGAAAACAATGTGACACTCGCATGGCCAACTAGTGTGCTAGACGAAGGCGGTGGGGGACGTGCAGAGCAGCGGGCGCAAGAAGTCTCCCGGACGGAATTAGAGAAATCACCGAATCATCGATTCGACTTGTCCCAGCCCGTCAGATTAGCTATATTCCCCTCATCAGGCGCACGCCTCGACCGTCCCCGGTTTTTTCCCGAGAAGACAGATGTGAGTGATGGGGTGGCGCAGCAAATGCCTCCTCCTTCCAGAAGGTTTCACACACGGGTTGAGTCAGGGAAGAGTGTGTGGGCCTACTGGGAATGCAGTGGTGACAGCGACCTGTCCCGCGTGAAAAACCTCAGCATGGGAGGGTTGTTCATCGAAACCTCGAAGCTAAGGCGCTTAGGCACGGCGACCCATCTTCATTTTCTTGTCGAGGAAGGACAAATTCGAGCCGAAGCTGTAGTGCGGCATGTGGAGCCCAGCGGTGGATCGGGATTGAAGTTCAGCGCGATGACTGAAAATGACCGCCCGAATTTGGCAGCATTGATGAAACGGCTTGGGAGTTCAACCTGATATCAGACGAATGCGCGTTTTCTCGGGATACGGGTAGGTATGTGGGGGACGGTGTGGTTGCTTCCCGGGTCCGTAGTTGTTGTGTTTAACCTGGCTGATTGTGCCGCCAAACCGGACACCTTCGTACCAGGATCCACTTCTCCGGTAACCGCTGCCAGCTCAAACGGTCGACGCAACACTTGCTTGGAGTTTACTCGCCGGAGTCTGGAAGCCTAAGGTTTTTCTTGGTCGTTGATTCAAGCGCAGCGAGACCTGGTCGAGCTGCGCTTGAGTGATGGGAGCTAGATCGGTACCGCGCGGAAAGTATTGCCGTAGCAGCAGATTTGTATTTTCGTTTGTTCCACGCTGCCAGGGACTTTGCGGATCACAGAAGTAAACCTGCACATCCGTCGCGACCGTGAACTCCTTGTGC
>Ga0209039_10004123_pt1 | contig 10815 bp, 11 predicted proteins | sample BogFormECP12_OM1_FD_188238 | JGI IMG/M metagenome (GOLD analysis project Ga0209039, IMG submission 188238) | Bog forest soil microbial communities from Calvert Island, British Columbia, Canada - ECP12_OM1 (SPAdes) (version 2) | ecosystem: Environmental > Aquatic > Freshwater > Wetlands > Bog ... | reverse complement strand
GGCCGCCGGATAGGACGAAATCCGCGTTCGAGCGGACGGCTCTCCTTGCTCGCAATCGTTCCTATAATCGTCCTCGTCCTCGTCCTCGAATTCTCTTCCGCGTGTTGGTTCTATCGATTGCGCTTTTCCCGGATGACAAACAGCTTTTAGTTCGCCATGTGAAGCGTGACTAGAATTCGCTTGTAGGGATATCAAGGGCGAGGACCTTGGCTAGTTAGTAGAAAAGGAAAAAACAAATGCGATTTGACGATTATCCAGTGCGAACAGGCGCCCAACTGCTCGTAGATGCTTTGCGCATACAAGGTGTGGACACCATCTTCTGCGTTCCTGGCGAGAGCTACTTGTCGGCGCTAGACGCGCTTCGCGACGCGAGGGAGGACATCCGACTGATCGTTTGCAGGCACGAAGGGGCTGCGGCAAATATGGCGGAAGCATATGGAAAGCTCACGGGGACACCTGGTGTCTGCATTGTCACCCGCGGGCCGGGAGCCGCCCACGCAAGCGTCGGGGTTCATACTGCCAAGCAGGATTCGACACCGATGATCCTCTTAATTGGTCAGGTTGAACGTGAATTCGCAGGTCGAGAGGCCTTTCAGGAAGTCGACTACCGGCTTATGTTTGCTCCGTTGACTAAATGGGTTGCGCAGATCGATCGCGCCTCTCGCGTTCCTGAACTAGTCTCTCGTGCATTCCAAACGGCTGTTAGCGGCCGCCCTGGCCCTGTGGCACTAGCACTTCCCGAAGACATGTTAGCGGAAACCGCTGCCGTTGCGGAAACCAGACGCTACCAGGTCGTGCGAGCGCATCCGGGGCCTGGAGATTTGCATAATCTATTTGTCATGCTAGCTCGAGCACAACGCCCGCTTTTACTGCTCGGCGGAGGAGGGTGGGACCAAAGCGCCTGCGTTGATATCGCCGCATTTGCAGAGGCAAACCGGCTCCCGACCGCAGTTGCTTTTCGCTTTCAAGACCTGTTCGATAATCGCAATGAACTGTACGTTGGCGACGTCGGCTTGGGAATCAATCCAAGTTTGGCCCGGCGTGTGCGTGATGCCGATCTGTTGCTAGTGGTCGGTCCTCGGCTGAGCGAGGCTACAACTGGCGGCTATGAGCTTTTAAAGGCGCCGTGCCTCAAGGAGGGCCAACAGCTAGTTCATGTTCATGCCGATCCTGACGAACTTTGTCGAGTTTACCAGGCCGACCTGCCCATTAATGCCGGCATGGGCGCCTTCGCAGCTGCCGCGCGCCGGCTCGATCCGGTGAAAAGCACAAGTTGGCAGTCTTGGCTAGGTGCCGCTCGGCAAAGCTATTTGGACCATATTGCCGTGCCAGACCAAGGATCGTGTTATTCAAACCGATTTGTTGATATGGCCCAAGTGGTTGCCTACTTGCGCGAGCGTCTCCCAGCCGATGCCATCATAGCCAATGGGGCGGGCAACTACACGGCGTGGATACATCGATTTTATCAGTATCGCACTTTTCGGACCCAACTTGCTCCTACGAGCGGCGCAATGGGCTACGGCCTGCCCGCCGCCATTGCAGCGAAACTGCAGTATCCCAGGCGAGTTGTCGTCGCCTTCGCCGGCGATGGGTGTTTTCTTATGTACGGGCAGGAGCTCGCCACGGCAATGAAGTATAGCCTGCCGGTTATCATTCTCGTTGTTAACAATTTCATGTACGGAACAATCCGCATGCACCAGGAACGAAATTACCCGGGCAGAGTCTACGGCACGGATCTCGTAAATCCGGATTTTGCAGCGTTCGCTCAATCGTTTGGCGCTCAGGGTAAAATCGTGGATCGGACAGAGGACTTCCCGGCCGCCTTTGAAGAAGCGCTAACCGCCGAAACTCCGTGCTTGCTCGAGCTCCGCGTCGACCCCGACGTGATTACCCCGTCCGCTCGCCTTTCCGAAATCAGGTTGCAGGCGACAGCTCACACAGATCGGGCGAGGTGAACACTATGCCCTTCAATCCAAATTCCGAAATTTGGAATCGTCCTCGTCGTCGTGCTCGTCCTCGGTGCATTGGGATTCCGTGACCGCAAAGAGACCGATCTCCTGCAACTAATTTGTTCTATTAGTCTGATTGCGAAACGATCGGGATTCTCGAGGACGACGACGAGCACGAGGACCACTCCGCAAATTCGGAATTTAGGCCAAAATAAACGAACTCAAGAACCCAAGAAGAACCAACAGTCTCGCGCCGAGGTTCCGCATCGCAGCATTCTTGAATTCTTGACTACTTGAGTTCTTGAGTGCTCCTGGCTTGCTAAACCTTGACTCTTTCAATACGCGCCCCGAGTTCTTCGAGCTTTTCGTCGATCATCTCGTAGCCGCGATCGATGTGGTAAACGCGACTAATTTCGGTCGTCCCTTCGGCCAACAATCCTGCTAGAATCAATGCCGCCGATGCTCGAAGATCGCTTGCCATAACCGGCGCACCGCTCAAGTTATCTACGCCGCGAATATTAGCTGTAGCGCCATTCAGGTCGATTGCTGCACCCATTCGTTTTAATTCAGAAACGTGCATGAAACGTTGAGGAAAGATGCTTTCCGTTACCGAACTCTCCCCAGCAGCGGTCGAGAGGAGAGCGCACATTTGAGCCTGCATATCCGTCGGGAAACCCGGATACGGCTGGGTCCTCAGATCCAAAGGTTTGAGACTTCCATTTGCGTGAATCGTCAGCGAACCGTTAGTTCCGCCGACACGAAATCCGCAAGCCACGAGCGCATCGGTCACCGCGTTCAAGTGGTCCGATTTGACCCGGTTGACGGTGACTTCCCTGCCTGCGATGGCGCCGGCGATGAGAAATGTCCCTGCCTCAATCCGGTCCGGGATGACCTCGTGTTCTGCGCCGTGCAATTCTTTCACGCCCTCAATCACAATTCGCGAACTACCAGCCCCTTTGATATTCGCACCCATCTTGTTGAGAAAATTGGCGAGATCAACAACCTCCGGCTCGCGTGCCGCATCTTCGATGATCGTCGTGCCATCGGCTAGAACCGCAGCCATAACGACGTTGTCCGTGCCCAGAACGGTCGTACCGAACTTGCCCTTCAGCGAAATGGTCGCTCCGTGAAGCGATGGAGCAAAAACTTTGACGTTACCGCCATGGACACGCACGGCGGCGCCCAGCGCTTCAAAGCCCCGAAGATGCAGGTCGATCGGGCGGTCTCCAATCACGCAGCCACCCGGCAACGAAACGGTCGCTTCCTTTTCTCGTCCAAGGAGGGGTCCCAATACACAGATCGACGCGCGCATCTTCCGGACAATTTCATAAGGAGCCACGCTGTTGACCTGCTCGGCTTTCACCGTCACGGTACCGCTGGCTCGCTCCACATCCGCTCCCAGGTGCGCTAGAATCTGGAGCATGTAATGCACATCGCTCAGGTCAGGGACGCGCTGGATTACACAAGGATCCTTCGTCAGCAGAGTAGCGGCCAGAATCGGCAAAGCCGAGTTCTTCGACCCGCTGATCTTGACCGTTCCCGCCAAAGGATGCCCCCCATGAACGATGATTTTATCCATACCTAGCGATGAGAATCCGCTCGACTCCTTGGTAATCTTTCATAATGGAGATGTCCCGGTAGTTTTGGCGAGCCAAAAAGTTCCGTATCCTTTCCGCCTGACCCTGCCCGAGCTCAAGGGCAACCAGACCGTTTGACGCTATTTTGCCAGGAATCGATTCAATTAGTCTTTTGATAATCGTCAATCCATCTTCGCCTCCGTCGAGAGCGAGGGTGGGATCGAATTGTACCTCACGCTGCAATCCTGGAATATCTGCGGTAGGGATGTACGGAAGATTCGCCACTATCAGGTGAAAAGGGCCATCGACCCGGTCGAGCAGATCCGAACGGCAGAACGCGATTCGATCTGGCACCCCAAATCTCTCTGCGTTCTCACGAGCCAAGGTGAGCGCATCATCCGAGATATCAACAGCGACAACCTCCAGTTCCGGCTGCTCCAACGCAAAGGTAATCGCCAGGATGCCGCTACCTGTCCCAACATCCACCAGCCGAATCGCTTTGGGCTCGCCGATCGTGAGCTTCTTCAGCACCGTCTCGGCAAGGAGTTCTGTTTCCGACCTCGGGATTAGAGCTCGGCGATCCGTTTTGAATCTGCGACCCAAAAAATCCCAGTGACCCAACAGATGTTGCAACGGCTCGCCCTCAGCTCGCCTTCGCACCTTCTCCCGCAGCGGTTCCAGCTCAAGCTCGGACAGCGGCCGATCAAACTCGAGGTAAAGTTCGATCCGCTTCTTGCCGAGGGCGTCTGCCAAAAGATGCTCGATGTTTAGGCGCGGGTGCTCAACTTGCTTTTTGGCGAAGTACGCCGCCGTGTTTTGGAGGACTTCGAGAACCGTCACGTTGAGGGATACAAATTCACGCCGAAGCCGGTTCCAATCCCGCTTCTTTCAACCGTTGCTCCATGTCACTGACCTGCAATGCCGTCACCATTTCGTCAAGCTGCCCCTCCATAAAAAGGTCCAGATTGTACAGTGTCAGACCTATTCGATGATCTGTAACGCGGTTCTGCGGAAAATTGTAGGTCCGAATTTTTTCCTCTCTGCCGCCAGATCCGATCAAGCTCCGCCTGTGAGCCGAATACTTCTCGGCTTCCGCTAGCTGCTTTTCTTCGAGTAATCTGGAACGAAGGATAGCCAAAGCTTTCTCCTTATTCTTCTGTTGGCTGCGACCGTCCTGACAACGGACGATCTTACCCGTGGGAATATGCAAGACCTGTACAGCAGAGTCTGTCGTGTTTACTCCCTGACCACCCGGGCCCCCCGACCGGCTCACCTCGATGCGAATGTCTTCGGGCCTGATTTCAATATCGACCTCCTCAGCTTCAGGTAGGACGGCCACAGTTGCAGTCGAGGTGTGAATTCGGCCTTGGGCTTCCGTCATCGGCACCCGCTGCACGCGATGAACTCCGCTCTCGTAGCGCAGCACTCGAAAGACGGACGCGCCACTAACCTTGAAGATGATTTCCTTAAGCCCGCCCAGCTCCGAGGCGCTACTTTCCAGCTCCTCGATCTTGAATCCGTGAGGCTCGGCATACTTACTGTACATCCGATACAAATCAGCAGCGAACAAGGCAGCTTCGCTCCCACCTGTCCCCGCCCGAATCTCCACAATGGCGTCGCGATCTTCGTGCGGCTCTGGAGGCAACAGCGAGTACTGAACCGACCTGGTGAGCTCAGTCACCCGTTTCTCGAGAGCCGGGATTTCGCCTTGGGCTAGTTCTGCCAGTTCCGCGTCAGGCCCGACAGCCATTTCGCGATTTTCTTCCAGCTCTCGCGCGCTTTTCTCCAGCACCTCCCAATCCTCTACAAGAGATTTCAACGCCGCATGCTCACGCATCAGTTCCCTAGCCCGTTTCGGATTCTCAAAAAGTGAAGAAGACGCGACTTGATTCTCCAGTTCTTGGAATCGCCTCCGCTTCTGCTCGATTAAAGGCCCAAAATCCATAAAAACCAAAACGGTGAAAGCGCGACAGGCGCTGTCACCGTTTCAAAGCCAGTTCCAAAAATCTACTTCGACTTGCCCTTGCCCATCAATGTCTTACCATATCGGCGGGCGAATTTTTCGACACGGCCGGCTGTATCGACAAACTTCTGTTCACCGGTGAAGAACGGATGGCAGGCAGCGCAAATGCCGATCTTGATATCGCGACGAGTCGACCGAGTGCGATAGACGGCGCCACATGCACAGACGATAGTCGTATCGAAGTATTTCGGATGGATGTCAGCCTTCATGTCTATAAAAAGAAACCAAAACTATCACACAGTTCACGCGGCGCAAGTGGAACCATTCGACAGTTTCTGGAAACGGGTATTGAGAGACAGAAGCCGGGAGGCAGCACTTTTCGCAGAAGATGGCGCAATTTTGCGGACGTTCCAGGACGTGGAAGAAGAACGGGCCAAATGGAGAGCTCAGTTGTCGGGGTTTTCAGCAGGCGACGGTGTTGTTGGCGCATTGGGAAATCATCCCTCCTGGCCCGCATTCCTCCTGGCCGGTTGGGATCGAGAGCTCGTAATAGCGCCAATCGAGCCGGACGTACCGGAAGCCCAGCTTGGCAGAATTCTGGAACTCATCCGGGCGCGAGGTTTGGTCCGGGCGAACGGCATCGAATTTTTCGATCGTCCACAAGTTGCCTGGGACGGTCCTAAACCCGACTTGCTTAAGATCACTTCCGGTACCACGGGCGCTCCGAGAGCCGTGCGATTTCGTGAGTCACAACTCCTCGCTGATTGCCGAAATATCTGCGAAACGATGGGCATTCGACCGGAAGATGTGAACTTCGGAGTTATCCCATTCTCGCATTCGTATGGGTTCAGCAACCTGATCACGCCCCTGCTCTTTCAGGGAACCGGCCTGATTTGCTCAAAGGATCGGATGCCACGAGCGGTCTATCATCATCTACGGAACTCTGGAGCAACGGTCTTTCCTGGAACGCCTGCGTTATTTCAGGCGCTTGGATCGCTATCCGGCTCCGCAGAGCCTCTCCCCCTTCGCCTTTGTATCTCGGCCGGCGCGCCCTTGGCACCTGAGGTTTCGCGCGAATTCCACCGCCATTTCGGTCTTAAGATCCACAGTTTTTACGGTTCTTCGGAGTGCGGCGGCATCGCTTACGATCGCGACGACGAAGCGGCAAAGCCGTACGGCTTTGCCGGCACACCCCTGGCCGGAGTTGAGGTCGTCAAAATCGACACTAACCGGATCACTGTCCGCGGACCGAACGTTGCAGACGGTTATTTCCCGGACTCAGACGCGGACATTCTCGACGGTACGCAGTTCTCTCCCGGGGACCTCGTAGAGTGGTCAAATCAGGGAATACGTCTCGTTGGTCGTGTCACAGAATTCGTGAATGTCGCCGGAAAGAAGGTCCACCCATCCGTCGTCGAAGAACATCTCCGGAAAATGCCTGGCGTTATCGATGCAATCGTCTTCGGAATTCCGTCGACAACCCGCAACGAAGATTTGGTCGCGTATGTCGTGGGCTCGAAAAGTCTGTCGCGACAGTTATTGGAAAGCCATTGTCGTGAGGGCTTAAGCAGCTGGCAAGTTCCTCGCGAGATTCAAATCGTGTCAGAGCTTCCATTCAATAACCGCGGAAAAATCAATCGCTCCGAGCTATCAAAGATGCACGTCGAATCCCATCTCTCCGGTTAAGTTCTCGGCCTTCAGCAGAGCCAAGACGAAATTGGCTTGGTTCGGAATTTCTGGGCCTACAAGCTGGCACCGGTCCAAGCGAAGAGCGCCAAGATTGTGCCAGCGCATGCGGTGGCTCCGACAGCGATTTGCAGCGCGAACACCGCCGCGCGTTTCACGGCAATTATTTCGCGCAAAGCAAGAGGCGAATGTACCCATTAGGCCGAACTCTATTTCCGCTTCTTTAAGTTTAATGACGAAACGTAAAAAGGGCATTCATTCGACGGCGGACTTTCCTTGCCCGCTGCGTTGTAGGCCGTGACAACAAAGTAATACCTCTTCCTGGGGATCAGATTCGAGATCGTGTAGGTGGTTACATTTCCAACATCGACAGTTTCCGAGTAGCTCCTCGAGGCAGTGCCGTAATGCAAACGATAGCCCTTCACGTCCCGACTGCGCGACTTATCCCACTTTAGGGTGACGGCAGAGGACGCAAGCGCAGGAGTATTTCCTACCGACTGGCCAAAACTGGGAACGGATAAGGCCGCTCCTAAAATGATTACCCGGAACGTGTCTATCACGAGGGATGGATAGCCTTTTGTCGGACCACGCAAATATTCTCCCTTTTTTCTACGCACCTGACTGCTGCCCACCCATTTAGGATAAGCAGACATCAAGCCTTGTCTTAACCCAACCGCGGGACCGTCCCCCAGTTGAGCCTTGCGCGGCCAAGCTAAGCCCATACGACCTCCACCGCAAGAATCCTTGCCAACTCGAGGCAGCCAACATTGCGGCACTGGCCTACATCCGGGTCGCCACTTTCAGCTCAACAACTGTCCCAAGATTTTGAGGTCGCAATTCGGAGCCCAGGGCCTTGATCGATGATCCGACAGCTTCCGACGCAACCTTAGGACTCAATTCCGGTTTATTTAGATATGCGCAACCTCCTAAATCGTCTCGGGGTCTCTCGCAAAATCACTGCGTTGGTGATTGCCGGAAGCGTGGTGTGCCTTTCGGCTAAATCCACGGGAGCCGAAGTTATTATCCGAACGGCTCCACCGGCAGTTAGGGTTGAAACGGTGCCGCCAGCACCAAGCCGCTATCACGTTTGGGACCCTGGACATTGGCGGTGGGATGGACACGGTTACGTGTGGATTCCCGGCCATTACATCAACAATTCGCACCATTATGCGAGATGGATTCCGGGCCACTGGGTTAACCGTGGTGGTGGGTGGTTCTGGGTTGAGGGTCACTGGCGACATTAGCAGGACTCAAGGCCAACTCCTGGAGTCAGTTTTCGGTCGGGAACGATTGGCGTGGGTTACCGTGGTCGATCCCGGCTCGTCGGTGGCTGTTCAGGACAAGAACAATCAGGCCGCACATGGATCAAATCAGGTCTTCGGCTCGATCTAGAGCTTTCAACATTGCCTGGAGAGCTTGGGGATAATCGCCTTTGCAGCTCTCTTTCAAGGTCGCATCTCGAAACCGGCGCACCGCGGAGCAGAGATTCTTGATGGCATCGCTCCGGGCCCGGAAACATTTCGTGAGGGCATGTTCCAAGATTTCTCCCTCCGCATCGAATGTCTTCTGAGCCGGTGACGGAATCGCTACGTTTCCCAGCTCCGAAAGAACCAAGCGGAGTCTCTGCAATACATTCCAGGCACGCAGTCGGCTCTGCTTCGATGTTTCCAATTCGTCCAGCAAGTCTTGGATCGCCCTAGGAGTGATTGACATACCTTATGTGTTCATACGAACACTTAATCGTCAAGATTGCTTATTTGCTGGGAAGCTCCCGACTGGGCTCGTCCTTGCGCTCCATTCCTGGTGACTAACGGGCACATCGAGGCCACTACAGGCGTCTTCTGGGCCCCTGCATTCCTGACTACTTTTCGCTCAGACTAAAATCGGTGAACCAAAATGAGGCTGGATTCGCGGATAAGCTGGAAAGCGTAAGGCGTCCCGGATTCGCCGTGTCCGTTGTATGAAAGACAACGGTACATTCCGCCCAATTATCAGGAATTCGCAGCGTCGTACCCTCTGCGATAGATCCCTGGTTACCATCGGTCTTTTCCGGAACAACGTAAATGAACTGGGTCGGATTACTCTTCGCCTGAAACTTCACTTCGTACGTTTTACCCGGCTCGAATTTGATCCCGGAAGCCCGCAGTTCTACGCTCCAGAACTCTAATCCGATCTTGGAGACGACAACCATCACCGCCTTTTGACCGCCCGGCGAATCAGTGTTAACGCTCGCATGGGCTTCCGCGTCCTCAATTACCTCCAAATGAAACTGATCCGCATCGATTTTGTTCTCTTGTCCGCAGGCGGATTGGAGGGAAATTAAACGAAGGGCCAGCAGAAATAGCGCTAACGGTCTCATTTGGTTTGCATTCTGGCTGTTATTCGTTGTGGATTCAACTCTCGAGCCAAATCGCCTGCCGGCAAACCGGGAAACGGCGATGACCGAATTGTTTCCAGCCAGCGGCTGAGGCAAGCCGGTGCATTTCCGGGAACGAAAATGCACGCCTGATGGAGAGCCGCGCGTCAAACCGGGTCATCGGCTCTCGAAAAACGCAGGCTGTCAACAGATAGATGCCGGCAATCCCGAAATCGGTCCGTTCGAGGTCGGCTACCAAGACTCTACGCCGTGCCATGACCCGCGCGTGCCGCAAAAGGCGGATCGCCGCACCATCAGCAAAATGATGGAGCGCCAACGAACAAAAAACGAAATCGGCTGGACTGATCGGAACGAACTTGAAGACATCGGATTCCAAAAAGGCGATCTCGGGATAGGTCTTCGAGCGCTCCATCGCCAATTCGAGCGTAGCCCGTTGAAAGTCGACGGCTGTGATCTGCACGGCGACGTGGTTCTTTCGGCACCAATTGACGATGAAGCGTGGAATGTCACCAAGCCCTGTACACAAATCGATCGCGGTGAACGAGTGCCCCGGATGAAGCCAACGACGTAGGAAATGCCGAACCAGCGCGTAGCTCCCAAAGTATCGATTCAGCTTTTCAAGATTCTCGAGGTCAATTTCCAACTCCGGTGAAACCAGTTGAGGACGATCCATCATTTCAGTGATCGTGCCATCGAACCTCCGTTTCGGAGCGAGCAAATTCGTAAACACCAAAAGAGCCTGCACTCAAGCACTCAAGCACTCAAGAATTCAAGAAGAACCAACAGTCTCGCGCCAAGGTCCGCATCGCAGCATTCTTGGATTCTTGAATTCTTGAGTTCTTCTACTTTAAAGCGGGATCCCGCCTCGGAGCCGTGGCCGCCTCCATAACCAGGACTTTCTGAGCCGTGCGTTCGTCGGTAATGATGATATCAATGCATCGCGTGCGTAGCGCGCCAAGAATAGCACTCACTTTGTCTTCGCCGCCTCCGACCGCAATCACCGGTCTGATTTTCCGCAAATCATCAAAGGTTAAGCTTATCACACGGCTATCAAAATCCGTAATGACAGGCCGACCTTGGATATCAAAGTACCGACAGGAAATATCTCCAACGGCCCCTTTTGCCTTCAGTTCATCGATCATCATCGGATCAAAGAACCCAGCAGAAACAACTGTCGCGTCATAAGTGACCTTCCCAATGCCGATCATCGCCCGAGAGGCCGAACGGGCCATTTCCAGACAAGATCGAATATTCCTGTCTTCG